>WNFY01001063.1_pt1 | contig 63779 bp, 67 predicted proteins | sample 5400091 | NCBI WGS metagenome assembly WNFY01 (sample SAMN13153364, study PRJNA577476) | soil metagenome | isolation source: 60 cm soil or saprolite under grassland replicate 1 | place: USA:California | collected 2016-06-15
AACGCCGTGCCGTGCGCCAGTCGCAATCGAAACCGCTGCTCGACTCTTTGCGACAGTGGTTCGAGGCGACCTTGTCGAAACTGTCGCGCAAATCGGAGACCACGGTGGCGATTCGCTACGCCCTCTCCCGCTGGGACGCGCTGGTGCGCTATATAGAGGATGGACACATCGAAATCGACAATAATGCCGCCGAACGCTCTTTGCGGGGCGTGGCCTTGGGCCGGAAGAATTACTTATTCGCGGGATCGGATACAGGCGGAGAACGCGCGGCCGTGATCTACAGCCTAATCGGTTCGGCGAAGCTGACCGGTCTCGATCCCGAGGCCTATCTACGCGAAGTGCTGACCCGCATCGCCGATCATCCTATCAACCGCATCGAGGAGTTGTTGCCCTGGAACATCAAATCCACCTGCTGAAGTGTCCACCTAACTTTTTTGTGGACACTTAGCAAGACGGTGCAACTCGGACGCTTACGTTATTTCCACCGTTATTGGCATTGAAGCTGCCGTCCGCAGTGTTTATATAGATGTTAGTGCTCACTGGAGGAGTTCATTGACCGTTGGACCCAGCATATTCCGGAGCGCTATCAACATGCTGTTCGGAGCTTTGGGCTGTTTGCTCCGCGCGCGATCGGCCAAACCGCCGCAGCCATCTTTGCCGTCCTGGGGCAGGAGCGAAAGCCACGCCCCAGACCTCGCGCTTGGGCGGACTCCATAAAGCGAGATTTCGGACACGATCCGCTACTCGACTACACGGGCAAGAAGATGAGATGGACGCGACGACTAGCGGCAAGGCCGACTCACTAATCAGCGTTTAGCCCCACAACACCCTCCGCTATCCACAATCCCGCAACAAACGAAAGCCAACTTCCGCCAGCCTAAGCTGACTCCATCCCGTTTACCCTGAACGAGCCTGAGTGCACAAGAGCTTCATGCGGAAGGCAAACTGTTGATACCAGGCGTTCTCATAAGCTTGCGCCGTTTCTTCGCCAAAACAGGGTGTTTTGAGTGTAATTGCGATTATCACCAGCAAACCTGAGGGGCGAAGCTGTCGCCAACTTCGTTGACGAAATGCTAGCGGAGCCCGTACACCGACAACGTGGTGTCGGAAGTCGCGATCACTTTGCCGTTCGCCACGACGAGTGTACTGAAGCCAATGCCTTGTCCCAGATGTTCACCGACAGTAGCGTTGCTGTTCCATAGCTCGTTCGAGATAAAGGTTGCGTCATAGGCGTGTAAGATGCCAAGCCCGGTGCCGGTTGGGGGTGGAGCTGTCTTTTCGTAAGCCCAGACGATCCCGTTCTGGTTACCGTTCGAGGAAACGATTGTGTTTCCGCCGCGCCAGCCGTACGCGGTCGCGCTCTGCGCGACTGGGGTAGGATTGAAGCTGCTGCCGACGAATTGATATTGCTGCATGGCCATATTGGATGGCGCTGCATACACGTACCCGTTCCAATAGGAGACGTTCCCGTACAAGCGGTTCCAATTGGGCCCTTCAGCTGCCAGGGTGGTGCTCTTCAAACAAGAATGGGCGCCAACCATGAATTCTTGCGGAATGCGGTCTCCGCCTGCGTTAAAGTGGCCGAGGTTGCTGGTATCAAGAAGATAGAGCCTGCCTTCTTTATTCGCGGAAACAGCCAGCTTCTGACCATTGGTTATGTCTGTCGGAAGCAGTGTGATGCCGGTTGAGCCGAGATCCAAGTCAAGAAAATTTAGACACGATTGATTCGCGGGCGTAAACCAGTCAACCACCTGAAAACTGCTTCCCTTGAGCTTTAATTTCAGCAGCGAATCGCCATAGTTATTTCCACCGTTATTGGCATTGAAGCTGCCGTCCGCAGTGTTTATATAGATGTTGCCAGCGTCATCGACCGTTGGCGCCGCGCCACCCGCCCACAACCCAGCTCCTCCCCCATCATCAGAAGGACCATTCAGCGGATCGCCCGTCTGCGCCTGCGGTGTTGGAGTGAAGGCCGCCTGCAATCTCAATGTGGATGCATCGAAAGCCATCAACCAACCGTGATAGACGCCTTTATCAGAGAACGATCCCCACGCCACGATAATTGATCCACTCAACTCGGTAAGTCCCATGCGTTGGTTGTGAATCGAAGGATCAAAGGCGATCTGCCCGTTGACGCTGCCTTTGCCATCTCCAGGCACGCTGGCCTGTATTTGCATACTTCCGGGACCGAAATCCTGCCCGGTGCGTATATCCAATGCGCGCAGCCATTGCTCGGCAACTCCGTTGTGGACATACATGGTCACGAAGTACAAGGCACCGGTAACGGCGTCAACGACTGGAGTTCCTGTAATTCCGACTTCTCCGTTAAAGGTGCTTCTTCCACCAAACGTGTCTAACTGCGCGGTTATCCCATTGGCAGCATCCAGGTAATGTCTCTCCCACAGCGACCCAGAAGAGGGCTGGTCGGCATCGATCGCGTAAACACTGCAGTGCTCAGTGGCAACGATGATGAGGTTATGTTTGCCGGATCCGGTATCGACATTGGCGATGTACAGGGGCTGCGCGATAAGGAGCCCGTCGGCATTGAAGCGTCCGAGTAGTCCAAATTGACCGGCATTAACATTGGCCGGAGTCAGAGTGGTTTCCTGGCTATATAGGCCTCGTCCGGATGGGTCGCCTTTCCACATCAACACACCGGAAAATTGTGGTGTGGGCGGAGGGGGCGTACGCGGCGGAGGGGACGGTGGTGGGTTTTGATCCATTCCCATGCCACCGCAACCATTCATGACGAGGATCACAGCTATGAGAATTACTGCGATTGAGAGCAGAAGAGAGAATCGAGGTCTTTTCATAGGAAACGGACGGACAAGACTACACACTTCCCAAAGCGACTGCCCCAAGGCCGCGCCTAAGACGTCGCTTGGTGAGTTCCTGTTGCTCGATGCCAAAGCTACAGGAGGCGTCTTGGCCATAATAAGGGTGATTCGCAACTACCAATATTCCGCGATGGCTTTCATGTATATCGCATGCTGCTTCATGGCGTAAAGAGAAATGTGGAAGGCCCTGCTGGCACGTGAAAACTTTTGCACTTCGTTCGTTTCTCGAACCACATCGGCGTCAACGAGTGATATCGCGATTTTTCGCCAACTCATCCCAGAACCAGGACCAAGAGTTGCTGTAACCTTTTCGCCCGTGCGCCGTATTGTATGAAAAGCGATGAACTTCTCGGACCTTTACCGACGTTACGCCCAGGACGTGCATCGTTTCGCTCTTTATCTATGCGGAAACCAATCCTTGGCGGAAACGAGCGATATCGCGATGTTACGCCAACAATCGCTTTCACCTGCCGAATGGCCGCAATAACAGACGCGGATTCAGGTAGTACGATAGCGGGAGAGGAACCCCAGGGATGTTGCTGGCTCTGACTGCTTTTTGTGTTGTGACACTGTGTGTGTTAGCCACACTGTGGATCAAACGCACACGGAACCAACGCGAGATGGAGCGGCACAGCACTACCGCGGAGGAGTTGCACTCGTTGTTGGCTTCAAAGGGCGAGGTGCTTCTTTTTGACGTCCGCCAACCCCTGGACTTGTTGGCATATCCGGAGATCATCCCTGGGGCGCGGAGGATTCCGCCCAGTGAAGTGCTCGAAAATCCGTCATTGATTCCAAGGGAAAAAGATACGGTTGTTTACTGTACCTGTCCGAGCGACAAGACCAGCCGGACAATTTTGCGTCGCGCATTGGCGCTTCAGTTCTTCCGCATCAAATTTCTCAGGGGCGGATTGGCAGCCTGGAAGGCGAACGGCTATCCGGTCGAACGATACCAAGAGGTTTTTCATCTCTACGCTTCCAGCGCAGCTCGGTCCGCACGTTGATTGTCGTTATGATAGCTGAAATACTCGGTAGGACTTTGCAGTTCTGGTGCCTGGATGACTGGGCACTGTTGAAACCAGGCGTTATCGCTCATTGAGAATTGGCTGAATCATGTTGTCGAAAAAGATGCGTGAATATTATTCACGCTTTTTTCCGCCTCCCAACAGATCGCCATACCCGCTGCATCACGAAAAACAAAGTGGTCAGTGCGAACAGTAGCGAAAGCGTAAGGAAACACATTCCCAACCAAAAGGGAAAATTACGAATGCTGTTCGAGTACGTATCCCAAGGGTTGGGCTCAAATTTCCCCGGAAACAGAGGAGTTGTGGGTAGCGGTTCCAAAGCGCGTTCCGCTTCTTCTTCGGGCCTTTCTTCTTCCCGCTCAGGTTCCTCTAGTTGGGCGATCTGATTTTGCGCCAACTCACCAGAACGCCAGTCGTAGTTGTACCCCCTTCAAATCGTAGATTTGCTGCTTCGGCTTGCCGAACGTCATAACTGGGATCGCCAGATGCACATTCCCCGTCTTCGGGTACACGGTTTCGTTCAGCCCGGAGTGCTCTGAGGGCTTTTCCCCGCGGGCAGGCTTCGAGCCATTTTCGGAGAAACGAAAGTTCCGAAGCACCAACTGAACGATAGGATGAGGCCACGACTCATAGTCGCTAAGATTCGGTTCAACAGGGAGAACACTAGTGTTGAAGATTTCCTTCTTACCTGGGAGGGTCATCAGGGCATTTAGGTACAACTTACGCTTCAGCCTATTCTGAATCACCAGCATCATGATCCAGCCCTTTGCCGAACTCTCCTGCGTGAACGCGAGTGCCACATCGGCTTTGCTCGGATCGCGCTGGTAGGTTATTCCAGATAGTTGACTCTCGGTGATGGTGACATTGACCCCGAAGGTCTCACCCGCGAAAAGATACACCTCGTTCTCCGCTACATACGGAACGCGGTCGAAAGTTTCCTCGTAGTAATGCTCCTTGTCCACATGCAGCTTCAGCGTAAAGGGATCGCGAAAAACCGGTTCTTCCGGCGTCGCGCTCTTGTTCTGAATCTGAGAGAAGCAAGCTAATGACAGCACGATGAACGCGACGATGTTCCTCACGACCACTTCTCCGACCTCATTTGCCGTGAATCACGTGTAGAATCCGACCGTCGCGCTTGTCGATCCGAACTTCGGCCACCCCCCCACTCGCGCCTTCAGGTAAATACCCCTCGACCTTCCAGACGCCCTTAGTCAACTTCGCCGAAAATGGACGCTCGGATCCGACCTTCTTCTGGCCGTAAATGGGAATTAGAACCGCCTCAGCGATGCGTATTGCTGTCACTTCATCGGGAACAAACCCTGCATCAGGCACCACGCCCTTTTCACCGTCGTAACCAATCGCGGTTGTTACAAACGTAGACAAGATGGACAGGGCTAGTACCGTGAATACAACTCCCAGAAAGCGGCTCATTCGGTTCTCTCCTTGAACGTAATCGTTCTGTGAAAAATGGACGCATGTGGATTATATTCTCGGATCACTCCGGCCGGTGTGCCTACGAAGTCAGGCACGCCCAGGGTACGTGCGGCCTTCCTATCTTGGGGTGAAAAATGTTCGTTGTCATAATTACGATCGAAGGCAGCGTGCGTATGGTACGTAGCCACGCGCTCTGCCCCAGCCGGCAACGTGCTTACCGGGGGCGCGGTTGAACTATCTTTTGTGCCTACCTTGGGTGTCTGGACAAAGCAGCAGAGGCCCTGCGCATCTTGGTAGATGTTGCCCTTGAACTCTAAATTCACAGCCTTCGAAGCCGGGTTATATATCTGCTCAGCGGCAATTCCGGCAGACGACTAGCGGCAAGGCCGACTCACTAATCAGCGTTTAGCCCCACAACACCCTCCGCTATCCACAATCCCGCAACAAACGAAAGCCAACTTCCGCCAGCCTAAGCTGACTCCATCCCGTTTACCCTGAACGAGCCTGAAAGGATCGCGATAGCTTGCTTGCTGTTAGCTAAGTCTTTATGGGCGTGCCATCTTCTCAGGTTGCGACCGTCTGGGTGCAGCAAGAGCTTGAATCCTCTAGCTGGATTTTGCTTGAGGACATTCTGTTCGCGACAGTGCGGCGAAAGTTGGTCTCGTTCAGTGAGGAAGAGGTATGGGACTACATTGAGAACAACCTCCAGTACGTGGCGGAACATCTCCGTGATGTCATCGCCGAATGCAACGTCGATGGTGCGATCCCGACGTTTGAGATTGACAGCGAACCGTCCCCATATATCCGACTGACTGCCAAGTTGCCATCTGATGTTATCGCCAAGCTTCGAAGGATTGATCCATTTCAACTAGAGATCATTTGCGCCAAATTGCTTGCGGTTCTCGGTGCCACCTCCAGAGAAACTCAGCGTACAAATGACGGCGGTGTCCGTGTCGTTCTTGCAAGCTCTGCCAGAGCCGGTCGAAACTCTCCGGCCAGCGTCCGCGTTCACGCCACTGCCGCAGCGGACTCGATCCCGCCAGCGCTCCTGGTTTCTTCTCCAGCACATCGAGATAGTGTTCCAGATCGCTTGCGGGCGCGTCCCCGGCCTCAATGGCGTCGAGTAGAAGTTCGTGCGCACCTTCACGCAGCCCTTACTATCCACCGTCGGGAAACTGGCTTCCGCCAGCTCGAATCCTTCCGCGGACAGCGGCAGCAGATGCTCACGTTCGATCCGCATCGCCTCCCCGACTGGCATCGCTTTTCCTGCGATCCGCCGCTGTTCGTCTTGCTGGCAATAACTTCGTAACTGTTTGTTCAGCTCTTCCAGGTTCTTCGCCTGCGGGATCGGCACCAGATGATTCCGGCGGAAATAACCTACTTCGCCCTCCACTCCGCCTTTCTCGTTGCCCCGCGCTGGATTGCAAAACTCCGCCTGGAATCCCCAGTGCGAGCGGAAGGCAATCAAGCGTTCCGTCTCCTCCCGCTGATGACCGCGCAGAATCTTCTTCACCGCGCTCTTCAGGTTGTCGTAGCGCAAGCACCGGAACACGCCACCGAAATAGCCAAATGCCCGCTCGTGTGCTTCCAGAAAAGCCTGCTGCGTGGCGTGATAGTAAGCCACGTGAAACGCTCCGCCACTCGCCATCGAGCGCATCGCGAAGTGATGAACCGACTGGCGCTCGCCCCCGATCTCGGCCAGGGCCTCGTACCAATCCACCTGCGCCTCGGCGCCCCAGTCGTAGACTTGCGGCACGAACGTCTCTCGCGTCGTGAGTCCTAACTCTTGTTTGCGTCGCTGCACATACCGGCGTACGGTCGCTTCCGCCACTGTATCCGAGCGCTCCTGCCGGATCCGCCGCCAGATGCGATGCGCGCTGTGCCGCTGTTTGCGTGGAGCCAACTGGTCTGCGCGCAGAATCTCGTCGATGAACTCCATTACCGGACCCAACCTGGGCTTATTCCGTACCGCCAGTTTGCGCTCCGGCGGAATCGCACTGGCCAGTGCTTGTCGCACCATCCGCCGATGCACACCGACCTTCTTCGCGACCGCCCGAATCGTACCCGCTCCGTGCGCGTGCTCCCGCCTGATCTCTTCGAATAGCTCCACCTTCCGTCTCCTGTCCATCGCCCTCCCCGTCTGCTTCGCAGACAGGGTAGGCCGATCTATCGGTTAGGGTGGAGCCAAATGTAATGATCGAAGTGGGGCCACTTCAGAGTAGCGAAATCAATGTCTCCCGCGTTGTTGTAGAAGTACACCTTGTGGTCGCGTGCTCCGAAAACGATGTTTATCTGACCTGGAAGGGCTGCTGCTCTGTCTGCGGCTGACGTTCCCTGCACCCAACTGTGGGTCGCAGTCGTGCCGGATGGATGTACGTGGGCGACCACGCGAGGATCAACTATCGAGTTCGCTACTTCTTGGTTCGCCGCCTTCCCAGAAGGCGACACATGGTCGGCTGTGTCGGGATTAGCGTAGGGGCCCGGCTGGTCGCGCGACACAACCCAGCCGCCAGAAGCATTCGTCCCAGCCACCGCGTACTCTTCGTGGAATCCGCCTGTCTTGTCGTCTGCGGTCGGCGAGTTGCTGTCCTTGATCATCCCCGCCAGGTTAGTCCTAACGTCGCCCGGAATCTGATCTCTAAGGCTTTGCGGGGTTGCCTGATTTTGCGCCGAATCACGGGAACGCCCGTCGTGGGTGTACCTCCTTCAAAAGGTAGGTTTCTGGGCCGCTAGCTGACCTTTGTCGGATTGTGTTGGACCTAGGTTTTGCGAATTTCAGCGGCTTCACGTTGATGGGGTAGGGGGGGGGTTTGTGAATCTCCTCGATCGTGAGGTTTCCCGCCAGCGCCTCGAGTATGTACTTTTCGGACAAGTTTCGATTTTCGGGATAAAGCGTATAGAACTTTGTAATTTGTTCTTCGTAGAGTCCCGTTTCTACTGAAAATCCTAACCGCCGATTAAAGCACTTGCTAAGGAAGTCAGCAGCTGGTTTGTTGGCTTCCCCAGCACCGTCCTGACAACCGTTGAGGTGCCCACGGTAATACCCTACGATATACCCATCAACAAACGCCTGCCTTCTTTCACGACTCCAATGCAGCCAGATATCTCCGTCGGTCAGATTTTCCGCGGCGGACGCCAACGCTACAAGGATTGCTGAGACAGCCACGGCCAACAAGAGACAATGCTTAGAACGGATTTGCGTACGTCCTGTACTCATCATAGTTCTCCCAAACGTCCCTACTTTGCAGGTACGGCAAACTTGGCCTCGGGTTTGCGATGACATTCTTATGGCGGATCATCGCCATAGGTCAGATTGATTCCGCCTTTCACTGAACCTTCTTCATGTATGAAGTCGTGTAACGTGTGTGTATTGGAGTCGTAGATTCTTGCATCTTTATGATCCACTTGGAATCGCTTGTCGAGTACGACCGTGCGTTTTCCAGAGACCCGCATCGCGTCTACTCTATTCACGGCTTCCGTGCCTCTTGTCTTTGCCGTGCAGGGATGGCAGGTATCCGGAAGGGGTTTTGTCGTGCGGCTGGTATCCACCTTCTCCGTCATCGTAATTGTGTGTCCTTCATTCGGCAGTGGATCGACCGCGTTACCCTTCTGGTCGACATAAGTAATGCCGAACGCAGCGTCTTTCTCGATGGCTTTCGGCGATGCTCCTGGAACCGGTTCTGTCGGGGCATTCATATCGAAAGTTACTGCAAGCTGATTTTGCGCCTGCGCTTCGGTGAGGGTGGTCTGATTGGCTAGTGCGTTGTTTGTATTGGCTGGAGTATGGTTCAGCTCTTCACAACTTTGGCCGGTGGTACCAACATCTGTCGTTGAATTTCCCCCAACAGGATTGTCGCAACCGTGGCCGTCGGCATCCACGCGGTTCACAGGCGCGTTTTCGACATAAGCATAGAGATTAAGCGATTGCGGGTCGCCGAAAGTCGCATATGGAACCGTAACCGGCTTGAGATCCCAGTCCGGCGTCATGAAGCGACCGAGGCTCGAAGCATCGTACCGCGCTCCGAAGTTGTCCAGTCCAGATTCGGCATCCCGTTCTTTGCCGGTAAACTTGTAATTCTGGTTTGCAAGGGTCTGCGAGTAAACCCGCTCGCCACCGTAAGGGAAGTAGTCCGATTCATTTTGTATCGTGCCTGAGGAGTTCGTCACTACGTCCGCTGAGCCGAGTTGGTCGGCGAAGTAGTAGTACACGGTGCCTCCGGAAATATCTCGCCGGGCAATACGTTTTCCATTCGCGAAGATAAACTCGCGTTGCAGGTTACCGCTGAGGTCGCTTTCGAGCAGCGGCCCTGATCCCCAGTAGAGCGTCCCATTCGACTTCTTAACTCGCTCACCGTCGCCGTTGTATGTGTAGGTCACGCCACCTGCGGTTTTCAGACGGCTTTCGGCCGTGTAAGTGTAGCTGGCACCGCCGTTCGAGGTCATGTTTCCATCTGCATCGTATCCAAAACCGCTCAGGCGATTGTTGTTGAGGGCTACCACGCTCAGCCCATCCACTGAGCACTTCGTTGCGGTTCGATTCGTCAGATTACCCCAAGGATCGATAGTGAACGTTTCTCCCCAGTTCTTGGTGATTCCTGATGGTAGACTGGAGCAATCCGCGTTCGGCGTTAAGGCAGAGGCGATCCGGTTTAGCGCGTCGTAGGTATAGGCGACCGACCGATTTGAATCTTTGTCATTGGTGAGATTCAGTACGTTTCCGTTGTCGTTCGTGCCGAAACCGAAGTTGTATTTCAAATCCAGCACATTCGCCATCGAAGCCGTGCCGCTGCAGGCGGTGTTTGCCGCGAGCGGCGTTCCCGTAGTCGCATAATACCAGCACGGCTGAAGGCGGTTGTCGTAGATGCTGGTCTCAACCACGCTGCCATATGTTGCCTGATTTAGCTGCCCTGTCGGAAAATAGGAGGCATTCTGGAAGTAGATAATGTTGTGTGTCGTGTCCTTAACCTGCGTAAGCTCGGCGGCTGAGTCATATGAATAAGTCAATACCGTGCCGCTCGGATACGTAATCTGCTTGACCGAACCATCCAAGTTGTACTGCGTACTGATAGTCTTATTGACTGATCCAATTATCCGCTTCTCGCTCCACTCACGGCCCATCGTGCAGCCATTTACCGCTTACCCGTCATTTACGTTTGACGGCAGTTTCGGGTGGATTGGCGGCTTAACCCAGGGCGTTCCTAACTCAACGGAAGCGCTGACCTATTTGCAGTCCTTTTACACCGCAGCGCTAGCCGCACCATCAAAGCTATGTATTGCTAGTTGTCGCAAAGGCTTTAACGATGACGCATCAAACGGCGTCATCGGTGACAACATCGGCAATTGGGGTAACGGCACCCCTCGCATCCTTACCCAGAACAATGGCGGCTGCTGGCTGGATTCATTTACTGTGCTGAACAGCAATTACAGTGCCGCCAAGCAACTGCCGATTCTGCAAATCCCAACCTGGGATGATTACGAAGAAGGATCCGAGATTGAGACTGGCATTGCTACGACTACTGCCTTCTCGCTAATTAGCGTCATCGGTTTTAATCTTACCTGGCAAGTTACAGGCAATCTGACTACTAACAGCCATCTTGATGTCATTGACCATTACGAAGTCTGGGATTCGGTAGATGCCGGGGCGAATTATTCGCTGCTTTACAAAACTCCAGATAATGCCACCATGTCATTTGATTTAACCGATCAGCCCGACGGCGATCACGTGGTTGCGGTTCGCGCTATAGGTAAGCCCTGCATTCAGAATGTGGTTTCGGACGCACTGAGTTATACATTGACCAGCGTAGTTATCACACCGCCTCCCGATGCGCCACCGCCTCCGGTGTTCTCTATACCACCGCCGATTCCGACTGTCAGTCCTGCAATCTCTGCATTGGTCCCATCGCCATTCACGGCAATCCGTAGCCCGATTGCTGATAAAAACGGCAATCTGCACCGTGATTGGCAGAAATGGTTTCAGACCGTTGAAGCTAAGACGCAGCGCGCGCTCGATATTGCTGGGGAAATTGCAGCTAATGCCAAGATTCAGGGGCGTACAGAAGGTATTGGTACGACCGTCGGGAATATTGACTCAACAGGCGTAGCACTTCCCGATGGAATAGATTTCGCACGCAGCTATGTGAATAAACAACTCGATAGCATCCCGGATGGGGCTACGTTTGTCCGCACGGTGCCAAACGAGAAAACTGGTGGCGGCAGGGCGTTTTCCGCTCTCGATGCAAATGCCCGGCTAGCTGATACGACGCGCGGGACGATGGCGATTGCTTCTTATACGCCAATCACACAGCCCGTTACTCAGCATGGAACATCTACGCAAATTGACATCGCATCTTCAACGCAGCAGTTCCCTACAGGAGTGATTGCCTATAGTTCCGGTTCTGTTGATCCTGGTGGTTACGGGCTTTATTACATTTATGCTGACGATCCGCTATTCGCTGGGGGAGCTGTTGCCTATCAAGCTAGCTTGCTAAATCCGGATGTTACTTCAAGTGATGGACGCGCCTATTTCGGGAAAATCACGACTGCTCCTGGAGGTGGAGGCTCCGGCAGTGGAGGCGGTGGCGGCGCGTGCTTCTCAGGCAATACTCTAGTTATTACTAAAGCTGGAATCATGCCTATATCGCTACTCTCGAAAGGCCAAGAAGTACTGACCCAGCGCGGCTGGCGGTCAGTGCGCCGTCTCCTTGAGCATAAATGGGACAAAGAATTGCTCGACATGGGCAACGATGAATATGTGACCACCGAACATCGCTTCTGGTTTCGCAATACTTGGACTAAGGCTAAGCGGATATTCGGAGATACCGTCCCGCGATTTACAGGGCCAGTATTCAATCTCGATGTCTGCGGCGACGGTAGCGATGAAGAACAATGCTATACGCTGGCTAATGGTCACATTGCGCATAACGCCTTGAAATTATAATGAGTAACGAAGTACGAATAGTCGAGGTGAAAGAGCTGTCAGACGAACTTGTTAGTTACCGCCTACGCTACGGCAATGATGAACTATCAGACACCTGGCATACCATGTCAGTTCGCATAGGTGACCATGATGCTAGTCTCGCAGCACGTAAGGCCGACATAGCAGCCGTGCAAGCGGCGAAACATGCTTGGAGGCAGAAGAACAAGCCGTGACTGGCGTAGCTCTAGTAAGCATGCATGGAGCAAATATCAACTTTTCTGAGTCGAAAGATTGGGAAACAATTAGAAACATTGTGACCAACCAGAAAATCTATCCTTACGTCTCAGATGACTTTTCGCCGGCGCCTGAAAACTACCAGCCGATCCAGCAAGAACAGGCGCACTATGTGTTGGTGCGCGATGGCGATGAATTACTCGGTTTATGGGCGTTTTGCGAGCATACGCATATCTGCTGGCAGGTGCATACGTGTTTGCTTCCGATTGCTTATGGTGAACGCGCACGAATCGCTGCCCGCGAAATGGCGGAATGGATTTGGAATAACACTTACTGTTTGCGTGTGATTACAGAAATCCCTGAATACAACCGTCTAGCTTTGCGCTTCGCGCGTCAGTCAGGGATGATTGATTTTGGGTTTAATCATGCCTGTTATCTGAAACATGGGGTGCTATATGGGGTGTATTTGCTCGGCATGAGCAGAGGGACTAACTAATATGCCAATTGCAGCAGCTGGGGCTTCAATTATTGGCGGCATTATCTCAGGGGGTTCGGCTGGGAAGGCTGCCGACACGCAAACAGCCGCAGCGAATAATGCCGCGCAACTTGAAGCTAACTCAGCTAAACAGGCGCTCGATTTCCAGAAGCAGGTCTACGGTCAGAGTCAGCAAGAACTCAATCCTTACTTACAAGCTGGCTACGGCGGTCTAGCTAACCTGCAAAGCCTGTTAGGAATCACTCCACAAGGTAACGCAGTCGATGCTAGTGCTGGATCAAACGCTGCCGCAGCGCAGTCCGCCGCTGGCCCGCGTTATGGTCAAGGCGCAGACTATAAGGGGGGGCTGTTTAACAGTTGGGGCGGTAGTGATTGGAAGTATGCAGGGCAAAAGGGGCAAAACGACGTTTACACACGCGCTAACGGGAGTCCAGCCTATGACTTTTACGGCCCAGGAGGCTGGCAGCGGGGCGGAGCCGGGGCGTATGCAGGTGGTTTTGACGCAGGAACTGCTGGCAGCGGAGCGCGCTCTAATATGCAGCGCGCGTCGGGTTCTGTGGATGCTACATCCGGTGGGGTACCGCTATCTAGTCTAGTCAATCCCCAACTCGGCGGCTTCGGCTCGCTGATGCAGCCATACGGCGAGAAATTCACTGCTCCGACGGCTGCAACTGAACAAAACGACCCAGGCTATCAGTTCCGCCTGAAAGAAGGCGAGAAGGCACTGCAAAACTCAGCCGCTGCAAAAGGCACGCTGCTGAGTGGAGCGACGGCCAAGGATATCAACGCTTATGGGCAGGATTACGCGAGTAATGAGTATGGCAACGTGTACAACCGCGCTCTGGGTCAATACCAGCAGAATTACAACATCTACCAGAACGATCAAACGAATAAATACAACCGCCTAGCTTCGCTCGCCGGGATAGGACAGACCACGACTAATCAGTTGAGTAGCGCAGGGCAAAATTTCGCTAACCAGAGTGGCAATATATTGCTAGATTCATCTGCTAGGCAAGGGCAAAACCTTATGAACGCCGGTGCCGCGCGCGCCTCTGGGTACGGAAAGAACGCATTCACTGGAGCACTCGGCGGAATCGGTGGGTTAGCTAGCCTTCTCGGGAACTCTTACAACCAAGGCGGGGACGTTGGCGACTGGTCTAGCCTGTGGGGCGGAGGGTAAAACATATGGGCGTGCCGTTAATAGCGCTGAATTACCAACCAGAAACCGCTATGCAGGGTGCGGCGCAAATGCAGCAAATGCAAGCTGGCCAGCAGAATCGCCAGATAAATCAAGAGCAACTAAAAGCCATACAACTTGAAAATCAGCAGCGCCAGCAACAAGCCAAGGCCATACAGCAACAGCAGCAGGATCAGCAAGTTATTCAGCAGGCTATAGCTGCCAATCCTGGGAAGACACTCGGCGACGTTCTGCCCTCTTTGCAAGGCAAGATTAGCCAGCCTAGCTGGGATGCCGCTATGGAAGCCGACCAGAAGATACGTAAAACCAATGCTGACATGACTGAGGCGGAATTTAAGACTCACGCCTCGCAGCACGCGGCTTATCAGCAAATCTATGACGGAGTGATGGATCTACCGGATGATCAGATGCAGCAGGCATGGCCGCAGATTGCGCAGCAGGTAGATAGCATACCTGGGAACAAAATCAAGCTTGACCCATCGCAGCCGATGCCTAAGGCGCAGTTTCAGCAGTTCGGGCCGTTCCTTGGAATGAATGGTGCTTATCTCAACCAAGAGCAGGCTAAGCGTGCCAATCAAGCCAAATTGGAACAAGAGCAAGCCCTAACCGAGAAGACAAAAGCAGAAACCCAGAACTTAAAAGAGAGCGGCGGCACCTCTACTGACAGCACACGGTTTGTAAGTGACTATCTAAAAACTAGGGGATTGCCCAATATCCCAGCGAATCGCCAAACCGCCTTCGCAGCATTCACGAAAATGACGAAAACTGACCCGGGAGTCGTGCGGGCAGAAGTCTTCGCTGGTATGCGCGAATACCCAGTAATCAACAAACAAACTGGGCAGCTAGAAATGCGCAACGCGAACGACATCAATAAGTCTGCCGGGAACTATGCCCCGGCCGGTGAAGGCGCCAAGGCGATGGGCAAGTCGGCGCTGATTGAGGACATTCGCGGCAATATTGGGCAAGTACGTCAGTCATTGCAGAATCCCAAGATGCCAGAATTTACCGCTGGTCAGCGCGCGCAAATCGCGGTTGCTCTTGGAGCTCAGGATTCTAGCGGAGCACTAACCGCAGCCTTTCGCGGCGGCGTTCTCGGAAGCCTCACCAACGAGCAGCAGGATTATTTAATCAACATGGCACAGCTAAAAGAAAATGCCATGGCCATGCGTTCAGTGCTCGGCGCCGGACAAGGCTCCGAAGATATGCGTGCTGCTATTACTGCCACTATCCCAGGTCCCCGCACGCCTAGTAAGGCATACGCTGGCAAACAACTTGACGCCTTCGAGAAAGTGCTTAATCGCTTAGCCAAAGGTGTTCCGGGGATGCCGCTGAATAATGCAGCGCCACAAGGCGGCAATAGTGGGGGTGCTGGGGCTGTGACCAAGCAGTACCAAGGCCACACTTATGCACAGCAGTCCGATGGAAGTTGGAAGCTGAGCCAATAATGGCACCCCCGCAAACATTACCAGCGAACTTCGTAGGCTGGGACAAACCGCCCGCTACTCTGCCGAAAGACTTCGACAAGTGGGATGAAGGGCAACCAGCCGGGCAGCAACGGTCATTTATGGACAAGCTTGCTAACGACCCTAACGACATCCGGCTTGATTCGTACTTACACGCTACTGAGTACGGGCTAGCTAATATCGGCAAAGGCGCGGCGCAAGCTGTGCAGGGCGTGGGCCAATTAATCCGCCACCCAATAGACACATTAAAAGGCACAGGCAGCGGGCTGAAGCAGCTCCCATCGCAAGCCGTCGCGCTAGCAAAGAGCCCGCCGACACTTAAGGATGTGGGTGATGTTTCGGGCGAAATGGCAGGCAACCTTGTTACTGGAATCATAGGTGGTGAAGCAATAGGGGCGTTACCGAAGATTCCCGGTGCGGTGACGGATACATTCGCTCCAGGCAGTCGCATGGATGCTGCGGGAAAGCTATTCCAGCAAGCAATGGCTAAGGCTAAGAATCAGCCCGTCGCTTTGGAGAATTCCCAGAACGGGATATTGAGACTAATGGACTGGCAAAAAAAGGCGCAACTTGGGCCAACCATAAACAAGTTTCTAAACCGCGTCACCAATCCCAAGATGGGCGCAATGACCTATGAAGAAGCGAGAGATTATTACAAGCTTCTGGGAAAGCTATCCTCCGACGAGACGAGCAAATTAGCTCCTTCAATCCAGCGTGATCTTGCTAAAACGGTGAGCGGATTCAAGGCAGATATTCAAAGTGCAGCAAACCAAGCAGGCGCTGGATCGGAACATGCTCGTGCCATGTTTGAATTCGCGAAAGGGGCGCGGCAGGCCGAAAGATTGAATAAAGTGAGGGAAATAGGAACAAAGGCAGCGATTACCAGCGGAATCGGAGCAGTAGGCGGCGCAGGCGGTGCCGCCGGGTGGGAAATATACAGAGCTTTAAGAGATTAGTACTTATCTGTGCCGCGTAGTAACAAATTACATACCCATACGATCAGCAACGAAACGGCGAATACCCCAGCGCAGACTATCGCAAATGCAGTCAGCAAGTCGTCAACCATTAACAAAGCATAACCTTATGAAAACACTTGTCAATCTTTCGCTGTTTGTTCTATATGCAATAGTTTGCACAGCCCAAACCGCCGTACTTTTGCCTCAGCCGAAAATCCAGTTTCTCAACTCGATTGGGACACCTCTAGCTGGCGGCTGCGTGCAAACCTATGCCGCCGGAACTACGACGAATCAAGCTACATTCACCGATTCCAGTGGCAATGTGCAGAATCAGAATCCGGTGATTCTAGACTCGGCCGGACGGGCTTCCATCTTCGTTTCATCGGGAGTGCTCTATAGATTCGTGGTTTCCTCGTTCGGCGGCATCAACTGCGCATCGGGGACGTTGCAGTACACCCAAGATAACGTTGCACTCGGATCGGTTCTGACCGTAGGCGGCTCGAATACGCAAGTGCAATTCAATCAAGCCGGAGTTTTGGCGGGTTCTTCTAACTTTACCTGGAATAACGCTACCCAGACCTTATCAATTGGGGCACTGAATACAACTTCTGGCGGGACGCTAGCTGGAGTCTTCGCCGGTAACCCCATCATGACCGGCAGTTGGAGCATTAAAGCCCTGAATACGATTCAATACGCCGATCAGTTTGCGGGCACCGATGCGTGCGCCAAGATCAACGCCGCCATTAAGGCGCTTTCGGCGCAGGATGGAGTGGTCTATGCGCAGGGAATCATCGGCGCGCAATTCTGCGCCACCAATCCATTCGCCGGCGTCTCCGCGTCATCGTCGGGAACTGTTTATATGGGGGGAAGCGTGATCTCGACCACCGCCTCCTGGATCATCCCTAATAAGTGGCGGGTGATCGGCATCGGGCGCGGCAACGCTGCGGATGGGCTAAATACCGTCATCAAGGCGAACATCGGGTTTCCCATTAATACTCCGGTCGTTCAGTTCGGTGCCTCGGGTCCCATCTTCGGGGTGCAGTTGAACGATCTGGGGGTTGACTGCAGTAACATCTCCGGCGCGATCGGGGTGCAGAATTCCTTTGCCCAGGAGCAGAGCGGTCTGGATCACGTCCTCATCCGCAACTGTGCCGGTACCGGCCTGCTGGTCACCAATGCTTCACAGAATAGCGGCCCTTACGAGAACCTGGAAATTCTGAACGACTCGGCTTGCACCAACTGCGGAGCGACCACGGTATTGGCGAATTTCCAGTCAGGCTCGGCGCCTTCCGGTGGAATGCACCATGCAAGCCTGAATTCAAACGGTGTTCCGACCGTGCCCAATGATGCGCTGAAGCTCGACGCCCAAGGCTCTTTCAGCGACATCCACGTGGAATATTCGCTGCGCGGCATCACCATTGGCAGCCAAACCGCGACCGCCCCGATTGCGCTGCGCGATACCGAATGCGGTCCCTCGCCCACGGTGACTACCTGTATCTCGATTTCTAACGCCTTCGCCAGCTCCAGCATCTTGCTCGAAGGCGTCGGCAGCGCCTCGGGCAATCTCCTAGTGGACAACATCCACGGCTACACCGACACCCGCAACCACATGGCTTTTTACTTGTCTAATACTGGGATATTCACCAACACCCAGACCAACGAATATTTGCAGAGTTTGCTCGGCAACTGCACCACGACAGAGTACAACACGGTGCAGGTGGGCAACTTCACCACTGATGCGATAGCGGGTTGTGTAGACATGCCCATTACTGCCACCGTGCATCAAGTGGACGGCATCGCGGGCTATGTCACCAATCATGTGAACATTGCGCAATCTGGCGGTGCGGTCGGAGGGTATTTCCAAGGCAGACAGATGGCCGACAACGGGGCAGCCTGGGGCTCTAATTCCTTAGTTCAGGATGTAGCAGGGCTGAACGCACACCAGATTATCTCAAACGAAGTTGATGTGAATGTGCTCGGGACCCCAGCGCGCGCGTGGGGGGTACTCGTTAGCGGCGGATCCACGGGTAAGAGAGATCGCTGAACCCAGGCTAAGCAGTGACTTGAGAGGAGACGCGTGATCATGACGAAACACAACGCAAATAATGAGCGTATAAAGCGCAGGTATTTCGCATATTTGAAGGAAGCCAGACGATACAGCGAGGCAACCGTAGATGCAACGGCCAAGGCTTTAGATCGGTTTGAGACCTACACGAAATGCAGGGATTTTAGAGCCTTTCATTTTGAACAGGCGATTGCGTTCAAGAGGTACCTGGCCGAACAAAAAGCAGTGCGATCAAAGAATGGCTTAAGCAAGGCCACCCTAAATTCGACTCTCATGCAACTGAAGCGATTCTTCCAGTGGCTCTCAGAGAAACCCGGATACAAGTCGCGTTTCCGATATTCGGACGCCGAATATTTCAACTTGTCGGAGAAGGATACGCGCATCGCAACCGCCAGGCGGGAGCAAAATGGGCCGACGTTAGAACAGGTACAGCACGTGCTAGCTTCGATGCCAGCCGGCACAGATATAGAGCGCCGTAACCGCGCGGTTATCGCGTTCACGATCCTCACTGGAGCGCGAGACGGCGCGATCGCTTCGATGAAGCTTAAGCACATTGATCTTAATGCCAATTGTATCCATCAAGACGCGCGTGAAGTCAAAACCAAATTTAGTAAGAGTTTCACGACATTCTTTTTCCCAGTCGGCGACAAAGTTCGCACGATTGTAGCGGATTGGGTCGCACATCTTCGCAACGAAAGGCTCTGGGGAACTGATGATCCGCTATTCCCAGCGACCGAGATTGCAATCGGAGCCAGTCGGCAGTTTGAAGTAGTAGGTCTTCGGCGAGAACGCTGGAACAGCGCCTCCCCCATTCGAGAGGTATTTCGCGAAGCCTTTGTCAACGCCGGCCTGCAGTACTTCAACCCGCACAGCCTTAGGAACACACTTGTTCGGCTTGGCCAGGAAGTTTGCAAATCTCCCGAAGAGTTCAAGGCATGGAGCCAAAACCTGGGGCACGAAAAGATTTTGACGACCTTTCTTAGTTATGGCGAAGTTGCCTCTCAACGCCAGGGACAAATCCTGCGCGAGTTAGCTGAACCACAGCAGGTTGTGCCATCGCCCGTCGAGGTTCTTGCGGAGGCGGTGTTCAGAAAGCTGAGTTCTCATCGGATAGAAGCGACCCGAGTTAAAGAAGCCGGAGGTACAACGTGACGACCAATCCGAGATCAAGATTGGCGGTTTCATGAACCGCCGCACAGTGCAAGTTATTGAAATGAAGGATCAAAATATGCGTGGAGAACATTCGGAGCACAACAAGTTCACAGACGGACCATTTTTCGAGGTGCTGACGGCGGAAGAGCTGGCCAAGAGGTGGCACGTTCCTGAATCTTGGGTTCGAGAACAGACCCGCTCCAGATGTTCCGATCCGATCCCACATGTGCGTCTCGGAAGGTATGTTCGGTTCTCCTGGGGCTCTCCTGATCTGAATAGCTGGTGGGCTCGTCGGCAGTCGAGGGCAGCACATTTTGCTTGACACATACATGGCGCTTAGCTAGTGTGGTGGCTCTATGAAGCACAAAAACCCGCACGCTCGCGCTCTAGGGAAACTCGGTGGCAAAGCCAGGACTGAAAAGTTAAGTCCGGAGCGGCGCTCCGAGATCGCTCGAGGAGCGGGACTCGCGCGGAGTAAAAAACTAAGCGCCGATGAGCGCAAGCGAATAGCTGCACTCGGCGGCAAAGCCTCGGCTGGTAAGCCGAAAGCAAAACGAAAGGAGACAGTTTGAGAAAAGCTAAGCAATCCGGTTACATCATGCGACACCGAGACTGGTGGGTGCTTAGATACCGTGAGCGCGTGGGCGTTGGCGGAAAAATCAGAACGGTTCAAAGAGCTACGCGCCTTGCACCGGTGGACGCTCAGCACAAAACCAAAGCCAGCGTTCGAGACCTCGCCAAACGCGAATTGGACCCGCTAAATCGAAACTCAGCGGAGCCGATGAGCGTTACAAAACTAGGCGACTTCGTCGAACGCGTTTACTTGCCCTTCACAAAACAACAGAAACGCCCGTCCACATACCGGGGTTATTCGCAAATGTGGATGGAGTATCTCAAAAAACGCTGTGAGGCTGCCTGGATGAGAGAATTCAAGACTCATCATGTGCAATCGTTGCTTGAGGAGATCGGGCGAGAGCATGCAATCTCAAAGACAACTCTGAAGCATATAAAGAATTTCCTCAGTGGCGTCTTCCGACATGGAGCCCAGCAGGGATATTTCGATGGTGCAAACCCTGTGAAACTCGCCGAGGTTCCTGCTTTTGCACGCAACGGAGCTGAGACAAAACCCTATTCGCTTGAAGAAGTCGCAACCATGCTGAAGATTCTGTCGGAACCCTCAGCAACGGCTGTCGCCACGGCTGCGTTCACTGGCTTACGTTTGGGGGAACTGCGCGGACTCACATGGGAATCCTACGAGCCTGCCCAGGATGAAGAATCACTCGGTTGGCTGAACGTCAGTCGATCTGTGTGGCGCAACACAGTGGGTGATCCAAAAACCGCGAAGTCGAAGGCACCTGTTCCAGTCATTCCGCAACTGGCCCAGATCCTTCAGGCACATCGCAAGAGATGCGGCGATCCGGCGACCGGACCGATCTTCGCAAACTCAGTCGGGCATCCACTCGACCTTAACGGTTGTTATCAACGGGAGATGAAGGATGTGCTCAAGCATGCCGGCATTACATGGCACGGTTGGCACGGCTTCCGCAGAGGCTTGGCCTCGAATCTGAATCGCCTTGGCGTGGATGATTCGGTGATCCAGCGCATTCTGCGCCACAGCAACGTCGCTACTACGCAGAACCACTACATCAAAACCGCATCGCCAGATGCAATTGCAGCAATGAGGCAGTTCTCTGAAGCCTTATTGTGCTCCATTTGTGCTCCAGATGAGGGAGTGAGTCCCAAGGGCACGGTGCAGTAGTTAAAGGTAAGTCCCACTCTATGAGTGAGTGGCGGAGAGGGAGGGATTCGAACCCTCGGTACAGGTTTTAGCCCGTACAACGGTTTAGCAAACCGCCGCATTCGGCCACTCTGCCACCTCTCCGGCGGGATGGGAACAGTTTATCACCTGCTTCCGCCGGAGCATTGTTGTGCGCGGAAAGAATCCAAGAATGCGCGGAAAGATCCAACGAGGAGCCGCAGCCCCGATAGCGCAATTGAAGGACGCGACTTCGGCATCGCTAAAGCGATGCCCTCCCGATCTCAGTGATTCCGACAGTTGGCGAACCGGTTGCCTTCCCCTTGCCGCGACCCACCTTATTAATACACTCTAGTTACACATGGACTCGCCCGAGCAGCCTCGTCCCGAGCCGCCGTCGTTGCTGCAGACGAGGATCTGCGATTTGGGACTGAAGATCGAAGGCTCGCAAGTCGAAAAATTTGCGCAGCAGCTTTATCGGGAGCTGGAACAGAAGAAGATCATGAAGTTCCGGCCCGGGGTTTACTTGACCGACGAATGGGGATGCCCGTCGGGCGAGCCGGTAATCGGAATTCCGTTTTATCTTGCTCGTGCGGACCTCGGCCAAATTGAGAGAGAGAACAATGATCTCGAGAGCGATCGCGAAGTGATGATGTATTTGCGTCACGAAGCCGGGCACGCTTTCAACTACGCTTACCGCCTGCATCGTACGCCACAGTGGAAGCAGTTGTTCGGGCCATACCGCAGGCCTTATCGCGAGAACTATCGTCCGGTACTGTTTTCGAAAGACTACGTGCGCTACCTGCCGGGTTGGTATGCGCAGAAGCATCCCGACGAGGATTTTGCTGAGACGTTCGCGGTATGGATGACGCCGCGCTCCAGTTGGCGGAAGAAGTATCGTGGGTGGGGCGCGATGGCGAAGCTCCATTACATGGATCGGATCGCAAAGGAACTTGGCAATGTTGATCCACTTCGCAAGCGCGGTACGCCGGACATCACCGTCGCGGATATGGAAATGACGGTCGAGGATTTTTATCGTAATTCTACCGAGCAGGTTCCGCTGCTGGAGGTAACACAGGATGGCGATCTGGCGACGATCTTGAATGCGCCGAAGAAATCAAAGACCGCAGTGCCAGCCGGACCATTTCTGCAGAAAAACCGCAAAGTTCTCGTAGACCAGATTGCCAGTTGGACGGCGATGCCGCGCCCGCAGGTGCGCAGGCTAATGGAGGCCATTGAGAAGCGAAGCTCCGAACTGGGGTTGCTGATTGACACTAGAAAAGAGGCGGAGCACTTGTCGGCATTTACTGTGTTTGCCACCACCTTGGTAATGAATCATCTTGCGCGGAACAGGTTTTTTCAGGCGTAATGAATTACGCTGGAGGTGGAATGGGCGACAAACTGAAAGTCGCTGTGCTGTACGACGTCTGGGCAGAAGAAGAAGCTGTCGAGATCGATGCCGCTGACGCGGGGCGCAAGCGAAAAGTAAAAGAAGACCGTGAGGAAATTACCGACGCTCTTACGAAGCTCGGTCATGAGCCCTTCTATCACGTGCTCGATGGGCGGCCGCAATCGCTTTATGGTTTGGGAAAATGCGGTGCCGACCTCATCTTCAACCTTACAGAGTCCTATGCCGGCGACGATACTAAGGAGATGAACGTCGCTGCGTACATGGATCTGCTGGGGATCCCGTACACGGGTGCTGGGCCGCATGCGCACTTTCTGGCGCAGGACAAAGGTACTGCCAAGAAGATGTTTGCGTTCCACGGCATTCGTACGCCATATTTCGCGACAGCGTATCGCGGAAACATTGATCATGCTCATGACGTGAAGTTTCCGCTGATTGTGAAGCCACAGTTGGAAGATGGCTCGATTGGCATTGATGCAGAGGCAGTCGTAAACGGCGTGAAGGAGTTGATGGAGCGCGTGGAATATGTTCAGAACGAATTCGACTCACCCGCGCTGATCGAGGAGTACATCGAGGGACGAGAAATATACGCGGCGATCCTCGGCAGTTATGAACATACGGAAGTGCTTCCGTTAGTTGAGCTGGACTTGTCAAAACTCCCGGAAGGAACGCCGAAAATTGCCAGCCGTGATGTGAAGTTCGAGAGAGACTCGCGGGCTTACAAGCTGACTAAATCCAAAATTGCGGACGATCTCGATGAAGCGGCTGTCCAGAAACTCTCGGAGACGGCGCTAGCGGCTTATCGTGCCGTGAAACTCCGCGATTATGGACGCATTGACATGCGTCTCACGCCGGAAGGCGAAGTATATGTGATTGAGGCAAACCCGAATCCGTGGCTCTCAAGCAGGCACGAGTTTGCCATGGCGGCAAGAAAATCGGGCAGGAACTACACGCAGTTGATCGGCGAAATCGTGGAACTTGCCGCGCAGCGCGGCAAGGTCAGAATGAGGGCATCGGTAACTTAAAGGCGGGCAGTCTTCTTCTTGGAGCGCACTAGCTTAGTCTGTTTCGGCGCGGCCGCGATTTCAATTCTGTTTCTTCCTCCTTTTTTGGCACGATAGAGCGCCTGGTCCGCCTCTTCGATGATTTCATCCACGCTTGCTTTTGGGCGGGACTCGGCCACACCGATGCTCACAGTAACTGATATGAATGTGGAAGTTCTGCTGCTGGAAGGTGTTCTGCCTTTTGCGCCCTCGCGACGATCGGCAGTGCGCGAGACCTTGCGGCGTTCCTGTCCGCTGCGCACACGGAACGTGGAGTTCTCAATGTTCAATCGCATCAGGTCGAGATAATCCACCACTCCGCTGGCCGACCGGTTTGGAAACAGAATCGTGAACTCCTCGCCACCAACTCGAAAAGCCTCGCCACCCCCACCGACGCGGGCGAGCTTCGAAGCGACAAGGCGGAGAACCTGGTCCCCGGTATCGTGTCCGTAATTATCGTTGATGCTCTTGAAGTGATCTATGTCCACGACGGCGACGGCATAAGGTGCCTTCAGGCGAAACGACGCGTCATTGAAGGACCGCCGGGAATGAAGGCCAGTGAGTTCATCGTTATAGGCGAGCGAGTAAGAATTCTCGATGATGGATCCGGCTAGCGCCAAGGCAGCCGCCCCAAAGTATGCTGTCCCCGCTTTGCCCGTCGCGCCGGCCTGAAAGCCGAGCCACGCCATAACCAGAGACCAGAACATTCCACTATCAGTGGCGCGATGAAACTGCACGAATCGAGCCAAAAGAAGACACAGCGCCGCAGAGAACATGAGGATTGCAGGCTGCGGCAGGTGTGAGTGGTGGGAACGAATGAACGCGAAGTGTAGAAATCCGAGCGCAGGTTGCTCGGGGCGCGCTGCCGCGGCCACGAATACCGATTCGAAAAATAACAGTATCAGGAACCAGAGCAGCGTACGGCCTTCATCGCCGCGCTCGGTGAAAAATGTAAGGAATGCAAAATTCAGTGGGATGAGCAATGCGATGGCTTCAAAAGCTACCAGGCCCAGCCCCGCGCCTCGTTGGGCGTAGAACTGAACTGCGTGATGCCCAATCAGCAGCACAATGACCGAAAACAGAATTCGGGTTGAGTGAAACCTCCAAGCCAGAAGCCCGGCAGCCAGGAACGCCGCATAATAAAAGAAGGTCACTCCAGACTGTGACAGTGCGATCCATTTCGTATCGAGCAGCAGTATCGAGCCGAGCAGGATGACCCCGCCGGGGAGAAATAAGGAGTTCACGGTCTTCTTGCTCAATAACTCCATGGCTAGCTCAATTATCCTCCGGCGGCGATAGCCGATGGCGAGTGCCATTAAAGGTTCAATGCCGCACTCGGCCGAAAACTCGTTCGATGATTCCGGAGCCATTCGTGTCTTGCTCCAAAGGTTCACGTGTCTTAGAAGTGAAGTCACGTTATGAGAGTTCTAATTGCCGAAGATGATCCAGCCTTGGCCAGCTTTGTCCGGAAGGGTCTGGAAGCTGAACACTATGCCGTGGATGTAACTACCGATGGCGAGCAGGCACGCGCCATGGCCGGCGAACTGGATTATGACCTGCTCATGCTGGATTTAAATCTTCCGCGAGTGGACGGCGTCACGATCTTGCGGCATCTTCGCACTCGCAAGCCAAGCTTGCCTATTCTCGTTCTGACCAGCCGAAACCGAGTTGAAGACCGCGTGCAATGCCTGGATCTCGGAGCCGACGACTACATGGGCAAGCCTTTTTCTTTCGCGGAACTGTCGGCGCGGATCCGTGCGCTTTTGCGCAGAAGTCATTTGCCGGCGGCTGCAGTGCTTTCGGTTGCAGATTTAAAAATTGATCGCGTCGAGCGCCGGGTGGAGCGGGCCGGCAAGCGAATCGAGTTGACTTCGAAAGAATTTGGGCTGCTGGAATATCTCATGTTGAATGCCGGCCGGCGGGTGACGCGGGCCATGATCATTGAGCATGTATGGAACCTCTCCTTTGACACGGGAACGAACGTGATTGACGTCTATGTGAATTTTGGATTACGCGTCACCGAGGTGCTGGCCGCACCACAGGCTTCAGTCTAAGCCGAATGGCGGGCGTGCAACAACTTCGTCAGTTGGTTTCGCGCTGGGGAGAGCGCGTGCTCCATTGCAACGGCGATGGATGTGCCGGTGCCCGCCGCGCATGGCAAAGAATTTCGAACGGAGCTGGCAGCATTTGCGTGCACGGGCTGCGTTACTGTTTTCCCCATTGCTTTGAGCGCGAGCTGATGCGAAGACTTGTTCGCATGCAGCCCACCAGAGCGGTGCGACGTACCCTCGCGCACCGATTGCCTCTGGGCCTGTTGATGCTTTCGCGAGCCGACCTTACCGACTCTCAGCTGCGCCAGACGTTGCAAGAGCAACAGCGTAACAAGGGGCGCCGCATCGGCGAGTGCATGCAGCAGCTCGGATACGTCCGTGAGCCGCAGGTCACCGCCGCACTTGCCTTGCAATGGTGTTGCCCGGTGCTCAAGACTTTGCCGCAGCAAGTAGTTGATTGCGGCGTTCCCCGGGCACTCCTCCGAAGATTTCAAATGCTGCCCGTACACCTTTCTGCGGCAACGCGCGCCCTCCATATCGCCTTTGCCGATGACATCGAATATCCCGCACTGGTTGCAATCGAAGAGATGCTCGACTGCAAAACACAAGCTTGCCTGACAACATCATCTGGACTTCAAACCGCCTTTGAACGGATGGATCAGCAATCAGTTCCGCCGGAAAAGGAGTTTGCTGACGCGCGGGAGCCCGGCGACATTGTGCGAATTATTTCGAGCTATGCGGCGAAGCTACCTGCAGATGACGTAAATGTCGTCGCTTGCCGTGACTTGGCCTGGGTAAGAGTAAAAAGCGGACGAGACCCGATGAATTTGCTGTTCCATTTGCCCAGCTGACGTGGCGTCTGACGCCGCTAAACCAATTGCAGCGCGAGCTCTTCGTCTTGCGTTAAATATCCTTTGCGGCGGAACCAGTCCTGCATTGCATCCCGTAATCCATCAATCGGCACCCGCTCGCCAATTTCCATCAGACCGTCGGCAACTGACAATGTGTCATCAAAAATGCTGGCATTGGTGAAGTTGCGCATAGAAAAACTGTCGAGCCATTTCAAAGGGCAAGGCACGCGTCGCCCTTCGTGGTCATATTCCACACGGATTCTGCGGGAGAACATGCTGAATGCTACGAGACCTACATCGCCGGCGACGGCGTGGCTTGAGCATGTGCCCCGGCCTCTCCATTTACCAGGTCTTTCAGCTCTTTGCTGGGCTTAAAGAACGGGATCTTCTTGGCGGGAACTTCCACTCGCTCGCCGGTCTTGGGGTTGCGTCCCACGCGCGGCTTGCGCTGCCGCGTGCGAAAGCTGCCAAATCCACGGATCTCGATTTTGTCGCCAGCCCGCAGGGAGCGCACGACGCTGTCGAAAATTGTCTCGACGATCACTTCGCTGTCTTTGCGCGTTAGTTCCGCCAGACGGGAGACTTCATCAATCAAGTCCGCTTTTGTCATAGCCTCTTCGCTCCCCTAAGTATTAATTTCCTGGGTCAATCGCCCTGGCCCCTGGGGTTGGGGCCTTCCTGTCCTGGATACTTGAAAAGCGCGTGCCAACAACACCCGCTCGCATAACCTTCTCAAATTTCAGGGGTTGTTGGCAAGAGCCACTTTCCGCCTGACCCAAACTATGCTACTTCCATAGGTAGTAAAACCCTGTGTGCTGATCGAGGAGCTTTTCCCTGGTGGGAAGCCAGGGCGTCACATCTCCGAACAACAGATCCAGCAAAGACTTGCGCTCCCTTTCCGAGTGCACCAGGACCGGCTCGCCACTGATGTTCACCGATTTCGCAGTGTCCAGAACGGCGCTACGGAAATCCGCAATCTGATCGATCAGGTGCATGCCCAGGGCCTGCTCGCCGGTCCAGACGCGGCCATCGGCAATGGGCTTGATGTCCGATACTTTCGAATGCCGTCCATCAGCCACCGCCTGTACGAACTGGCCATACATGTTATCAATCAACCCTTGCATGTACTGGCGCTCGGCAGGAGTCAGTTCGCGCGTCGGGTCGCCGGTGTCCTTGAATTCGCCGACTTTGAGGATCTCGGGCTTCAATTTCGCCCAGCGCATGAGATCGCCATAGTTGACCCATTCCGCAATTACGCCGATCGAACCCACTACGCTGCCGCTATCGGCATAAATCTTGTTCGTGGCGGAAGAGACGTAATAAGCGCCACTGGCGCCAACCGTCTCGATGGACGCGACAATGCGTTTGTGTTTCTCGTCCCGTACGCGCTTGACTTCGCGATAAATCTCTTCCGACGCGGCCACTCCGCCGCCAGGCGAGTTCACGTGGATGATGATTGCCTTGATCGAATCGTCGTCAGCAAACTTGCGCAGCTGCTCCACAACGTCGTTCGGGTCGAGGATCACACCATCGAGATCCACCACGCCGATCTTGTCCCCGAAGGCATGGATTCCCGCCTGCTGGCCTCCCGCGTGCAGGGCCACGTACACCATGGTGAACACGGCCAGCACAAAGAGGAAGAAGGCCCCTCCTCCGATCAGCACCCAGAGCCAGACGCGCGAGCGTGCGTTTTCAGCCATAAATGTCCAGTAAGTTTAGCACTTGCGGCAAATGGCTGCGCGGAAGGTCTTTCACCACGGCGGCACTGAGACACGGAGAAGCTCACAGGCAAAATCGAATTGTAAGTGAGGCATGTTGCCGATGGTCTCCATCCAACCCTGATCCAAATCGGCTGAAACAAGTGAATAGCACATTTATCTCTCGGTGCTCCGTGTCTCCGTGGTGAAGTTCCTACTAACCAGGGACGATCACCTTCAAAGCGTTTCGTACCACGCAAAATTCCACCGGAGTTTGGCAGACGAACTCGCCGTCGGCATAGACGTCGAAAGGATGCTCGGTTTCGATTTTCACACTCGGTGTTTGCTCGTATTCAACCTCTTCGAAGCCGAGATGGCGGCCAAAATAAACCGTGGGAAAGAGGCAAAAAAGCTTGAAAACGTCCATGGGGCGGACCACACAGAGGTCGAGTTGGCCGTCGTCGAGCTTTGCGTGCGGAGCGATTTTCATTCCGCCGCCATAAGTGGGCGCGTTGGCGACTGCGGCGAGGATCGTTGGCAAGAAGGCGGTGGCATTTCCATTGCTGGAAATCTTCATTGGGAATGGCGCAAAGCATAGAAATTCGCGCGGAGCAGAAAGAGCATATCCGCCGTGTGCCCGGAGCCACTTTGGGAGATCGTTGGCCCGACGTGCAATTTCAGAATCGAGGCCGACCCCAGCGACGCAGCAGAAGTAGTGCTCACGTGGGGCGGGCGGTTCGCCTCCCATTTCGCGTATCACACCGAGATCAATGGCACGAACGTTGGTTCCGCCATCGAGGAACTTCCCCCACGCTGCTAACGAATCCTGGACGCTGCGGAATTGCAGGGCGCGCGCGAAGTCGTTGCCACTACCGCATGGGACGACGAGCAACGGCGTTCGCAGATTGACTAGGGTCGAAAGATGGCGATGAATCGTACCATCCCCGCCAAAGACAACCGCTACATCGGCATGATCGCGGTGCTCAGGAGCGGCGACCGCCCAATCAGCGCCGCCAATGTCCCTGAATTTTGCGAGATGCTTCTGGAAGTTCCCCGGTCCAACGATGGCAGCAGCACGCATGCGCTACGAATTTAACCACAGCGGTGCGGACAGCACAGAGGGATTGTTAGCGTATGCCCATTCAGCTCTGTCATCCTGAGCAACATCTGAGTGCGGCTTCTTTGAGTTCCTCATTGAGTACGTCGGGCAATGTTGGCTGAGTTGGTCTCCGATTACTGGGCCAACGCGCCCTTCAAGCCCGGAATTGTCCACTCGTCGCGAAACTCCGGGTGCACCGTTTCCGCGAGAGTCAGCGCTTTTTGGAGGTGTTCGCGAGCTTCGTCTTGCCGGTTCAACAGCAGGAGAAGGAAGCCAAGACCGGACTGCGTTTGAATTGAGTCGGGCGCGAGCGCAACCGCCAACTGCGCCTCTGATAGCGCCTGATCAAGCCGGTTCTGTTTTGACAGCAACTGCGCCTGAGTGACGTGATTCAGCGCCGACGCCAGCGGAATGTCAAAGTGTCCATCGAAAACGAAGACGCCGTGCTCGATCACTGATGTGGGACGAATCCGCAAGAACTGATCGTAGGGGTTGAGCGAGTCAGGCCCAAACTCGTAGCCCGAAAGCACGCCTGCGCTGATGAGGACCGGCCCATCAATGTGGGCAGGGACGTCAATCGAAGGTTGCAGCCAAACCGAGGCGATGGTCGTGAGCGGTTTACACGGAATGCCGTAGTAAGAAGGGTCTGCAACGACTTCGCCGAAATATGCGAACCAGCAATTCTTCGCGCCTCGGCTGTCGAGGTATTTTTTCACCGCTTTGAGCTGCTGCGCCCAGTCGGAATTCGAGTCGCTGAGATATTTGTAAGTATTTGCAGGGCCTCCCCAAAGTTCGTTTGCGTACGCGATATAAACCGGAAACGCACGAAGTGAAGAAACGATATCGAATACGAGAACTAGGGCGACGATGTAAGCCCAACGGCGGCGGCGCTCGATTAATTTGGCAGCGGCCCACCCTGCAAGAATGAACAGGAACGGAAAAATGGGGAGGATGTGGCGCACGCCGATGTTCATTCTGGAGGCCATTGCTACGGCCAGATAGATCAGCGCGGGAATGGTGAGAAACAAAAGTTCGCGGCGGGCTTCAGTGCGGTGCCAGAAAAGTGCAGGCGGCACGAGCAGCAACAAAACCACTAACGCGAGACTGCTCTTGATCACAAACGCAACCGGGAAGTAGTACCACACCCCGTGCGGATAAACTCTTCCCAACAAATATGTGTGGCTGAAGTCAGCGGTGAAACCGACATCAGCGAGTCCGTAAAGATACGGCTCGGGCAATAAGTGCCAGCGGGCGAAAGACTGAATCATGCCAGCCTGAATGGGATGATGCAGCCGCGACGCGTAATTCACCACGCGGGCTTGCGCGTCCAGCCCTGGCCGAGGTTGCAAGTGAAACCCGTAGGAGGCCCAAAGCATCGCCACCGCGATGATCGAGATCACGATGAGCGCACCGGTGAGCCTTAGTGTCTGCTGACGCCTATTCGTCGGCTTCTCTGCATCCTTTGTGGGTCTTGACAACAGCTCAACGAGGGCAAGGGCGACGAGAATTGGGAAAATCAGAATCCCCGAATGTTTGGAAGCTAGCGCCAAGCCGGCTGCCAAGGCGGTCAGGATGAGTCTCCGCGCAGTTGGGCCTTTCACATAGCGATAGAAACCATAAACTGTAGCGAGCAAGAAACAGCTCATAGCCATGTCGGTGGTGACAAGCGCGCCATGGGCCAGAACCGTGGGTTCGAAGACAAACAGTAACAGTGCGATGAACGCAGCGACAGTTCCAAACATTTTTTTCGCGGCAAAAAACAAAATTAAGGCCAGGGCCAAAGTCAGGCTCGCTGCCGCCATGCGTGTGCGAAAGAGAATTGTTTCGGCATCGTTTCCGTAAACAAAATCGGTTGCGGTGGTGAAGTCTTCTTCCTTCGAGAAAATATTCGGATGTGGCGGGACCCGCAATTGCAGCGAATGCAGAGGCGCTGTAGCCAGCAGCTTGAGTAACGGCGGATGCTCAGGATTCATTCCGAGATCGCCCCGCGTCCAGTAGCTATAGCCGGCAAAGATGTGGCAGGCTTCGTCCCAGGTCTGAGTTTCGCGGCGAATGGACAGCGACAGCTCAAGCAAGAGAACGATCAGCAGCGCTGCCGCTGCGCTTGCCTGCAGGCGGGCTTGCTTTGATGTGAGCACGTGATCCGGAAGCTTACTCAGGATTGGACGGCACTGTCCAGAAGGAGTGAGCGGCAGGAAATAGAAAGCAATATGGGCGGCACGAAAAAGAAAACTTCGCTCGGGATGACAGAGTTTGTTTTGTGAAAAAGAATTTCTCGACAGCAGATAATTCCGGGTGTAGCTGAAAAGCTAAAAGCCACAAGCTAAAAGCCACAAGCTAAAAGCCACAAGCTACTGCGCTTCGATCGGTTCAATCATTACGAACTTGCCCATCGAGCCACGATCTTTGAAGATGATCTTCCCGCTGATCTTGGCGAAAAGCGTGTCATCTTTGCCGCGACCGACATTCAATCCTGGCTTCACGCGCGTACCGCGCTGGCGAACGATGATGGTTCCGCCAGGCACGACTTGACCGCCGAATGCTTTGAATCCTAAGCGCTGCGCGTTCGAGTCGCGCCCATTACGTGAACTGCCTAATCCTTTTTTGTGTGCCATAAAAAATAGCTCCTAGCTTTTAGCTCTTAGCTTGAACCCTCAGCCGCCCTTCACTGTTCGTTAGTCGAAAATCAAAGCTAAAACTTTCTTTTCCTGAACCGGTTCAGCGCGAAAGGCGTCGTTAAGTCGAGCGCTATTTCTTCTTCGCTCCGCCTCTTTTCGGTGCGCTCTTTTTGGGAGCCGCAGCTTTCTTCTTCGCGGCCGGTTTTGCCGCTTTTGTTTCTGCTTTAGGCTCGGCAGCAGCTTCCTTCTTTGGCTTGACTTCTTTTTTCGGAAGCTCGGGCGCGGTGAATTTCTGGCCGTCAAAAGCAATCTCGGTTATTCGCACCGAGGAAAACGGCTGCCGATGTCCCGCAATTTTTTTGTACTGTTTCTTCTTCTTGTAGTGGAAAACCAGAATTTTCTTGGCTCGGCCTTCGGCGAGGACTTCCCCGGTTACCAGCGCGCCTGGTGCCCGCGCAATCTGTCCGTTGCCTGCTGACACCGCCAACACATCACCAAATTCGACTTTGCCGTTTTCGCCGCTCTGGGTTTCCAGGCGGACCACATCCCCGGGCGCTACCCTATACTGCTTTCCACCGGCGCGAATGACCGCGTACATAGTTTTGCCTCCATGCGCCCTCGTCGCGGGGGCATGCTTACGCAGCACCTTCCCTCAGAGGACTTCTGATCTTTCTCTGGTGATCTTTATGCTTGCTGTTTCCGCGCCGTCGCTCCGGCAACGATTACCCCAGAACAGGGCAAGTACAGGCAAACTCAGTCATTTTAACGTGATGGGGAGGCGGTCAAACTTCAACTCGAAATTCGGTCTTTAGGATCTGGGTTTTGGGCTCAACACTGACGCTTGCCGCCTAAGGCCTCCGGCCCCTGCTCGTCACGCTGCGGCGATTCTCCGGATCAAGTCTTCCTGCTCGTTGCGGCTCTCGGCGCCGATGGTGAACGCGTCTAGTATTCCCAGCGACAAAGCGTATTTGATGGCCTCCTCCTGACGATCGCGCAACTGGCCCGCTCCTAGAATCTTCATTCCAACAACGGCCTTGCCTGATGCTTTCATTTGCTTCAGCACTGGAATGACAGTAGCGGGATCGGCATCCATTTGCGCGCCTATGGGATTGATTCGGGCGAGGTCCACTTCCACCCACGGGGAAGCCGCCGCCGCACGGAGCGCCTCGATGGAGTGGCAGGAACAACCATGGGCGCGGATAATTCCCTTCTGCTTGGCCTCGGAGACCACGTCCATTACACCTTTGTAGCGCTCGGTCCAGTCACCTTCGGTGAGGCAGTGCATCAAGAAGACGTCGATGTAATCAACGCCAAGCTCTTTGCGGAAGCGGTCGAGGTCGGCACGCATGCTCACGGGATCGCGCGCCCAGGATTTCGTCAGCACAGTGGCTTTGTCTCGAGGGATGTGCTTCAGTGCCTCTGCCACGTGGGGATGACTTCCATAGGAATCAGCAGCGTCAAAGAAGCGCAGGCCGTGGTCATAGCCATTCAACAGCAAGTCAGAAAGGCCCTTGACTCCGAGAGAGGTCTGGTGGGAATGATGGCCGACGCCTACCGTCCCGGTGCCCATGGCAAGACGGCTGGTGTGGATACCAGTGTTGCCGAGGGCGACTGTGTCGGAGGCGGTGAACTTCTTTGTGAGCTCGGGCGCCGCCCAGGCGTAGCGGCTGAGTCTTGTTCCGAGCCAGGCGGCTCCTAATCCGTAGGTCGCTGTGGTCATGAATTTTCTACGCTTCATAGGAGTATCCTCCTGGGCTTTTCTCTGCTTAGACGTGCACAAAAGAGGTTTGGATCGCCGTTTTGGGAAAAATTTTACTCCTAATTCTTGTTTCCCAGTCCTGAAGGGACGATTGAAAAATAGCCCGGCGTTTTCAACGCCGGGATAGAGGTTGCATCAGATGAAGTCCCGTTAGGGACGACTGGGCCTTTCAGCCGTGCCGAACGGCACTGCGTTTACTTGCTCCCATCCGACCCGGCGCTGGAAGCGCCAGGCTACTGGCAGATGTCCCTCTGGGACAGTAGGTAAATATGGTGAACAGCACCTAACATGGAGCCGTAGCAAGCTACGTCTCTACGGCTATGGGCTGCTAGACTTTCAAAGCGTGCCCGAACTGAATTTGAGTGACGTTGAAGTCCGTGTTTTGGGATCGCTGATTGAGAAGGACATCACCACGCCTGACTACTATCCGCTGTCGCTGAATGCTCTGGTGAACGCCTGCAATCAGAAGAATAATCGCGAGCCGGTGATGGCGCTCAACGAGAATTCTGTACGGCAGGCCTTGAGTTCCTTGCAAGAAAAGCGCATGGCTGGTCCCGCGGGCGGGGCTGATAGCCGCGTTACGAAATACGAGCACCGGCTGCAGGAAGTCTTCAATTTCGATCGGCGGGAAACGGCTGTTATCTGCGTTCTTTTGTTGCGAGGGGCGCAGACGCCCGGCGAGCTTCGCGGCCGCACTGATCGAATGTATCGCTTTGAAGCGCTCGACGACGTGCAAGCGACTCTGCAGAAGCTTATGGATCGTCAGCCACCGCTGGTCAGAGTTTTGCCGCGCCAGCCGGGAACCAAGGAGTCGCGTTATGTGCATCTGTTTGCGGGCGACACTTTTCCGGCGTTAACGCTCGAGACGGCGAACTCGAGAGTGCGCACCGAGAGTTCTGACGAGCAACGGATCGCGACCCTCGAAGCTGAGATCGCCACCTTGAAACGCGATTTGGACGAACTCAAACGTCAAGTCGCCGAGTTCACTGAACAGTTCAAATAAAAAAGCGGACGAGAATTCTGTAGTTCGAATCTTAAAGCGCAAGGGGCGCAAGAAAACCCTTTGCCTTTTGAAGCGGACCTCGCGACATCTTCTCCGTTACCGAAGTCCAAGTAGCCATTACTGCTTCCGGAACAACTTTCCCTCACCTGGGTTAGTTAACATAGTTATCATCGGTGCGTATGGCGGCGAAATATACCAAGTCTATTGTTTTCTGCTTGATAGCTCTGACTGCGTCCCTGCCAAGGCAGCTCAAGGCCCAGGCTACGCTGTTGCTCGAAGAGCCCTACAGCTATGACGGGACATTTGCGGGAACTGGGCACGCGGCTGTCTATCTGGCGCGGGTTTGTGCCGAAAACCCAACGAGCTTGCGCCGCTGCCAACCTGGTGAGACCGGTGTAGTGGTTAGCCGCTACCACCACGTCGGCGGTCGCGACTGGATTGCGGTGCCGCTCATTCCGTATTTGTATGCAGTGAAGGATCCGGCGAACGTTCCCCTCTTTGCTAACGCCAAGCTGGTCGAGTTTCTCCGCCGCGATTACTTGCAGAACAATATGCCGGAGGAGGCGGGCGATGTAGGACCGAAGGCGCCTTCCAATCAGCTGGCCGGATCGGCGTACGACCGCACCACTTATGGATTTCGGTTCGCAACGCGGCCCGATCAGGATGATGAATTGATCCGCATTTTGAACTCGACACCCAACAGCGAGGCGTACGCGCTGCTCAACCGCAATTGCGCGGATTTCGCTAAGCAGATCATCAATTTTTATTATCCGCACGCAGCACATCGCAGCGTCATCGCCGATCTTGGCGTCACGACGCCGAAGCAGATCGCCAAGTCGCTGGTGCGCTCGGCGAAGCACCATCCCGAAATGCAGCTCACGACGTTTGTGATTCCGCAGGTACCGGGACTCAAGCCCAGCAAGCCGGTGCATGGAGTTGTCGAATCGCTTGTGCTGGCGAAGAAGTATGTGACGCCAGTGTTGTTATTCCATCCCTTCGTGGTCGGGACTGTGGAAGCATTGTACTGGGCGGGATGGCGATTCAATCCTACAAAGGGCGCGCTGATTTTCGACGCAAGCAACGCCGACCCGCGGCACCGGCTTGATCTTCCGCTCACCAATACTGAAAGACGTTCTTACCAGGAAGAGCTTGCGTCGTTGAAGCGCGATGTGCGGCAGGACGGCGTGCCGGGATGGCGAGAGTTCCAAGCCAGCGCGCTGCCGGAGATTGATGGTGAAGGGCAGGCGTTCCTACGAGGGGATGTGAATGGCGAACCGGTGCGGATTGGGATCTGCCGCGATAATGCATTTCGGATGACGGCTCCCCCTGAGATTGTGCAGGACCTCATGCTGACGAGGTTGGAGCAGGAACTGAAGCCCAAGCCGTCACGTGCTTCGAAACGCCAAGTGGAACAGGACTTGAGGCTGCTGCAACGTGCGCTGGAAGAACGCAACGCAGAATTGAGCCACTAGGTGCAGGCAAGAATGTCCAATCCGGCGGCTCAATCGAGCAACGGTTTCTGCGCCCTGGGTCCCATTGCTTCTCCGACTATGTGGAGGTTGCGGTCAAGTGTTACCGATGCTCCGAGCAGGGTCCGCGGTGTAGCAGGATAACCAAAGCGCAAGTCCCAGAATGTAACCACTGATTCGGCGCCCTCAGAGCTTTCCGTGACCAGCGGATATCGCGCCCAATCCAGATACACGCGTCCAACATAGGAATGCTTGGCAGTAAGTATTGCGGGCGTGTCGGCTTGCTTGGGGTGGAAAGTAACTTTGGAGCGGTCTAGATCTCCCGTTGCGGGATCTGCTTCCGAATTGATATACGCACTTTGCGTTTCGACCACGACAGACCATCGGAGACGTATCAACCCGCGGGGATCAGGAGTCCAATATGGATACGCCGAAACCCGTATCGGCGATTCTGAATCAAAGGTTTGCTGCTGAAGGATGTGCTCGATCTTGCTGGCGGTGTACGAGCGCTCAGCCCAGAGCGCGAACACGCATAGAAGCGCAAGAGCAGCTGCCGGGCGGCCGCGCGGTTTCGGTTTCGATCGCGAGAAAAGCTCAGGTAGTGTCAGCCCGGCCAGTAAGAAGAGCAGAATGGGCGGTTCCAGAATAAATGCCGCACCCCACTCGTACCACTTCTCGGAAAATGGCCAAAATGGGCGAACGCCGTAGTTGTTGGTGTAGTCGAGCAGGATGTGGCTGAGGCCGGCAATGTAGGCAAAGACGAACAATAATCCCCAGCGCGGCGGCAGGTCAGGAATGTTGGTCTTGCGTCCACGCAGAAGCCACACGAAATACATAAAACCAACTAGAACGGCTGAGGTGAGAAGCAAGCCAACGAACGAATGCGTGAATCCGCGATGATGAGCGAATGCGTACACCGGTCCTCTGAACCCGTTCAGAACATCAAGATCTGGCGCCTCGGCTGCGAGGGCCATCGTGGCGGTGGCAAGGGCGGTTTTGCGATTGAATCCGGCGCGGGCGAGAACGGCGCCGGTCAGGAAATGAGTGAGAGGCTCCAAGGGAATTTTGTAACACAACCTGGGTGCACGTCGTTGGTCGTTGGTCGTTAGTCGTTGGTCGTTGGCAACGTCTCACCCAGGCAGCTCCCGGGGCGACAACCGACGACCGAGAGCCGACGACAACCCCTCTTGCTGTATCTAAAGCACGGGATGGTTCCGCGGCACCAGCACACTCAGCGCATCAGGAACCATGGTGAGCGTCATTGGCAGTCGTCCGAGCAATTCGCCATCGGCCTCCACATAAATCTTCTCGGGCTTTTCTCCCGGAACATTGCTGCAGCTCACTTGGTCGGCGTGGGCGAGAACAATTCCGGGAACGCCACTCGACATACCAAGGATTCCTCGAAAAACATACGCCAGATACATTGCGCGATTTCCGGTGCGGCAGAGGACAAGGCGCATGTCGTTGCGAGCTAGAGACGCGCCCGGCGCAAGTTCGCGGAGCACGCCTCCGAAATAATTGATCCTCACGGCCAGCATTTCGGAGAGTCGTTTTTCGCGCAACGGAGCGCCGCCGTTACTGGAAAATTCCGCTTCGAAATAGCGCATGCGGTGTGTGAGCCACAGATGAGTGGCCTTGGTGTAGTAAGCCAGCATTCCCATTCGATCTTTGATCAGGCGGTTGAGGTTGTAAAACAGGTGGGCGTCCACTCCGACTCCTGCGGCGACGGTAAAAAAACGAAACGCTGGGAGATTGTTAAAGTCACGATAATCAATTCGTCCAACAGCTATTCGTTTAGGACCGGAATTGAGAAGGGCGTGGGCTGCGCGTTCCGGGCCCAGCGGCAGCCGGAGATCGTGGGCCATAGCGTTGGCCGTGCCGAGCGGGATAATTCCGAGCGCCGCATCTTTTCCAGCGAGACCCTGCAGCACGTCGTGGATGGTGCCGTCGCCACCGCAGGCGATGATGGTGTCAAAACCGTCGCGAATGGCGAGTCGCACTTGGGCGGCAGCGTCAGAGGCAGCGCGGGTGGGTGAAATGTCCAGTTCAACACCGGCAGCTCGCAAGACCGAAGCTGCCGCTTCGACATCCTGCACGCGCTGCTTGCGACCTCTGAGCTGCAACATACGCAAGATCCAATAGCCTGCCATTGCGGCCGCGAGATGCTTCAGAGAGTGGCCGCTGACGATGCGTCCGTGAGCGTAGATCAGGCGGTCGGCGGTCTCGAAAATTTTTGCCAGCAAATAGAAGCCGAAGACGATTGCGAAGTCGGCGCTGCGCGAGTATCTGGGTTTCAGCAACGACGCAATGAGCAGCACCAGGGCCGAGTAGAGTTGAACGGCCGCGTAAAACCTCAGATCGCCGTGACCATGCAGTTCATCGCGGTACCACTGCAAAACGCTGCCTGCCGCGATCGCGACCAGAAAGGGTAGAAGCTTCAGGCCCGCTTCGAGGCTGATACGCTCCATAACTACGACTGCCACTAACGATCCGAAGACGATCGTCATTGGTAACCGGTCCCAGACCAGGCGGCCATTGCTGGGCGCGAGGTGATAATAGGCGGAGCCGAAGGCGGTCAGGAACAATCCGAAGAAGGCCGCAGCATAGGGCCGGCGTTCGCGCGGGTCTATGGAAGTCTGCTCGATGTTGTGTGGATTGAACAAAAACCAGAGTCCCCATAAACCGACGATGGCAAAAGCAAGATTTGAGGCGACATTTCCGAAGTTGGGAATACCGAGCCAACCGCGTTGGTCGGCGAATTGATGGTACGAAGCGGGTTGCGCGACTGGCGGCAGGCGAACAGTGAGCACGCCAATGCCTAGCGCCACTCCGAGCATGAGGGCGGTGCCGTTAGTGCGGGATAGCAGGCGGGGCGCTCCTGGAATTCCTGAATACTCTATACCCAGGCGCGCCGAGAGGCACGTTTTTCGCGGGCGAGGGCGCTCGCGCCACACGGTTCGTGATTAAATCTATCGTTCATGACGGTTACCATCCCATCTTTCGCGAAGATCAATCTCGGGCTGCGCATTGGCGCGCTGCGTCCAGATGGATTTCACGAGCTGCGGACGGTGTATCAGACGATCGCGCTGCATGACGTTGTTCGGGTTTCTGTGGAACGCGGATCGGGCATTGAGATTCGCTGCGACGATCCGCGGGTGCCGACAGACTCGACGAACACGTGCTGGCGGATTGTTGAGCGGGCAATGGCAGAGATCAAAGCCCGGGGCCGGGTTGTCGTCGAGATTGAAAAACGGCTGCCGGTGCAGGGAGGATTGGGCGGAGCGTCGGGGAACGCAGTGGCGGCGCTGCTGGCGCTCGAGCGGGCGCTGGGCAAGAAACTTTCCGGAGCAGAAAGGGTAAGGGTTGCAGCGGAAGTTGGTTCGGATCTGCCGCTATTTCTCGTGGGCGGAACCGTACTGGGAGTGGGGCGAGGGGAGGAAGTCTATCGGCAGCCGGATTTGCCGACGATACCATGTGTAATTGCGATGCCCGAGATTGCAGTATCGACGCCAAAGGCGTTTCAGGAATGGGACGAGCTCATCGCGAACGGGGCCGACCTTCGGTCGCAAACAACAGACACAAGCTCAATTGGCACGACTGAAAGTCGTGCCCTTCCCGGACGTAGTGATCCCAGGCACGAGTACTCCGTACGAAAGCAGATTCCTCGACTTGGGAATCATTCGCAAGCGAATGATTCCTCTTGGCTCGGAATGACAGAGTTTGCGAGTGGTGGCGAGCTTGAAAGTGTTCCAAAATTGACCGATCATTCGCACTCCGATAGAATGTTGATGTTCAGTCGTGAGATTTCCGCGTGGCTGAGTGCGGCTTCAGAAAGAGCGGGCCGCAGATCCGGTGTCTCCGCAAGAGGCGGAGGCCGGGCCGAGAACCCACTGCTCGACCTTGTCCGAACCGGGATTGAAAACGACTTCGAAAGAGTCGTCTTTCCGCAGTATCCCGAATTGCGCGAGGTCAAAAGTGTGCTTGAACAGGCTGGGGCGCGGTATGCTTCGCTCTCGGGCTCCGGTTCGGCTCTTTACGGTCTGTTCGAATCACGAGAGAAGGCTACGGCTGCTGCCAAAAAACTGAACAGGAGCGGCGTTTCGGCAGTAGCCACCAGCACCTTGACGCGGCGGCAGTATTGGAAGAGATTGCAGACTTCAGATTGAAGATTCAATCGGATTTGAAATGGAAGATTTTAGATTGCAGATTTGAGAACCGAAAGCCAAGATTTCAATCTACAATCTGAAATCGCAAATCTGCAATCGGTTTACTGGGCCGTCGACTAATGGTAGGTCAAGTGCCTTTGGAGCACTTTGTCTAGGTTCGAATCCTAGCGGCCCAGCCAGAAAAGCAGCTGTTGGTTGTTGGCTCTCGATCGTTGGCCAACCCGCGACACTGGTGGCAGAAGTTTTGTCGAACGAGAACGACCGACGACTACAATGGCTACTCTTGCAACCGCGACAGAAAAGAAGATGAGCGCTGACGAGAAGCACGAGCGCAAGCCGCATCGCGTGCGTGTGGACGACAAGTTCAAGATTTTCTGCGGCACGGCAAACCAGCCGTTGGCCGACGAGGTCTGCGCTTTTCTTGGCATGACGCGCGGACAGGCGCTGGTCAGGAGATTTGCTGACGGTGAGGCCTACGTCCAGATTCAGGAGAACGTGCGCGGCGCCGACGTCTTCGTCATGCAGCCGACGTGCCGTCCTGTGGACCAGCACTTGATGGAGTTGCTGCTGATGATCGATGCTCTGAAACGGGCGTCGGCGCGACGCATCACTGCTGTGATGCCGTATTACGGTTACGGGCGGCAGGACCGCAAAGACAAGCCGCGGGCCCCGATTTCTGCGAAACTCGTGGCAGATTTGCTGACCACCGCCGGCGCCGACCGAGCATTGCTCATCGATCCGCATGCGCCGCAGATACAGGGTTTTTTCAATATTCCGGTGGACCATCTATTCGCGTCGCCGGTGCTGGTTGACCATTTCAAGAAATTGCAATTACCAAATTTGACCGTAGTTTCGCCGGACGCTGGCGGCGTGGAGCGCGCGCGATTCTTCGCCAAGAAGGTTGATGCCGCGCTGGCCATTGTTGATAAGCGTCGCGTGGAAGCCAATGTTGCCGAGGTCATGAACGTGATCGGAGACGTCAACGGCCGCACTTGTCTTGTGATTGACGATTTGATCGACACCGCCGGGACCCTGGTGAAGACTGCAAGCGCGCTGATGGAGAACGGGGCGAACGAAGTTTATGCCTGCTGCTCGCATCCGGTACTTTCGCCTCCCGCAGTCGAGAATCTTTCGGCTTCCTGTATTAAGGAAGTCGTAGTCACGAACACCATTCCGTTGTCCCCGGAGGCCAATGCGGCGACAACCGCGTACGGGGGCAAGATCAATGTTCTTTCCATCGCTGGGTTGATCGGACGTGCGATCCAATCCATTCATGAAGAGACATCTGTAAGCAGACTGTTCTTATAGAACTCGAATAGGAATCGAAATTATGGCGACAGCAACAGCAGAGCAAAACATTCTCGAAGCGCAAGCGCGGACACCCGGCACCAAGAACGATGCGCGCCGTGTTCGTCGTGGTGGCAAGGTGCCGGCGGTGGTTTACGGAGCGGGCAAGGCGGCGCTGCCGTTGAGCGTTGATCCCCGTCAGGTGTCCCGTATTCTGCATTCAGAAACCGGCCACAACACGGTTTTCGACCTGGCAGTTGATGGCGAACGCACCAAAGTGATGATTGTCGATTGGCAGTATGAACCGATCAAGGGCGCGCTCCTGCACATTGATCTGAAGCGCATTGCGATGGACCAGAAGCTTAAGGTCAATGTTTCGATCGAGCTTGTGGGAGAACCCGCAGGCGTGAAGCAGCAGGGCGGAATTCTGGAGCAGATTGCGCGCGAGGTTGAAGTCGAGTGCCTCCCGGGCGATATTCCCAACCTGATTGAGCTGAACGTATCGGAGCTCGTGTTTGGCGTGGTCCTGCGCGTTTCCGACTTACCCAAAAACGATAAGGTCAAATTCTTGAGCGATCCTGATCAGCCGGTCGCGCACATCATCAGCATTAAGGAAGAAGAAGTGCCGACGGCGGAAGCGATTGCTGGGGAGGCGGCGGCAGCTCCGGCTGAACCGGAAGTCATGAAGAAGGGTAAGCAGGAGACTGAAGAAGAGGGCGCGGCAGCTCCGGAGAAGCCTGAGAAGAAAGAGAAGAAGTGAAGAAAAGCGTCGTTGGTCGTTGGTCGTTGGTCGTCCGTCGTTCGCCAACCCCGCGATGCCGGCGGTATGGGATTCTGCCAACGACGAAAGACATACGACGAACGACGAACTAAAACGGCGTGAAGCTGATTGTTGGGCTTGGCAATCCGGGACCAGAATACGAGTTCACGCCGCACAATTTGGGATTTCTGGTGGCTGATCGCATTGCCGACGATCAGAAGGTGGAAATCCGAAATCGGCAGTGCCGGGCGTTGACGGCAAGAACGACAATCGGGCAGGAGCAGGTAGTCCTTGCCAAGCCCGAGACGTTCATGAACTTGAGCGGCTTGGCGGTTCGGGAATTGATCTCGAAACTCGAGATCGTCCCGGAGACGGACTTGATCGTGATTCAAGACGAGCTGGATTTGCCGTTCGGGATACTGCGGGTTCATCGGAACCGAAGCTCGGCGGGACACAACGGGATTGAGTCGATTATTGATTCGGTGGGGACCAAGGACTTCCCACGAATCCGGATTGGTGTCGCGCCCGAGCACAAGGTGGAAGATGGAAAAGAGTATCTGCTCTCGCCCATGCGGAAGGCGCAGTTGAAAGAATGTTGCAAGCAACGTCTCTACGCAAAGTTTTGGAGAGTGAAATGAATCGTACTTATGAACTGATGTTTATTGTCCGCCCGGACATGACGGAAGAAGACCAGGACAAGCTGGTTTCCACCCTGGAGACAGCGGTAACGTCCTCGGGCGGAAAAGTAAAAACCTTCGAGAAGATGGGCAAGCGCCGCCTGGCATATACAGTACGCAGGTTTCATGACGGACTGTTCATGCTGCTGACATTCGAAGGAAGCGGCGGGCTGGTGCACGAGCTTGAACGCCGCCTGCGGGTCAGTGAGCCGGTAATCAAGTTCCTCAGCGTGAGAATTGATGAGGAGCAGAAGCGACTCGATAAGATCAAGGCGATTCGCGACTCAAAACGCAAGGCGTCGGCTGCACCCGCAACGCCTGCTGAGCCGGCGGCAGAAGCTCCGGCAGTGACAGCGTAAAAACCGGTCGTTCGTCGCGCGCCGCACGTCGCACGCGTGTTCTCGCAGAAATTGAGCCAGCTCAGAAGATTGAGGCTTGCGGACGACGCACGACCAACGACGTACAGTGGTTTCTAACGACCAAGAGTCAACGACCAACGACGATTTGTGAAGGAGCATTATGGCTGACGAAACGAGACCAACATCATCATCTTCGGAAGGACATGGGGGCGGCGAGCGCCGTCCACCGCGGCCGGGAGGCGGACGCGAGGGCGGTGGGCCCGGCGGCCGCAAATACTTCCGCCGCAAGAAAGTGTGCAAGTTTTGCACCGAGAAAATTGAAGCGATCAATTACAAAGACGTGCGCCTGCTTGCGCAGTTTGTGGCCGAGAGCGGAAAGATCGTACCTCGCCGGCTGACGGGGGTGTGCACGCCGCATCAGCGACGGCTAAGCTTGGCGATCAAGCAGGCGCGGAACATCGCTCTGCTGCCGTTTGCGGGAAGAGCATCGTAAGGCATCGGGTGATCGGGCCATCTGAAAATCCCCGATCGTCGGTGCCGAGTTACTAAACAGTTTTTCCAGGAGCAATCATGGAAGTCATTCTGAAAGAAGATGTCGTAAAGCTCGGTTCGCGTGGCGATGTGGTGAAAGTTGCCGAGGGATACGGACGCAATTTTCTCCTGCCCCGAAAGCTGGCCATTGAAGCCTCAGCCGGCAATAAGAAAGTGATCGAGCAGATGCGGGCCGCTGCAGTGCGCCGCTCCGCCAAAGAAAAAATTCAGGCAGAAGAATTGTCGAAGCAGTTCGACGGACTGTCGGTTTCGTTCCAGCGCCGCTCCGGCGAGCACGATCAGTTGTTTGGCTCGGTGACTTCAGGAGACATCGCCGACGCGCTCGAACACAAGGCTTTCAATATTGATCGCCGCAAGATTCAACTACATGAGCCGCTGAAGACGGTGGGCGAATTCACGATTCCGATAAAGCTGCACAAGGATGTGACCGCGCACTTGAAAGTTGTGATCGAGAAGGAAGCGGCGGCGGAGTAAGGTTAGCCGCGGATTACGCGGATCGGGTTTGAATAGATTTGTGGGGTGGCGGGCGTCCTCGCCCGCCTTTCTCTTCTTTCGGCACAAATTTCTGGATCGGCCTGACCGGGAAGGGCACGACTCTCAGTCGTGCCGCCTAAGCTCCCCTAATTGGGCCCGGCTTTAGCCGCTGCGGTCCGCCTTCGGTTTGGAAGATGCATTCCCCTTCAGGGCTAAAGCCCCAACTACATGAGAACGATTGGCACGATTGAACTCGTGTCCTTCCCGATTCAGACCCTCAGTCGCCCGGACACAAACCTATTCCCTGCGATGATGTACCGCAGCGGCATGTCTGCTGCTTTCGTGATTCCTATTCTTTTCGTGATCAGGACCTGCGGCGGCGGAGAACCGTCGTCCGCAATGTAGAGGTCAGATCGTGCATCGGTCAGGTCTTTGCCGTTATCGCGCTCGCGCGTGATCCCAAATGCCGTAGCCAACCTGCCGGGGCCGCTGGTCAATCTTCGCAAGTCAACGTCTTCCGCGATCCCCCGCAGCTTGAACATTTCCTTAATTCCCTCTATCGGCTCCAGCGCTCGAAAAAGAATTCCGCCGGGGGTTCCGTCCGGCAGACATGAAACGTTTAGGCAATAGTGATTCCCGTAAATGAAATAGACGTACGCATGTCCTGGCGGACCGAAGAGGACGGAGTTGCGAGGCGTTTTTCCAATTGAAGCGTGAGCGGCGGGATCGTCCGCACCGAGATAGGCTTCGACCTCGACGATGCGGCCAGTGAGGAGTTTGCGGCCGTCGCGGCGGACAAGGATTTTACCCAGCAGACCAGTGCCGACGAGGCGGGGATCGCGGTTGTAAAAGGAGCATGGGAGGGGACGTTGAAGAGGTTTCATGCGAAGTTTTAACTACTATCCGCCCCGCGGCATCCACGCCAAACCAGCCACGCCGTAACGGTGAGCATTCCGACCCAGCCAACGGCGCGAACGATAGTAGCAATTTGAGTATCGTGCTGTAGGAGGCCGATGCTACTGAACATGGCAAACCAGTCATGCTCCACAAATTCAGGATCGCCGACGGTGACTAGCGGCAGCTCCTGAAGGCGGGCATCGGCCATGTATGTGGCGGTTGGCAGGAACTGTTCGAAGAAGCAGAAAAGGCAAAACACCGTCCCTGCAATCTGTCGCTGAAAAAAGAAAAACGTTGCCAGTGCCAGTGGAACGAAGAGTTGCAGAATCGTTCCGCCCGCGATCATGAGCGCATGCCCGAAATATCCGAACAGGAGATGACCGCCTTCGTGAATCGGAACGAAGACCAGGGCCAACATGAGGAAAGGCCCGTGTCCGCTTCCCAGTTGCAGCAGGAATAGCACGTAAAACGTCAGCCATGCGGCAACGGCCAAGCGACCCAGTGGCTGCCAGTCCTCTCCGAACACCGCCAGGAATGGCAGACGCGCCGTCCAGGAATCAGGTATAGGCAGGCTCACCAGGCGCCTACGCCGCCCCCTTCTGCGCTTCCTTCAAATACTCCAGCACTTCATCGGCATGCCCCTCCGGTTTCACCTTCTTGAAGATGTGTTTGATCCTGCCGTCGGGGCCGATAATGAACGTAGTCCGTGCGACGCCCATGACTTTCTTGCCGTACATGTTCTTTTCTTGGATTACGCCATAGGCATTGCAGATGGTCTTGTCGGCGTCGGCGACCAGCGTGAACGGCAGATCGAATTTGTCCACAAACTTCTTCTGGTCTTTGGGCGTGTCGGGCGAAACACCCAACACGACCGCGCCGATTTTCTCTACGCGCTTAAATGAATCCCGGAAGCTGCAGGCTTCAATCGTGCATCCGGGAGTGTCGGCGCGAGGATAGAAATAGAGCACAACCCACTTGCCTTTGTAATCTTTCAGCGCGACTTTGTTGCCGTCCTGGTCAAGCGAAGTAAAGTCAGGGGCTTTATCATTAATCTCCATGGGCATCTCTCTCCGTTGGTATCGTCCACGGTTATACCGCAAAGCGGCGCTGGCCGTCATCTTGATCGGATCTTTGTTAGTCGCTGGATTTGCGCAGTACAAAAAGAAGGCGCCGTCGAACAAAGGGCCGCGGGCGCTAGGTGTGCTGGAAGTTGCGGCAAACGGCAAGGCGCACCTGATCGCCGTCACGATCATGATTGACGGCAAATTCTATGACGCTGGAGCGTACAAGGCCGACCCCGTCCCGATGGCGCTGCAAGGGGAAACAGTGTACGAAGCGCAAAAGACGGGAGTCCCGCAGGGACTGTTTACAGTGAGTGGCGCCATGCACGCGAAAGAGGGATTCATCGCCGACGGGAAATGGCGATCCACCGCGCAGCTCGAAAGCGATAAGGACAAGGCCAAAGCTGACGCGGAGAAGAAAGCCCAGGTGGCACCAGAAGTGGAGCAGGGACCTCCAAAGCTGACGCGCGGTCGGTCAAGTGGGAACGAGACTCAGCCGGCAGCGTCAACCACGCCTCCCGTTGAGAAAACGCCGGGAAAAAGCGCGCCGATAGCAGACAAAGCGTCAACCGACAAGCGCACTCCAGCGGCATCTGCTGAAAACGATCCGAACCGGCCGGTGCTAAGGCGGCAACCGGCAACCGAAACGACGCACGAACTGACAAAGACGGGCGGCGAACCAGACGAGTTGAAGGGGCCCCTCGAATTGATTCCTGCGATTTCTGATGCCGACGGGCCGGATGCGCGCCCGTATGCGTATCAGATGAAGCCAGAAGAGGAGCAAGCCCGTCTGAAAAAGATGCAGGCTATGGCCGCGGACGAAGTGAAGGCGCGTGCTGCGAAGATCTCTGAAAACCAAACGAAACAGAAAGCGGCTGCACCGCAATTTCAGAGTGTGCAGATGCGGGTATTCGATCTCTCAAACAGCAATGAACCCGTGCTGGTGCTGACGGCCAACGCGAAAGTTCCTTCAACTGCGCGCGATCTGGAATACACGACCACGGTCGTGGCGCGAGAAGATATTTACGGCGATCTGCACAAAGTGTTTGCACAGACAACGGACAACCAGCACTTGGACGCGCTGCCGAAGTACGAGTTAATTGACGCCGTGGATGCAGACGGCGACGGACGCGGCGAACTGCTGTTCCGTATGAGCTGGGACAACGGGTCCGCGTTCAGCGTGTATCGAGTAATTGGCGACAGGCTGTGGCCGTTGTTCGAGGGAAAGCCTGGAGCCTAACACCTATTCACCACGGAGACACGGAGAAAGTCAGAATTCAGAAGTAAGAACCCAAATTGCAGATTGATGAATTTAGATTTCAGATTTTCAGACTCAACCAACCCGTGCAATTTACTTCTGCATTCTCGCTCCTGCCTTTCGTTTTGGGTCTTCGGGGTGAAATGAACTTCTGATGAAAGCCATCAAGCACAACGTACGGGACGAAATCGAATCTTTGCGCGAGGAGATTCGGCATCACGAGTACCGATATTACGTGCTCGATGATCCCGAAATCAGCGACGCGGAATTCGACCGCCTAATGAACCAGCTCAAGAAGCTCGAGGCCGAGCAGCCCGAGCTGATCACGGCTGACTCTCCTACGCAGCGGGTTGGTGGCAAACCTCGCGAAGGCTTTGTCAAAGTCACACATTCTATTCCGATGCTCTCCCTCGACAACGCCTACAGCGGAGAAGAGCTGCGCGCCTGGGAGCGGCGGGTGCACGAACTCAGCGGACGCAAGGACATTGAGTATGTCTGCGAACTGAAGCTGGATGGTATGTCGCTGGCACTGCGGTACGAACAGGGCAAGCTGGTTCGGGGAATTACCCGAGGCGATGGAAACGTCGGCGAAGATGTGACCTTGAACGTGCGCACGGTGCGGTCGATTCCGCTGGGTATTTCTACAGACAAGCTGAAGAAGGCTGGGATCCCCAGCGACTTCGAAGTTCGTGGCGAGATGCTGATGCCGATCGCGTCATTCAAGCGCATGAACGATGAGCGGGAGAACCATGGCTTGTCATTGTTCGCCAATCCGCGAAACGCGACAGCGGGTACGGTCCGACAGCTTGAGCCCAGCATTACGGCGCAGCGGCGGCTGGATTATTTCGCGTACATGCTGATCTCTGGCGGCCGCAACTTGTTCGATCAGCATTGGCAGGCGCTGAATGCACTTGAGAATTCGGGCTTTAAGGTGAATCCGCGTCGCGCGCTAGCGACCAACTTTGACGAAGTCTGGAAGTTTATTGGCGAGTGGGAAGAAAAACGCGAAACGCTGCCGTACGAAATTGACGGCGTCGTAATCAAAGTGAACAGTACGGTTTTACACCGCCAGCTTGGCTTTACCGGCAAAGCCCCGCGCTGGGCAATTGCCTACAAATACGCGGCCCGTGCGGGCATTACGCAGATCGAAGGCATTCACGTGCAAGTTGGACGCACAGGCAAACTCACTCCGGTTGCGGAGTTGAAGCCGGTTCCGATTGGTGGGACGACCGTAAGCCGGGCCACACTGCACAACATGGATGAAATCGAACGGCTGGGCGTGAAGATGGGCGACTGGGTGGAAGTCGAGCGTGGCGGCGATGTGATTCCCAAGGTAACGCGCGTGATTGACGACAAAGATCATCCGCGCGGGCGCAAGTCGTTTCAGATGCCGGAGAGATGTCCTGTCTGCGGCGGACACGTGGTGCGCGCGGAGGGTGAGGCCGACCATCGCTGCGTCAACCAGAAATGTCCGGCCAAGCTGCGGGAGACGATTTTGCATTTTGCATCACGCGGCGTAATGAACATTGACGGCATGGGCGACGCGCTGGTCACACAATTGACTGAACGCGGCATGGTTAAAGACGTCGCCGACATTTACAAGCTCACAAAGGATAAGCTGCTGGGCCTCGAGCGCATGGGCGACAAGTCCGCGGAGAATGTGCTGAGGGAAATTGAAAACTCCAAGAAGCTGCCGCTGGAGCGGGTGATTTACGGTCTAGGAATTCGCTTCGTTGGCGAACGTACAGCGCAATTCCTGGCAGAGCATTTCGGGAACATGGAAGACCTAGTGAAAGCCGGAGAGGAAGATTTGCAGCAAGTAGAAGAGGTCGGGCCGCGGATTGCCAAAAGTATCGTCGAGTTTTTCGCCGAGCCCAAGAATCGCGAACTAGTCGATGAACTCCGCGCTGCCGGACTGACCCTCCAAGGCAAGAAGAAAGAACGCGGAACCAAGCTGGCGGGCAAGACATTCGTGCTCACCGGCACCCTCGCGAACTACAGCCGTGACGAAGCCAAGAAGATGATCGAAGATGCTGGCGGCAAGGTCACAGGGTCGGTCAGCAAAAAGACGGATTACGTCGTGGCGGGAGCCGATGCGGGATCGAAGCTGGATAAGGCGAGGGAGTTGAGGGTGAAGGTGATTGATGAAGAGGGGATGCGAAGACTTCTAGGGGATAGTGAGTGAACCAGAGATTTTATGGCGACAATTCAAGAATATTTCGACGGCGATTTCAACCATGCAGTGCGCATTCACGTAAAGTTGATCGATTATCCCTGCGACCATCAGGCCGCGATCCTCTACGATTTTTCGGGGTTCATAGCTTTCGTCGCGTGCTACTTATCCGGGAGTCACCACAAACTATCGGAATTCGTTCAGCTGGTCAAGAACCTCAAGCCTGGCCAGTCCCCGAGTGAACCTCGACGGAAAAGTGACGCTCCCGTCCGCTCGAGTTTTCCCAGGGACATTGGAGGTCAGGAACAGTAACCCCTTTCAAATGCTTGCACGATTCCACGGCGACACCGAGTGGATGTCGATAAGCGACATAGTGACATCAGCACGTGTATTCATCTATTCCGAGACAATCTTGCCCCAGGACGAGCTTGACGAACTCAAGGCCAAAGGACGCGAACTTGGGCTGAAGGTGCAATTCAGATCTGTTGATCACGCTAAGACAAGATCCGAATACGAAAATCCGTTAGCGTTCATCTGCCATGATTCGCGGGATAAGGCGGAGGTCGCGCGAAAGATTGCTTTGGGACTCCAGCGAATGCTCTGTCCGGTTTGGTACGGCGAGTTTTCGTTGAGCGTGGGCGCCAACCTTCGGGAAGGTATTGAGGCCGGGCTAAAAAAATGTAAGAAATGCATCCTCATATTGAGTCCGCATTTCTTTTCAAACGGCGGTTGGACTAAGAAAGAGTTCGACTCGATCTTTACTCGTGAAGTTCTCGAGGAGCGTCAACTCGTCCTTCCAGTTTGGTACGGAGTGTCTAAACAATCGGTTTACGACTATTCTCCTAGTCTTCTGAACGTGAAGGGCGTCGATTGGAATCAACTCGGCGAGAAAGAGGTTTGCGGACAGCTTTGCCGCGCGATCCTAGAGGGCGAACGTTAATGGCGACAACCCCTTTCACCTCGAAAGCAATAAGTGGCTCGGGTCTTCATTAGCGTCGAGACGAACATTATGCGCCGTCGATCGCTCCTCTGATCCTCCTCCACGTCTCCTCCAGCGCCTCCGGTAGCACCCGGCTCTCTCCCGTGGCGGTCATGAAATTTGTGTCACCCACCCAGCGGGGGAGCACGTGCATGTGGACGTGGCCTGCGACTCCGGCTCCGGCGGCGCGGCCGATATTCATGCCAATGTTGATCCCATCCGGCGCGTAAACTCGTCGCAACACGCCTTCCAGTTTTTGGCAAAGAGCCATCATCTCCTCCGCCGCAGGTGAGGGCAGCTTCTGCAACTCATCGAGATGAGCGAATGGGACGACCATCACGTGGCCGGATGTATATGGAAAGCTGTTCAGGATGATGTAGCAGTGCTGGCCGCGGTGGACGATCTTGGCCTCGGCATCAGGGAGTTTAGGAAGCTCGCAGAAAATGCAGCCGTTGCCGACTTCGTTCTTGGCTGCTTTGGTGATGTACGCGTAGCGCCAAGGAGTCCAGAGATAGTCCATAAGTTATCGGGTGATCGGATGATCGGGTCATCGGGCGATCTGAGACCCGCGCCGATCATGTTGAGCGATTCTATATCAGCAGATTGCAGGTCCTCGTCGCATCGTAAGGTCCCTCACTCGCCCGCTTTCGGCGAGTGAGTTCGGGATGACATCTCTAAGCGAGTGGAGCAGAGTTGTTACCCGATTGTTAAATCTCATCGACTCCGTTTGACACTCGCGGAAAGCGGTTGCTATAGTCGAAGAGTTCCTTTTGGATTCGGGTTAGATCTTTACGGCCGCTGGGTAGGTTCATCCGCCAGGGTGGGCTCAACATAAACTGGGTTAACATAAACCAAGACTCATACCAGCAGTTCGCTAACCAGCCCGGTCCTCTTGACTCCGCCGCAGAGAGGCAACGATCTTGTTCGACGAAACCAACGCTCACTATTCCGACTCCAACACCACAACCCTAACCGAGCAGCAGCCAGCCGCTGAATCTGCCGAAGCATTGCCGGAAAACTCCGCACAGGCGCCCCAGGAAGAAGCGAAGGCCGCCACTGACGACTTTGCTTCCGCACTGGAGAGCTTCACCACCGAAACAGAAGAAGCCGAGGGCGAAGACCACGTACTCAAGGGCACGGTGGTCAAGCTGACCAGCACCCACGTAGTGGTGGATATCGGTGCGAAGTCGGAAGGCATGGTGCCGCTCGCGGAAGTTCTGGATCACGAGGGTAAGCCGAAGGTCCAGGCCGGTGATCCGATTGACGTGATCCGCGAAAAGGGGGAGACGGAAGAGGGTTATATCAAACTTTCGTTCCAGAAGGCGCAGAGGCTGCGCGCGTGGGACGAGATCGAAAAGGCGTACAGCGAGAAACAGCCGATTCAGGCGACGGTGGTTGAACGAACCAAGGGCGGAGTAACCGTGGACATCCACGGAGCGCGCGCATTTCTGCCGGGATCGCAGATTGAACTGCGGCCGGTACGCAACCTGGACGGGGTCAAGGGACAAAGCTTTCCGGTTGCCATTGTCAAACTGAACAAGAAGCGCGGCAACATTGTGGTTTCACGCAAGCAGCTTTTGGAGCAGGAACAGAACGAAAAACGTTCGAAGGTCTTGGAACACCTGCAGGAAGGCTCTGTGCTGACTGGGGTGGTGAAGAACCTGACCGACTACGGCGCGTTCGTGGATCTGGGCGGCATTGACGGCCTGCTCCACGTCACCGATATGTCCTGGGGAAGGCTGACGCATCCTCGTGATCTGGTGAATGTTGGCGATCAAATTCAGGTGAAGGTGCTCAAGTTCGATGGCGAAAAACAGCGCGTGTCGCTGGGCTTTAAACAGCTCACGCCCGATCCGTGGCTGGATGCCGAGCATCGCTACCCGGTCGGCGCGCATGTGCACGGACGCGTCATCAGCGTGACCGACTATGGAGCGTTCGTTGAACTGGAGCAAGGGATTGAAGGCCTAGTGCACGTGAGTGAAATGACGTGGTCGAAGCGCACCAAGCATCCTTCGAAGCTGGTCAATGTGAACGATCAGGTGGACTGCGTGGTGCTGAGCGTCAATCCTTCTGACCGCAGGATTTCGCTGGGGATGCGGCAACTGGCGGCGAACCCGTGGGATTCGCTGATAGAGAAATACCCGGTCGGAGCAAACGTAGAAGGGCGCGTGCGCAACCTGACTGACTTTGGGGCGTTCATCGAGATTGAAGAGGGAATTGACGGACTGGTGCACGTGAGCAATCTGAGCTGGACCAAGCGGGTGAAACATCCTTCGGAGGTGCTGAAGAAGGGCGATCGCGTGAAGGCCGTAGTGCTGGCAATTGATTCAGAAAAGCGGCGATTGTCGCTCGGCGTGAAGCAGTTGCAACCCGACGTATGGGAATCGTTCTTCAATCAGCATCGGGTTGGCGACATTGTTCACGGCAAGGTGCTGCGTGTCGCCACCTTCGGCGCGTTCGTGGAGATCGCGGAGGGCGTTGAAGGTTTGTGCCACAACTCCGAAGCAGTGGATGGCAACGGACAACCGGTACATCTCGAGCCAGGCGTTCAGCACGAGTTCAAAATCATCAAGATGAGCCCGGAAGAGAAGAAGGTAGGACTCAGTATTCGCGCCGCGGGAGATGAAGCTTCGCGGAAGGAAGTGGAAACCTACAAACAGCCGGCTTCGAGCACAGGGTCAACTATCGGGGAATTCGTTTCCTGGAAGCGCGCCGGCGAGAACGGGTAGTTCAGCAGTCAGCCAACACAACTGTCATTCCGAAGACCGTCAGCGCCGATGAATCTGCTTTTCCGATACTAAAAAGCAGGTTCCTCACCGCTTAAGCGGTTCGGAATGACAGCTTTTTTTTGGGATGATGCTAACTGACGGATGTCAAAATCGGAAGCCCAAAGCCTATTTATCAATCTTCAGAACAATGTTCACAACTTTGCGATCATCGAACTGGTTCATCTTTTTCGTATCGCTGGTTTTCCCGTTCGCCTGCGCGTAGACCTCATAATCAACATTGGCCGCGAGGGCAGGAAATCGATAGCTGCCATCGGCACCCACAATGTAGGTCTTCACGGCACGAGTGCGGGTGTCGGTGACGTAAACCACAGCGTTGGGTAGAGGATTGTCCCCAGCATCAATCACTTTTCCGGTCAGCAGGCGACCGGGAGAAGTGTCCTTGTCCTTTGCAAATGAAGGAATGGCCAGACACAGCGTTAGCGTAAGCAAAGCTGCGAAAACCACCCGTATTTTGTCCATACCCACCCCCAAGTCTCTCCTATTGTAGATGTAACCCGGTATCAGCGCGCTCGTTGCTCTCAATCTGGACGGTAACTTCGGGAGTGGCCTGTAACCTCTTCCTATTCTGCAGCTTATAGCCCTTCACGTCCGCCCAGATTATGTAGTCCTGTTTACCAGATTGTACCTGGTGTTCTAACTCGCCTACCGTGACTTCGGCCAGCGGCCATCTATACCGTTCCAAAGACCAAGGCGGAGTCTCTGGGCTTCGGCTGGTGGCCTTCGCAGGATACGTTGATTGTGAGGAGGGAGAAGAAGACAAGGAACGGCAAAAGCGAAGGCAGGTATGGAAGAATGTTTTACGAATAGTCGCTGTCTTCCGCTTCTTCTTCCTCTTCCTCTACGTACCCTTCCTCTTCTTCAACCGGTTTCAATTCGACAGGATTGATGGTTGTGACCTCGAAGTCCGAACCGCACTCGGGGCACGAGAGAACTTCGCCTTCATCCACTTCATCTTCTTCCACGTCGAGGCTGGTTTCGCATTCGGGACAGTAGATCATAATTGCCTCCGTTCATTGGCCCGGTCTTTATGATTGCACCCCTGTTATATTTAGTTTCTTCGGACGGATAGGTCAAGTGCCTCCAATCCCATGATGGCGCGAGTTGCACAGGGGCTGCCCGGAATGGCCGGAAAATCGTTGTGACTCGATTCGATGACATTTTTCGGCGTTTGTTCTGCCTCACGCTGGGTGTTGCTATTCATCCCTGCATGTTGTTGCGGGCACAGGAGGTCGCCAGTTTTGCCGATCCGAAGATCAAAGCAGTTTTGATGGAAATATCGGGTGCGCAGATTCAATCGGACATTGAAAAGCTGGTTGGCTTTCAGACGCGAAGCACAATCTCGGCGCAAGATGGCGCTTCGATTTCTGCCGGGCGCGGGATCGGTGCGGCGCGGGAGTGGATTAAAAGCGAGTTCGAGCGCTATTCGCGGGAGTGTGGTGGATGTCTGGAAGTGAAGACCGATGCCTTCACACAACCCGTGAGCGAGCGCGTGCCACAGCCGGTGCAGATCGCGAATGTTTATGCGGTGCTGAAGGGCACGAATCCTGACGATGCGAAGCGTATTGTGCTTGTGACCGGTCACTACGATTCGCGCATCAGTGACCCGCTGGATAAGGCTGGCCTTGCTCCCGGCGCAAACGATGACGCCAGCGGAACTGCGGTGAGCCTGGAATGCGCACACGTTCTGAGCAAATTGAAATTTCCTGGGACAATCATTTTTCTCGCTGTTGCCGGAGAAGAACAGGCACTCTACGGCAGCAAGCACTTTGCCGAATTAGCCAAGGCGCAGGGCTGGGACATCCAAGCTGTGCTGAACAACGATATCGTCGGCGGAGATCGAAGTCCCGGGCAGGATCCGAAAGTTGTTCGCGTCTTTTCCGAGAGCATCCCCGCAAATACGACGGAAGTGCAGCTGAGCACGATTCGCGGTTTGGGCGGTGAGAACGATTCGTCTTCTCGCGAGTTGGCACGGTACATCGTGCAGACCGCACGTACATATCATAGTGAGATTGCTCCCCTGCTGGAGTTTCGGCGTGATCGTTACATGCGCAGTGGCGATCACACTTCTTTCAATCAGCAGGGGTTTGCAGCCGTGCGGTTCACTGAGTTTCAGGAAAATTACAATCATCAGCACCAGAATGTGCGTACCGAAAATGGAATCGAATATGGAGACTTGCCCAAGTTTGTCAACTTCGATTACGCGGCCAACGTGGCGCGGCTGAACGCGGCAACGCTGGCTTCCTTGGCCTCGGCCCCTGCGCCGCCGCAAAATGTCCGGCTGGAGACGAAGGGGCTGACAAACGATTCGACGCTTATTTGGGAAGCGCCTGCAGATGGTCGGGCAATCGGATACGAAGTGCTTTGGCGCGCAACCGCCGCTCCAGATTGGGAGCACGTGCAATCGGTAGGTAAAGTGTTGAAGGCGAGCATGCCGGTGTCAAAGGACAACGTAATATTCGGGTTGCAGGCGCTAGACGAAGCGGGCCACCGGAGCCTGCCCATCGTGCCTGTACCGGAGCGGTAGCGAACTGCTAGGATTGATCTCAGCTGGAACGATCGGCGTCCACGCCGTCGGAAACTGGCGGTAAACTGCAATGCCCAGAAGGACCACATCCGAGTTCGGATTCCCCCCATTTCAAGGCGCGGTCCGACAGATCATAATCGCCAGCGTTGCCATCTATATAGTCATCCTACTGCTAGAGGCATTTGCTCCCAGCTACGGAAGCTTAGTGTTCGCGGTTGGCAGCCTTTCGCCCATGGTTAGAGCCGGGTGGCTTTGGCAGTTGGTCACTTATCCATTCATGGCGCAGGATCCCTGGAGATTTGTTGTCTCGTTGTCAGGTATGTATTTTTTGGGGCCTGCGGTTGAAGCCAGAATTGGGTACACCAGGTTCCTCAATTTCTTCTTCGGCACGGTGGTCATCTCTGCGTTGATCGGAATCGCGCTCTCCTTTACCGGAGTAGTGGGACAAGGATCAGCATTCAGCATGATTGCGGTGGCGAATGCGTTGTTGATGGTCTTCTACCTCTTCGCCCCCGATGCACCGATCATGGCTTTCTTCGTGCTGCAAATTCCAGTGAAGTGGCTGGTATTGTTGTTCATCGCGCTCGAAACTGCGTATCTTCTTCTTTCCCACTTCAATCTCTTCTATTGCGTGGCCTTGGCTGGCTTTGGCGCAGGTTACATCTGGTATGCCCTCTTCCTTAGCCGAAGGACTTCGGTCGGTGTCTCCGAGAAGTTTTACGGCCTGCGCAATTATTACTACCGTTGGAAGCGCCGCCGCGCCGCACGCAAGTTTGAAGTCTACATGCGAGATCGCGACCGTACTGTCACCTTCGACGAGCACGGGAACTACGTTCCCCCGGACGACAAAGAGAAGAAGAACGGCGGGTCGAAATCGGGATGGGTAAATTAGGAGAGCAGCACTCAGTAGTGAGCCAACAACTCAAAAATTGTCATCCCGAATGCGCCCGCGGGCGCGAGAGGGACCTTACATCGGCTTGAGTCCCCGTTGTCGTTGGCGGGATCGGCACGCACGAATATCAACAGGATTGCTAACCTCGTCTACGTCGATGGCGGCTGAATCGCATCGTAAGGTCCCTCTGTCGCGCAAGCGCGAGTTCGGGATGACAAGTTTGGTGGGATTTGAGCTAAAGTTTAAGAGCCAACACGTCAAAAAGCCAACAGCGCTCACGCGCTCACCAGCGAACCGATCTTCTCTCCGCTTACGACTTTCCCGATGTTCCCGCGCTGATTGAGATTGAAAACGATGATTGGGAGATTGTTGTCTTTACAGAGCGAGATTGCAGTCGAGTCCATGACCTTGAGTCCGCGCTTCAGGATCTCCATGTACGTGATCTGCGAGAATTTGGTTGCGTCTTTCACGATCATGGGATCGGCATCATAGATGCCGTCAACTTTGGTGGCTTTGAGGATGGCGTCGGCCTTGATCTCCATGGCACGAAGCGAAGCTGCAGTATCGGTGGAGAAATAGGGATTGCCCGTCCCTCCAGCGAAGATTACGACACGGTCTTTTTCGAGATGAGTGCATTGATGACCGTGGCCAGCATGCCCATATGGTCGGCTGAAACACGGTCCATGTTACGTGCTTGCTCGGCGACTCCGCGGAAGAAGTTGCCGCCTCCAACGACAATCGCGATCTGCACGCCGAGAGAATGCACGTCGGCGAGTTCAGCGGCGATTTCGTGAATGCGGGGGGAGTCAACGCCAAAACCCTGAGAAGCAGCAAGGGCTTCGCCGGAGAGTTTTAGCAGAACGCGTTTGAAAATGGGTTCGGACATGTCCCCTCAGATAATATCCTGCAGACTAAAAAAGGGCACCTTTCGGTACCCTGGAATTACTCAGCCTTTTGTTCCAGCTTGGAGATGGCGATGGTCTCGCCAGCATCGCCTACTTTGAATCGGGCAAAGCGCCGGACGGAGATGTTCTCTCCCAGCTTGCCGATCTTGGTCGTGATCAGCTGCGCGATGGTCTGCGTCTGGTCCTTGATGAAAGGCTGCTCGTACAGGCAGACCTCCTCGTAGAACTTTTCCATCTTACCGGTGACCATCTTCTCGGCGATGTGTGCAGGCTTGCCGCTGGCCATGGCTTGAGAAAGGTAAATGTCTTTCTCGCGCTCGAAGTCGGCCTTGGTGACGTCTTCCTTGCGCACGAACTTCGGGTCGGTGGCGGCGATGTGCATGGCGATGTCGTGCACAAGTTCCTTGAAGTCATCGGTGCGCGCCACGAAATCGCTCTCGCAATTGACTTCGACCAGCACGCCGATTTTGCCTCCGGCATGGATGTACTGCGCGACCGAGCCTTCGCTAGTGACGCGCGCGGCTTTCTTCTGGGCCACGGCCGCGCCGCGCTTGCGCAGAATGATGACTGCCTTCTCCAGATCGCCGTTCGCTTCCGTGAGCGCCTTCTTGCAGTCCATCATCGGAGCGCCGGTCTGGTCGCGGAGCTCCTTTACCTGCCCAGCAGAAATGTTGGGGCGATTGTCGTTTGGTTCGGGCGTGAGTGTACTTGCCATAATTCCTGATGATTCCTTTGTCATTTGTATAAAACTTGACCCGCGCCGTTGAAAGTTCGCGCGGGCCTGATCCCTCAGGGGCTAAAGCCCCGCCGATTTATGTTCGGCACGAGCAGAACTCGTGCCCTTCCCGGTTCTCCTGAAGCCTGGAGCCCGAAGCCCAACGCCGCACTTAATACGTTTGATGCTCGACTTCCGGCGTCTCGACTGCGGGTTCGGCGGTTGCGGCTTTCTTTCGCGTTCCCGGCCCCAGCACTTCTTCCATGCTGATATCTTCGTTGGCCTCTCCCGGGAACTCAGGTCCACTGGGCAGTTCGGGAGGGCCTTCGACGGGCTCTTCGACTGCGGCGGCCTCCGCCTGCTGCGCTTCTCCAACTCGGGCGGCAAGATCGGCAGCTTGCTTGTCGTTCAGCAACTGCGACCCTTCGACAACCGAGTCTGCAATTTTCGAAGCGAACAACCTGATCGCGCGTAGCGCGTCGTCGTTGCCCGGGATTACGTAATCAACTTCGGTCGGATCGCAATTCGTGTCAACGACGGCCACGACCGGGATGCCTAGTTTGCGGGCCTCGCGAACGGCGATTTGCTCTTTGTTCGAATCAATAACGAAGACAGCGTCAGGCAGCCGGCTAAGGTTCTTAATGCCGGCCAGGTTCGCCTGTAGGTGCTTACGCTCGCGTTCAAGCTTGATAACTTCTTTCTTCGGCAGCAGCTCGTAACGGCCATCCGTAGCCATTTCGTCGAGCTCTTTCAGCCGCTTCACGGACTTTTGTACGGTCACCCAATTGGTGAGCAGTCCGCCCAGCCAGCGCTGGTTGATATAGAAACTTCCGGCGCGAGTCGCTTCTTCTGCGATTGCATCCTGCGCTTGCCGTTTGGTCCCGACGAAGAGGATGGTCCTACCTTCAGATGTAAGATCAGCGACAAACTTCGACGCCTCTTTGAACATCTTGAGTGTCTTCTGCAAGTCGATGATGTAAATGCCGTTGCGCTCACCGAAGATGAATTCCTTCATCTTAGGGTTCCAGCGCTTGGTCTGATGCCCGAAGTGAACACCCGCTTCGAGCAACTCCTTCATGGTGATATTAGCCAAAAAACCTCCTTTTTAATCTGCATCCGTCGTTCAAGCCGCGAACTCAGGATTGCTTTCCCGTCCCCGCACCGGAGCACGGGAAGAATTAGAACCCAGCTGTCAGCTATCAGCCTTCAGCCATAACCGACTACTAAACCCTGTCATTCCGAGCGAGCATTCCGATTCGCGTGGCGAATCGGAAGCACAGTCGAGGAACCTGCTGTCTTGACTACCGCTTGCTGAACTGGAAGCGTTTGCGCGCGCCCTTCTGGCCGTATTTCTTGCGCTCTTTGCCACGAGCATCGCGGCTTACCAGTCCTTCAGACTTTAATTTCTTGCGCAGCTCGGCATTGAACAGGATTAGTGCACGGGCAATGCCCAGCTTTACGGCATCCGCCTGGCCGTTCACGCCGCCGCCGGAGACGTTGGCGATCACGTTGAAGCCGGCCGCCGATTCGCTCGATACTAGCGGTTGCTTCGCGCTCGAGCGCTGCGATTCGGTAACGAAATATTGTTCGAACGGGCGTCCGTTGACCTTGAAATCCCCACTGCCCGGACGCAAGAATACGCGGGCCACGGCCGTCTTGCGCCGCCCCGTTGCGTAATATTGGACTAAATCAGCCATCAGCTCTCTTTCGTAGAGACGTTGCTTGCAACGTCTACTCGCTACAAAATGTGCTTCCATTAAAGAGACGTAGCAAGCTACGTCTCTACAGCAAACTTACGCCAGCGCCTTTACTTCCGGCTTCTGCGCTTGGTGCGGGTGTTTGTCACCCTTGTAAACTTTCAACTTGCTAAACATGTGCGTGCCGAGCTTCGTCTTCGGCAGCATACGTTTCACAGCGTCTTCAATAATCCATTCGGGTTTACGCGCAGAACGCTTGCGAAATTCTTCGCTTCGCAAACCGCCTGGGTATCCCGTATATCGGTGATAGACCTTCTGATCGGCCTTCATGCCGGTCATCTTGATCTTTTCTGCATTGATCACGACCACATGGTCGCCGGTGTCGAGAAACGGGGTGTATTTGGGATTTTCCTTGCCCATCAAAATGCGGGCGATTTGCGACGCGACGCGGCCCAGAGCTTTGCCCGAGGCGTCCACGACATACCACTTGCGCGCAATTTCCCCCGCTTTGGGGAAATACGTTGACATGCTGATCTCCCAAAAAAATATGAAGACTGAAAGAAGACCGCTGAGTTACCCAGTTACTTCACAAAAGCGCCGAAGGCGCAGGGCCACCAGGCGGGCAACCGCAGAACTACCCAGATAAGATTAGCGAGGAAGTGCTTGATTGTCAACGAGCAAGGTGGGAAAGCTAACTCACCAGAGCTTCCACCAAGACGCCGTCCTCTTGTATCTGACGAGCGGTATTGATTCAGGTTGAAGCGGCGCAGGGTCGCCGAAACCTTCGAGCTGGTAACCGAAGAACTCTTTCAGCGCGACTTCTCCCAGTTCAAGAGGGTGAAACGGGAGCGGATAACTATCTTTGCCGTCGTCGGGAACATGTTCGCCCGACCAAAAATGGTTCTTCAAAAGGTAGGCGCTGACCTATGTCTTCTAGAATGCCGCTGTCTGGGGACAGGCTGAGAGATCGAACAAGCCTACCGCCGATCCATTGGGCGCACGCAAACCAGTCAACAACACTATGCATCGCGTGCAGATATATTGTTCCGCCGCCACCGGCGGCAATAAATGGCGCTGGCAGCTTGGACGGATAGTCAACTGCAAACTTCTTTGCCGCCAAAATAGAAACGCCCGAAAGCAGCCGACGTGAACTTCATCGCCGGGTGGACAGGTATACGAGAGATCTCCCTCCCAGATCGGCTTAAGCTTGTCCTTGGGAAACAAGCGTGTTGCGAGCTGCAGCGTGGCGTTGCCGTCTAGTTGGGGGCTGCCCTTCAGTGCTTCGCGGGCATTCGTGTTTGCGTAAACGAGCATCCACGTTTTCGCGCCCACGAGTTGCTCCTCTACTTCAGATCAGCTTCGCTACTTCCTATCCAAGTTCTTTGACGCAGGCTCCGCTTTCGGCTTGCTGTCCTTCTTGGTTCCCGAATCCTTGTCCTTCGATCCGGAGTCTTTCGCCGAATCGCCCTTGCCGTCCGAATCGGACTTCGACTCAGATTTCGAAGCGCCCGACCCCTTCTTTGCGTAATCCGTCACATACCAGCCTGATCCCTTGAACTGCACGGCCGGCGCGGAGATCATCTGCTCGACTTTGCCGCCGCATTCAGGGCACTTTTTCACCATCGCATCCGAGAAGCGCTGGATGCGCTCAAACCGATGACCGCATTTCTGGCACTGATATTCGTAGAGGGGCATGGACGTGTGGCGCGGGCGCCCTCGCCCGCGAATTCAACTCTGATTTGATTCTAGCATTCGAATCGTGCCAGCAAGGGCCGTGTGGCGCGGACATTCCTGTCCGCGAGAGTTTCCAGCAGCAGTTCCTGTGCTCAAACGCACCGACCGGATTGGGGCAAATCATCTCTGTCGTAGGCGATGACACAAAGAGCGGCGCTTCAGCGCCGCATACCACGTCTTTTCACCTTGAACGCGGCCATGAATGGCCGCTCTTCCACGGTGGCATATGGGCGAATGCTACAGTGCTACACTCCCGCCTATGGCCGCACAGGCAGAGCTAGCGCCAGGTCTGTATCTGGTTGCCACGCCCATCGGAAATCTTGAGGACATAACCCCGCGTGCGATTCGCGTGCTGAAGCTGGCTGATCTGATCGCCTGCGAGGATACTCGCCAGACACAAAAGCTGCTCAATCATTACGAATTTCAGAAGCCGACGGTCAGTTATCACGAGCACAACGAAGCTTCGCGTGCCGCTGAGTTGATTGAGAGGCTGACGCAGGGCGCGCGGATCGCAATGGTCAGCGATGCGGGGACGCCTGGCGTTTCCGATCCTGGATTTCGGCTGGTATCGCTGGCAATCGAACGCGGCATTCCCGTTGTGCCGATTCCGGGACCGGCAGCTTTCGTTTCTGCGCTGGTCGCGAGCGGATTACCACTAGAGCCATTCAGCTTTCGCGGATTTCTGCCGCCGAAGAGTGGCGCGCGCAGGCGGATGCTCGAGATAATACGAAGTTCGCAAGCCACTGAGATTTTCTATGACGCGCCGCACAGGATCACGGAAACGTTAGGGGATGCAGTCGCGGTGCTTGGAGCGAACCGACGAGTTGTCGTTGCGAGAGAACTCACGAAACTCCATGAAGAATTCCTGCGCGGGACAGCGGCCGGCGTGCTTGAGATCGTGAAGAGTCGCCGAGAAGTGAAAGGCGAAATCGTGCTACTGATCGGTCCGGCTTCAGGATCGGAAGCGGAAGCTCCCGCAATTTCGATTCGCGAACGGGTAGATCAACTCATGCGCGAAGAGAAGCTAGATGAAAAAGCAGCGCTGAAGAAAGTCGCGAAGGAACGGGGGATTTCGAAGAGCGAGGCGTACCGAGAGCTGCAACTAAGAAAATGATTGCGTGGGGACAGCCGAGGGCGGCTGTCCCCACGTGAACTACTTTCCCGCTAATTCTTTTTTCACCGCATCGCTCACGACTTTCCCATCCACACGCATGCCCTGCGACGCGAATTTAGCCATGACGTTCTTCATGACTGCGCCCATGTCTTTCATGGTGGGCGAGCCCATCTCAGCGATGACGGCTTTGACTCCCGCGACGATTTCGGCTTCCCCGGCGGCTTTGGGCAGATAAGTCT
>WNFY01000104.1_pt1 | contig 63729 bp, 43 predicted proteins | sample 5400091 | NCBI WGS metagenome assembly WNFY01 (sample SAMN13153364, study PRJNA577476) | soil metagenome | isolation source: 60 cm soil or saprolite under grassland replicate 1 | place: USA:California | collected 2016-06-15
TCATCATCATCTCCCAACCGCTGCTGAAAAAGTACATGCCGGCGCCAGCACAGTCGCCGGCGCAGTCGCAGCAAAAGCCAGTCCAAGCGTCGCCAGCGGCGGCGGCCAATCCGCCCGCTCCGCAGCCGGTCGTGGCGTCTCCTACAGCGGGCGCCAAAAAAGCCGCAAACGAAATAGAGACCGTGGTAGAGAACGATTTGTACCGCATCACCTTCACCAACCGTGGCGCGCAGGTGAAATCGTGGATCCTGAAGAAATACGACGACGATCAAGGCAAGCCCCTCGACCTGGTTAACAGAGAGGCGGACAGGCTCGGCCATCCCTTATCGCTCTGGACCTACGATGAGACTTTGCGCAACAAACTGAACTCCGCCCTTTACGTTGCGTCAGCACAAGGGGCGCAGCAAGCCCCGGCAGAGATCAGCTTTGACTACGCGGATAGCGATGTTTCCGTGCGCAAGACGTTCCGTTTCGACCGTACCTATGTTTTGCACGTAGAAACGGTGGTGCTCAACAAGGGAAGCCAGATCACCGCATATCCTATGTGGCCGGCGGGCTTCGGCGATTCGACCCGCGCCTCATCCTACGGCTCGAGCCAGATCGAGTACCAGAACGACAGCAAAGTTGAGCGCCTTGCCATTAAGAAGATCAGCGGGGGCAATACGCTGCTGGGTCCGTTCGCCTGGGCCGCCGTAACCGATCAGTACTTCGCGGCCGTTTTCATTCCCGACGACACTCAAAGCGCTGCGGTAGTGACCCTACACAGTTCATTGGATATCCCCAAGGACGCGAAAAAGCCGGAGTCGAAAGAAACCGTACAGGTTCCCTTGCTGGGGGCCGCAGTGGGAAGCCGCACCGGCTCCACCGTCCTGCGCCTATTCGTGGGGCCCAAGTCGCTAGATACCCTGGAAAGCATTCCGGTCCCGACCATAAGCGGAGCGCCGCAGGACCTACGCGGGCTGATCAACTTCGGATTCTTTAATCTGATCGCCCGCCCATTGTTCCAATGGCTGAAGTGGACGCACGCCCACGTGGTTGGCAATTGGGGCTGGGCGATCGTGATTCAGACTCTCATCATCAACCTGGCTCTGCTGCCGCTGCGCGTGTATCAGATGAAGTCGGCGTTGAAAATGCAGAAAATCCAGCCGCAGATCAAGGCCATCCAGGAGAAGTATAAGAAGTACAGCATGCGCGATCCCAAGAAACAGGAAATGCAGAAGGAAATCTGGGACTTGCAGCAGAAGGAAGGGGTCAACATGTTCGGCGGCTGCCTGCCGATGCTGATTCAGTTGCCCTTCCTGTTCGCGTATTACAGCATGCTGAACGCTTCTATCGATCTGCGCCATGCGCACTGGGCGTGGATCCCCGATCTCTCCTCGCCCGACCCGATCTGGTTGTTGCCGATCAGTATGGTGATCAGCATGGTGGTGATGCAAAAAATGACCCCGACCCCTGGTGTAGACCCGTCCCAGCAGAAGATGATGATGTGGATGATGCCGGTCATGATGGGGTATATCTTTTTCAATCTGGCCGCCGGCTTGAACCTTTATTATGCCGAAAGCAACCTGATTTCGGTTGCGCAACAGCTGGTGATGAATCGCACGGCGCTGGGCGAGCAGATGCGGGAACTCGCGGCCAAACGGGCAAGAAAGAGAGAGAAATAAGCTTTTAGCTCCTAGCTTCCAGGCGCCAGCTGACCCGGCCCAGAAGCGTACATCGATGTTAAGGAGCTAGAAGCCAGGAGCTAGAAGCTAGTGGCTATTCCAGACAAAATCGCTGCCGCTCACAAAATCAATGAACTGCTTAGTTCCGTCGTCACCCACACGAGTCTGCGGGTCAAGTACCGCATTACTGTGGACCCTCCGCTCGCCGAGGATCGGGACTGGGAACGGCCGGAAATTCTGGTGGATTTCTCGGGCCCGGATTCTTCCTTGTTGCTGGCGCGGGGAGGCGAGTTGTTACGCGCCATCGAACTGATCGCCTATGAAACGCTGCGGCTTACCGGCGATGAACACGAGAAAATTTCCTTCGACTGCATGAACCAGCGAGCGATGCGGCTGGATGAGTTGCGCAGCGCGGCAGGGGTGGCCGCCGACAAGGTGCGGGAGACCAGCACTCCTTATCACTTCGCTCCTATGTCCTCCCGCGAACGCCGCATTGTGCACCTGGCATTGCGGGACAATGCCGATCTCCGCACCGAGAGTGAAGGCGAGGGTTTGCGGCGGTATGTTGTGGTCTATCCCAAGGACTACAAGGCTGCCGCCAAGCCGACGCGTAGAACGATCCCGTAAGCATCTTCGGGCAATCATTATGTGAGTGCTAAGATAGCGCTCCAAATGTTGTACTTGCCTCTCAGCAAAAGCTGGATGGTTTCACGCCGGGCGCGACGAGTCTATTTCGCCTGTGCGCTTTCCTCTCTCTATTTACTCGCCACAAGGGTTGCCATACGTTTGGCATTGGTTAGCGCAGGTATCTCCTATCAATCCAACGTGCCGCATGCAACAGCTTTGCTCATAGAACTTCTGGTTTGGCCGGGAGTGGTTGGGACAGCGATACTCTGGATCGCCATGTGGTACTTTTGGTTTTCGTTCGACGGTTCAGGCTGGTCCAGAAAAGCAATGTGGTGTTTTCTTTTATATTTCCTAGCTCCCTTTGCGCAGCCGTTCTATTATTTTTTCGTCTATCGACGTAATTCTTTGGTTAAGAGTGCCTCCTGAGGCCGACCCTGACATTCAGTAAGTCGAGACGCGGCTTTCGATCCAATTTTCATTCTACAGATTAGAATTTCTCTACGTGAACCTGGATGACACCATCGTTGCCATAGCTACTCCGCCCGGGCGTGGAGGCATTGGCATCGTCCGTATTGCAGGCCCCGAAGCGCAAGGCATTGCTCTTTCGATGCTCAGGTTGAAATGTGGACTCGAACCGGGGCGGGCCATCTTTGGTGAACTGGTAGAGACTCAAGACCATGCAGAGGAGACCACCCGCATAGACGAAGTTGTCGTCACTTACTTTGCTAAACCCCACTCCTACACAACGGATGACATCATCGAGATATCTGCCCACGGGTCGCCGGTTGTCCTGGCGCACATCGTGGAGCTGTCTCTAGCCCGCGGAGCACGCCTCGCCGAACCCGGCGAGTTCACCATGCGTGCCTTCCTGAATGGGCGCATTGATCTCACGCAGGCCGAAGCTGTGCGTGATCTGATTGAATCGCAAACGCTCTATCAGGCGAAGGTCGCGGCCCAGCAGCTGGGAGGCGCGCTTTCGCAGCGCTTGCAACCCATCAAACAAAACCTGGTTCACCTGATCGCTGTTCTCGAGGCCGGGGTGGATTTCGCGGAGGATGATGTGGCCATCCTGCCCGACAGCGAGATTCTGTCGCGCATCGCGGAGGTGCAGTCTCCCCTGGAAGACCTCGCCCGCTCATTCGCCTACGGAAAAATCGTCCACCAGGGTTTCACGCTGGCCATTGTCGGCCGCCCTAACGTTGGCAAGTCGAGCTTGTTCAATTGCCTGGTAGAGCGCGAACGCGCCATCGTTACCGCCAAACCGGGAACCACGCGCGATTTAGTAAGCGAGACGGTCTCGATTGAGGGAATTCCTGTCCGCCTGGTCGATACCGCCGGAATCCGGCACGCGCTCGATGAAGCGGAAAGCATCGGCGTACGCAAATCGATGCAGGCACTGGCTGATGCGGATTTAGTTTTGGTCGTGCTTGACTGGTCCCAGCCGGTAACGGCCGAAGATCAGGAATTGATCGATCGGGTCGATGGCCGGGCCGCGATCGTGGTTCAAAACAAGGTGGATATTGTCAGTTCTCAGCTATCGGTTCTCAGTTCCCAGTTGGCCAGGGTGCAAACTTCCGCGACTTCAGGCGCAGGCATCCCTGAACTAAGAACAGAAATCTTGCGCCAAGTGGGCGGTTCTGGCCAAGCCTCTACCGGATTCCTCACAAACCTCCGCCATCTGAACCTGGTGAAGGATTCTCTGGCAGCGCTAGGCGCGGCACAGGTTGCTGTGGCCAACAAAGTTCCTCATGAAATGCTGCTGCTTGATCTTTATAGTTCTCTGCGTCCGCTGGACGACATCACCGGCGCAACCACGACCGACGATATCCTTAGTCTTATCTTCAGCCAATTCTGCATCGGAAAGTAGGCGCTCGCTCTGTCCGGGAATGGACAGTCTTGTTCGCTGGTGGGCGATTGCGAGCCGGGTACGTCGGATGACACGACCTTAATCCACGCCACATCCACAACTTACGTCCTTGCCCGCTTTGGCCCTGGGGTTGCCATTCTTGATTCCGTGGATATAGCGCGCCCAGAGTTCAAACAGCAGAAACGCCGCAAACAGATCGTGATTGGGGCGGTAGCCCTGATCATTCTTGTGCTGGTTACCGTCGGCGTTGCCCGGCTCAAGCCTGCCGCGCCCAGCGTGGAGCGAAGCACTGTCTGGACCGACACAGTCAAACAAGGACCCATGCTGCGGCAAGTACGCGGAATCGGATCTTTGATTCCCAGTCAGGAGTTCACCCGTCAAATCCCTGCCGAGACGGACGCGACCGTGATTCGCATTCGTGTGTTGCCCGGGACTGAAGTCAAGGCCGACACCGTTCTGATGGAGATGACCAACCCTGCAACCGAGCAGGCCGCGCTCGATGCCGATTTGCAGCTCAAAGCAGCGGAAGCCGAATACGAGAGCCTTCGCGTCAAGCTGGAAAGCGACCTGATGACCCAGAAGGCGGGAGCGGCGACAGTCACGCAGGACTACTCGCAGGCCAAGCTCCAGGCCGAGACGGACAAGGCGCTCTACGACCTGGGCGTCATCTCTGGGCTCGCCTACAAGGCGTCGAAGGGCAAGTCCGACGAGCTCACGACGCGAAACGGCCTGGAAGAGCAACGGCTCACGATTGCCGAGAAGGCGATCCTGGCGCAGTTGCGGCAGCAGCAAGCCAAAGTGGACCAGATGCGGACTCTGGCGCAGTTGCGGCGGAGAGAACTGAATGACTTGAAAGTGCATGCCGGAATCGATGGTGTACTGGTGGATCTGCCCATGCAAGTCGGGCAACGCGTCGCCCCGGGGACCATGCTGGCCCGGGTGATTCAGCCGAACCACCTGATTGCGGAATTAAAGATCGCGGAAACCCAGGCTCGGGATGTGCAGATCGGCGAGCCGGCTTCGGTGGACACGCACAATGGCATCGTCTCAGGCACGGTTATGCGAGTGGATCCCGGCGTACAGAACGGAACGGTTACGGTTGACGTAAATATCACGGGAGAGTTGCCCAAAGGAGCGCGGCCAGACCTGAGTGTTGACGGGACCATCGATCTCGAAAAGCTGGACAACGTTCTCTATGTGGGGCGTCCGGCATTTGGACAGGAGAGCAGCACCATCAGTCTGTTCAGGCTCGATCCGGATAGCAAGGGAGCCGTGCGGGTGCCGGTAAAAGTGGGGCGGGCGTCCGTGAATTCAATCCAGGTTCTGGAAGGCTTGCACGTGGGCGAAACGGTGATTCTGTCCGACATGTCGCGCTGGGACAACACCGACCGCATCCGGTTGGAATAACAACAACTTTAGACAGAGGAGCACAAACGATGGAAAACGGTAAGCAGCCGCTCATCCAGATTGAGGAGATGACCAAAGTTTTCTACACCGATGAGATCGAGACCCATGCCCTGTCCGGCGTCCACCTCACCATTAATAAAGGAGAGTACGTAGCCATGTCGGGGCCGTCGGGCTGCGGCAAGTCCACCCTGCTCTCGATTATCGGGTTGCTGGATACGCCAACTGCGGGTAAGTATCAACTGAACGGCAAGCCGGTGGAGAGCCTGGATTTTGGCGCGCGCTCCCGCATTCGCAATCAGGAAATCGGCTTCATCTTCCAGAGTTTTAACCTGATTGGCGATCTCACAGTGTATGAGAACGTCGAGCTGCCGCTCACCTATCGGCAGAAGATGCCTTCGCCGGAACGCAAGAAGCGCGTGATGGAGGCGCTGGAGCGCGTTGGCATGGCGCACCGCGTACGGCACTATCCTTCGCAACTTTCCGGCGGTCAGCAGCAGCGCGTGGCGGTGGCGCGCGCCTTAGGCGGGAAACCTTCCATCCTCCTGGCTGACGAACCTACTGGAAACTTGGACTCTCGCAACGGCGAGGCGGTTATGGAGCTTCTGCAAAACCTGCACCGCGAAGGCGCGACCATCTGCATGGTGACCCACGATCCGCGTTTCGCCAAGCATGCTGAGCGCGAAGTGCATTTGTTCGACGGAAAGGTAGTGGCCGAAGAAGAGCTGCAGAAACTGATGGCGGACGTGCATGCATGACCTGCCTGTTGCACGACGTTCGCATCGCGGTTCGCGCTCTGCTGCAACGGCCGGGATTCGCATTGCTCGCGATTCTGACATTGGCCGTCGGGGCAGGAGCAACGACGGTCATATTTACGGTCCTTAGCGGCGTCCTGCTCAAACCCTTGGTGGTGCCGCTCATTCGACGGCGTCGCCGCATGGACTTACAGCGGCGGAACAGTCAGTTCTCCAGGACAGCCAGAGTATGTCGATGGACGGCAAATCTCACCTGACCTGTTCTCTGTATTACGCGTTCCTCTAGTACAAGGTCGATCTTTTCTCCCGGCAGAAAATCAACCTGGTAGTGCACCTGTAGCCATTATCAGTACGCGTCTATGGCAACGCCGCTACGCTTCGAATCCACATGCCATTGGGATGCCGCTCGCATACGACGGGAAAGCTTACACCGTGGTTGGAGTTGCTCCATCTGGTCTGCAATTCGACGGCGATGTAGATGTCTTCACGCCCATCGGACAGAGTGTCGAACCGCGGATGAAGTATCGCGGCGCCTATTTCCTCCATGTGCTGGCGCGGCTTGGGAATCACGTCCCGCTTACGCAAGCACGAACGGAATTGGCGCTTTTCAGCCAAACTCTGGCAAAACAGTATCCGGACACGAATGCCGGCATGACGTTTGTTCCGCACTTGCTGCAAAGTGAACTTGTGCAGGAGGTCAGGCCGACGTTGTGGTTGTTGCTGGGCGCGGTGAGCCTCGTCCTGCTGATCGCCTGCGTAAATGTCGCAAGTCTGCTATTGACCCGTGTAGTTTCGCGCGAACATGAATTCGCATTGCGCCGGGCATTGGGCGCTCCCGGCTGGCTGCTTGTACGTCAATGCTTCATCGAGAGCGGCATCCTCGGAATTTGCGGTGGGCTCGCTGGGCTATTGCTGGCAACGCTTGGCACACGTCCGTTCCTGCAATTCTGGCCCGGCCGGTTGCCGCGCGCTGAAGAAGTTCATGTGGATTGGCGTGTCCTCGTGTTCGCATTGTCTCTGTCGATCTTGACTGCGTTGATCTTTGGGTTGATGCCGGCGCTGCGCGCGAACAAAAGCGCAATCGAGGAGACGCTCCGCTCCCGATCGCGGACCGTTGCGGGAACCGCTCGCAGACCGCTGAGCGGCTTGGTTGTGTGCCAAATCGCCTTGGCATTTGTTTTATTGACTTCGGCTGGAATCATGGGCCGGACATTGCTGCGCATCTCGTCGCTAAATCCAGGACTCGATATCCACAATGTTCTGACCGCCCGTATAGCCATCTCTCCGGCAGCACTTTCCAGACCTGCAAAGTCGCGAGCAGCCTGGCAGGAACTCATGGATAGCTTGCGGTCTGATCCAGCGGTACAGTCGGTCGCGCTAACCGACACCGTTCCCATGCGCGAGGGACAGAATGTCTTGAATTACTGGGCCACGGCGACTCCACCCCCACCGAACCAGGCAGCGGAGTCGCTGGCAGTTGCGGTCACGCCGGATTACTTAAAAGTGATGCACATTCCGCTCCTGCGCGGACGATTCGTTGATGAGACTGACGGGATGGATAGCCGCCAAGTGGTCGTGATTGACGAGAACATGGCCCGGCACGCATTTCCGGGAGAGGATCCCGTAGGAAAGCCGGTATGGATTCCTGGCATGGGGCCGAAGCCGGTAGAAATAGTCGGAGTTGTGGGACACGTACGGCACTGGGGATTGGCGGGCGATGATCTTTCAAGGGTTCAGGATCAATGCTATTACCCGCTCGCTCAGGTTCCCGATCAGCTGACGAAGTTCTTCTCCTCCATCCTGTCGGTTGTGGTGCACACCAACGTTGCTCCGCTGAACACTACTGAGTCTTTGCAACGAGAAGCACGCGGCGCGATGGGAGATCAGACGCTTTACGAGTTGCGAACCATGGAGCAACTCGTAAGTGCGTCGTTGGATCAGCAGCGGTTTCTTCTATTCCTGTTTGCGATTTATTCCGGGCTGGCTCTATTGCTTGCATGCGTTGGCATCTACGGAGTGATTGCCTACCTGATGAGCCAGCGCGTGCCAGAGATTGGGGTCCGCATGGCTATGGGAGCAAGGCCATCGGACATCCTCGGGCTCGTGCTTCGCCAGAGTTTGGTGATCGTTCTGGCCGGCGTTGGCATTGGCATCGTGGTCTCTTTGGCCACGGGACGCCTCCTGCAAAGCCTGGTGCCGGGAGCGCAGACCTCACCGGGAGTGATTTTCGTTGTCGTGCTTCCCCTGCTGCTTGCCGCTGCTCTCTTTGCCAGCTACATCCCGGCCCGGCGGGCGGCAAAGGTGGATCCGATGGTGGCGTTGCGATACGAGTGACTTTTATGAACAGTCTCCTACAAGATGGTCACTATGCGTTGCGGCAACTGCGTACAAGTCCCGGATTCGCTGCCGTTGCAGTCGTGACCCTGGCGCTTGGGATTGGCGCGAACACGGCGATTTTCAGCGTGGTCAATTCCGTTCTCCTGCACTCTTTACCTTTTCGTGACGCCAGCCGCGTGATGGTGGTGTGGAAGACGATGTCGAACGGCAGCCCTAACGCTTTTTCCACGCCGGCATTTCTGGAAATCCGGCAACAGGTGGATGCGTTCGCCCATCTTGGAGCCTATTCAGGCGTCGGCAAAAATCTTGGCGGGAAGGACCTTCCCGAGCGAATTGTGGGGGCAAAAATCAATTCCGACCTGATGCCGGTGCTGGGGGTACAACCGGTGCTGGGGCGAATGTTTTCTGTGGAGGAAGACCGTCCCGGAGCCGGGGCGGTGGTGATTTTGAGTCACGCGCTCTGGTCCACGCGCTACGGGTCACGGGCGGACATTCTGGGCCAGGCGGTGAATCTGGATGGACTGCCTCACACCGTAGTCGGAGTCATGCCAGCGGGGTTTTATATCCAATCCAATCAGGAGTTGTTTTGGATTCCTTTGCAGCTGGAATCGGTGAATGCGCAGTCAGCCGCGCGAAATGTTCACTGGTTGTTTGCCTATACGCGACTTCCCAACCATATGCGTCCGGAACAGATGCAGGCAACACTGGACGCAGTCGCCACCCGCTTAAAGGCGCAGGACGCGACTGGCGAGGGCGGGTTCGGCGCGACCATCCAGTCGGTCGGCGACTTTACCAACGGCACGGTGAAGCCTGCCCTGCTGTTGTTAATGGGAGCTGTGGGATTTGTCTTATTGATCGCCTGTTCCAACGTAGCCAACTTGCTGCTGGCGCGGCGCACTGCCCGGCAACGTGAAATGTGCATACGTACCGCCCTGGGCGCGAGCCGCTTGCGGATGGTTCGGCAACTCCTGACCGAGAGCGTGTTGTTGGCCATGCTGGGAGGGCTACTGGGTATCGGACTGGCGTGGATCGCGCTGAGTGTCCTTCGTGCGGCGCATCCATCGAGCATTCCTTCCTCGGATGCAGTTTCCATTGACCCTACCGTGCTCGCATTCACGGCTCTGCTTTGCTGCGTAGTGGGAATTGTTTTTGGAATCGCCCCGGCATGGGAAGGCTCGAATCGCAATGTAAGTGAGAGCTTAAAAGAAGGATCGCGCGGCAGCAGCGGAGGCTTTGGCAAACATCGCGCCGTGCTCGTGGTCACGGAGACGGCTCTGGCTTCGATTTTGTTTATTGGAGCTGGCTTGTCCCTGCGAAGTTTGTGGCACACCCAGACGGTGAACCCCGGATTCAATCCTGAGGGCGTGTTGACCTTTCGTCTGGCTGCGCCCGCTCGGTTTTCTGCTGAGCAGATTCCGCTTTTCTATGGGCAAGTGCTGGAACGTGTACGCGTGTTGCCTGGAGTGCAATCGGCGGTACTGGCACGAAACCTGCCCATGAGCGGGAGCGATCCGTCCATGCCGATTGAAATCGAGGGGACAGCTCCACCGCGCTCGCAGATTCCCATCGTCACCCGCCTGCGCGCCATTGGTCCTGATTATTTCGGCGGCTTGCAGACGCCATTGCTCGGCGGTCGTGAGTTCACCGACCACGATACGGCCGCCGCGCCGCGAGTCGCGATCGTGAGCCAGAGCCTGGCCAAGCTGTACTGGCCCAATGAAAACGCCATGGGAAAACGGATCAAGCCGGCCATGCCCGGCGGAGATTGGTGCGCCGTGGTTGGAGTTGCTGCCGACGTCCACCACTGGGCGGCCGATGTAGATGTCGAGCCCACAGCCTACTATCCCTACACGCAGATTCCCGCGGCACATCTTTCCCTGCTCGAAGGCAATATGAGCATCGCGGTGCGCAGTCACAATTCCGCCGGCCTGTTGCATTCCATTCGGGGAGCAGTCGCGGATGTGGACAAAACCGTTCCCGTGTACCAAGTCAAAAGCATGGAAGAAATGGTGGCCGACTCAAGCTCGCTCCGCCGATTTGACATGTGGTTGATCGGCGCATTTTCCGGGCTCGCGCTGGTTCTGGCGGCGGTGGGCATTTACGGAGTGATGGCGTATTCGGTTTCACAACGCACGCGGGAGATCGGGATCCGCATTGCCCTGGGCGCGCGGCGCGAGAACGTTCTGCTGCTGATTTTGGCGCAGGGCGCGAAATTGGCTTTGTTAGGAGTAGCGGTGGGACTCATTGGAGCTCTTGCCCTGGCACAGGTGATGGCCAGCCTCGTGTTCGGAGTGAGCACCAGAGACCTGGTGACATTCTCTCTGACTCCCTGGGTTGTGATGGCAACGATCCTGGTCGGATGCTACATCCCGGCCCGGCGGGCGGCGAAAGTCGATCCGATGGTGGCGCTGCGTTACGAATGAGGAAATTCATGTTGATCATGAACAGATTTTTACAAGACGTACGCCATGCCCTGCGGCGGATGCAGAAAGGTCCTGGATTTACAACAGTCGCTGTGCTGTCACTGTCGCTCGGCATTGGCGCGGGCACCGCGGTGTTCTCTCTGGTCAACGCCATTTTATTACGCTCGCTTCCCGTGCCTAATCCTCAGGAGCTGCGCGTGCTGCGGTGGACTGGCAACGAAGTACGGATGACTTCGCTCAACGAACTGCCACAGGTACAGGGCAATCGCACTATAGCTCATTCCGTGACGCATCCCATGTTTCTAAATCTCCGCGGACAAGCCGCGGCACAGGCTGACATCTTTGGATTTCAGCCGCTGCGAGACATTACGGCTCGGACGAAAGGCGAAGCATTCACCGCCAGAGGGATGATGGTCTCAGACAATTTCTTCTCTGGACTTGAAGTCCGTCCCTTTGTAGGGCGGCTTTTGAATGCGAATGAAGACTTCGCTGGTTCCGCGACCAGCGTAGAAATTAGCTACGACTGCTGGGAAAAACATTTCGCGCTTGATGCCAATGTGGTTGGACAGACGGTAGTACTGAATGGCACTGGGTTCACGATCGTCGGGGTGCTCCCGCGCGCATTTTCCGGGGTGGTACCCGGCGATCCATCCGAGTTTTATGTACCGATGGCGGCACAGTCGCAATTCTTGTATCGGCCGATCACAGAAAGCTTTCACTGGTTCGTGCGCCTGATGGCGCGGCTTCGTCCCGGTGTCAGCGATGCCCAACTGCGGGCCACGCTCGATGTGGTTTTCTCCCGCGACGCCAGCGCCATCATGAAAGAACCTCGGATTCTGGTTGAACCAGGCCACGGCGGACTGTCGATTGATCGGAATAATTACCGCAAGCCGCTGATGCTGATGCTGGCCGCGGTTGGACTGGTTTTGCTGGTAGCTTGCGCCAATCTTGCGGGACTCTCGCTAGCGCGTGGCGCTGCTCGGCAACACGAACTGTCCGTGCGCGCGGCCCTCGGCGTCAGCCGCTGGGGACTCATCCGCCAGTCGCTTACTGAGAACCTGGTGCTTGCACTGCTTGGCGGCGGCTTCGGTATTTTTTTGGCGATCTGGGGTAAAGCTGCCATCTCCCGGCTGCTTGCCGGGTCGGCGGACGGGTTGCATTACGACCTCGCCCTTGATCTCACAGTATTGAGCTTCAGTTTGGCGATTGTGCTGGTCACTGCTCTTTTATCAGGCCTGCTGCCGGCCTTGCGGGCAGGTCATGCGGATCCGCTTGCCGGACTTAAGAGCCGCAGTTCACTCGGCGTGCCGCGCTTGCGGACTGGCAGAGTTCTTGTCGTTGCCCAAATCTGTCTTTCATTGTTGCTGTTGACTGCGGCCGGTCTCTACGTTCGGACGCTGATTAATCTCACACACGTCGACGCGGGCTTCAGTCCAGAAAAACTATTGCTGTTTGAATTGAGTCCGAGTGGTGGCGGGTATGACGATGGCGCGCGACGCATCGCTTTCTATGAGCAGGTGCAGTCTTCGCTCGCAGCTCTCCCCGGCGTGCGCGGGGCAACCCTCCTCGAGACCCCGATGCTTGCCAATCAAGACTCGTGGGGCGGATTTGTTTTAGACCATTTCTCGCCTTCGGCGGAACACATGCAGACCCACCGGTTGACTGTGAGTGAGACATTTTTCCCAACGATGGGCATACCCATATTGGACGGGCGTGGATTGAGCCGCGGCGATACCGCAGATTCTTATAAGGTCCTCGTAGTCAATCAGACCTTTGTGCGGCTGTACTCGCCCGATAAAAATCCGCTCGGCCGAACCGTAGGTATTTGGGGCGCGGACTGGAAAATCGTTGGAGTTTGCCGCGATGCCAAATACAGCAATATTAAAGAAGTCGTGCCACCGATGATTTATTTCCCATTCCGACAGAGGCTCTATGGCAACTTCCGACGAACGCATCTCACCAATGTCTATTTCGCTTTGCGTACCACGCTGCCGCCGCTGACCCTCGCGACGACCGCCCGCAAGGCTGTCGCTGCGGTTGATGCTAACGTGCCGCTGGCAAATATCACTACACAAGACGCCGTGCTCGATACGAGTATCAGTCAGGAACGTCTCTTCGCCACTCTGTGCGGTTTGCTCGCGGGTCTAGCGCTGCTCCTTTCGTGTATCGGTCTGTATGGGTTGATGGCTTATCACGTCACACGCCGAACTGGCGAGATCGCCGTTCGAATGGCGTTGGGAGCTACGCGCAAAAACATCGCCAGCCCGATTCTGCGTGAAGCATTATTACTTGCGGTATTCGGGATTGCGATTGGTTTACCAGTCGCACTCGGCCTGACCCGGTTCACCAAGAGTCAGCTGTATGGAGTTGCTGCCACAGACCCGGTGACGCTCATAAGTGCGGCTGGGTTGTTAATCGCGGTTGTAATAGTGGCCGCCTTAATTCCCGCCCGGCGGGCGGCGAAAGTCGATCCGATGGTGGCGCTGCGTTACGAATGAAGGGGTAATGGTCATGAAGAATCTTGCGCAGGATATGCGATTTGCCTTGCGCCTTTTCCGCAAGAACCCGGGCTTCACTCTGGTAGCCGTGATTACCCTGGCGCTGGGCATTGGCGCGAATACGGCAATCTTCAGCGTGGTTTATGCCACCTTACTGGCGCCGCTGCCGTATCCAGATCCTGATCAGTTGGTGATGGTGTGGTCGCACGTCCAGGGAAACAACAATGGCATTGCCGCCGGGGACTTCCTGGATTGGCAGCGGCAGAGCAAGTCGTTTCAGGATTTGAATGCCTGGACCGGTGGCGGCTTCAATTTGGCCACGGCGGAGCGTCCGGAACAGGTACTCGCCCAGATCACCACGCCCGGTTTTTATTCCATGATCGGGGTGAGGTTTGCCCTGGGCCGTGACTTCCTGCCCGAGGAGGGCCAAGTCGGAAAAGAGCATGAAGTCATCTTGTCCAACCGGTTGTGGCAACGCCTTGGCGCAGACCGAAACATCATCGGACGCCAGCTTCGCCTTAGTGGAGAGCCTTATACCGTTGTCGGAGTGATGGCCTCCGGGGCAGCCGACCGCTTACAAACCGAACTGGTTGTGCCGTTGGCTTTCAAGCCGGAACAGCTGAACCACGATTTTCACTGGATTCTGGTGATGGGAAGGCTGAAGCCAGGGGTATCCATCGCCGCTGCGCAAGCGGACATGGATGTAGTTACGGCCCGCATCGCCAAGGACTATCCCCAATCGAACACGGGATGGGGAGCCAGCGTCGAGCCGCTGAAGAATGATTTCTTCCCCAAGGAGACACAGCGCACGCTGTGGCTGCTGATGGGAGCAGTGGGTTTCGTGCTGCTGATAGCCTGCGCCAATGTCGCCAATTTGTTGCTGTCAAAATCCACCACGAGATTCAAGGAGATCGCCCTGCGCTCGTCGCTGGGCGCGAGCCGGTGGCGTGTCTTTTCGCAATTACTCTCCGAGAGTTTGGCGCTTGCCCTGGTAGGTGGCGCAGTCGGCGTTGGGTTGAGCGAAATCCTGCTCCGATTGCTGATCGCCGCAATGCCGCCGTTTACGCTTCCTTCCGAGGCGGATGTCCACCTCAGCTTGCCGGTCTTATTCTTCACTTTTGTTTCGACCCTACTGGCGGGTGTCTTCTTCGGGTGCGCGCCGGCATGGAGAGCGTCGGCGGTCAATCTGAATGAGACTTTAAAGGAAGGCGGCCGCACGGGTACGGGCCGGGAACGCCACCACCTGCGCCGGGGCTTGGTCATTGCAGAGTTCGGACTTGCACTGAGTCTGCTGGCCGGGGCCGGCCTCGCCATGCGCAGCTTCTGGAACCTGAGCAAGCTGGACTTGGGAGTCCGCCGCGACCACGTTCTCACCTTTGGGCTACCCCTGAACCCGGACCGCTTTTCCTCGCCCGAGAGAATCATAGCGTTTCATCGCCAGCTGCTGGAAAAGCTTCAGTCGATACCTGGCGTTGTCCGGGTCGGCGGCGCAACCGGCATGCCAACTCAGGGGACAGGTTTCGGGATGCCATTCAACATCGTCGGACAGCCTCCCAAGGAAGCTGGGGCCAGGCAGGGGGCAGGCTTCCAAATGGTGACACCTGACTACTTTCAAACTTACGGAATTCAGGTGGTGAAGGGCCGGAGTTTTACCGAGCAGGACGTGAGCGGCTCTCCGAGAGTGGCCATGGTAAATGAGAATTTCGCGCGCTGGTATTTGCCGGGAGTCGAACCGATTGGCCAACGGGTGGTAGTCGAACAGTTGATTCCCGGAGTGCAGAAGCTGGGGCCACCGCTGGAGTGGGAGATTGTCGGCGTCTTCCACAATGTTCGCAATGGGCTTCGCAATGACAATGGCGCCGAGATTGATGTCCCGTTTTATCAGAGTCCGTGGCCCAGCATAAGCCTGGGGCTGCGGACCGCGGCTGATCCCGCTCAAGTCACCAAGAGCGTTGTCTCGGCGATTCGTTCCCTGGACCCGGACCTAGCGGCAGTCAACCTGAAGACTATGGATCAAGTCATTGCCGAATCATTCGTCAGTGATCGCTTCGTGACCATGCTCTACGGCATCTTTGCGGCGGTGGCGCTGGTACTGGCTGCTATCGGAATTTACGGCGTCATGGCTTTTGCCGTTGCCCAGCGCACCCATGAGATTGGACTGCGCATGGCCTTGGGAGCAGGCCGGGCACAAGTGCTGAGGCTGGTCCTGAAAGAAGGAATCGTTCTTGCCATCGTTGGTCTTGGAATTGGCTTGGTAGGCGCGGCTTTGGTGGGCCATGCCATCCGCAGCACTCTCTATAACGTCGGCACCGTGGATTTCACGGCGTTCGGCGCGGTCTCAATCTTATTGCTGGTCTCAGCGTTGCTGGCCTGCTATTTCCCAGCGCAACGTGCGACCAGGGTCGATCCCATGGTGGCGCTGCGGTACGAGTGAGGAATTATGGACAGCCTAATCCAAGATGTTCGTTACGGCGTGCGGATGCTGCGCAAGTCTCCGGGCTTTACTGCTATTGCGGTTTTGACGCTGGCGCTCGGCATCGGCGCCAGCACGGCGGTCTTCAGCGTGGTCGATACTGTCCTTCTCCGGCCGTTGCCTTATGACCATCCCGGCCAATTGGTCACTGTTACTGAGACTCTCCCGGAAATGGGCTCGGACGAACTCGGCGTCTCTGCTGGTGAGTATCAGGACTACCGCGACCGTAACCGTTCGTTCTCCGAGGTGGCATCGTACGAAACTGACGGTTTCAACCTGACCGGTGCCGGCCAGCCACTTCGCGTAAAAGCAGCGAAGGTCTCCCCTTCGGCGTTTCCGCTGCTTGGGGTTGCTCCTGCACTGGGCCGCGCCTTTAACGAGGCTGAAGATCGGGCCGGAGCCGACCATGTGGTGATTCTGTCGCAGCGGTTGTGGCAACACTCGTACTCCGGCGACCCAGACATTCTGGGCAAGAGCGTCAAGCTGAATGAACAGCCCTACACGGTGATCGGCGTGATGCCTGACTCGTTCCGTTTTCCCTTCGACGGAGCCCCGCAGTCGGAGATGGCCGACCTGTGGGTGCCGTTTGTTTTCCCCGCCAATCTTCTCGCACCGCAAAACCGCACCCAGGAGTTTGGCGTGGGATTCATCGGACGATTGAAATCAGGGGTCACGCTTGCGCAAGCACAGGATGATGTCAGCGGCATCGCCAACGCCTTCATGCAGGAATACGAGTACCCCGGGACGATCCGGGTAGTGCCGAAGGCGTACGCCTTCTCCCGTTACACGACGGAAAAAGCTCGGCCGCTGCTTTGGCTGTTGGCTCTGGCCGTTGGCTGCGTCTTTCTGATTGCCTGCGCCAACGTCGCAAATCTTCTTTTGGCTCGAGTCAGCCAGCGTCACCACGAAATGGCCGTCCGTTCTGCCATCGGCGCTCATCGTTTTCGCGTCATTCGCCAATGCCTGGTAGAGAGTCTTTTGCTTGCGCTCACCGGTGGGATTGCTGGAGTCCTGCTGGCACAGGTCTTCGTTGTTGCCCTTCAACATTTCGGCCCAGCCGACGTGCCACGCTTGCACGCTGTGGGCCTGCATCCCTTGGCGCTGTTCTTCACACTCACGCTCTCTGTTCTCTCCGCGGTTGCGTTTGGCGTTGTGCCCGCCTGGCGGCTCTCCCGCACCGCGCCGGTTGCGGCCCTGCGTACCTCCAACCAGGTTGGCTCGCGACAGAGCACGCAGAGACTGCAGCACCTTGTGGCAGCTTCGCAGATCGCCGTCGCCGTCGTCCTATTGGTCAGCGGTGGGCTTCTGCTCAAAAGTTTCATTCACGTGATGAATGCTTCTTCCGGATTCGACCCTAACGGGGCCTTCATCGTTCGCACCGTCTTTGACCATGCAAGATATCCGGAGGCGTCCAAGCGCAGGGGTGTCCAGCAGCAACTGTTGGAGAAACTGGCCGGCACACCGGGCGTCATTGCCGTGGCCGCGGCTACCCACTTGCCACTCAGTGATGAGCGCCAGATTGGTTTCCGCCTGGAGCACGCGGCGCCCGACGATTTTCACTGGGCCCAGAATTCGCTGGTAAGTCCTGGTTATTTCCATGCCATGAGGATCGTACTGTTGAAAGGCCGGGATTTCTCCGAACAGGATCGGGTGGGCTCTCCCTATGTCGCCGTCATTAGCGAAGCGATGGCAAAGCAGTATTTTCCAGATCAGGATCCAATCGGCCAGCGGTTCCAGTGGGGAGATCGAGCGCTGTTCACCATCATCGGTATTGCTGCGGACGTCCACATCTCTGCTCTCGATGCCGATCCGCCGCCTATGATTTATGACTCCATGTTTCAGGTGGAGAGCGGCATCACCGACCGGGCCGCGTTCATCCTGCGCACCAACCGTGAAACGCAGGGCCTATTTGATTCGGTTCAGCGGGAGGTTTGGAGTGTCGATAAGGAACTGCCCGTCTACCGTTCCAGCACTTTGGCCGCGATGGTCGCGGAGTCAGTAGCTCAGCGCCGCTTCACCACCCTGTTGCTGGGAGGCTTTGCTGCCATCGCGCTCCTCTTGGCAGCAATCGGGCTGTTCGGAGTGATCTCCTACCTCGTCTCCGAGCGCACGCGCGAGTTTGGCGTACGCATCGCGCTTGGCGCAGTACGCTCCAATATCTATGGGCAAGTGCTCGGGCGCGCCGCCCGCCTTGCGGTTGGGGGATGCGTCATCGGCGTGGGCGTGTCGCTTTTCGCCTCGCGCGCGCTTCAGGCGAATCTCTACCACGTCAGTCGATTCGATCTCACGACTTTGGTAGCCGTGCCCGCACTGTTGCTATCCGTGGCTTTGTTCGCCGCTTATTGGCCAGCTCGCCGTGCCACCAGGGTCGATCCTATGGTGGCGTTGCGCTACGAGTGAAAAACTTTATGGACACGTTGCTACACGACATTCGCTTTGGCTACCGCATGTTGCGGAAGGCGCCCGGGTTCACCGTCGTCGCTGTGATCGTGCTGGCGCTTGGCATTGGCGCTAATAGCGCCATCTTTAGCGTGGTGAACACCGTCTTATTGCGTCCTTTGCCATATCCCCAGCCCGACCGGCTGGTGCAGATTTGGCATACGCCTCCGCAGTCCAGTTTTCCTGGCTTGACACGCTTCACGGTTTCTCCCGCGAACTATCTTGATTGGGTCAAGCAGAACCATTCATTTGAACAAATGGCAATTTATAGCTTCGCCGGCTTCAACCTCACTGGCCAGGGAGAGCCGGAATCTATCAACGCCACCCGCGTTTCGTCGAACTTTTTTTCTGTGCTCAAAACGCAGCCGATGGCGGGACGAATCTTCTCCCCTGAAGAAGATTTCTCCGGGCATGGAAAGGTTGTGGTGATTAGCCACGGGTTCTGGCAATCCCACTTCGGGGCGGGCGCGAACGTGATTGGTCAGACGATTTCACTGGACGGTGAACCTTACACCATCGTGGGCATTATGCCTGCTAAATTTGCCTTTCCCACGTCCTCTGATCCGAAATTTCAAACGCAGATGTGGACGCCGATTGCCTGGAGCGACCAGGACCGCGCGGTGCGCGGAAACCATGCCTACCTCGTCATCGGCAGACTGAAGCTGGATGCGGACTTGCAACAAGCGAAAGCGGAGATGAATACCATCTCTTCCCGGTTGGAGCAGCAATATCCGGCAGATGACAAAGGCTGGGGCGCGACTGTCATTCCCTTGCGCGATCAGATGGTCGGCGAAGTTCGTTCCGCATTGATGATTTTGTTGGGGGCCGTCGGGTTCGTATTGCTGATTGCGTGCGCCAACGTGGCCAACTTGGTTTTGGTGAAGACGCTGGCGCGGCAGAAGGAAATCGCCATCCGTAAGGCTCTGGGAGCGAGTTCAACCCGTGTCCTGCGGCAGATCCTCGCGGAAACGTTCATGCTTTCGTTGTGCGGAGGGGTGCTGGGATTGGCGCTGGCTCACTTTGGCGTACGTCTCATGGTTGCGTTCCTGGCGCAACGACTTCCGTTTGCGGCGGATATTTCGCTTGACGTCCCAGTACTTGCGTTCACTCTGCTGGTTTCTTTGTTCACTGGAGTCATTGCCGGGGTTGTCCCGGCTTTCCGCGCCACCAAAACCAATCTGAACGAGTCGTTAAAAGCCGGCCTTGGCCGAACCGATGCGGACTCGGGTGGCAACCGCACCCGCAGCGTGCTGGTGGTTTCCGAGATCGCGTTGTCGCTGGTCTTGTTGATCGGCGCCGGCTTGATGATTCGCAGCCTCTCGCGCCTGCACAGCGTGGAGCCGGGAATGGATAGCCACAATGTCGCGCTCACCGACCTTCAGCTTTCGATGGTGAAGTACGCGAAGCCAGTCCAACAAATCACCTTCTACGATCAACTGGTGCAGCGTTTGCGCACCTTGCCTGGAGTGGAAAGCGCAAGCGCGATCGACATCCTGCCGCTTACGAACAATGGTTCCACGCAGCCGATTGCGGTGGAAGGCCGGCCGATGGTTCCGATGGCGGAACAACCCGAGGTGGCGGTTCGTGTGATTGAACCCGATTTCATGCGGACCATGCGCATTCCACTGTTGCAGGGCCGCATGCTGAACGCCGCCGACACCGAGGACAGACCACAAGCGATTCTCATCAGCGACGCCATGGCCAAACGCATCTGGCCTGGGGAGAATCCGATTGGCAAGCGTTTGACTATGACGTTTTTCCCGGCAAAAGTTCGGGAAGTAGTCGGGGTAGTCGGCAACGTAAAACAAGACGGATTGGACGTTGCCGAACCTGCTGCAACCCTATATTTGCCGATGGCCCAGGCCGCCCGGCCCTTCATGACCGTGGTGTTGCGGGTTGCCATGCGGCCGGGAGATCTGGCTCCCGCCATCGTCAATGCAGTCCATGAAATTGACCGCGATCAGCCGGTGAATGACGTCGTAACCATGGACATGGTCCTGGCCGACTCGATCTCCCGTCAACGATTCAACATGTTGCTGCTCGGCGCTTTCGCCGGGCTGGCGCTTCTGCTGGCAGCGATCGGACTCTACAGCGTACTCGCCTACTCGGTGCGCCGGCGGGTGCGGGAGATTGGCGTGCGCATGGCTTTGGGCGCGCAGCGGATGGATGTCATCCGCATGATTTTGGGACAAGGAGTCCGGTTGACGTTGATCGGAGTTGTGATCGGAGTTGCGGTCGCGCTGGTTTTGACCCGATTGATGGCCAGCCAGTTGTTCCAGGTTTCGGCGACTGATCCGCTGACGTTTGGCGGCGTCGCCGTGATGCTGGTGCTGGTGGCGATGGCCGCGTGCTACATCCCCGCGCGCCGCGCGGCGAAGGTTGATCCCATGGTGGCGTTGCGATACGAGTGAGGAGATTTCGAGTGAGCAAACTTATGTACGACGTCCGATTGGCCTTTCGCCAGTTCTTCAAGAACCCAGGGTTCACCGCCGTTGCGGTGATTTCCCTGGCACTAGGCATTGGAGCCAACACTGCGATCTTCACATTGATCAACTCGCTCATGCTCAAGTCGCTGCCAGTCAAAGATCCGCAGGGCCTGATCTCTTTCGGTAAGCAGACGGATGGTGGGCAAGTGGATGGTATTGGCCGCGGGCCGCTGGACATCTTCACTTACGATTTCTACCAGCAGATGGAACGCGACCACGAGCCTTTCCAGGAGGTGTGCGCATTCAGCAGCTTTCCGGTCACTGTGAGTGCGCGGGCGGGCTTGCAGTCCAACACTCCCGCCGGCCAGGCGATCACACAGCTCGTCTCCGGGAATTTTTTCCGGGTGCTCGGCGCCCAACCTGCCCTGGGACGCGCTTTTACTGAGGAAGACGCAAACCAGCCGGGAGGCAATCCGCTGGCGGTTATCAGCTACCGCTATTGGCAGGATGCGCTTGCAGGAGACGCTTCGGTGATTGGCCGCAGCACCGTGGTCAACCAGACTGCCTTTACCGTGGTCGGCGTAATGCCTCCGAAATTTTTCGGCGTGGAGTTAAACCCGCAAGCGCCGGACATGTGGTTGCCGATCACGATGCAGCCTGAGGTCATGCTCCAGCCTTCGCTGCTGAAACCACGCGGCCTGTATTGGCTGCACCTGATGGCGCGGTCGCGAGAGGGCGTTGCGCTCCCGCAGGCGAAGGCTTGGCTCGACAATCGAATCCGGCAATTCATGGTTGCGCGGCAGGGCGCGCAGATTACCGACCAGGATCGGAAAGACATTCAGCAGGCCTACGTGGAATTGTTGCCGGGCGGGAGCGGGCTCTCGCATTTGCGGGAGCAATATTTGCAGCCGTTGACCATTCTGATGTGCGTGGTGGTTCTGGTGCTGGTCATCGCCTGCGCAAACCTGGCGAATTTCCTGCTCGCCAAAGCGACAGCGCGGGAGCGGGAAATCTCTATGCGCCTGGCGCTCGGCGCCGGACGCCCGCAGATCGTGCGGCAGATTCTGACAGAAACCCTGCTGCTTGCCGGAGTCGGAGGCGCCTTTGGTCTGCTGCTCGCGTTCTGGGGAACACGCGTGCTCATCTATTTCGTGGTCGCCGGAGCCCGGCACACGGCGCTGGACGCCACTCCCGACCTGCGCGTTCTCGGGTTCACATTCGGGGTTTCGCTGCTGACCGGCCTGCTGTTCGGAATCGCGCCGGCGCTGCGGGCGTCGCGCACCGGGGTTGGTCCCGCACTCAACGCCTCGGCCCGCACAGTGTCCGCGGCCGGCGGACGCTCCGCTCGGTTCCTCCCCAAGACGCTGATCACCGCGCAGGTAACATTGTCTTTGGTGCTGTTGGCAGGAGCCGGGCTTTTTGTCCGCACGCTGCAGAATTTGCAGAGCCAGGATTTCGGCTTCAACCGCAGCAACGTTCTGCTGGCCCAGTTCAATGCCAAGTTCGCCGGGTACAAGGCGGAGCAGGTCAACGGCCTGCATCAGCGGATTCTCGATCGCGTCACCGCACTGCCCGGCGTCCGTTCTGCGGCGCTTTCGGGCGCTCCTGCGATCAACTTCGGACGGTGGAACTCTCCCATCTTTGTTCAGGGGCAAATCCCGCCGCCCGATCGAAGCCTCGCGACTAACATCACTCGGGTTTCGGCAGGATTCTTCGAGACCGTTGGAATCCCACTTCTCCAGGGCAGGGTGATCGCTCCCCAGGACGCTGCTGCCTCGACCAAGGTCGTGGTGGTCAACCAATCCATGGCGGATTACTTCTTCCCCAAGGGCGACGCCATTGGCCACCAATTCACGATTGCCGATCCGGGCGTGCCCGGCGCCTGGCAGATCGTCGGCATCGTGCGCGATGCCAAATACTTTGGCGCTCGCGAAGAGCCGCAGCGCATGATCTATCTCCCGCTGGCGCAGATGACTGGTGATGACAGTTTTGCTTACTGGCTGCAAGTGAGGACCGATGGTGATCCCGCGAACCTGGCCAGCTCCGTGCGCGCCGCATGGAGCGATGTGGACCCAAACCTGCCGCAACTAGAGATAAAGACGCTAGCGGAGCATCTTTCGCTCTTCACCGATGACGAGAGATTGATCTCGCAACTATTGACCATATTCTCCCTGCTGGCTCTGACGCTGGCCTGTATCGGGCTGTATGGAGTGATGACCTACAACGTCGTGCGCCGCACGGGCGAGATCGGCATCCGCATCGCCCTGGGAGCGCGAAACGAAAACGTCGTCTGGATGGTGCTTCGGGAATCGATGTGGCTGTTGGGAATTGGCATCGGGATCGGAATCCCCGCAACGTTGGCGGCGACTCGTCTGGTTCAGGCCCAGCTTTTCGGGTTGAAGTCGTCCGATCCGATGACCCTGGCAACCGCAATCCTGGTGATCGCCGCAGTGACCATGATGGCCGCGTACCTGCCGGCCCGCCGCGCGGCCAAGGTCGATCCCATGGTGGCACTGCGGTACGAATAAGAGGTGAAACGATGAATGGAGTATTACAGGACGTCCGTTTTTCAATGCGGCAGCTTCGCAAGGACCTGGGGTTCACTTGCACGGCGATTCTGGTGCTGGCGACGGGACTCGCCGCCAGTACGGCGATATTTGCTTTTGTTGACGCTGCATTGATCAAACCGCTGCCATACTCCGAGCCCTGGCGGCTGGTGGATGTCACCGAAAGCGTGGCGATGATTCCCCGCGCGAACCTTTCCTATTTCGACTACCTCGATTGGAAAAATCTCAACCGCGTATTCAGCTCGTTCGATGTTCATGCCAGCGCTGGGTACATTTTGAGGACTGGGGACGGCGTAGAGCCGGTGCCAGCCGCGCGTGTCAGCAGCGGGTTCTTCCGGACCCTGGGAGTCACTCTTTTGCTGGGCCGTGATTTCTACGCTGGAGAAGATTCCCCAAGCGCGACTCCTGCCGTGATTTTGACTTATGACACCTGGCAACATCGCTTTGGCGGACGCCCGGACATTATTGGCCAATCCATCGCGCTCAATGACATTGCGCACACGGTGGTTGGGATCCTCCCGCGGGACTTTCAATTCGCTCCTCGGGGCAACGTCGGGTTTTGGGCAACGCTTCAAGCTGATCGTCCTTGTGAGAAGCGGCGCAGTTGCCACAATTTATACGGCGTGGCAAGGCTCAAAAACGGAGTTTCAATTCAGGCAGCTTTGGCAAACACGCAGGCAATCGCAAAACAGTTGGAACAGCAGTATCCGGACTCCAACCGAGGGCAGGGGGCCAGCGTGTTGCCTTTGTCCGAAGTAGTTACCAGGGACGTCCGCCTTATTTTGCTTATTTTGCTGGGCGGAGCGGGACTGCTGTTCGCAATCGCGTGCGTCAATGTGGCGAGTCTTCTATTGGTCCGCTCCCAGGGGCGCTTGCGTGAGCTCGCCGTTCGTCGCGCATTGGGCGCGTCGCCCGCGCGAATGGCCCGCCAGTTTGTCACCGAAAGTCTGGTCTTAGTTACGGTCGCCGGTTTGTTGGGCCTGTTAGTTGCCTATGAATTGACTCACATTCTGGTTGGTCTCATGTCGAAAGACATGACGTTCCGCCTGCCCTTCCTGCTCGGCCTCACTTTGAACATGCGCGTACTCGCGTTTGTGGGATGCATGTCGGGACTGGCGGCAATTCTGTTCTCCCTGACGCCCATGACGCGAGCGCGATTGACCAAGCTGCATGAGGCTTTGTCGGAAGCAGGCCGCGGCTTTGCAGGAACTGCTTGGCGCCGGCTTGGCTCCAATCTGGTTGTGGTCGAGTTGGCAGTTGCGATGGTTTTGCTAGTGGGGGCCGGGCTACTGAGCAAGAGTTTGTATCGCCTGTTGCACGTAGAACTGGGATTTCAACCCGATCACCTCGCCACCCTTGGGGTCATCGCGCCGCAGGCACGTTACGGGAATGATGCCCAGGCAATTGCCCTTCAGCGGCAACTGATCAGTCAGATCTCCGCACTACCCGGGATCCAATCGGTTGCGATATCCAGTCAATTGCCGGTGAGCTTCAACGGCAATACGGATTGGATCAGGTTTGTAGGACGTCCATACAACGGAGAGCATAACGAGGTGAATCAGCGCGTTGTCAGCGCGGGGTATTTCACCACTTTGCAGGCAAAGTTGCTGCTAGGACGCTACTTTGACGATTCTGAAGATAGGTCCAAAGCAGGTGTTGCTGTGATCAACCAGGCTTTGGCGAGGAAATATTTTCCCGGCGAAGACCCCCTAGGCAGGAAGTTTGGGGACACCGGTCTTTCGCCCGGCTCGCTCAGAGAAATTATCGGCGTTGTCGAAGACGTCCACGAAAGTGCGCTCGATGCCGATACCTGGCCGACGGTCTATTACCCATTCAATCAATCCACGGACAATAGTTTTTCCCTGCTCGTGCGCACCTCGCAGGATGAGAAGGCGCTGCTGCCGACTCTGGTCACCGTCATTCGCAAGATCGATCCCAACATCGCCACCATCGACCCGTCGACCATGAACCAGACCATTGATAACTCGTCGACGGCCTATTTGCATCGCTCTGCGGCGTGGCTAGTGGGAGGATTTGCGTCGTTGGCACTGCTGCTGAGTGTGGTTGGACTGTACGGAATTATTGCTTATTCGGTTACGCAGAGAACTCGCGAGATCGGTGTTCGCATGGCACTCGGCGCGCAGCGCAGCTCTGTGTACCGGTTGATTCTGCAAGAAGCAGGATGGCTGACTGCCGCAGGAATCATCGTCGGAATCTTTTGCTCTCTGGGTGCGGCTAGCTTGATGGGCAAATTGCTCTTTGGCGTTCGCTCCTGGGACATAAACACGCTGTTATCGGTTGCCTTAGTGCTCGCTGCCTCATCGTTGTTGGCGAGCTACATCCCGGCCCGCCGCGCGGCGAAGGTCGATCCTATGGTGGCGCTGCGATACGAGTGAGGACTTATGGAAACTCTGCTGCAAGACATTCGTTACGGACTACGCATTCTCTGGAAGTCTCCTGGCTTCACTTTTGTCGCCGTGCTCACGCTCGCGCTCGGCATTGGGGCCAACACCGCCATTTTCAGTCTGGTGAATGGGATTCTGCTGGTGCCCTTGCCCTACTCCAAACCACAACAGCTGGTCAGCGTGACGAAGGGTACCTATCCGCGCGGCGCGTTTGCTGCTTTACGCCCTCAAGTCCGAACCATGGATGTCGCGACCTATGCCGACGGACACGAGTTCAACTTGACGGGCATAGGAGACCCGGTCCGCCTGACGGCGACCATGGTTTCGGCGGAATTGTTCACTGTCCTGGGATCGCGCGCGCAGATGGGCAGGACCTTCTATCCCGGGGAAGATGCCGCTGGACAAGATAACTATGTCATCCTCAGCCACTCACTGTGGCAGGACCGCTTTGGCAGCGATCCCTCCATCATCGGCCGAGTTGTTGAAATAGGCGGCATGGGCCGCCAGGTTCTCGGGGTGATGCCCGCGGAGTTCCGTTTCCCATCCCCGAAAACACAGGTATGGGTGCCTTTGCACATTGATTCGAGCAATTTCACCAGTTCCTGGGCGAGCGACTACATGCCTGTGGTAGCGAGGCTCCGTTCGGGATCGACGCTCGAACAGGCGCAGGCTGAGATCAAGATGTTTCAGTCTCATGTGGGCGAACTGTTCCCCTTCCGCATGCCCAAGGACTGGAATGCCGACATCGACGTAACCCCTTTGCAAAACAATATGGTCGCGGATGTGCACACGCGCCTGTACATGCTGCTGGGAGCGGTGGTTTTGATTCTTTTGATCGCGTGCGCCAATGTCGCCAACTTGATGCTTTCGCGCGCGGCCTCGCGGGAAAGGGAAATCAGTATCCGCTCGGCACTGGGCGCTGGACAGGGCCGGATCGCCAGACAGCTATTGACTGAGAGTGTAGTGCTGGCTTCGCTCGGCGGGCTTCTCGGACTGGGATTCGCCGCGGCAGGTCTCTCTCTGCTCAAGTTCGCCATGCCGGCCAATACTCCGCGCTTGATCGACGTTCACCTTGATTTGCGGGTGTTGGCATTCACCTTCGGGCTCAGTGTGCTGACCGGGCTTATTTTCGGACTGGCTCCCGCATTCCAGTCGGCCCGCACTGCCCTGGCGGAACCGCTGAAGGCCGGCGGACGTGGTGCGACTCTGTCCGTCTCGCAAAGGCTGCGCAGTTCACTGGCGATTGCGGAAGTGGGATTGGCAGCGCTCCTTATTATCGCCGCTGGTCTTCTGATTCGAAGCTTCTGGGCGCTTTCGCATGTGAATCCCGGTTTTCAGGCTGAATATCTGGTCACGGCGCGGATCACTCCCAATGAATCGTTCTGCAACGATAGCGAACGTTGTCTGACTTTTTACCGCACGCTCCTCGATCAAGTGCAGGCTTCGGCTGGCGTCAAAGGCGCGGCGTTGGTGAATACGCTTCCTCTCGGTGGGAGGATCGCGAAACGCTCTGTCAGTATCGAAAACTTTGTTTCCCAGACGGGGGGAATGATCTCGCCGCTGTTCTGGATGAATACCGTATCGCCCGAATATTTTCACGTGATGAATGTGCCCATGCTGTCGGGACGTTCTTTCTCGACGGCAGAAATGTCGGGCAATCCACCGGTTGCGATTGTGAACGCGGAAACGGCCCGCCGTTTCTGGCCTGGGCAGGACGCGATCGGCAAACACATACGCCTGCTGGGTGAGATGGACTGGCGGACGGTGATCGGCATTGCTGCCGACGTCCGCGCTTTCAATCTGCAAAGTACCGCTCCGGATTTCATGCGGGGCACTATCTATGTGCCTTTGAGTCCAACCTCGACCCTGGAAGACAAGCGCGTGCCATCGGAGATGACCATCGCGGTACGCACCAGTTCAGACGAATCACAAGTCGGGGCCATGTTGCAGCGGATTGTGGCGGGGTTGAACCACGATGTCCCGGTCAGCGAAGTAAGAACGATGAATGCGGTGCTTTCGGAGGCTGTCTCCACACCGGCTTCCACTACATCTCTGTTCGTCACCTTCGCTGGGTTGGCGCTGGTGCTGGGCATGGTCGGCATCTACGGCGTGCTTGCTTTCCTGGTGGCCAAACGAACGCGGGAGATCGGGATTCGAATCGCCCTGGGGGCTCAGCGGAACGATGTGTTGTGGCTGGTTCTCAAAGAAGGCGCAAAATTCGCGTCCGTCGGCATCGCCCTTGGAGTGGCCGGAGCTTTTGCAACCACGCGCTGGCTTGCCAGTGAACTCTATGGAGTGAGCTCGACCGACCCCGTCACCTACGTAGCAGTAGCCGTTGCAATGGGGCTTATTTCGATGCTTGCCTGCTATATCCCCGCGCGGCGGGCGATGCGCGTGGATCCGCTGATTGCGCTGCGGTACGAGTAAGGAGAGTTCAAGGTGACGAAACTCATGCAAGATCTTAAGTATGCTCTGCGCCAATTTCGTCGGAATCCTGGGTTTATGCTGATGGCAGTGCTGACCCTGGCGTTGGGAATCGGCGCAACGACCGCAATCTTCAGCGTTGTATATGGGGTTCTGCTTCGGCCGTTGCCATATCGCGATCCCGGGCGAATCATGGCGGTTTTCGAGCTTACCAACAAGGGTTTGTGGAACTCACTGGCTGACCCGAATTTCGACGACTTTCGTGACCAGAGCCGGAGTTTCGATGCTATAGCTAAGTACAGCGCCGGAATTGTCTCTGTTTCAGGTGGCTCGGAGCCTACCCGCTCGATGGTCGCCGCTGTTTCTCCGGGTTTTCTCAACGTTTTCCGGGTTCAGCCGATCCTTGGCCGCGACCTGGCAGTTGCGGACAATAACAAGGGCGCAGCGCCGGTTGCCCTGGTTAGCTATGGATATTGGAAGCAGTACCTGGGCTCGGTTCGAGACCTCTCTCATCTGCACTTGAACATAGACCATGCGGTCTTCTCTGTGATTGGTGTTCTTCCCGATGGATTCCAGTTTCCACGCGATGTGGCGGTCTTGGTTCCAGCCGACCGCGAAGGCGAAAATTCCAGCAGGACTTCTCACAACTATTTGGCAGTCGGGCGGCTACGGGCCGGTGTCGCGATCGAGCAGGCGAACGCGGAAATCAGTGTCATCGCGCGCCGTATTCAGAAAACTTCCACGGAACAAGGCGATTTTCTCCTGGTCGATGCAATCGTTGTCCCGCTCCAGGACTCGATGACGCGCCAAACCCGGCCGGTCTTGATCGTGCTGCTTGCAGCGGTTGGATTTCTTCTTCTCATCGCCTGTGCCAATGTCGCGAATCTGCTGCTCGCGAAAGCGTCGGTCCGGGAGCACGAACTTGCAATTCGCAGCGCGCTGGGCGCTCCGCGTGGGCGCCTGGTTCGACAATTCGTTAGCGAGGCGTCTCTACTAGCGGCACTTGGCGGAGTGATCGGTGTTCTCTCCGCTTATTTCGGTGTCCGTGCACTAGTTGGGCTCGCGCCAGAAAATCTGCCCCGCATTGATGAAGTCACGATCAATGTTCCGGTTTTGGCGTTTGCATTTCTGATTTGCTCGGCAGTAGCCATCGGAATCGGCGTGTTGGTTGCGGTCCGGGCCACCTCGGGCGATGTACGCGAAGGGTTAACCGATGCAGGCCGCGGGCAGACGGGCTCTCAGGCAAGTCAGAGAATCGGGCACGGCATTGTGGCGGCACAAGTTTCCATCACCTTGGTTCTGGTGATCGGCGCGGGATTGCTCGGCCGCAGCCTGGTGAAGGTGCTCGAAGTCAACCCGGGATTCCGCGTGGACAACATCGTCACGATGGATGTCTCACTTCCCTGGGTGGGATGGACGGATCTGCGCGCACGAGCAGATCAAGCCATCTTCTACCGGAGTCTGATTGATCGGCTGAAGCAGATTCCCGGAGTGCAAAACGCGGGCGCAGCCAGCCGCCTTCCGCTGGAAGAAGGAAACCTTCCCAATGGCACGTTTATCGCGATGAGGCCGGAAGAAGTTCCCAAACAACCAGCTAACCTGGATGCGCTGTTCCGTGAATTTGACATTCTATTCCGCGACAAGGAACGCACCTTCGAGGCGGATTTCTGCGTTGCCAGCGACGGATATTTTCAGGCTCTCGCAATTCCACTGATTCGGGGGCGCATGTTTAATGATGGCGATGGGTTGGACGCTCCTCATGTTGCGCTCATTAGTGAGTCTCTGGCGCGGCAACGATGGCCAGGTCAGGACCCGATCGGCCGCACCGTCGAACTCGGGGGCATGGATGGAGACATACGCATTGCGACCATCGTAGGAGTTGTCGGCGATGTACATGAGTCCGGTCTGGAGGCGCAGCCGCGCCCAACCGTATACGTCGACGTCTATCAACGTCCGCGTCCGTGGATCACGATCACGATGCTGAGTGGCGCAGAGACGCAGCGAGTCACGACGGCTGCGCGGGAAATCCTGCACGAACTTAACCCCGAGATTCCGCCTCGCTTCCGCACATTTTCTAACGTCTATTCCGCCTCATTGGGCTCGCGCAGGTTTACTTTGGTGCTGGTCGCCTTTTTTTCCGGCATAGCGGTGTTCCTGGCAGCGGCTGGCGTATTCGGCGTGATGGCCTATTTCGTCAGCCGTCGTACCCGCGAAATTGGCGTTCGCGTCGCTTTGGGCGCGCGGCCACGCGATGTACTTGTGATGATTCTGGGGCAGGGATTGCGCACAGCGTTCGCTGGGGTCGCATTCGGACTTGTTGCGTCGCTCGCGCTGACCCGCGCCATCCGATCGCTGCTCTTTGGCGTAACCGCGACCGACCCGTTAACGTTTGCTGTAGTGGTCATGCTGCTGTTTTCGGTCGCGCTACTGGCATGCTATATCCCCGCGCGCCGGGCCATGCGCGTGGATCCGCTAATCGCACTAAGGTATGAATAGAACTTTATCGAGGACCAATGATCCAACTTAAAAACGTCGAACGCAGTTATAAAACCGCCGCAGGACAGTCGTGGGTCCTGCGCCGCGTCAACCTGGACATCAAAGAGGGTGAGTTCATCACCATCATGGGTCCGTCGGGGGCGGGGAAGTCGTCGCTCCTCAACGTGCTGGCTTTATTGGACGACCAGTGGGAAGGCGAATACTGGTTCCGCGAAGAAGGTGCGCACCAGATGAAGCGCAAGCAGCGTGGCGAGCTGGCCAAGCGAAACATCGGCATGGTGTTTCAGAGTTATCACTTGCTGGATGATCTCACTGTCGCCGAAAACATTGACCTCCCTCTTTCTTATAAGGACATCCCACGCAGCCAGCGCATGGGGATGGTGGCCGATGCATTGGACCGTTTTCAAATCGTCGGCAAGAAAGATCTCTATCCCAGCCAGCTTTCTGGCGGACAGCAACAGTTGGTCGGCATTGCTCGCGCCGTGATCCACAAGCCGCCTTTGTTGCTGGCGGATGAGCCTACTGGAAATCTTCATTCTTCGCAGGCCAGGGAGATCATGGAACTGTTTCGTGGGCTGAATCAAAACGGCACGACCATCGTCCAGGTTACCCACTCCGATGCCAACGCCGCCTACGGAAATCGCGTGGTGCAGTTGCGCGATGGGTGGTTGGTCAGCGACACAGCCAACCCGGCTTTGGTCAACACGGATGCGGTGGTGAATTCATGATCGTTCGCGGGCCTAAAGCTTCGCCTGTAGTCCGGTTGCTGGCGGGATTTCTGGCTTTCACCAATATCTTTGCCCTGGGAGAAACCCCCATTCCGCAGGCGCCATCGGCGTCACGATCGCTGGAAATGCCGAAGTCACTCAATCCGTTTGCGGCTTATATGCCAGATTATGTTGCGGCTTCTCCGATGGCAAATTCGCCTCGGCTCAATCAGCTGATCCGTGATGGCAAGCTCTATCTTTCCATGCAGGATGCCATCTCGCTGGCGCTGGAAAACAATCTGGATCTCGCGATCGCCCGCTACAACCTGCCAATCGCTGAGACCGATGTTCTCCGCACCAGGGCGGGGGGCATTTTTCGCGGCGTGAACACTGGCGTGGTGCAGGGGACTCCCGGCGGCGGAATCGGCGGCCTGGGATCAGGCGCTCCCGGCGGCGGAGCGGGCGGAACCAGTGCCGGAGCGGGTGGAGCGGGCGCGGGCGCTTCCGGGCTGGTGCAATCTACCTTGGGATCGGGCACGGCAGTATCCGAGTATGATCCGGTCCTCAACGTCAATTCGGGGACCGAACATCAGACGCAGCCGCTTTCCAACCTTCAGCTCACGGGCGTTCCTTCGCTGCAAACAAATATTGGGCAGTTCAATGCTAACTATTCGCAGGCGTTCCCTACAGGCAGCTCTATTTCGTTCGAGTTCGACAATAACCGCCAAACCACCAACAGTATTTTTACCAACCTGTCTCCGGCATTGAACTCGTTCTACCGCATCACCTTCCGGCAACAGATTCTTTCCGGATTCGGCTTTGGGCCAAACCTGCGCTACTACCGGATCGCCAAGAACGACAAGAAGATTTCCGACATCGCGTTCCGCGATCAGGTCATCGCCACCGTCACCCAGGTCGAAAACATCTACTGGGACCTGGTGAACGCATTTGAACAGGCAAAGGTCAATGAGCAGTCGCTGACTTTTGCTCAGCAGAGCCTGGACAACGCCAAAAAGCAATTGCAGCTGGAAGCGGTCCCCGCAATGGACGTCATGCGCGCGGAAGCCGAGGTATCCAAGCGTGACCAGGACTTGACCGTCGCCCGCACCAATTTGCAATTGCAGGAATCGCTAATCAAGAATGCGCTCACGCGCAGCCTGGATGACGCGACCCTGGAAGAAATGCCCGTGATACCCACGGACCGGCTGGAAACACTCAACATTCAGAGCACCCAGCCGATTTTGGACTTGATCAATCAGGCCTTGGGCGCGCGTCCCGAGCTGCTGGAGTCGGATGCGGACTTGCAGAACCGCCAGATCAGCCGCAAGGCGGCAAAGAATGCCTTGCTGCCTTCCCTTTCTCTGGTAGGTTTTTATGGGGGCACAGGGCTCGCCGGAGAACTGAATCCTGGGTTCCAGGGGACCAATGCCGCAGTCGTGCCAACCGATTTCGGCGGCGCGCTGCACAACGCATTCAACAACTCGTCTCCGGATTACTACGTTGGCTTTAATCTGAACATTCCCCTCCGTAACCGGATCGCGAAGGCCGATCAATATCGTTCGGAGCTGGAGTATCGCCAGTCTGAGTTACGGCGCGAGCAGCTGAAAAAGCAAATCCGCATCGAAGTCCGCAATGCGCAATACGCGCTGGAGCAGTCTCGCGCCCGCGTGGATGCGGCGCGCAAGGCTCGCGACCTGGCCAACCGCACCTTCAAAATCACCAAAGAAGAACAGACTCTGGGCGCGGGTTCCACCTTTCAAACCATGACGGCACAGCGCGATCTTGCCCTGGCGGAGCTTGACCTGGTTACCGCGACTACCACCTACCAGAAGGCAAAAGTTGAACTCGACCGCGCAACCGGCACGACTTTGGAACATAATGGAATCCAGATTGCCGATGCCATCACGGGTACGGTAAGCGCCCCGGGCCGGTAGCACGCATGCAAACATCCATTAAACCCGGGGAAATGCAGGCATCCAAATCGGCAGGCAAAAACTTTGACCGGGCGCCGCGGGTGCTGGCTGCGGACGACCAGCAACATATTCTGGATGCGATTGAATTCCTGCTGCGTCCGCAGGGGTATGAAGTGGACACCGCGCGCTCTCCAGCGCTGGTGCGGGAGGCGCTGCTCACTAATACCTATGACGCGCTGCTGATTGATCTCAACTACACGCGGGATACGACCTCGGGCGGGGAAGGCCTCGACCTGATTTCGGAAATTGTTGCGCTCGATAGCAGCACTCCCGTGGTGGTCATGACAGCATGGGGCAACGTGGAGCTGGCGGTGGAAGCCATGCGGCGAGGGGCGCGCGACTTCATCCAGAAACCCTGGGACAACGATCACCTGCTGGGAATTCTGCGTACGCAGGTGGAGTTGCGTCGCGCGCTACAGCAGACGGAACGTTTGGAAGCCGAGAACCGGTTGCTGCGCGCTGAAGGCCGGCCTGAGTTCATCGCCAATGCTCCGGCCATGCAGCCGGTGCTCGAAGCCGTCACCCGGGTGGGCCCATCAGATGCGAACGTGCTCATCACCGGCGAGCATGGTACTGGCAAGGAAGTTGTCGCCCAGACCCTGCATGCGATTTCTCACCGGGCACAGCGGCCTATCGTGGCCGTGAATACCGGAGGTCTTTCTGAAGGCGTTTTTGAAAGTGAACTCTTCGGCCATGTAAAAGGCGCTTTCACCGATGCGCGCACCGACCGCATTGGCCGGTTCGAGCTGGCAGACGGGGGAACGATCTTTTTGGATGAAATCGGCAATGTTCCCTTCCGCCAGCAGGCCAAGCTGCTTCGCGTTTTGGAGAGCGGAGAGATCGAGCGAGTCGGTTCCTCGCGTCCACGGCATGTAAACGTGCGCGTGATCTCAGCGACCAATAGCGATCTTCGCGCCGCTTGTTCCGCTGGGCAATTTCGTGAGGACCTGTTGTTCCGCCTGAACACGGTGGAAATCCGTATTCCTGCGTTGCGCGAACGCCGCGAAGACATTCCCGTGCTGGCCGGGCATTTTCTTGCCCGCTACGCGGGGCGGTATCGTAGGACCATTCAAGGTTTGGATCCCGGTGCGATGCGCGCCTTGATGCAATATTCCTGGCCGGGCAACGTGCGGGAGTTGGAACACACCCTGGAACGCGCGGTGCTCATGTGCCGGTCGAACGAGATCAAACCCGCCGACCTTGGATTGGGCGCGACTCAACCGCAGGAACAGAACCTGGAGGAATTGAGCCTCGAAGATGTCGAGGGCATCCTGATCCGCAAAGCGCTCCAGCGCTTTCATGGGAACGTGAGTCAGGCTGCGGACGCGCTGGGCCTGAGCCGCGGCGCGCTGTACCGCCGGATGGAAAAATATGGGCTCTAGCCCACAGGGCCGGTATATCGGGCAGTCAAAACCAAAAAAGATCCGTCTTCTCTATGCGCGAAAAGTAAGCCTGTTTTCTTTTCTGGTTGCGCTGCCGGGGATTATCGTCAGCTGTATTCTCATCTTTCAGGAATCCTGGAGTCTTCAATCCAAGCTGGGTCTGCTGGTTCTGATTCTGATCGCATGGGGCCTGCTCGCTCTGAACCTGCAGGAAAACGCCACTCGTCCCCTGCAAACCCTGGCCAATGTCGTGGCTGCGCTGCGGGAAGAGGATTATTCATTCCGGGCGCGCAACGCGGTTCCGGAAGATGCCCTGGGAGAGCTCTCGCTCGAAGTTAATGCTCTGGCGGATATGCTTTCCGACCAGCGTCTGCGCGCCATTGAAGCAACCGAGCTGTTGCGAAGAGTGGTCGAAGAAATTGACGTTCCTATTTTTGCTTTCGATCCAGGCCAGACGTTGCAGCTGGTGAATTCCGCCGGCGAGAAACTGTTGCAGACGCCTTCCGTGCGCCTGCTGGGACGCTCGGCGCAAGAAGTTGGAATGCAAGCCTTCCTCGCTGCGCCCAATGAAAGCCTGGTCCCGCTGCCTGGAAACGCACAAACCCGTTGGCTGGTGCGTCGCAGCACGTTTCGCCAGAAGGGAGTTCCCCATACACTGCTGGTGCTTTCCGATGTAAGCCGCGCATTGCGGGAGGAAGAACGGAGCGCATGGCAGCGGCTGGTGCGTGTGCTCGGGCATGAATTGAACAATTCGCTGGCTCCGATCAAATCGATCGCCGGAAGCCTTTCCACCCGGATCGCGCGCGCGTCGCTTAGTGCGGAGGAGAAACAGGATTTTGGTAAAGGTTTGGAGATTATCGAGACCCGCGCTGACTCTTTGAACCGCTTTCTCCAGGCCTATCGCCAACTGGCACAGATGCCGTCACCGGTCTTGCGCCAATGCCGGTTATCGGCCCTGGTAACCAGAGTGGTTGCGCTGGAGACACGGCTACAGATCAGAATCACCGCCGCCCCGGATGTCACCCTGGTGGCCGATCCTGACCAGCTCGAGCAGATGCTGATCAATATCTTACGCAATGCCACCGAAGCCGCCATGGAGAGAGTCCAGAGCAATGGGAAAAATCCAGCCACTCCTGAAGTTATCGTTGGCTGGCAGATTACAGAAGATGAAGTAATACTGACCGTCGAAGACAATGGCCCGGGGTTACTGAACCCGGCCAACACGTTTGTGCCGTTCTACACCACGAAGCCCGCGGGCAGCGGAATCGGCCTGGTGCTGTCACGGGAAATTGTCGAGGCCCACGGCGGATCGATCGAGCTTGCCAACCGCGAGCATCAGCGCGGCTGCAAGGTCAGAATCGTTCTGCCGCGCATGACAGAAGACCTGCTGGTCTCAGAGCTTTGAGGCCGGTGGTTGCAGGGCGGGCACTCGCTGCACCCGAAGTTGTTATTTCGACAAGACGGCTATAGATTCGCGAAACATGGCTTCAAACGAGCCTTTAGCGCCGTTCCTGGTGGCAACCGCCAAGGCTTTCTCGGCAAACGGCCGCTGATAACCCAGGTTGATCAGTGCAGATAAGACGTCTTCCTCGACCGGGCTCACTGCCGGAATCGCGGCCGTCTCGCCGGCTGCTTGTGGCAACTTGTCGCGCAATTCGAGCACCATGCGCTCAGCGGTCTTTTTTCCGATGCCGGGGATGCGTGTGAGCTTGGCAACATCGTTTCCGCGGATTGCCCCTGTCATCTCGTCGGCCGCCATGCCGCTCAAGATCGTGATTGCGAGCTTTGGGCCGATGCCGCTGACGGTAATCAATTTTTCGAAGAGACCTTTTTCTCCGGGCCGGAGAAACCCATAGAGTGCAATCAGGTCTTCCCGGACGTGGGTGTGGATGTGCAGCGCAACTTCGCTGCCTACCACCGGGAGATCGGAGAAAGTCGGCACGCTGATAGCAACCTCGTAACCGACGCCACTGGTTTCGACAATAGCCTGGTTGGGGCGCTTGGCCAGCAGCTTTCCGCGGAGGTGGGCAATCATGCTGTCGACATTGTAAAACACCTAGTGATGAACCACGTGGCGACGGCCGCCCCGGCCGTCAGAAGCGAAACAGGTAGGACACCTTCACAAATAGCTGGCGGCTGTCATTGATAAAGCTATTCCGCGTGGTCGCGATTCCTCCGGTGACAGGATCGGCATTCAACGCGCGGTTCAGGTTTTGCAGATCGCTGTTGTATCCCACATAAATTGCGGTTCCTGGATGCACCAGGTAGGTGACCAGAAAATCGGCGTTGAATTGCTTGCTGGGTTGCAGGAAGGTGAGGTTTCGGTCGGCCAGGGTCTCGTTGTATTGCAGGATCAGCCGCAGCGATAGACGCGGGTTCAACTGCCAGTTCCATTTGCTGCGCAGAATGTGGTTATTGAACACGGCGGCGCCGGTGTTGCGGTCGCGTACGCGGTCGAACAGGTACGTATTGTCAATTTTTAGCGTCTTGTCAGGCCGGATGGAGACAGAGAAATTGCCAATATCATTGCTGGCCAGTACAGGAATCTGGTCGGCAGACACGAAGTTGATTTCCTCCCCAAACTGGTAGTAGGCCTGCAAGGTGAGCTTGCGGAAATATGCAGTGCCGACGCTGATTGCGCTGTAGTGTTCCGCATAGTCCTGATTCTGCGCCAGCGTCCCAAAATCAGAGGGCCGCAACCTCTCACGCAACTTCGTATACGGATAAATAAATGTGTAGGTCTGCCCCTTCAAGTTGGCCACAAAAATTGGACTGTAAAAGGTGTCGAGCCGGGTGCCATCATGCGCCCAAACCAGGTCGGTGTATAGGGTAGGTCCCCAAGCCACTACCGGCCCACTCTTGGGATGGAAACGGTAGTCGAAATTGTTGTGGAGGTCGCGGATGTCGGTCCGGTTCACGAATCCTGCCTCCGCTGCGAAGCCGGGACTGATATCGCTGTAATGTGCGTCGTAGTTGAAATTGGCGCCACTGTAGATGGCTTCCGCCTTGTATGCCGTGCCTGCGCGGTAGGTTCCTGCGAAGCGCGTCGAACTGGTAACCGCCTGAAACAGGCTGGTCCAATTGGGACTGAGTTTGATCCGCGTGTCAGCGCCACCCAGGCGATTGAAGTCGCCAGCGGAAACCAATTCGCGGTCCGTATAAATGGCCCCAACGCTGGATTGACCCAGAATGTCACGGCTGACTCGGCCCACAAAGAACGTTGCACGATCGCCAGCCACCGGATCATTGTCGGCGACCATTCGTCCTGGCCCGCGGTCGTCGATGGCCAGTACGCCAATCGCATACGGCCCGGCTTTCCCCGTAACTCTGGCGCCGAATTGCGGGTCTCCGATGCGTCGAGTGAAGACCAGATCGATCGGGGTCTTGAAGAAGTCGGCGTTTTCCAGGAAGAAAGGCCTCTTCTCCGGGAAGAACACCTCGAACCGCTGGTTGGCCGTGATCTGCGGCTCATCGGATTCTACCTGGCTGAAATCGGGATTGGCGGTCACGTCCAGCACCAGGTTGTCATGCAAAATGAACTTAGTATCGAGCCCGCCGCGGAACTCAGCCGTTTTGTTGTCGAATACCGGCACGGGATTGCGGGTGTCCAATGCGCGGAACGAACGCAACACCCCATAGGGATTGAGCTGTATGTTTCGCCCGGGAGAAATCTTCTCCAGCCCTTTGGCCGTGGCCGCTTGATTCAGCCGGCCTTCGATGCCGCGCGAGATGGGCGGCCAGAAATCGTCCTCGTTTTCACGCAGGATCCCCCGATAAAGGACCAATCCCCATTCCTGCTGGTCGACGGGAGAGAACCTGAGGCTCTTGAATGGGATGGAGATCCATACCACGTAGCCCTGACTCGTGACTTTACCTTTCGAATCCCAAACCGTATCGAACGATGGATCGAAGTTCGACAAGTTCCCGCTGCTATCGGCATGCTGGACTTCAGTCCATATGGCGTCCCATTGCACACCAAGCGGCGTGGTCTGAAAAACATAGGCACGGCGGCGGTCGTGGAACGTGTCCACGATGATCTCCACGGTATCATCGTCGAAAATGTCTTCGCGGCGCGACATCCTTGCTCGCACTTTTCCGGGTTCGTCGAAGCAGACGAAAACGGCGTACAGATTCTTGTTGTCGTAACCGATGTAAGCTTCGGTGGGCTGGGAAGCAGGAATACCGTCATGCGGATTGCGCTGTACGAATCCGGTCACTTTCTTCATCTGCAGCGCAATCTCGCCTTCAGGGCGCATGTTCAGGAAATCTTCAAGGGCGGGTGAGTGACTTAGTCGGGGAATGACCACGGCGGGCACCGGCCCCGAATCTTGCTCCGCCGAGGTTGGTGGAGGAACCATCCGGGCAGCGCAGAACGCGGAACAGAGCAGTACAACCGCAACGATGTAGCTACTTCGACGCAGGCGAGTACCCTCAACAGCAAGGTTCTTTACCGCTGGCCCCCCGGCAGAACGGAGGAGGATACACCATGCAAGTTGCACCGATAACAGATCTTGGGCTGTGTTCGGATTTCGTAAATTGGTGAGGTCCGGGGGCTTTTCTTAGAACAGCGAGCTTTGCCGACGGTTCGGTGTGATGCCAAAGTGTTCGTAGGCCAGCTGCGTGGCCACCCGTCCGCGTGGAGTGCGGTTCAGGAAACCAATCTGAATCAGGAAGGGCTCGTAGATTTCTTCGATTGCATCCGGCTCCTCAGCCAGAGCAGCAGCCAGAGTATTCACGCCCACCGGCCCGCCCTGATATTTCTCAATAATCGTGAGCAGGAGCCGGCGATCGACTTCGTCGAAACCGTGGCGGTCCACCTCCAGCATTTGGAGAGCGGCTTGAGAGGTCGGGAGGTCGATTCTGCCTTGGCCGCGCACTTGGGCATAGTCCCGCACCCGTCGCAATAAGCGATTCGCGATTCGGGGAGTGCCCCGTGAACGGCTGGCGAGCTCCAGCGCCCCTTCGGTATTGATTTCAACATTGAGAATTTCGGCCGAGCGCTCGATGATGATCTTCAACTCCTCATGGCTGTAGAACTCCAGCCGCAAAACAATCCCAAACCGTGAGCGCAGCGGAGACGAAAGCAGCCCGGCACGGGTCGTGGCGCCCACAAAGGTGAACGGTTTCACGTCCATGGTGTGGGTCCGCGCTGCCGGACCTTGCCCGATGATGATGTCCAGTTTGTAGTCTTCGAGCGCCGAATAGAGGATTTCCTCCAGCGCTGGCTGGAGCCGGTGTACCTCATCGATAAACAGCACCTGCTTGTCACGAACGTTGGTCAGGATCGCGGTCAAGTCGCCCTTGATCTGAAGCGTCGGGCCCGAAGTCTGCTGGAACGGAGCTCCCAATTCGTTGGCGATGATGGTGGCCAGGGTGGTCTTGCCTAGTCCTGGAGGGCCGTAGAGCAACACATGATCCAAAGCCTCGCCGCGAGATTTAGCCGCCTCGATGGCTACCGCCAGGTTCTCTTTGACTTTGGATTGGCCGATGAACTCAGTGAGTTTTTGTGGCCGGAGCTTTAGCTCGAAGGAGGAGTCGTCCTCGACCGGAGCGGCGGAGACGATGCGCTCGCGGGTGTTGTCGAGGTGAGGCGTGTTGCGAAGCGTGGCCACTGGGGCGATGGTACCAGTTCCGCGGGCGATGCTCCAGACTGATCTCGCGCCGCGATTCTCGCTGAGTCATGGTGCCAAATCTGTTTTGCACTGCTTCCTGTTCACAACTCTTGTCTGCTGACTCTTTTCCTCACTCCTCCACAGAGCATCCCACATCTCCACAGCATCCGCACAGGCAAACCCGGTTTTCAACTTGCACGCACAGTCATCCATCGTGCAGATTCATTCGAGCAAACTTTGAGCGCGCCGGTGATCCCCCAGAAAACTCAATTTCTCGATTGGTTTCCTTTTTACGTGCACCGGTTCATCGGCGATGTGCGTTACCGCGCCCTCAAGGATTACCAGCAGGCTTGGTATCTCAATTTACTGTTTGCATCATGGATTTCGGAGCGCCCCGGGTATTTGCCAGACGACGGGCAGTTGTGGCGCCTCGCGAATGCTCGTACCAACCAGTACTTCGATAAAGAAGCTGCGCCGGTGCTGAGCATGTTCGAGCGCGAGGGTTCGACGACTGACGGTGGTGTTTGGATCTACAACCGTACGCTGCTGAAGATCTATGATGAACAGGTACTAAAATTCCACAGGAAGCAGAAGAAATCCAAGAAATCCACATTGGATGAAAACACTTCTTATCGAGGTATCCTGATCGCTTAGGGCAAAAGATGATGCAGATGAGAGAAGCTGTACGCAGTGGTCGCAAGGCCAACTTTTATATTACGGAAAATAGTTTTATTGACTACTATGCCAGAGAGGTCGGCTTGGTGGGTATCGCTGTTTACCACGTTCTAGAACGTCATATGAATTGCACAACACGTTCAACGTGGATTGGAACAGCCAAGGTTGCTCATTTGTTAGGCGTTTCACAAAGAACCGTGCAACGGGCGTTGAAAACACTAGAGGATTTACGATTAATCAAAATTATGCGCACGGCAAACATGACAACCTACGTCGTTATGCCGGTACCGCAAAGAGCAAAGAATGCAACGGCCCCCCTGTTCGACGCCATTCCCGATGATATGTTCCAAGTTGGCGACAGGAGTGTCGTGGCCAACGACACGTCTGTCGCAATCCCGACACTAGTGTCGCCCCATACGACACTCACGTCGCCAATTCACGACACTGATGTCGCCCCATATAAGGAAGAACAAGATTTATTGAACAAGACAAAAGAACAAGACCAAAACAAGGGTATCAATCTACAAAAATCGGCCACTAAAGTTATTTCAATGCTGGCACTTCCAGCAACGAGTAATACGATAAGAATGGTTGAGGCTGCGTTGGAAGCGGAAGCCGCTTATACTGGACAAGAATTGCAAGAAGTAGCAGAACTCATTGCGAGAGCCGCAATGGAAGACAGAAAAAATGGGGTATCAATCAACAAGTTCTATTTTGAAGATACTAAGTGGCGTCAGGAGAGGGGGACAAATGTCGGATCTAGAATCAATCGAGCCGAACAACGAAAACTTGACAACCTCGAGATCAACGCAAGAGTCAAGCAACGATTCAGAGACCGTTTTGGAAGTTCTTAGTTGGATTTCTGATCAGCTTACAAAATTGGCAGAAGCATTTGCTGAGCCACTTACTGAAGAACGGGTAGTACTTTACGCTCAAGGTTTAGCGGATATATCGATGGATAGGCTTAAGGTGTCGTTTGAGCGTGCATTGCGTGAGTTGACTTGGTTTCCTAAAATAGCTGAATTACGTAGGTTAGCAACATGCAGCCCAGAAGATGAAAAAAAGGTTGAAGCCGATGCAGCCTGGAATTATGTGAATGAGTATTTACGGGAATGGGGTGCGGATCTTTTTCCCATTTACTCAAGCGGCAAAACGATAACCCCTCCCCCTTTAGATTCGAGGAGCGAATATGCATTGCGTCGAATTGGGGGTCTCCGTTCCCTGAACCTATTGGAAAATGAGCGTAGGCCATTCATGTACCGTGATTTCTGCGAGGCGTATGCGCAAGCGCCAGTCGCAGAATTGATGGCCCCTACCCTGCTGAAGCAATTTGGACAACAGAATTTGTCAGGCACCGTGAAACAACTTACCGAGGCTAAAACGATGGAATGCAAGAACCCTGAGGTAAACAAGAAGAGCCATGTTGGGCGGGTACGTCAGGAGGAGGAACTGACTACTGAAAGGAAGGCCGAACTTAGACGTATGATCGATGAAGAGATGGCCAAGCGCAAAACGTATTAAATCTAGTCGTGGCCACAGTGCTGACTAATCAGCTTGAGTTTTTACCATCTAAGGATACAGAAGTGTTTGCGGAGGCGTGTGCCGCGCCGGCAGTTTTCTCGCTTCGCGGCGACGATCCTCACTCTGAGCCCTACATCAGCAAGACCGCTAACCTCCGCCGCCGTTTGCAACGTCTGCTGGGCACGCCGGCTGAACAAAGCAAGCGCCTGAACTTACGAGATCGCGTTCGTTCGATCGAGTACAGTCCCACCGGCTCCGACTTTGAATCCGGATTCCTGCTTTACCAACTCCTGCGCACCCATTTCCCTCAGAGCTACTCGGCTCGCCTGCGTTTCCGGTTTGCACCTTTGGTTAAATTGCACCTGGGAAACGAGTTTCCGCGAGCTTCCATCACCACCCGGCTGGGACGGCTCGATGGGCCGTCTGTCTATTACGGTCCCTTTCCTTCGCGAACGATGGCAGAAAAGTTTGCCAACGACTCGCTGGATTTCTTTAAAATGCGGCGCTGCGTGGAGGACTTGAAGCCCGACCCGGCATTTCCCGGCTGCATCTATTCGGAAATGAAGATGTGCCTGGCTCCGTGTTTCAAGGGATGCACCGATCAAGACTATGCGGACGAGGTCGGACGAGTCCGTACCTATTTTGATAGCGGTGGCGAATCTCTGGTGCGGGAGATTTCTACGCAGCGGGACCAGGCCTCATCGGATTTGCATTTTGAAGACGCTGCCGCCCTGCACACCCAGCTGGAAAAGCTGAAGCCGGTGCTGGCCCAGCTTCCAGAAGCTGTACACAGGGTCGATCAACTCGCCGGAATCATGGTCCAACCCAGCGCGCAACCGCAGAGCGTTGCATTCTTTCGCATTCATGCCGGACGCATTTCCGGCCCAGTCAATTTCCCCATCCAGTCCAGTGAACACACGAAGTCGCAGTCGATGGAATCGCGCGTGGAGCAGTCGCTGGCGGCATTGCCTCCCGCTGACACAAGAACCACGCTCGAAACCATGGAGAATCTTGCCCTGCTCAGGCGCTGGTATTATCGCGGTACGCACGTGGGAGAAATATTCTTTGCTGACGCGAAAGGCGCTTTGCCGATGAGGCGGCTCGTGCGAGGCATCTCCCGCGTCTACCGTGGCGAAAAACCGGAAGGGATTGCCGGGACCGATCCCAGGAGTGACCCATGAAGTCCAACAATGACCGTTTGCTTCGCCAGCACTTGCTCGAGCTACTGTATGGCGGAAGCGCGCACGCCAGATTTGATGACGTGATCAAGCAAATTCCGGCAAAATTGTATGGGGCGCGGGCCAAAGGGCTGCCGCATTCTCCGTGGATGCTGCTGGAGCACATGCGGATTGCGCAATGGGACATTCTCGAATTCAGCCGCTGCGCCAGGCACAAATCTCCCCATTGGCCTGGCGGTTATTGGCCGAAGAACGCAGCCCCGGCGCGCTCGGGCGCGTGGACCCAGAGTGTTAAGAAGTTTCGTCAGGACCTAAAGTCGATGCAGGCGCTGGTGTCAAATTCCAAGACCGATTTGTATAAGAAGATTCCCTGGGGCGACGGGCAGACGATTCTGCGCGAAGCCTTGCTGCTGGCCGACCACAACGCTTACCACGTTGCGCAGCTGGTGGACCTGCTCCGGGCCCTGGGGTCCTGGGAGAGTTAAAACCGCTCAAACAGAGAGTGGCAGACTGGCTACCTGACCCGATGCTTTCGCTGGCCGTTTGCGAAAAACTACTCTCAGGTCATCTCGCCATCTTTCGTCAATCCCGATCAGCTTCCAGTCAATCTCCGGAGCGATGTAACGCAACAAGGTATCGGTTTGCGGATGGACGTGCAGGGCAGGCGCCACCAGGAACAACAGCGGCGGCTGTGGCGATAGCTCCTTTCCCTGGAAATATCCGAACTTCTGAAATTCTCCGCGCGCATGGTGCCAGGTGACGCGGGCCCAATAGTCCAGTCCCTGTAAGGGAAGGTGGATATCCTCATCCGCTTTCAGTTCAACCACCGCGAGTCTCCCTTCCCGGGTGGAGGTGAGCACATCTATCATGGCGCGATCAGCGGCGGAAAATGCCGGCACCTGAGAATAAAGAGAGTCCGGGAGCAAGCGTTCATCGAGCGCGCCGATGTTCTTTACCACCAGAGATTCCAGCCAACGCTCGGAGTGCAACCGCCACAAGGCATGATCCCGCGGGCCTTCAGCGTGGCGGATTTCTCCAATGCTGGTGATGAGACGACCGAGGTCGGACGCATTGGCCTCATCCAGCACCCGTTCCTCGGCGCCCAGGCCGAACACAATTTCAGAAGTGCTTCGAAACGAGCCGGGCTCATGCGCCAAGCGGGCACGGGCGAATTCGAGTCCGTGACAGCGAAAGGCTAATTCCCCGGCGGAGAGCGCCACCACTTCGGCTTCCGGCATCATTTGGTGAACGCGTGCGACCGAGTCACCAAACCGTCTTCTGACCGAAGCCGGATCTGCCCATTGAACCAGCCGGGTTTCCAGGTTTCCGCGATCGCAGATGTCAAGGTTGACCAGTCCATCTTGGCGCTCATCTAATTCGTATAGCTGCCATTTGGCGGCACTCCGGTTCAGGTGTGCCATGCGTTCACGGGTAACAGCGCCGGTACCAGGCGGTACGAACAATTTCACGCCTTCCACCAGGCACTGGCCAACTTGCAACTGGCGGCATAGGTCGAGCCAAAGGATTGCAAAGGTGAGGGCGGCATCGATCGAGGCCTGGGTTTCCTGGGCATTGACTCCAAGCACCGCGAAGGCGGATTGACCATGCCGGATCAGCCCCCGCGCGTAGATCGGGCCGAACGAACGTTCCAGGTTGACCGACGTGGTCAGCTGCTGCACCTGGTATGCGGGAAATCCGCGTTCCAGTACCCGGCGCAGTTTGCGTTGATAGGAGAGTCGCGCGGCCCGTTTGGCGGTTGAGGTTCTCCGGTCGCGTTCCCGGCAGATTTCCAGATTGCCCGGCTTGGTTTGTCCCAGCCGCTGCACGTGCAGGCGCAACGTGTCATGTTTGGTTTCTAAGTCCAAAACTCGCCGGACGATGTTCCGCTCCGCCGACCACACGTGTAGCAGGCATTTGTTGTATTCCCCGGAAATCGCGTAGCGCGCCTGCCGCAGGTCAAAGGTGGCAGCGCCATCTTCGAGGACGATGGCGTCATGCGCCGAAGCCAGAAATTCGCTCACCGCATGAGACAGCGTTTCGGGGGTCACGCGAGGATTTTCACAAAACGCCCGGGCGCTGTCTGTGACGAATGAACATCACGGCCGGTATGGTGGCGGGGCTTGGCCCCGTTAACCGCGGGCCAAGTCCCGGCTTTGCACGATCTTGTGTGGGATAATGGGAAATTCTGTTGGGAGCCCTTTGCGATGGCGGAGCATCGAATTACTGTGGATAAAACTCGCTTTTTCTTCGAACACTACGGCCTCACCGAGCGGGACCTGGAACGTTATCTGGCGGCCGCGCTTTCTGCCGGCGGCGACTACGCCGACCTCTATTTCGAATATCTTTCCTCAACCTCGTTAATGGTGGATGAGTCCATGGTGAAGTCCGCTTCGCAGGGCATTTCCGCGGGATGCGGGGTGAGAGTGTTGAGCGGTGAACGCACCGGCTACGCCTACACCGACGACCTCTCGCCGGAGCGGATTCTGCACGCGGCGAGGACGGCAGCCCTGATCGCCAGCGGTCCGGCCAAAACGCCCAGTGTAGGGTTTCAGGAAAAACCGGCCCGCAGCCTATATCCCTTGACCCTTCCCTCCGTCGATGCCGAAATCAGCGCCAAAGTTGAACTGGTCATGCGCGGCGATAAAGCAGCCCGGGCTTTCGACCCGCGAATCAAGGAAGTCCGTTCCAGCTACGCGGATGAACTGCGAAATATCCTGGTGGTCGGATCCGACGGGACCTTTGCGGAAGACTCGCAGCCTCTGGCGCGTATGAACGTCGGATGCATCGCCAAGGATGGAACCAATTCCGCGCGCGGCACCTCCGGAGGCGGCGGGCGGGTGGCACTGGATTTCTTCTTCGGAGAAAAGACTCCAGAGTACTTCGCCAGGGAGTCTGCCCGGCAGGCAATCCTGCAACTGGATGCGCGCGAGGCCCCGGCCGGGGACATGGAAGTCGTACTCGGTCCGGGATGGCCCGGTGTTTTGCTGCACGAAGCGGTCGGTCACGGGCTGGAAGCGGATTTCAATCGCAAGCAGACTTCGGCATTTTCCGGCCTGATTGGTAAACAAGTTGCCAGCTCGAAGTGCACTGTGGTGGACAACGGAACCATGCCTTTGCGCCGCGGCTCCCTCAATGTAGACGACGAAGGCAATTCCACCCAGGAAACCGTACTCATCGAGAACGGAACGCTGAAGAACTATTTGAGCGACAAGCTCTCCGCAAGACTGATGGGCATGGGGAACACCGGCAACGGACGCCGCGAGAGCTACGAACACATTCCCATGCCGCGCATGACGAACACCTACATGCTGCCGGGAGAAGACGATCCGCAGGACATCATTCGTTCCGTCAAGCATGGAATTTATGCGGTGAACTTTGGCGACGGGCAGGTGGACATCACCAACGGCAAGTTCGTGTTTTCGGCGTCTGAGGCGTACATGATCGAAGACGGCAAGGTGACAGCTCCCATCAAGGGCGCTACCTTGATCGGCAATGGGCCAGATGTCCTGACCCGCGTTTCGATGGTGGGCAACGATCTGAAACTCGACGAAGGCGTAGGAACCTGCGGGAAAGATGGTCAGTCCGTGCCGGTGGGCGTGGGTATCCCGACTATCAAAATTGATAGGCTGACCGTAGGTGGAACCGCCAGGAAAGATCCCGGCGGCTTCATGCAGTAAGACGCCAGCCGCAGATTTACGCGGATCAGCGCGGATTTGAAAGAACCTAAGCGATTTTTTGTCGTTCCGACCGGCGCAGCCGTGCGGAATCTGCTATTTGCTTTAATCTCATTTGCTCAAGGATTCCATGTCTGAAGTCCAACTCGAAACTAGAAAAGCGAAACTGGAAACTGATCTCCAGGACCTAGCCCAGGACGTCGTCCGCCGTGCCATATCCGGCGGAGCTACTGCGGCCGAGTGCGTCATCCAGGAAGGCGACGAGTTTTCAACCCTTGTCCGCCTCGGGCAGGTGGAAACGCTAAAGGAGGCTGGCTCGAAGTCGATCGGCGTGCGTGTGTTCAACGGCAAGCGCGCGGCCAACACCTACTCTAGCGACTTTTCCCGCGGTGGACTCGACCGCATGTTGAAGTCTGCTCTCGAGCTCTCTAAGATCACCTCCGAAGATCCATTTGGCGGGATTCCCGAACCCGACCAACTAGGTGCCCTGTCCGGCGATCTCCAACTGTATTCCGCCGACGTCTATTCCCTTTCGGGGGAAGAGCGCATCAACTATGCCCGCCGCGCGGAAAAGGCTGCGCTTGACTACGACCCGCGCATCAAGAATTCCGAGGGTGGATCCTTCGACGCTGCCACCGGCCGCAAGATCCTGGTGAACTCGCACGGTTTTGCCGGCGAATATCGCCGTTCGTACTGCTCGGTGGCTGCCGTGCCCATCGCCCAGACCGACTCCGGCGCTATGCAGCGCGATTACTGGTATTCGGTGTCGAGAAATCTGGCGAAGTTGGAATCTCCCGAACACGTTGGTAAAGTCGCTGCCCAGCGCACGCTGCGTCGCCTGGGCGCGCGCAAGGTGAAGACCGCGCATGTTCCAGTTGTGTTCGATCCGCTGGTCGCGAACTCCATCCTCGGGCACATTTTCGAGGGCGTGAATGGGGACTCGGTCTATCGCGGGGCATCCTTTCTCGCAGGCAAACTGGGCCAGAAGATTGCCGCCGATCGCGTCACCGTCATTGACGACGGCACCCTGGTAGGCGGCTTCGGCACCAGTCCCTTTGACGGCGAGGGCATTCCCACCAGGCGTACCGTGGTGATCGAGAACGGTGTGCTGTCGTCGTACTTGTTGAATACTTATACCGCCAAGAAACTGGGCCTCAAGACAACCGCGAACGCCTCCCGCGGATTGGCCGGCACGCCTGGCATCGGCTCCGGCAACTACTTCTTGCAACCGGGGACGAAGACTCCGCAGCAGCTGATTTCTGAAATTCAAGATGGTTTGTACGTCACGGAATTTCTTGGTCATGGCGCGAACCTGGTTACCGGGGACTACTCGCGCGGGGCTTCCGGTCTATGGATTTCCGGGGGCGAGTTAACATTCCCAGTGGAAGAAATCACCGTCGCCGGCAATCTGAAAGATATGTTCATGAACATTTCTGAAATAGGCAACGATTTGGAATTTCGTGGCTCCATGGCCTGCCCCACCATCAGAATTGACGGGCTGACGGTAGGCGGAGAGTAGATGTGGTTGTGTGGAGACGGGGCTTGCCCCATCTGACCAAAGAGTAATTCGCGGGGAAGCCCCGTAACCGCTAACTTAACCACGACTACTTCAGGGGTTGCTCGTGATCCGATCAGTGGGGCAAGTGCGTCGCACGGCGCGGCTTAGAAACTCCGACCTAGGATTTTAGGCGAACTCGCAGCAAGCACTCCCGCACGAATTGAAGACCTTGTTCCAGTTCAGCCGTTCCCTAGCGTCTTGAGTCCATCGCGACTCAGGCTTTCGAGATCAACCAACCGCCTGCAACCGCGTGCAACGGGCCGCGATTGCGCTCATCTAATTTCCATTTGGCGCACGCGTTGACATCTACAAACGGTGTGTGCTGGATCCTGTCAGGACCTGTCGTCCATGACGTCATCGCCAACCGCTACTGAATTGACCGCTGGATAATCTCGCGACTTCCATCGAGAGAATTGGCGCCACAAATTCACCAAATTCCGGGGATTAGACGTTGGGACTTTGTCATATAGATTGCATATCTATCCCCGAACTGTTGGAGCATCATTTGTTCTTCAGGCCCCATACGAAACGAAAACATCAGAATGGAGGCGCAAAGGTAGAACGACCCCACGATCCCGTTCGGCGCAACGAGTGCTTGGCCGACCGCCTGTAGAAGAATTGCGGAGTACATGGGATGGCGAAGGCGCCGATAAACTCCTGAGGTAATCAGCGCATGGTTTTCGCGTATATCGAGGCTCACCGACCAATTTGTTGATAAATCGACGTGAGATCGATGGAACAGCCAAAGCCCAAGAGAAAAGAGAACCACACCAGCGGCATACTGAGCTGGATGCAACGGATAATCTGCAAATGAGAACAGCGGTGTCGAGACCCAAAGAATCGGCAAGATCACACTTCCGAGCCACATCACCGACAGCAGGACAATCTCAAGCCTGCCACGCTTGCTCTTGATTACCTTTACTTGGGAACTCCGGCGCCCATACGGAGCGCGAATCGCTACGACGGCTACAATACCGAGAATAAGCGTGGCCTTTGGGATCCAGAGGTGCATAATCAGTTCTTCTTAAACTGCGACATCCGTATCCTCAATTGTTCATCTGAAACATTCTCTTTTCTTGTGGCAATCCACCATTGATTGCCGCATGGGTCTTCAATAGCCCCAACCCGATCGCCATAAATTTGATCAGCGGGTTCACGAATCGCCTTGCCGCCAGCTTCAATAGCGCGCTCATATACAGAGTCTGGGTCGATCACATACATATAAAGCATCGAAGTCATTATCTTGAGGTCAGCTATGCCCTTGGGAGCTTCGCCCATCATGACCATCGAGTCGCCAATCCTAAGCTCCGCATTCATAACTGTGCCATCGGGCATGACGGAGCGACGTACTTCTTCTGCTTCGAATGCCTGTTTCAAAAACTCGATGAGCCTTGGAACGCCCTGAACGGTGAAGTACGGTGTTATCGTACGGAATCCTTCCGGAATCGGTTGCGCATGCACGCAAGCACCTCTCTTTTGTCCCTGTGACTATAAAGGAATGGACCGGGAGCACGTATTGTAAGAAATTTACCTCGAGTCGGAGACCCTCACGTGGCGCAGGTGCTCAGTTCTAAGCCCAAGGTATTTCGTCGGCGTTAGACTACTGAATTCCTGGAATTCGTGGATCAAGTGAGCCTGATCGAAATAGCCAAAGGACATTGCCGTTTCTAACCAGTCAACGTCGTTTGAACAGACGGCGGAACGTATGACTCGATTGAAGCGCTGGATTCTGCTAAAGAGTTTTGGAGTTAGGCCGACTTCGTTGGAAAAGAGCTGAATAAAGCGCTTTTGGCTAAGGTTCACCTTTGCAGCTACCTGGCTCATTGAAAGGTTGGGATTTCGCTGAAGTTCAGGAATGGCAACGTTGACCGCAGGATGGTGGTTCAAGGGACGAGTTATCGCCTTCATCATCCACATCTCAAGTATCTGAAACCGCCTCTCCGGTCGCTCGGCTTCATTGAGCAAATGCAACAATTGATTGACTCGCCCTTCTCCCCAAAGGTCGTCAATGCCGATATCGATGTTGTGCAAATCCCCGAATGGGAACTTTAGAAATGGGAATGCGCCACCAGGCTTAAAGTGAATTCCCAAGAGTTCATCTTGCGCAGTTCGTTGGATGATTGAAGACTTGGATTTTGGGCCGGAGATTACGGATTTGGATGTGCGCGTACTGCCGAGGTCAATGACGAGTTCAACAGTGCCAGTGGGCAGAATTCGCTCCAGAGAACGAGATACCGTATGCCCCTTCCAATACCAAAACCTCTCGATGAAGTCGTCGAGTGGGCTTTGCGGGAAATAGAAGCAGAAGGTATTGGCGGCCTCGGCTTCATCAAAGCACAAGTCCTTCACGCGAGGCTTTTCAGTCTCCGCTCTTCTGATTTGCATCAGCTACCCCCTGGAACCAGAACCGGCGATAAACCCATTCGATCAACCTCAATGATAATCGTATCAGTCTGGCGAGCGTCGATAGGCGCGCGGGATCGCTCGGTCGCGCTGGCGTTACCCAGTCCGGGCCAGCAGTACTCAGCATCATCAGCGACTTTGCGTCGCCGGACACGAAACAGCCCAGCGCCATAGACGCACTAATCGCTGCAACTCCGACCATTCGCCTCATGCCACTTCTTTCAGGCCATCGGCAGATGCCGTACGCTGATGGTCGGTTGGCCGGCAACTCGGAAGGTATTCAAGGACAAGCTTCGGAGAGTTAGCGTAGTCTCACGCCAAACTCTTAAGATAGCGCTTATGTGGGCAAGCCCCGCCTTCACACGAGTACAATCCTCCCATGGACGGCCTGATCGAGCCATCTCCGGTCAAGCAGGAGCGTGAATCCCACCTGCTCCCGATGCTGATCGGATTGGGCGTGGTGGTCATCGTAGTCGGCCTCGCCGTCGTTCTTCTCAAGGAAAAGCCCAAGGCCGCGACTCCGCCGCCAGCCTATGCTGCCAACGTCAGGATCTCTGATTTAAAGACCAGCGCGGCGGAAAATTTTGTTGGGGCAACCGTCAATTACTTGGATGGAACCGTCGCCAATACGGGGGATAGGATCCTAACGCATGCCGTGGTGCGTGTGACTTTTAAAGATTCCTTGGGACAGGTCGCGCAGATCGAGGAACTCCCGATCCGCATATTGGAGAAAAGCGCGCGCTATGACGATGCCATCGACTTGAGTGTCTCTCCGTTAGCGCCGGGCGGGAGTTCGCCCTTCCGTTTGACCTTTGAGCATATCAGCGCCGAATGGAACCACGAGTATCCGGAAGTCGTAGTCATTGGGGTAACGACCAAACCGCGCGGATAACCGCAGAGTCTGGCAAACTGTGTTTTCGCACCAACTTCGGTGCAACTTTTGGTCTTCCTCCAAAAGTTCCTGTCTTTCGCTAGTGTCCAAGATTTACTTTTGATATAACGGTGTGTCCAACCAGCATGGGCCTTCATTGGGGGTAGCATACCTATGGCAGTAGAAGCTTTAGCCTCACCGGCAACAGGAACGGCCACCATGGAAATCATAGTCAGCAAGGCGGAGCTTTTGCGGGAGCTTCAGGCTACCCAGGGGGTCGTCGAGCGCAAGACCACCATTCCCATCCTGTCGAACTATTTGTTCGAGGCGGCAGGCGACAAGCTGTCGCTCACCGCTACCGATCTCGATCTGAGCCTGCGCACTTCCTGCGACGTTAAGGTGAAGAAGGAAGGTTCCTGCACCATCCCCGCCCGCAAGCTTTACGACTATGTGAAGCTGCTGCCCGATGCCGAGATCACCATCAAGATGCTGGAGAACCACTGGGTCAGCATCCGCTGCGGGCGGTCGAATACCAAGATGGTGGGCATGGCGCGCTCGAATTTCCCCACGCTGCCGGTGTTTCCTTCGGCGGGTGTGGTGAAGATTCCGGCGCAAGTCCTGCGCGGCATGATCGCGCGCACGGGCTTCGCCATTGCCAACGAAGAATCGCGTTACACGCTGAACGGCGCGTTGATGGTGCTCAAACCGGAATCCATCACGATGGTGGCCACCGACGGCCATCGCCTGGCGCACGTGGAGCGCGCGGGGCAAAAGTTCGAAGGCGTTTCCGGCGAGATGAAGACACTGGTTCCCAAGAAAGCGATGGACGAGCTGAAGGTTTTGCTCGATTCAACCGGCAGCGACAGCATTGAGTTTGCTAAGGATGACTCTACGCTATTTTTCCGCATCGGGCCGCGCCTGCTGACGTCGCGCCAGCTGACCGGGCAGTTTCCCAATTACGAAGCCGTTCTGCCCAAGGACAATAGCAAGAGCATTGCGTTGCAGGGTGACGAGCTTGGCTCAGCCATCTCCCGCGTTGCGCAGTTTGCCGATGAACGTTCGCGCGCGGTGCGACTCAAACTGGAGAAGGGCGAGTTGAAACTTTCTGCTTCTTCCACCGAAACTGGCGAGTCGGAAGATTCTCTGGAAATTGAGTACAACGGCGAGACTCTCACCATCGGCTTCAACGCCCAATACATTTTGGACTTCCTCAAAGCCAGCGGCTCGGGTGACGTGAAGCTGGAGCTGAAGGACGCGCAATCCGCCGGACAGTTGCGCCCCGGTGACAGCGAGGATTACAAGTACCGCTATATCGTCATGCCCATGAGAATCTGAAGGAGTATTGCTTCGCTTGCGGTTGCCGGCACGAATTTTCCTGATGGTTTTGTTTCTCCCGGTTGCTTCCTTTGGGCAGTATCACAGCCCTGCGGACTCCGCGACCGAGGGCACGGTCTACACCAGTTTCTTTTTTCGTTTCCGCTATTCGTTCACCGCGTCGTGGGTACCGCAAACGGGGGACATGGCGGAGCAAGTGCCCAACGTTGGCCAGGCGCGCCTGTCAGACGAGGGCAACCCAGGCAAGGCGGGAAAATCCTACTACCTTCTTACCCTTTTCAGGACCTTGCCCGGCCAGGGCATCGCCGGACGTAGCCGCGCCTTTATTTCTGTGGTGGCCGAAGACGTCTCGTCCAATCCGCAAATCACCAACGGCAAGGATTGCGTGCTCAAGTTGGCCGAGCATATGAAGAAAGCCCGCTTTGCCGCGGTAGGAGAGCCTAAGGAAATGCACGTCAACGGTCGCACGTTCTTCCGCCAGGATATGAAAGGGACTTCCTCCGCCGGAGCACCCGTCTACCAATCGGCCATATTCACTACTACCGGAGGCTACGCGTTGGGATTTCTACTGATCTCGCCCAACCCATCTCTGCTGGCCAACATGGCAGGCACGGTGAATACGATCCAGTTCTATTGAGCCTCGGCGATCCACCGAACTTCGACGATTTCTGTAGAGTTTTCTCCACGCTGGCGGTGCAGCCTTCACCCAGCCTTTTCGTGGACCGGGCCCCGGCCTTATAGTGGATGCAATGAAAAGCGCTTTCACCGTCCTCTTGCTGGCAATTGGCGCCGGTGTCGTTCTCGCCGCTTCTGAGCCGGAGATCGAACTGGATCCGATTCCCCAGCCGCTGACCAACAACGCCGTCGCCGGATACAACGGACACGGCGGCCTGACTTTGCTTTCCTTCATGGGCATCAGCAGCGGCAAGGACTGGAAGGCTGTGACCAATGCCGCGTATTCCATGGTGGCCGCCGACGGAAAATGGCAGACGCTGAAACCGGTCCCGGGCACTGCGGGGCGCCTGGGCGCAGTCGCTGTGCCGGCCGCGAACCAGATTTTCTTGTTTGGCGGATATGTCATCGATGCGCAAGGCAACGAGCGGACCGTGGCCAGCGCCAATATGTACAACCCGGCCACCCAAAAGTGGTTCAGCGTGGCCGACATTCCCGAGCCGGTGAGCGCTGCCATCGGAGGCGAGTACCGAGACAAGTACATCTACCTGATTGGCGGCTGGGCGAAAGGAGCGCCCACCAACGCGGTGCAGGTATACGACATCGAGAAAGCGACCTGGCTGAAAGCTACACCGACTCCGGGCGCGCCAGTGTTCGGCCATGCCGGAGCGGTTGTCAATGACACGATTGTTTACGTGGACGGCGCTTTGAACAACCCCGCAGGCACGCCGGCATTCAGCGCTTCCGACGAATGTTGGATGGGGAAGATCGATCACAAGGACCCGGCAAAGATTGAATGGACAAAATTGCCAGCCCATCCCGGCAACGCCCACTACCGCATTGCGGCGGGAGGTTCGGAGAAAGATGACAAGATCTATTTTGCCGGGGGCGCGAGTGCTCCCTATGACTCGACCGGACTCGGTTTTGACGGCCAGCCGGCACAGCCCTCGCCCATGGTCTTTGCCTTTGACCTCAAGAGTAAGAAGTGGGAGATCATTCACGAGAAAGTGGCCATACCGACCATGGATCAGCGCGGCTTAATTGTCGCGCCGCACTACTTGGTGCTGCTGGGAGGAATGGCCGGCAACCGCGCCGTCACCGCGCACGTAACGCTGATTCCCAAGCAGAAGGATCGATAAGAAAGTCAAAAGCGTTGCAGATTCTTAAGCTGAAGCCTTTCCATTGCTTTGGAAGTACTGTGCCAGGGCTTGTCCGGTGTAGGATTTCTTGACTCCCGCGACCTGTTCCGGCGTTCCCTGGGCGACGATGCGTCCGCCATCCTCTCCGCCTTCCGGACCGAGGTCAAGGATCCAATCCGCATTACGGATCACATCCAGATTGTGCTCGATGATGATCACGGTATTTCCCAGGTCGGTCAGCCGGTGCAGGACGTCGAGCAATTTGCTTACATCGTCGAAATGAAGGCCGGTGGTCGGCTCGTCGAGCAAATAGAGAGTTTTCCCGGTTTGCCGCTTGCTCAATTCGCGCGCCAGTTTGATGCGCTGCGCTTCGCCGCCGGACAAAGTCACCGCCGATTGGCCGAGGTGGATATACCCCAACCCTACATCCACGAGGGTTTGCAGCTTCTGCCTGACCTGGGGAATGTTCTCCAGGATTTGCAGCGCATCGGAAACCGGAGTCTCCAGCAAATCGGCGATGGATTGCCCGTTGTACTTCACCGCCAGCGTTTCCTGGTTGTAGCGGCGGCCTCCGCAAACTTCGCAGACCACGTACACATCCGGCAGAAAATTCATTGCGATCCGCCGCTGGCCTTCGCCCTGGCAAGCTTCGCAACGTCCGCCCGACACGTTGAAGGAGAAGCGCCCCGGTTTGTATCCACGTTCGCGCGACTCCGGCAGCATGGCGTATAGATCGCGGATCTGGGAAAACATTCCGGTATAAGTCGCGGGATTCGACCGCGGCGTGCGGCCGATGGGGGATTGATCAATGCGTATGACTTTGTCGACATTCTCCGTGCCTGAGATGGCCTTGTGGGCTCCCGCTTCCTCCCGCGAACGGTAAAGTTTCTTCGCCAGGGCGTGATACAGGATGTCATTCACCAGGGTTGATTTGCCCGAGCCTGAGACGCCGGTGACGACCGTGATCACTCCCAGAGGAAAAGTCACGTCGAGATTCTTGAGATTGTTTTCGCGCGCGCCGAGAATGGTGATCGCGCCGCCATTGGCCTGGCGGCGGTGGGGCAACATGGCAATTTTCTTCCGCCCGGAAATGTATGCGCCGGTGAGCGAATTTTCGGATTTCTCGATTTCGGCCGGCGTGCCATGGGCCACCAGTTCTCCTCCATGGCGTCCCGCGCCGGGGCCAAGGTCAATCACGTAATCGGCCCGCCGGATGGTTTCCTCATCGTGCTCGACCACCAGGACTGTGTTGCCCAAGTTCCTCAGTTCTTCCAGCGCTTTCAGGAGTTGACCATTGTCGCGATGATGCAGTCCGATGGATGGCTCATCCAGCACATAGAGCACGCCCCGCAGTTTGGAGCCAATCTGGGTGGCCAACCGGATGCGCTGTCCCTCGCCGCCGGACAAGGTAGCGGCCGACCGGTCGAGAGAAATGTAATTCAGTCCGACGGCGTTCAGGAATTGCAGACGCTCGACGATTTCCTGCACGAGACGCCCGGCGATGATGGCTTCTCGACCCTTCAGCTGGATGCTCCTGGCCGTTTCCAATGCTCGTGAAACCGGTAGCGCGGTGAAGTCGGCGATGGACATTCCATTCACCTTTACCGCCAGACTCTCGGGCCGCAGCCGCTTGCCGTGGCAGGCGGGACATTCAGTTGCCGACATATAGTCGAGAAGAAACTCACGGTACGTGTCTGAACTGGAGTCGTCCGCCGCTCGCTTGAGGTAGGCGAGAACCCCCATGAAACCAGTCTTCCCGCCTTTGCCGCCCTCGCCATAAAAAATGAGGTTTTGGATCTTCTCGGAAAATTTCTCCAGCGGGGTCTTCAGATCGAAGCCATGCGCCGCAGCCGTCAGCTCCAGCATACGGACCAGGCTGCTGGACGCCGATCCCGGTCCGAGCCCACCGTCAAGCAGTGGCTTCGACCAATCATTCACAATTTTTGCGGGATCGAAGTCGTACCTGCTTCCCAGGCCATGACACTCAGGGCAAGCTCCATATGCCGAGTTGAACGAAAATGAGCGTGGCTCCAGCTGCGGCACGTTGATCCCGCAATCCGGACAGGCCAGCCGTTCGGAGTAGAGTTGTTCTTCGCCGCCAACCACGACGACTTGCACTAATCCTCCGGCCAGCTTCATCGCCAGAGCGACCGAGAGTTCCAGGCGGTGCTCAATTCCCCGCTTCACCAGCAAGCGGTCGATCACGACTTCGATGGTGTGGTTCTTGCGCTTGTCGAGCTGGAGATCGCCTTCCAGGTCGACCAGCTCGCCATCGACTCGCGCCCGGGTATACCCGTGGGCGAGCAGGGTCTCAATCTCCTTCTTGAATTCTCCTTTGCGCCCGCGCACGATCGGAGCCAGGACCATCACCCGGTCTTCCGGAGTCAACGCCATGACGCGCTGCACAATCTGGTCCGCGGTTTGGCGGGTGATGGCGCGTCCGCATTTTGGGCAATGGGGGGCTCCAATGGAGGCGAATAAAAGGCGCAGGTAATCGTAGATTTCTGTAATCGTTCCCACGGTGGAACGCGGGCTCCGGCTGGTGGTCTTTTGCTCGATCGAAATCGAGGGGCTAAGTCCATCAATGGCATCGACATCCGGCCGTTCCATTTGATCGAGAAACTGGCGCGCATAGGCAGAAAGCGTTTCCACGTAACGCCTTTGCCCCTCTGCGTAAATGGTGTCGAAGGCCAGGGAAGACTTTCCTGACCCGCTCAAACCGGTAATCACGGTGAGCGTATTGCGGGGGATTTCCACGTCAATATTCTTCAGGTTGTGCTGGCGCGCCCCCCGCACCGAAATCTTGGTGATGGCCATTTAGTCCTGGATCTGGGTGTCCTTCCGTAATGTGGACGGGTCTACAGAAATGCTCGAAAGTAAAAGTGCGCACTTCTACTCACGTATCTTAGTTGCTAATAAAAGCAAGCGTCAACGCGGGTAGAGTGAGACTGCAAGTATCCCTGGAAAGCAGGCCCTCTTGAGCAGTTTGCTGGCTGGAATGATTCTCTTCCTTACCGTTTCCACTTCGTTGGTCTTAGGTATCGTGACAGCTTACGGCGCCGTTGCCGCCATTATCACTCTGTTTGCTCGCCAATCCGGACAGTCCAGTCCCGCCGCCACAGGCGCCCTCGATCCGGTTAAGGCGATGCAAGCCGCTGCCGGCCAAGCCAGCGGCGATTAGTCACACGCGTTCCCATACCTTCACGAACCTCTTCAGCCTTGAACCTCAGGTGGCCCTGCGGTGGAAGCCGTCCGTTTCGCGAACGTCACCCTGCCTGGGGTGACAGATCATCGGATAGCGAATCCCTATTGCTCAGGATTCTGCGGAGGCGCCTGATTGGGGTTTGCCTGTTGTTGCTGTAGCTGTTGTTGGAGCTGCTGTTGCCGCTGCAACTCCTGTAACAACTGCTCCGGGGTCCTCGGATTGGTTTGTTCATTCGGCGGGACCGGAGGTACCTCGGGCTGATCGGGTTGGTCGACTGCCGTTTCCGAGTCCGGCTCCTGATCTGGATCCGCTTGTCCGTTCATGCTGGCGGTTGGAGAAGGGTAAGGCTGTCCCGCGTTGGGCTGAGCAGGATTGACCGCGGGTTGACTATCCGATCCCGAAGGCTTTTGAGTGAGAATAATCTTCCCCACCGCGGATGGGTCATTCACCGTTCCCATCAAGACATAGTTGAACAGTGTGCCGTTGAGCAACTTCGCCAGGACGTCGCGCGAAGGTCCGGGCCCCAGGTGTGTAACCACGCGGGAATTGGCATTGGCCGGGAAATCGATCGAAGCTCCGGTTTGCGTCTTCACCGCGCGCAAAATGTCTCCCAGAGTGGAGTTCTCTGCCACGATGGTGAGTTCGTGATTCTGATAAGTGACCCTCGGGGACACGGCCGGGCTTTGCTCCAGCGTCAATTCGACCGGAGTTGGAGGCGCAACCGGCGCGGGCGCCGGTGTGGGCTGCTCTTGCTTGGCGGGAACTTTCGCCCGCTTGCGTTTAGGGGCGGCTGAGGCGTTCAGCGTAAACACACACGCCATGGTGAGCAGAATCAATGTACGCCGGGAACCGCAAAATGCCATGAGAACACCCAGGAGAACCAGTTTGCGCGATGCGAGCGGTGTCACCGCGTTGAATTTCCTAAAATTCTAGCACTAGGCGGCCCCTGTGGGAGACAAAAAACCTTGAAACCTCTGAGGGGTCTCGGGGAATCAAAAATGGTGAATCACTCTCGAAAAAAGGAGCACTCATGGAACCTCGAATTGACGCAATGAAAGTTGCCCCTGGCGCGATCAAGGCGATGTTGGGCCTGGAATCCTACCTGCATCAATGCGGCCTGGAAGAAGCACTACTCCACATGGTCAAATTGCGGGCCTCGCAGATGAACGGTTGCGCCTACTGTCTGGACATGCATTGGAAGGATGCAAAGAGCGTTGGTGAAAGCGACCAACGGTTGTATTCGTTGGATGCCTGGAGAGAGACTCCGTATTACAGCGACCGGGAGCGTGCCGCACTTGCCTGGACCGAGGCGGTCACCAGAATCACAGAGGGCCATGTGCCCGATGAGGTTTTCGAGGAAGTTCGGGCGCAATTCTCGGAAAAGGAGATAGCAGATCTGACTTTAGCGATAGGCGCTATTAACACCTGGAACCGGCTCAACATCGCAGTTCGCACGGTACCGGGAACCTATCATCCGGCCAAAAGACGGGAACTCGAGCCAGCGGCTTGAGAAAACGTTAAGTCTTCCCGTATTCGAAGACCTCGCCGTCCACCACCGCCGCGAGATACTTCCGGGTCACCAGGTCCTGAAACTGGACGACTTGGTGACCTTTCCTGGCAAGCTGACCCCAACGGCTGGTCTTCTGGCGGTTCTGCTCGATTGCGATAATCGCTCTTCCATTCATTAGGAATTGGACTCTGCGCAGCCTGCCGACGCCTACTTTCGCGATTGGAGATCTCTGGTTCTCGAGCACGACCTCGGTACCATTCATCAATTGCGCTGCGACCAGGGATAGTAACTTGTGATGTTCCGGCAATATGGCGGGAATGTCAGACATTTTCCACTTTGATCCTGGAATTTGACTTTTGAGCTTATGAATCGAATCAACGTCGGCTGCAATACGGATGCTTTGGCCCACTTGTTGTTTTTATGATTCCCCCCAATCGCCGATATCGATGGCAACGGATCGATGGCAACGGGTTCGGCTGGTTCTTTCTCGTTGCACTTTGCGTGCGCTCACCTGCGTACGATTAGAGTTGTGGAACCACTCGGTGAGCCATGACTGCAAAGGACTCCGAAGAAAGAACTAAAAGTTCGCAAGAGCGCCGCTGACATTCCACTTTCTGCCACGTCACTAGCGATTCTCAAGTGATACGCTTGTAGGATCCTGCGCTCCGCTCCCACTTGTTACTGATTTGATTCGGCTCGTTGATTCGTCGGGAGACGAGGAACAGATGAAGAGATCAATTTGAGAAACTGGATGATGTTTCCCACTTTTGCCGGTGGAAATCAGAATCGATTGTGAGACGACGCGAAACGGGGCGAAAATCTAACCTTAAATTCCCACCTATTACTTATGTGATTCCCTCCTAGTTCCTTGCACCGCTGAGCATCTCGACGACCCGATCGAAATCCTCCAAGGTCGAGTATTCAATCGTGATCTTTCCTTTACCCTTGCGATCACGGATTTGTACACGCACGCCCAGCAGACGTTCCAGTTCCATCTGGGCCGCGCGGACGTTAGGGTCGACTTTTGGGGGCTCTGCTTGTTCGCGCTCGACCGCGGGGGCGTTTGTCCTGGAAACGAGTTCCTCAAGCTGTTTGACGGATAACTGTTTCTCGACTGCCAGATCGGCGATCTTGGGGATGGAGTTGGCGTCGATCAAAGTCAACAGAACCCGGGCCTCGCTGAAGCCGAGCTGCCCTGTGCCGAGATAATGCTGGACCGGTCTTGGGAGCTTGAGCAGCCGGGTGTAGTTGGAAACGGACTCACGCGAAACACCCACGCGCTTGCCGATCTCCTCCTGAGTGAGGCCGAAGTCGCGGCTGAGGCGGGCATAGGCCTCCGCCTGCTCCAGGCAATTGAGATCTTGACGTTGCAAGTTCTCCACCACGGTCATCTCTGCGGCGTGTTCATCGGAAACCCGGCGGATGATGGCGGGAACGGCTGTCTTGCCGGCGACACGCGACGCCCGGCAGCGCCGCTCGCCGAGAATCAAAAGGTAGCGGCCATCGGGTGCCGGCCGGACCACCACGGGTTGCAAGACTCCGTTCGCCTTGATGGATTCCGCCAGTTCCGACAGGGACGCTTCGCTGAAGTCGCGGCGCGTCTGGTAAGGATTGTCGACAATCTGATCGAGGTTTAGAAAGACCAGGCCTTCCGCCGATACCGTCGCAGGTGCAATCCCAGGCGATGAAACCGGTGCAGTGGGCGCGCCGGGAACGATTCGAGGCCCCCCGGGTAACAAAGAATCCAATCCACGCCCTAAGGCGCGGCGCTTGTCCGCAACCGGCTTGTCATCTGCGACCTTCTCAGCTGTGTTCATGTGCGGGCTCCATCGTGCGATATATTGATGTATATCGATATATTATTCTGATTGATTATGCCGTCTTGTCCAGCTCTTCATCGCTGGCTGGAGTTGCGGGTGCTTCCCCGTCGTTCATCACCACCACAGGGGTTTCAGCGGCGACTTCTACTGGTGCTTCGCTGGGAATCTGTTCCACGGAAGCTTCGATTTGGGGAGCTTCCTCCTGCTGGGCTGGAAGATTACGGGAGATGATTTCCTTAGCCAAGCGTATATAGCTTTCCGCGCCGCGAGAGCGAACATCGTAGAGCAGAACCGGCTTGCCGTGGCTAGGGGCCTCAGCCAAGCGGATGTTGCGAGGGATGGTGGACTGACACAGCCGATCGCCAAAGAACCGCTTAAGTTCGGCCATGACCTGCTGCGCCAGATTAGTGCGCTCATCCAGCATGGTGAGAACTACGCCTTCGACACTCAGAGTTGGGTTGAGCGCGATGCGTATGCGCTCAATCGTATCGAGCAGCTCAGAGATACCCTCCAACGCGAAATATTCCGCCTGCATCGGAATCAGGACTGAATCCGCAGCCACGAGAGCATTGAGGGTTAGAAGATCCAGCGCGGGAGGACAATCCAGAACTACAAACTGAAAACGCTCGCGCAGCGGTTCCAGCGCATCGCGTAAACGAAATTCCCGGCGGTCGGCCTCGACCAGCTCGATATTCGACCCAATCAGGTTTTTGTGAGACGGAACCAGCCAAAGCTGCTCCATTTCAGTTGCCTGAAGTGCCTGCTCCATGCCAGCGAGCCCAGACAAAAGGTGATAAGTGCTGATTCTTTCCGGATCCTTAACGAAGCCGAGGCCGCTGCTGGCATTGGCTTGGGGATCACAGTCAATCAGCAAAGTGTTGACTTCCGCAGCTGCTAAAGAGGAAGCAAGATTGATGGCAGTAGTAGTCTTACCCACGCCACCCTTTTGGTTGGCAACGGCTATGACGCGACCCATGATTTTTTTGGGAGAACCGAGAGCTCTTGCAGAATATTCTGTCCGAGCGCGGCAACGCAATGACAGATTTCGGTGCAGAGGAGACTTTCTGGGTTCTTGTTGCAAGCGCTTGGTCTATTCCAAGCTTTCCACAGGATGTTCCACGTGGAACACACAGGTGAAATGGGATGCGGGCCGAACCTGGTGGAATGTTCCACGTGGAACATTCGCAACAAATCTCCAGGCACTCCTAGAAAGCAACTCCACTTTTCAACTATATGTGATCCAAATTCCCTGGTTGATCAGCCATTCTTCAAGCTTTGGTCCACCGATTACTAACCTGATGCTTGCAAAGATCGATTCACCGTTCCAACCAGTAGTATCCGGCTTACTGATTCGGGTAGCTGTATCGCCTTACTCCATCGGACAAATTTCCCCAAATCCACTGCGGTCTGTGCCCGCGCTTCCCCGATCAGAAGGGCCAATTGCCCACCGGGGGCCGCTAGCCGTTCTGCGATCGGCAATGCCGCTTCGAACTTCTCTACAGCGCGAAGCGTGACCACATTTCCCAGCGGACCCTGATAGGTCTCTGCGCGCGCGGCAAATACATTGATGTCCGTCAATGTAACCGCCCGAACCACCTCGCGCAAAAAGGCCGCTTTTTTGTGATTGGACTCGATGAGGGTGACCCGGGCCTGCGGAAACCAGAGCTTAATGGGAAGCCCAGGGAAGCC
>WNFY01000099.1_pt1 | contig 63456 bp, 45 predicted proteins | sample 5400091 | NCBI WGS metagenome assembly WNFY01 (sample SAMN13153364, study PRJNA577476) | soil metagenome | isolation source: 60 cm soil or saprolite under grassland replicate 1 | place: USA:California | collected 2016-06-15
ACAGTGCCCGCTGTGCCAAAGAGCGTCCACCCAGAAAGCCCATAACCACCAGCCGTAGCCGGAATCGTAATAATGCCGCTTAGATCTCCAACGTACCAAACTTCAGATCCATAATTTGGGCCGTCGTACTTGGCAAACAGATATACATATGTGCCGGCGGCGCCCAGATTTATAGATGTGCTGGTGCCGTTTACATGACCGGTTAACACAGCAGGCGCCAAGGGACCAAAATCATTGTTTGAGCGGGTGAAATGCTGTCCGAGGGTGTCGTCCTGCGACCCCAGAGCCATGCCGATCAAATGATTCACATAGCTTAGGCGGTCAGCATCGCCCGAAGGTATGCCGAACTCTACGAAGCCCAACTCATGGGCGTCGCCGATCGTAAGGGCACGGGTGTTGTGGGTGAATGCAAGCATTGCGGCGCAGAACACGGCCGAAAGCAGCGCGAGTTTGTTTGTGGGAATTATATTTATTTTCATAGGGATTTTCGGGTTTTCTAAAGAAGGTAGCAGGCTTTGTGCCAAGGCTTCAGTTCGCGTGTCAGAAAAGCTGTAACCTTCTTTTTACTAAAGACTTATCAAGATGCCACGATTCCAGCAAATTCCGCATGAGTCCGCGTTGGGTCGTAAATTACCTCGACGAGCCGCAAGTAGTCTCGGGGAATTCGTGATATGTAATAGCCTGGCATTTATAATGTTACGGTGCAATACTAGGAATTGTACGGATTCCCGACGGTCTTCGTTGCGTGCAGCTATGCGGTTAACTGTTGCAGCACAGTTTCGCGTCGCCGGATCCTACGGACACTGAACCGCGGTCGGGAGAAGGGCTATTGGTTTTTACGCTGACCAGCCCGAAGAACGCCTTTACTTTGGCTGCAGATCTGCGAGGGCATGCCTTGCTTCGGATGCCAGAGGCTCCTGAAGACCGCCAACCAAGGCTTGATTAAGGACGTCGCGTGCTTCGGCTTTTTGTCTGGTCTGAAGTTGAGACATTCCCAGATAGAAAAGAGAATTGGCGTTGAGCGATGTTTTCCGAGCGCTTTCCTGCAATAATTGGATTGCGCGCTGGTATTCCTTTTTCTCATAGCTCAATCGTCCCAGAAGTTCCGCCAATTCGCCGTCATCTGGTAATGCCTTACGCGCTTTTGTGGCAAGGTCGTACGCCGCAGCAGTTGTGGATGGCTCTTGCGCATACAGTTTGGCCAGGCGTTTTTGCGCAGGCGCGAAATCCGGCGATCGACGAAGGATGCTCGTGTATATCTCAGATGCCGGCTTTATCTGACCGCGCTGTTCATCGAGGGCGGCCTGGGCCATGAGGGCGGGCAGATACTCAGGACTCGTTTGCAATTCCTTTTGGATCTCGTTCTCAGCGGCCACGAGGTCCTTTAAGTTTTCATCCAATGCAGTTAAAGAAAGAAATGTTCTAGCGTCAGCAGCTTCCGGGAAGTCGGAACCGGTCGCCAAGGGTCTTTGCATCGTTTCACGAGCCTCGTTCACTTTTCCCAATCTATAAGCAGCCCAAGCCAAATCATGGAGGATCGACGGATCGTTTTCGCGCTGTCGCGCTGCCTCCTGCAAAAGGCTGTACGACCAAGCGAGATTGCCACTTTGGTAGGCAACCTTTCCGAGAATGCTGGTGACCTGGGGATCATTCGGCGTCAGCTCGCGCGCTTTTTTTGCGTAGGCGAGAGCTTTCTCCTTATTCTGAAGGGGCCCGGCATAGAGTTGCGCGAGTTTGGTTGTCGCCGGAGCCAACCGAGGATTTAGTTTTAGTACCTGCTCGAAAGCCACGGCCGCTTTATCCGCTGCGCCTTGTTTCTCATAAGCCTCACCCAAACGCGTCTGAGCGATGACGTCGTTAGGTTGCTTTTTCGCCATTGCTTCCAGCTGTGAGGCCGACAATTCCGGCGAAGCGGCGGCATCGTTTTTTAGCAAAGCGAGATGACGTTTGCTTTCCTCCTTGCCGGGAAAATCGTTGGTCGCGCCCGCGGCTTTTTGGAGGGCCACCCTGGCTAAGTCTGGCTGACCCATCATATAAGCCGTCATGCCAAGGTGGAATTGGACTTCCGGACTATCGGGTAACTTTGCTGCGCTCCCTTGCAGAATTGCCAGGGCTTGTTGATACTCGCCGCGCTTGGACAAAATCCAGCCAAACGTGTCAGCTATTGCGGGATCGTTTCCCTGGAGGTCGCGGGCTTTGCGCGCCAGATCGTAAGCCTTGCCTAGATCATTCAGTCGATCGGCATAGAGGCAAGCAAGATTATTCAGAGCTGAAACTAAGTCAGGTTTCAACGAGAGAAGGTGCTCGTAAGCATCGCGTGCCTTAGCGAACTCGTTTGTCCGCTCGTGCAGGAGCGCGAGTGTCATAAGCGCTGATGCATCATTAGGATTTTTCGAAAGCTGGGTCTGCAATTGACTGAGCGCTTGGGGAAGCTTGTTGGTCGCAAGATAAGTTTGGACCAGCAAATCGTATGCGCCGCCAAAATTTGGGTCGAGTTGGAGTGTCTTTTGGAGCTCTGTCTCGGCTGGACCCCATTTTTCTTCCGCTACCAGGATCTTCCCCTTGAAAAAATGGGTTGCTGGCGAATCAGGTGTCTTTTGGAAGTGACGATCTATCCTCTGCTGCGCAGCATCAAAATGCTTTTCCAGCAAGTCCAGTTCTACGAGTTGATCGACTGGCCACAAGCTATCTGGCGCGAGCTCGGCGGCTTTTTCAAATGCCTGGCGTGCTTCGTCATTTCTCTTGGCTTGACGTAAGGTCAGGCCTAATGCCATCTGCGCTTGTGGATCGCGCGGTGCAAGCTTTGCTTCCTCGCCGGTGACTACAGCGGCATCGTCAAAGCGATCAAGCGAGCCATATGCAGCGGCCAAGAGCAATGCCGCAGGCCTTAACTCGGGAGATCTCTTCAGCAAACGCGTCATCGGTTCAATAACAGCTTCGCCATGGCCAGAACGAAGATTGATGTCGGCAAGAAGCAGTATGGCTTCGGCGTAGTTCGGGTTAATTGAGATGGCCTGATCCAACACTACCTTTGCCTGGTTCATGTTATTCTTTTTGAGATAAGCACGTGCCAGTTCGTACTTGATAAGAGGAGTGTCCGGATAGGTTTGGTCGAGCCTTTCTAAAACCTCGGTAGCTTTTTTCGTGTCGCCCTTTGCCAGCAGTACCTCGCTTTCCAGTCTGTGGCCATCTATGTATTGCGGCTCGCGGCTAAAAACATTTTCAAGAAGCGAGAGAGCCTCGTCATATTTACCGTCCTTAAAGGCAAGCTCGGCTAGCAAAGTCCAGCCTGGCAGATAGTCGGGCGCCTGTGTGGTCATCTCAGTCGAAATTCTTCTTGTTTCTGCGGTATCACCTGCCGCGGACATGAACGCTGCATATTTCAAGCGCTCCAGGGAACGAACAGGCGCAAGCTCCGCTGCTTTCTTGAATTCTTCGCCGGCTTGTTTCTGATCTTTCTTGAGCAGATACAAATCGCCCATCGCCATGTGCGCGGCAGAAGAATTGGGATTAGCGGTAAGCGCTTGCCGGAGGGAGTTTTCTGCCGCAGCCAAGTTGGCACTGTTAATAAACAGATTCGCCGAAGCGAGATGGAAAGAAGCGTTGTCTTTCTTGGGATATCTCTCGAGCTGTTCCTCCGCGGCCTGCATGTCCTCTTTGCTTCGCGCTGCTTCAGTCAAAGCGATAATGGCATCGCCATTGTCTGGAATTTGCTCCAGCACCTTAAGGGCTTGTTTGCTTGCATCGGCGAAGCGACCTATGGCCAGATAACATCGGGCGAGGCGTATCCGGTTTTGGTCGTTCGTAGGAGCCAGCTCGGTCGCCTTTGCGAGGAATGGCGCGGCTCGCAGCGGTGCTCCGGCCTCCAGCCACATCGCTCCGATTCTTTCGAAGGCGAGCGCGTTTTGCTGATCCAGTCGCACCACGTTGAGGTAGCTTACCTTTGCCTTATCGTAATTGCCGGCTTTAAAGTAACTATCCGCCTCCGCGAGAAACCGTGTCTTCTTGGCTTCCTTAGAGCAGGAGGCGATGAGTGCAGCCGCTAGAGTAAGCGTTACGATTCTAAATAACATTTTCGACGTTTGCATATGGAGGATGGCGTTAATGTAAGTTGATGTTTGTAGCTGCGCGTTCCTTAGAAATACCCAGCTTTTCCATGAGTTCGTAAAGAGTCGGTCGACTGATGCCGAGCTCGGCAGCTGCGGAAGTGATTTTGCCAGAGTTCTTCTTAAGGGCCTGCTCAACCATTTCTCGTTCGACGTGCTCGCGGGCTTGTCGCAGAGTCGTTGCAGCCGAAGACACCACTCCGCGATCCCGTTCCAACTCGAGGTCCTTTGCAGTCACTCGCGACCCACTGGTCATAATCACGCCCCGTTTCACACGGTTTTGGAGTTCGCGGACATTTCCAGGCCACGAATAACAGCTCATCGCGCGCAACGCGTCCGGCGCGAAAACCATCCTGGTCCGACCGTTTTGGCTGCCATACCTTTGCAGAAACTCGCGGGCTAGGAACACAATATCTTCCCCGCGTTCCCGAAGCGGCAGAAGGCGAATCGTGACAACAGCAAGACGAAAATACAGATCTTCGCGAAATTTCCCGTTATTGATCAGCCCTTTTAGATCGGCGTTGGTCGCGGCCACCAGCCTGGTATCGACTTGAAGCTCTTGTCTCCCGCCGACTCGTTGCAAGCGCTGTTCTTGAAGGAAACGGAGGAGTTTCACCTGAATAGCTGGAGGAAGCTCCCCAATCTCATCTAGAAAGAGGGTGCCGCCACTGGCTGTTTCCAATAGCCCTTTGCGTTGAATGTGAGCGCCGGTAAAAGAGCCTTTTTCGTGGCCGAACAACTCACTCTCCAAAAGGTTTTCAGGAATAGCATTACAGTTGATTGCGACAAAAGGACCGTCCTTGCGCGCGCTGCGGTGATGTATGGCCGCTGCCGCCATTTCTTTCCCGGTGCCGCTTTCTCCCAGCAAGAGCACTGGAGCATTAGTCCCGGCCACCTTGCGAATGAAAGCAAAGACTGCCTGCATTTGTGGACTGGTGCCGAGCATGTTCTCAAAGACATCAGAGCGCTGGCTTTGTTGTAACTTGTGGTATTCCTTCTCGAGTTCCATCACGTGGATGCAGCGACGAATGAGCAGCCTCAGTTCTTCCATTTCCACAGGCTTGCACAAGAAGTCATAGGCGCCCGCGCCAACCGCCTGGATGGCGTTGTGTTTTTCCCCCTGCCCGGAAATAATGATGACCTTGGCCGTGTTATCGATTGCAAGTATGTCGGATAGCACGGCCAAGCCTTCGTCGCATTCATTGGGGCGAGGTGGCAGACCCAGATCAAGTAACGTTACCGCTGGCGAGTGAGCCTCAAAGCTTTCGACCGCTGCCTTGCGATCTTCGGCGAAGTGGACTTCGTAATCCTCGCCCAGGGCCCATTTCATCTGGGTCCGGATGGCTTCGTCGTCATCCACAATGAGCAATTTCGGTTTCATGCTGTTTGGCATTTGAGAGGCAGCATGACTCGGAACGTTGTGCCTACGCCGAGTTCGCTTTCTACGTGGATCTTCCCATAATGGGCTTCGACAATCGTCTTGGATTGGAACATACCAATGCCCAATCCTTTTTTCTTTGTGGAGCGGAACGGCCGGAAAAGAGAGTTCTTGATAAATTGCTCACTCATTCCGCATCCGTTATCACTCACGGATAAGGCTACCCACTCTCCCTGCCGGGTCGTCTCCACCGTAATCCGGCCGTTCGTGCCGACCGCATCGCACGCGTTGAGAAGGAGGTTCGTACATACGCTTTGAAGTTGTTGTGCATCGGCCAATATCTTTGGGATCTGATCAAATTTGGTTACCAAATTGTTTTCCAGTGTCCCATTCAAGGTCGCGAGAGCTTCCGTGACGACGAGATTGAGATCCAATTCTGCCGGCTTGAGACGCAATTCATGCCGCAGGGCGTTCATGCGGTTGATAAGATCATTGATCCGGCTGGCCGCGCTCCCGATTCCGCGGAATGCATCCTGCCGGAAAGCGGGATTGTCGAAGTGGGCCGGCAGATTCTGCAACATGAGGCCCAAGGTTGAGGCTGCATTCTTTAGGTCATGAATCAAGAATGCGGACATGGTTTGAAACGCCTCGAGCTCTTTCTTTTCCATGATCTCTTCTGTAAGTCGCAGCTTCAGGAGACTCGCCGCCACTTGCTCGCCGATGCATTTTAGCAAGTCCATCTCTTCCGCCGAGTAGCCGAGCCCCCTAACGCGGTCTGCGAGGACTATTACTCCGACCCAGCTCTCTCCACCGACCAGCGGAACACAAATGGGGCTGCCCCCAGTGCGGAATTGCCCACTGCTTCTCTCCATGAGCTCTCGTGCCCATTTTTCTTTTGCTCTACCGAGATCAAAGGGTCGTGACACTTTGATTAACTCACTTGAATTGAGCTCCTTCCCCGCGATCGAGCTGATCGAATCGTCGCTCGTCGCCTGCTCCGCATTAGAGGTTGAGCTCACTCGGATCAGCCGCTCTCCGTGCTCATCGAAGAGCCAGGTCGAGACAGAAAGCGCACCAAACGTCTCTGAAATCAACCGCGACGCGATCGTGGCAAGCGCAGTCTCATCGAGGGCAATCGAGAGGCTTTGAGTGAATCGCGCCCAAATCTGACGGAAATCATGCTGCGGCCTTTTAAAGTGGCGACTGACGAAGAGCTGCAGACTTTGCCGAGCTCGGTCAGAAAGAAGCAGAACGGCTAGGATAGCCACCCCAACGAGGACGACAAACGCTGCGATTGGAAAACTGGCAGCGCCGCCAAAGCGGGCGACGATTTGAGCCAATACGCCAACAACAAAAAGATATGCCCCGGTCAGCAACACCGTGATCGAGGTGTGTAAAACCGCGCGTGACGGATAGACATCAATTTCGCCAAATCCACTTCGAACATAAGCAGCGGTGATCAGCGCGCATCCGATTAGAAGAGCAGTCGCTTCGACGCTGAGTTGACTCGGGCTGTAATCCGAGAAAAGCAGCGCCTGACTTCGGGTGTAAATGCAGGCGCCAAAGATCACCGCAAGCCCCAGAACCAGGAACTTGATTCGCCAGCGCATCGTTCCAACGGCGGCGCGGAAGGTCCGCTCGATATTCGTCAGAATTAACACCGTCGAAATGAGGATCAGAACGTTTAGAATCTTTGCCGGTTCATCAAGCTTGAGTCCCCATCCGTGAACGGGTGGCTCGTACGTGACAACGTAGAAAAAAGGACTGTAGAGGGCCGCCAACGACAACAGCGGAATCAAGAAAGCGCCAAGAAGAAGCCACCGCGATTGGACGAGAAAATCGCGGTAGTTTGCCCTTGAATATGTCAGGCTAAACGTTAGCCAAATGCCAGGGAGAAGTGATCTTGTCACCAGAGAAAGCGTTTCCCAAAAGGCCGCCCTCTCAGGAAGGAGCGCATCGTTTGCTATTGCCCCAAACAGGCTTTCCAAGGCAAAAGTCAGCATTCCAGCCGAGAAACACCAGGTTGCAAGCGAACGCTGCTTTCGACAGGCCGCAGCAGCCGCCAAAGCGGCGCTGAACATCCCGGCGGCCAACACTAAAACGGTATTCGGATTCACAATTGGCTCCGAGCTGACATGATGAATCGCATTGCAGTTTCAGTTATGGCACGAGTTTCCGGCCGATCACTAAGTCGAATCTCATTCGTTAAGCGAAACGCTCTCTGGGCGCGAGCCGTAGCGTCGGGTCTCTGAAGCGTTCTCCGGAAACCGGAGGACAAAGTTCCCGAAAACTTGCGTAAAAACAGAAGAAACAGGGGCGAAACAGGCGCCAACCGGAAGAAAGGCAGAACCTTCGAACCCGGTGCGATGCCTCAGCTTTATTCTACTGAGCGAGCCCGGATCTCACCCTTGCGGAGCCACCACAACAGCAGCAAAAGCGGAATCAGCGAAAGGACGAAGAAGATAGGCCCGCCCCGGGTGTGTATTGGACTGTGAATCATCTGCGGACCCACATTCACGCAGAGGAGGCCGATCACAAGGATGCGGAAGCCATTTCGTAAAATCCCGAGCGGAATGATGAATGCGACAAGTACAGTGCGCCGCCACGACGTCTTCAAAAATAAATTGGCGGCCAGGATACTGGTCATCAACAGCACCCAGCTCGATCGAATGCCGCTGCATTCTTGTGCGACTTCGATGGTAATGTTCGGCAGTTGGAAAACGCGACCTGCACGGAGAATAGGCGTGCCGCTGAGCTGAAAAAAAACATTGGCCACTTCCGCGGAAGCATATTGCGAGGCGGTCTCCAGCGCGTCGGCCATAGCATCCGGCATCGGAACCATGAAAATTAGGTAGGCTAGTGGAAAAGCTGCTGCTCGCATCCAGTCGCGCCCGAAAAAGAAAAAACCTCCCGCAGCAAGACAGCAAAGGAACGAGATGGTCAGAAGAACGAAGTAGTAATTGTCTGTGAGCGCCCGTCCAGCGAAGGCCAACCAGTGAGCGAACAGGAAAACGCCGAGACCGCCGGCCAGTGCCAAGATGCCGAGGGGAAGATCAGCGACGCGTTCTTTCGGCAGTTGATCCCGTCGAAGGTAAAGGAGGTAGCCTGAAACAAAGGGAATCAGTAGGATGTACGAGTGCAGCGAACTGTGGGCCGCATAATTCGCCAATCCGAAAAGAGGCCGGCCAAACGTAGCCAGCAGCAAAATGACAAAACAAGCGCCGCTCCAAAACCGCCACACGCTTCTGTGACTCGAAGCGCCGGATTCGGAGAGGTTCCGTCCCTGCGCGCGAACGATTGGGTCTCGAGCAGCAGCTCCATTTGGTGGATGCAGCATTGCCAATTGTGTTTCTGAGGTTCCTGGGGGGTCGGGGCGGCTTCGATCTTTGTTCGGAGAGCTACCTGTGACTAAACTGTCTCGTCTGAAAGATTCTCAGTAAGTGTAAGTCAGACCAGCGGAATAGCTATTCCGCGAGTAACCGGGCGTCCCTGCTAACGAACTCTGCGAGGTATAGTTGTAGTTAACATGCAGGGCAAGACGCGTATTGATCCTATAGTTGAGGCCGAGCAAAAGATCGAGAGAATCCTGCGACCCAGCCGAGCCCGTTCCGGATGAAGCCGAGCCTTGATTTTCATCATGATGATAATAAACGCCAGTGGTTGAACTGAGCCGCGAAGTTAGATTGTACGTCAGGTTCAGACCCGTGCGCAACGTCTTTGTGGTCGTCGCACCTGTCGTCGTGGGCGATTCGAATCCATAGCTGGCCACCCAGTTTAGCGAGTAATTGCTTCTCGCGTACTCAAGCCTACCTTCAAAGTAAGGGAGGGACGAATCCCCAGCGTTCTCGAGAGAGCGAAATGATTCACCCGCGAGAACGTGAACAATCAAGTGCTCAGTTAAATTATGATTGACTCCACCGAGGAGGAAATGAGTCGTGGAGTCGTTTGGGGCCGTGTCGTAATTAATCGTTTCATAACGATATTCGCTCACAAGAACCGTGCGACTGGTGAGGTTAAATTGAAGTGCCTCGCTAAACGTGTTCTGAAGACGGTTCTGATCAAGCGTGTTCTGAACACCGTTCTGAGAATTTCCGTTCGACGAGGAAAAGTACTGAACGCGCTCGAACGTGTAGCTTGTCACCAAGGAAAGTCGCGAAGACCAATGATAAGTAAGCGAAAAAATATCCACTGTGTCGAAGAACGGGCTGACCACGTTCTGCGGCCCAACATTGGATTGGAAATTGGGCTGGTTCTGGTAACTGCCATAAACGCTGGCGTAGAAGGAAAGCCGACTCGAGAAGTTATGCGTGAGGGACAAAGTCACGTTTCCGGCAGTCTCGTTCTGGCCCGACACATCGAAATACTGGCTAAAGCGTCCGACACCCATCACAAAAAATTGTGTCCGTTCCCCAGGGCGATTGTAAGTCAGAACAACGTTTTCCCTGGTGAATATTGAGCCTTCGCCGCTCTGCTGTAGGGTAACGTTGTCGTTGTAGCCCGTATCCAGGCCGGCTGTGATTTGAATTGGAACAGCTGGCAGCCAGCCGACCCCGGCCGCTTCCGATGCTGAACCTATCGCATCTTGACTGATCGCTTCGCCGATCGGAGCTAGAAAGCAAGTGGCGAGAAGGAGCGCGAGGCGCAGCGGATCAACGCGGTTACGCTTACGGCCCCGGTGAATTCGACATGGCAAAATCATGTTTGCAAGTCGCGTCTCGCCGGCTTGCCAAATCAAAACAAGCTACGCGAGACATAGATCACATCCCCGTCCTGGACATATTCTGGGTAGAGAGGTTTGCCGCGAATACTTTGCCGAAGATTTATAGTCTCGGTGCGCTGTACTCCGTTGATTATACGAGTCAGGTGAACATTGCTCGCGCTTCCATAGTCACTCACTCCGCCCGCCTCCATAATCACCTGGTACACAGTCATCGGGCGGTCAAACGTGATTGTGCCTGGTTTATTGACAAATCCTGACACGATCACGTCCCCTGCGGCATGTTCCAACGTGACCAGCACATCGGGGTTATCAAGCTGATCTTCATAGCGGCGGACAAGCTCTCTTTGGAAATCAATGACCCTCTTGCCTGCAGCTGTCACTTCGCCAAGGAACGGCAGACTTATTTTGCCATCTCTGCGAATCTTTTGCACTTGGTCCAGATCGGTTTCCTCGGCAAATGAAAGTTTGAGCACATCTCCTGGAGAGAGCCTCACCGCTGTGTGGGGACCGGGCGGATTTGGCAAAGGTGGCAGCGGTGCCTGGCAGCTGCCCAACATGAGCATAGCCAAAACAACCAGAGCGAAAAGGAGAGAGGAAGAACGCACCTCGCGTCTGCGATTAGGAGTGCCTGGCAATTTTCGATTGCCCCACGGGTGTATGCTAGTCTGCGCCATGGAACGTGGTTTACTCCATAACATTGCTGAAGCGCAAGACAAATACGCCAAAGCAGTGAGAGCAAATGGTCCCTAACCGGAAAGGACGCTCAAAGCGTCAGGAGCAGGACGTTCGGCCATGCGACTGTCCGAGTTTTCTCTGGCCCTTCTTTCTTTTTTGCGGGAATGCGAGTCACCACTGAATCGCCCATGTTGCCGTGCGGTGGACTTTAGACGCACTGTTGGAGTTGGTCTTGGAGCCGGCGTATCCGTCGGTTTAAGCGAGGGTTTTGCCGATGGCGTTGCTGTAACCGTTGCTGTCGGCGTTGGAGTCGGTCTAGACGCTGCTGTAATAGGGAACACCGTGTAGTGCTCGGTGCCGGAGTCGGTGGCGGAGTCGGTGGCGGAGTCGGTGGCTGCGCTGTAACCAAGGGGTGCGGATAAGCGTACTTCGTGTATCCCGGCATCGCCATGTTGTTAAAGTAATTGACGCCCTGCTTAATGTTCGATGTCTCAGCAGAGAAAGTGTTAAACGGCTGTCCGTCACTCGTGTTGTTCCAGATGTAGCAAGGCTCAACCACCTGATTCCAGTTCGGCGGCGGCGTGGGGCTGTCGCCACTAAGCAGCGTGCTTTGTCCAACGCCCGGTTGGTCGATTGATTGATCTACCTTGTTGATTTTGAACGTGTCTCCTGCCGTGAATGACAGATTGCTATTGAATCCGGGCCCAAAGTTGATGGTGTTCGCCGTATTGCTGTCGATGTAGGCGAATCCGCCAGAGCCAGAAGTTTTCTGAATCGTGTAGCCGGCCCATTGATTAACCGCCCACGGACTACCGGAAGCGGTAACAGTGAGGTTGCCTGCGCTTGCCGCTGTGCCTGAATAGAACGGATTACTGAGATTGTTCTTGTCCCATCCATTCGTTCCGTCCGCGCCGCCCCACTGGAAAAACGGCGCTATCATTCTGAACGCGCTAAGTGTTGCTAATGTGCTCGCACCACCACAGTTCGTGATGGTGTTGTCGTGGAACAACTCGCCGCCGCCCCTGTCGCCGGACACAAAGCGATTAACGTGATGACAGTCGATCTGATTGTTGTAAATCTCCATCGCGCGGCTGCTGCGCCCGCGCCCCGGCGACTCAGTGCCGTGATTCCCGATTACGAAGTTGTTGATGTTGTTGTGCCGAACAACGAATCGTGCGCCGTTGAAACCGTCTGTGAGTGTTCCCTGAATTGTCGTTCGAGTGCAAGTGAACGTGTTGTCCTCGATAAACAAGAACTGTGATGACCCGTAGTTGGCTGGCGCGGCCCAACTGCCATCCCCGTACGCTGCCCCGTTCCACGCGCTTCCGTATGGATACATCCATTCGAGAACATGATTCCCAACCGTAACGATGTTGTGATCTACGACGCCGATGACTGTATTCGGCACGAAGAAGCCGTTTAGATCAGTCCATTTGCAGTGGTCGAATCTAAACTGGCTCCCGTTCGTGTTGCTCCCGTCAATATAAATGATGCCGCCCGGTGCCGCGGCGGTTGGCGTCCTGCCGCCGTCTCGGAACTCTATCCCTGTGATTCTGGTCAGTCGCGAGGCGACAAGCGAGCAAGCGATCAGCTTAACGTTGTGGGCATTGTCCCTAATGATGGTCGCGCCTATTCCTGCGCCTTGCAGCGTGATCGCTTTGTTGATTGTCAAGGTCGTTGACCAGGTGAACGTGCCAGCCGGTAGCGTAATCGTGTCGCCGTTTAGCACTGCGTTCTGCAGACCTTGCACACTGGCCACCGAACCGTCTGACTGGTACGTCGTGGCCCCGCAGCGTAGAGCAGGAAAGCCACTCCAAATAAGGATAAATAGAAGGATTTTCCCCGACACGTTCATGACTGCGGCTTACCGTTCCTTGCGGTACGCCGCGGTCACTGGTATCAAGATCAATTCTCATGGCAAGCAAAATTTCTCAAAATTGGGCAATTTATTTTGGGGCCTGCCGAACGATCGCCGAAATTCGCCGTTTTTTTCTATGCTTTCCAAACTTTTCCTGTCGCAAGCGCTACACCAGCCATCGCATTCCGGGTATCAACTACGCATCGCGCCCAGGCGCCGAGCTCGCGGTAGTTCACTGATGAATGGTTTGTCGCGATAAGCACCACATCGAAGTTTTCTATCGTGGAGCGGTTCCAGTCGATTGATTTTCTTCCGGCAAATTGCGGGTGCTCACGGGTTGGTTTGATCACTGGCACATAGGGATCGTAGTACGCCACTTCTGCGCCTCGTTCCGCTAATAATTCCATCAGTACGTAACTGGGCGACTCGCGCTCATCATCTACATTAGGCTTATACGCTAGGCCTAGAACCAAGATGTTAGATCCCTTGATGGCCTTGCTTTGGGAGTTGAGCGCATCTGCGACCCGGTGCACAACGTGCTCTGGCATCCGCGTATTGATCTCGCCGGCCAGCTCAATGAAACGCGTATGTTGACCGTATTCGCGAGCCTTCCATGTGAGATAAAATGGATCGATCGGGATACAGTGCCCGCCGAGCCCAGGTCCCGGATAAAACGGCATAAAACCAAACGGCTTCGTCTTGGCGGCTTCAATAACTTCCCAGATGTCAATTCCCATGGCGCCGTAGACGATTTTGAGCTCGTTGACCAGCGCGATATTTACGCTGCGGAAAATGTTCTCCAGAAGTTTGGTCGCTTCAGCGACGCGACACGAAGAGACAGGCACAACTTTGTCGATCGTTTTACTATAAAGCGTCACCGCCCGATCAAGGCACGCAGGAGTATAGCCGCCTACCACTTTCGGAATTAGTTTCACCTTACTTTGTTCGTTGGCCGGATCCTCTCGTTCCGGCGAAAAAGCCAGGTGAAAATCTACGCCGGCCTTCATACGGGAGCCTTCCTCCAGGACAGCCCGTAAATCCTCATCTGTCGTGCCCGGATAGGTTGTTGATTCGAGCACTATCAACGTTCCCTTTGAGAGATGCGGCGCTATCGTTCGGCCTGTATCGAGAATAAATGAAAGATCCGGCTCCCGATTTCTACTTAAAGGGGTCGGCACGCAAATAATTACCGCTTCAACTTCCCTTACCCGGTTGAAATCGGTGGATGCGCAAAGCCTGTCTCGCTTCACGACTTCCTTGATGGCCTCTGACGAAATGTGCTTGATATAACTGCGCGCCTGATTGATCGAATCCACCTTCGCGGCATCAATGTCGAGCCCTAGAACCGTCACATCCGCACGCGCAAATTGGATTGCCAGCGGCAGTCCAACATAACCGAGACCGACTACAGCTATTTTCATTTTGAATAGTTAAAGACCGTTTTTAAAACAGCAAGCGACGCCGGGCGATCGATTTGCCATGCCTGAAACTGAGAAGCTCACCTCCGAGCCAGCGTGACGTTCGGAAGTTGATTCGCAATGAAGCGCCCGATTTCAAGTGACGCCGTCGCCGCCGGCGAGGGGGCGTTGCAGACGTGAATAGAATTTTTTTCCTTCACAATCAGGAAATCGTCCACCAATTTTCCATCGGGCATCAACGCTTGCGCACGGACTCCGGAACGCGTTGGGACCAAGTCATCTTTTGTTACTTCAGGGATGAGTTGTTGAAGGCTCTTGACGAACGCACGTTTGCTCACAGAACGCAACATCTCCATGATCCCATCTCGGTAATACTTCCGCGCCAGTTTCCAGAAACCCTGGAACGCTAGGGTCTCAAACAAATCCGCACAGTTGATGTCCATTCTGCGATAGCCCTCCCGTTTCAAGGCGAGCACGGCGTTGGGCCCGGCGTGCACGGAGTCATCAATCATGCGCGTAAAATGAACACCTAGAAACGGAAAGTCGGGATTGGGCACTGGGTAAATTAAACTCTTTACGAGATGCCGCCTTTCAGAGACCAATTCGTAGTACTCGCCCCGGAACGGGACAATTTTCGCGGCCGGATCGAGGCCACTATAGCGAGCCACGCGATCGCTAAACAGACCTGCGCAGTTAATGATGAATCCGGCCTCAAAGTCTCCGTGAGGCGTTTCGATGACTTGAGTCCCATTCAGCTTGCGCAAGCGGTCAACCCGGATGCCGGTTCGCACAGTTCCGCCGTTTAATTTAACCAGTTCAACATATTTCGCAGAAACCTCGCGGTAGTTGACGATTCCCGTAGAGCGAACGTTGATGCCGGCCAGGCAGCGCACATGCGGCTCAGTTTCCTGGACTTGTTCAGGCGAGAGCCGCGCAACAGCAAGCTGGTGATCGAGGCCGCGTTGAAACAAGCTGTCCAGGAGCGGAAGTTCCGACGGTTTGGTGGCAACGATCACTTTTCCGCAGACGGCATGTTTGATCCCGTGCTCGCTGCAAAATTCAACCATTGAGCGGTTGCCTTCCCGCGCGAACCTGGCTTTCAGACTTCCTGGCTTGTAATAGATACCTGAATGGATGACACCGCTGTTTCGGCCAGTCTGGTGTTGCGCAACATCCTGCTCCTTTTCCAAAACGAGAATCCTCGCCTTGGGATACTTTTTGCCCACCGCCACAGCCGTCGCCAATCCGACGATTCCCCCTCCAATGATTACATACTCATGCATGGGTAGAATTCGGAGCGGCGAATTTACCGAGGCCCGGCACGCGGCTTAATTCACCGTTCCGAGCAGCATTTTCCGGCAGCAAAAAGCCTCCGCGTAACGGGCGGGCGAGGCGACCTCAGTGGCCCGCAGCCGCATCAAACCGTAAAACAATTCTTCAGAGAACCACTGCTTATTCTGTTGCGTGTTAAAGTACCGAATCAGGCTCTTCACCTTTTTGCGCGCTTGGGTCTCGCTCAGCGGCACGAAAAAATTAGGTGAGCGCAGATCAGCGTCGTATTTCGGGATCTCGTATTCGAGGATGACGTGATCGCGAAACGTGTTCCACGTTAACTCGCACACCAGACGGTGGTCCTGGTGAAGATCGTGCCGGCAATGCGTGAAGATTACATCGGGTGTGAAGACTTTCTTAAGTTGCTCGAAGCATTCTTTGACCGGGGGGCCGACGTAGGGAAGAAATCCATCTCGAAAGGATTTCACAACAACCGTTTTGTCCCGTGCGCCGCTCAGGAAGGCATTCGCGCTGCGCTTGGCTTCTTTGGCTCGCGTCGGATTGGAACACAGCACGAGCCAGTAAAATTCGATCCTCTCCGACTGCTCAATCATCCGCAGCAGTGTGCCACCGCAGCCGATCTCGATATCGTCGCTGTGCGCCCCCAGGCACAGCACGCGCTTCACACCATTCAGATTGCACGAAATCATTTGTTGATTTCGTGCTGATGATTCCACACTGCCCAAGGAGCACTGCCTCGGCCGAAGAGGTCTTCAAGGTCCTGCTTTTCTTTGAAAGTATCCATGCACGCCCAATAGCCGTCATGTGGATAGACCATCAGCCGGCCAGCGTCGATGAGCCGCCGGAACGGTTCCTCTACGAGTTCCTCCCCGTCGTTCATGTAACTGAAGATTTCCTGCCGCAACACCATGAATCCCCCGTTCATCCGCGCCCCGGATTTCGCGATGTGCTCGATGCTGGTGACGACGCCACCGCACTCCATAGTGATGAGATGGAAGCTGGCCCGCGGTTTCACACCCACAAAGCAGGCGATGTTCTCGCTATCCTTGAAAGATTCAATGACGGCAGGGAGCGGTACGTCCGAAAGGCCATCGGTATAGTTAGCAAGGAACATCTCTTCTCCGTCAAGCTGCCTTTGCACAGCTTTCAGGCGCTGACCAACGTTCGAGGTAAGCCCTGTGTCGACAAATGTGATGTTCCAGTCATCGATGTCGCTACTCAGTAACTCAACGTTCTTACCTCCGCGGGAGAGGACGAAGTCGTTTGACACACACTCGTCGTATTCGAGGAAGTACTTTTTGATAATGTTAGCCTTGTAACCTAAACATAAAATAAAGTCTTTGTGTCCATAGTGGGCGTAATACTTCATTACATGCCAAAGGATGGGCCGATATCCAATCGGCACCATCGGCTTAGGCAAAGCTTCGGAATATTCGCGCATGCGCATGCCGAAACCACCGCAAAACAAAACCACTTTCATAATCTGTTCTCCTGAATCATGTCTATGTCTTTTAGTTCTCGCTGCGATTAGTACGACTTCATGCAGGGCCGCATACTGACTTCTGTCACTTCAGCAGTTCGAGGCAGCGTTAGGGCATTAATGACAACCGCTGCTACATCCTCCGGCTGCATTAGTAATTCCGGGCTATATTTCCTGTGCTCCATTTGATGGACGCTGGCCTGCATTGGGCTGGCGGTCCGCCCCAAGAACAGACTCATTACGCGAATGCCGGCTGAGTTTACTTCTTCGCGCAAGCTATCCGCTACCGCCTTCAAGGCATGTTTGCTTGACGCATACTGGCTGGCATTTGCGCCGGCGCGAAGGCCAGCGGTTGAGTTCACGAACACGATCTGACCTTGTCGTGCTTTGATCATCGGCAGCAAACCCTGAGTCAGGAGATATGGCGCGCGCAAATTCACTTTGTAGTGCCAATCCAGTTCGTCCGGACTGGAGGATTCAAAGGAAGACAACCGAATGACTCCGGCGCTGTGAACCAAGGTATCGATGGCCTTAAGGTCCTGCTTGAGGTTTGCGATCAGCTCTGTGATATCCGAATCAAGCCCGAGATCCGCCTGATAGCACGCGGAACCATTCGAGGCTTGCTGAGCGACTAGCTGCAACGCCTCCATTCTCCGGCCGACAAGGCAAACTGTCGCGCCTTGCGCAGCCAAGGCCAAAGTGATCGCCTTCCCGATTCCACTATTTGCGCCAGTAACCACGGCTACTTGATTAGCCAGATGCGTCATAAGCCGGAATCAGATCGCGCCGGAACTTCTTTCAATAGGCCATGGTGCAGCAGCACGCCGGCCGCCTCATGAACTGTTTCAAAAGCTAACCCGGATCGTTCAGTAATATCCAACAGATTATGCAGTCCATCGGACAGGTTCAGCACCCATAATATCGCGGTTTCTTGGAGCTTTGTGTCGCGATATCCGCCCATTTCGCGATATAGCCCATGGCGACCTAGCTGCGGCTCGCATTTTGGGTTCTGATTGCAATATGATCGATTGTTTTCCAAAACGTAAAAGACCGACAAGCACGTCGTCAGCGAATGCGCAAGACTGGCCGGATCGATTAACTCCAGATCGTCGGCAGAGCTGTGATATTCCGGAAATCTTCCATGCGGTGTGCGCATAAAGCATCCAACAGGCAGGTTAAATCCCGGCGAGCAATACTGGCGCTCGTCATAGCCATACGGCGAAAAATTTTCAATGTCGTACCTGCGACCTGAATTTTTGAGCACGTACGCCATAGCGCGATCGATCTCCGCATCTCCTCGGCGGCTCTTCTTATAAGTGATATGTCCTCGGTCTCCGACGCACGTCAGGACCAAGCCATGTTGTACAGCGTTTACGTGGTCTTCATTCTGGCTCAACCATGTAATTGCCCCGATCGTCCCAGGTATGAATAGAAAGCGGTACGAGTAGCGCAGCTCGACTTGGCCCAGATACTTCGCAAGGAAAGTCGAGATCGCAACACTTGAGAGGTTGTCATTGCAAAGCGAAGGATGACAGGCATGGCACGAGATCAGAACCTCCGCCGAGCTCTCGCCGGGAAGGTAGCACTCGCCGTACGTCAAGGATCCACTTTCAAGTGTGGTATCGATGCACACTTCGTACTCATCTTCACGCAGCGTTTGCAATTGGTTATGAGATAAACAGAATCCCCAGCTCTCTTTGTAGTAGGACGTGCGGTAAGGAATCCAGTCCGGCTGGTCAGCCAATGTATGAAGATGCGCACGCAATTCGGCCAGTGACATTTTTCGACGTACGGGAACGCTGTAGTTGACTACGTGCAGATTGTGCCTTTTGAAGTCGATGATCCGTTCCCCGCGGCTGTTCTTCACGTAGGCGTCGCGGATATTCCACTCCTTTGGCACAGTCCAATCAAATACTTGGGTTCCACTGGGAACTTCATGCACCTCCAGAGGGATTTCTTTCCGTACGCGACCAAGCGTCTGGCGGAATCCTTCACCTGTAATACTGCGGCAGATGGGATATAGCTCACGGATCAGGGAATAGACCTCGTCGCCGAGCGAAGAGTTCTGAAGCATAGAGCGAAGGCTGGAGAGGTCCGTGGTTCGGGTGAGCATTATTCCTCCCTGAAGTCCTCGTAGTTGCTGTCGCGATCAGAAATCACAGTCGCCCTAATCGGCCAATTGATTTTGAATGCGGGATCGTTGTAACGTATGCCGCGCTGATGCTCGGGCGAATAAAACGCCGACATTTGATAGAACACTTCGCAGTTGTCTTCGAGTGTCTGAAAACCGTGCGCAAATCCTTCCGGAATGAACAGCGCCTTGTAATTGTTGCTGCTTAGCACTTCCGAGACATGCTGCTTATAGGTTACCGATTCACGGCGGAGGTCGATGATCACGTCGCAAATTGCCCCTCGTGTGCAGCGCACAAGCTTTGCTTCGGCGCAGGGAGCAACCTGGTAATGCATGCCGCGAAGCGTGCCCTTCAGCTTGTTGAACGATATGTTGCACTGCACGGTTCGCGGATTCAGGCCACGCGCTTCGAATTCCGCTTGGCACCATGAGCGCCCAAAGAAGCCTCGTTCATCTTCGTACTTTTGCAGCTCGATGACAAAAGCTCCCGGTAACTCTGTTTCCCGAAAGAGCACTAATAGATCTCCACCTCCGGGATCGGCACCACCAGCTTGCCGCCCCACTCGCGAACATAAGACAACTGCTCGCTGATTTCCTTTTTCAAATTCCAAGGCAGGATCAGCACGTAATCGGGCTTGGTTTTACGAATCCTGCCGGTGTCGAATACCGGAATGTGTGTTCCGGCCAGGAATTTTCCATGCTTGTAAGGGTTTCGGTCGACCGTGTAATCGAGAAAGTCGCTGCGAATGCCGCAGTAATTGAGAAGCGTGTTCCCTTTGCCGGGCGCACCATAACCAACGACCGATTTCTCTTCCCGTTTTACCCGAATCAGAAAATCCAAAATTTTGCGCTTGGTTTCTTTTACCTTTTCTGCAAATGAAAAGTACGTTTCCAGCCGCGTAAAACCGGCTTTCTCTTCTCGTTCTGCCAGTTCCTGGGCGCGCACGGTCACCGGGCGAGAATAGTCCTGCTCATGCCGCGCATAAATTCGCAGTGAGCCGCCATGGGTTGGCAGTTCTTCCACGTCGAAGACAGTCAAGCCGAATTCCGCAAGAATCCTCTGCACAGTCAGGAAGGAAAAATAGGAGAAATGTTCGTGATAAATGGTGTCGAACTGATTCTCCTCAATTAACCGCATCAGATGGGGGAACTCGAGCGTGATTATTCCATTTGGCTTCAACAGGATCTTCATGCCCTTTACGAAACCGCGAAGATTAGGCACCTGGGCCAGCACATTGTTGCCGATCAACAGATCAGCCTGGGTGCCGTCGCCCACCAGTTCCTCAGCCAGTTCAGCGCTGAAAAATTTCATCAGCGTCGGAACGCCTTTCTTAGTTGCAACTTTGGCAACATTTTTGGCTGGCTCAATCCCTAAGACTGGAATACCAGCCTCTACGAAATACTGAAGCAGATAACCGTCATTGCTGGCCAGTTCCACGATTTGGCTTTGGCCGTTCAGCTTGAAACGCTCAATCATCAGCTTTGTATAGGCCTTCGCGTGCGCCAACCAGCTGTCCGAGTAGGAGGAGAAGTATGCGTACTCCGTGAATATGTTTTCGGGCGCCACGTATTCCTGTAGCTGCACCAGGAAGCATTGATCACAGACAAACACGTGCAGCGGATAGAAGGCTTCCATCTCGTTCAGTTGTGCGCGCTCGAGAATGGTCTCGCTAGGTGGAGACATCCCAAGGTCCACAAACGTATGCAGCAGACTGGCGCCGCAGAAACGGCAAGTTGCGGAGTTCGTTGAAGTGTTTGGTTGCATTTTGACCTGCTCGGTCATGCTTACCACAGTATTCCTTCTTAGCGCGCCGGACTGGCCAAGTGGATCATCTTAGTCGTTACCGTGAGGATCGATTGTTGGTGATCCTGTTGTCACACTCGCCACTTCCGAATACTCCTTAAGCTTGCCAGTCACATCCCTAACTAGTACGCGATAGCTGTAGCTGCTCCCCGCTGATAATCCGGTGTCGTTATAGCTCGTCTCTGTGGTCGTACCCACATGCACAAACCGCGTGCTCCCGGGCTCCTTCCGCTCCACCTCATACTTTGCCGCACCGGCGTTGCCCGTTGACGGTGCCCAAGTCAGCTTGACCTGATTCATACCTAATGCCGTGGCTACGAGATTTCCCGACATACTTGGCGTCTGCGGCGTCTCAGGCATCGCAGGCCCCAGCGGGCCTAAGTTCCCACCCTGCCAGTTGTCGATCGCGAGATGAGCTCCTGTCGGCGAGTAGATCCCGATGCCGGGGCTGCCTCCAGCGAGGTTCTCTGTCGCATCCGTGTAGCTCAAGACCGTATTGCCGTTCCGAAGCAGTGTCAGTTGCACCGGGTTCAACCCTGCCGCCTCCAAACGGATGATGTCGCCAGCGACCCATGTTTCCGTACTACCCGTGCTCAAGGAATAATAAAGCCCGTCCTTTCGCAGATAGAGGCGGTAGTCATTGGGCCCAAATACAAAGGCCATGTAGAATCGATCAATCATCGGCTGCGCCCGCGCAATCACGCCGTTCCACGGGCCTACGTTGCTGATTCGCACCTGGGAGTACTCATTTTGATTGAACGTGTTCGCCGACCAATACGCATAACAGTGCGTGTTGTCCGTGTCGGGCGTCACCTGGTTGTTGACAATGACCAACGTCTGTTCCGACGCGGGTAGCGGCTTGGTCCAATTCAAGCCGAGCCCTCCATCCGTCCGGTTAAAATCATCACTTGCCGCAACGAGCGGCGTATTCATGTCGCTCTGGATCTCAGCGGCGCTCAGCGCTCGGTTATACACGCTGACTTCGTCGATCCGCCCCACAAAATACTGGCCGTAAATGCTATCTCCACCGATCTGTAACGGATTGGCCGAAGTCGCGACGGCACCGGTCTGTGCTCGACTGGCCACCTGCACTCCGTTTACATACAGCCTCATTGTCGCTCCGTCGTAGCTCCCTGCCAGATGCGTCCATGTGTTAGCCGTCAGCGCCGCTGTCCCATAGACAGGAGTACCAAACGTGCCACCCAACGCCGGGCGACGGGAATTGTTCGAACACCCCTCTAGATAATAATTATCGTTGCCCTTGTAGATCACGTCTCGCCATTTGTTGCTTATGGTCGTTGGATACACCCACGCCTCCAATGTCATTCCGCTCGTCAATTGCAGTGAAGCCGCATTGTTAATCGTCACAAGCGCATTGCTTCCATTGAAGCTCAAGGCATTGCCATACTTGCCCGACGTCGTCCAAGTAGCCCCGCTAATCGTTCCATTGTTACCATTACCAGACACATCAGTCACCACTGTCCCGCTCCCCTCATTGAACCCATACGCCGCCACTAAACCAGGTCTGGGAGTCGGAGTAGCAGTCGGCGTCGGCGTAGGCGTTGGAGTAACAGTAGGTGTAGGCGTTGCCGTAGGTGTAGCAGTAGGTGTTGGCGTCGCGGTAGGGAATGGAGTTGGAGTTGGTGTGGCGGTAGGGACTGGAGTAGGCGTCGGTGTGACGGTAGGTGTCGCGGTAGGAGTGGGTGTAGGTGTTGCTGACGGACACGACTCGCCGCCTATGGTAATAAATGTTCCCGGAGAGTTTTGGCTGTTGTATTCGGTTAAAATCCAGCCAGCGGAGCGAGCTGTTGCCGCTATTCGCACTTCATCGATATCGCCACTCCACGGACTGTTAGTGAGAGCGCCTCTGCCGATTAGGGCCTCTGGGAAACTTGAAGTCGACGGCGTGGCAGAAGTCGGCCCGGCGACAAGCGAGCCGTTCTTGTATAAGCGCAGGTTGCTTCCGTCGAACGTGCCCACGATGTGCTGGAGATTGTTAGTATCGAGCGAGCCTCCGTCGCAAGTTGCTCCTCCCCAGAACGCTACCCGCCAAGAATTAAAGGTGGGATAATTCATTCCTATATGCGGCCCGTTGTTGGAGTCTTGACCCCAAAACACAGCAACGTGATTCCCAGCTACTGGTTTCAGCCACGCCGATATCGTCCAGGAGGTAGTGATTGGAAATGACGACGGATTAGCCAGGGAAATGTAGTTCGCGCTATTGCCACTCATCCCAGTGATGTCGCCGTTGATTTTGCCAGCGCCAGCTGTAAGCGTTCCGTGTTTCGTGCCTGCGGCTTGCCCAGTGGAATCAGTGCCCACTACCGTGCTTCCATCGCCAAGGTGATAAACGCCCTTGAAGTTCGACTCCCAAGTATTCAGCGGATCGGACTGGTCTGTATTGATCGAGCTGTCGCCATACATCAGGTAAAAGACCGTATCGCTTGAACTGGACACGGACGGGATCTTTACCCATGCGATCAGGTTGCCCGTTGTGCCATCGTATTTCTCGACTTGCCACTTAAGCTTCGTAGTCCCCCCAGAGTCGGCGTAAAAACCGATGTCGTATCCGTTGGCGTTCGCTACGTGACCACCGTTGGCAACCGTCTTAAGTGCAGGATCAGTGAAGCTTACCAGTACGGTGAAATTGGACTGCGTGCTGGGGACCTTGGTATGGTCGATCGTAAGGGCCCGTTGACAAGCTGTAGTCGGTCCTGGTGTAGCTGTCGCCGTAGGAGTTGGGGTTGTGGTGGCAGTTGGTGTCGGCGTCGGTGTAGCTGTAGGTGTTGCTGTTGCTGTTGGAGTAGGAGTAGGAGTAGCCGTTGCGATTGGTGTAGCAGTAGGAGTGGGTGTAGGCGTAGGCGTAGGCGTAGGCGTAGTGCAACTCTCGCTGCCCATGGCGATAAATGTTCCCGGCGAGTTTTGGTTGTTGTATTCGGTTAAAATCCAGCCAGCGGAGCGAGCTGTTGCCGCTATTCGCACTTCGTCGATGTCGCCGCTCCACGGCGAAAATGTCCCAAAACCTAATCCAATCCTGGCCGTTGGATTTACAGAAGTCCCCGGCGTGGCAGAGGTCGGCCCGGCAACAAGCAACCCGTTCTTGTATAAGCGCAGATTACTTCCATCGAACGTGCCCACGATGTGCTGGAGATTACTAGTATCGAGAGAGCCCCCGTCGCAACTTGTTCCTCCCCAAAACCCTACCCGCCAAGAATTGAAGGTCGGATAATTCATCGCTATATGTGGCCCATTGTTGGAGTCTTGACCCCAAAACACAGCAGTATGATTCCCCGCTACGGGTTTCAGCCACGCCGAGATAGTCCAAGAAGTCGTAATTGGGAGTGACGATGGATTGGCCAGGGAAATGTAATTCGCGCTGTTGCCACTCATCCCAGTGATGTCGCCGTTGATTTTGCCGGCGCCAGCTGTAAGCGTTCCGGTTTTGGTGCCTGCGGCTTGCCCGGTGGAATCAGTGCCCACTACCGTGCTTCCATCGCCAAGGTGATAAACACCCTTGAAGTTCGACTCCCAGGTATTGGGCGGATCGGACTGGTCTGTATTGATCGAGCTGTCCCCATACATCAGATAAAAAACCGTGTCGGTGGAACTGGACACGGACGGGATCTTTACCCATGCGATCAGGTTGCCGGCTGTGCCATCGTATTTCTCAACTTGCCACTTGAGCTTCGTACTCCCTCCAGAGTCAGAGTAAAACCCGATGTCGTAACCATTCGCATTCGCAACGTGACCGCCGTTGGCAATTGTCTTTAGCGCAGGATCAGTGACGCTTACTAGTACTGTGAAATTGGACTGCGTGCTGGAAACCTTGGTATGATCGATCGTCATTGATCGTTGACAAGCTGTAGTCGGTCCCGGTGTAGGTGTAGGAGTAGGCGTTGGTGAACCCGGATTCACCGTGACCACGAAGCTCGTGTTGGTGTTATTGGGGCCATCATTCACGGTGACCGTGATGCTCGTAATCCCGGTTTGTCCGGCCGCCGGCGTTACGGTTACGGTGCGGTTAGCGCCGCTGCCTCCAAACACAATATTCCCATTGGGTACCAGTCCCAGGTTAGATGAAACCGCGCTCAATTGCAGGTTTGCTGGTGCCGTCTCCGCGTCGCCCACAGTGAACGGAATCGGACCGGTGGAAGTATTTTGAAAAATAGTTTGATTGGGGATGCTAGAAATCGTGGGCGGTGTGTTTGGCCCACAATCTGGATAGAGCCGCACCTCCCGCGTCGTGGCAAGCCCCTGCGGGTCTGTCACTGTCAGAAGAATCCGATAGTAGTAGATGTTGATCCCGTCGCAGCCTGTCGGCTCGAGCACAGCCGTGGTCGCATGATTAGTATCGATCAGCACTCCATGATCGTGATCGTTGTGATGCAGGAGCACCTGCCACCGATACGAGAGTTGTGCGTCGCTCGACTGCCCGTCGCTTACCGTCGCCGTCAGGTTGATTGTCGTCGGGTTGAATGGCGAATATAGAGCGTGATCTACCGGGCTGGTGATTGTCACGTTCGGCGGCGTGTTGTTTACCGAGATGATTAAGGTCGCTTGCGCCGACAAATTACCGGTGTCGGTCACCGTCAACGTTACGACGTACTCCGTTGGCACACCCGGCGATGCTGTAAATGTGTGTGCGGGGTTGGCCTGCGTGCTAACCGGCGAACCATCGCCAAAGTTCCACGAGTAAGTAATTGGCTGGTTATCCGGATCGTACGAACCGTTGCTGCTGAACTGCACCGCCAGCGGCGTGGCGCCATAATATCGGTCCGCGGAGGCAACGGCGACTGGCGTTCGATTGCCGGTATAGGAAAGCTGGATGAGCGCTCCTCCGGTGTAGTTGTAAGTGATGTAATAGAGAGTGCCGTCGGTAGGGTGTTGCACGATGTTCACAACGGAGCCGGCAGCAGTCGCGAAACTACCCAATGCAACCGGCTTGTTGTTGGCATCAAAAGTGAGGGTCTTGATCAACCCCTGACCCCAATCAGCAAAATAATATCGGTTTTGATAGGCCGCCGGAAAGTTGGTGCCGGTATACCAAGTGCCGCCGATGGCGCAATTTCCTTGGAACGGTGTTCCGGATACGGGCGAGCCAGGATCTCCCACGTTAGCTATCTGCGCGTCGCCTGAGGGACCGTAAATCGGCGTACGTGTGATTGCGCTGTTGTGATTCCAATCCAGTACCGGCCGGGTATGCAGAAACTGCGGGATAGAGCTGGGTATGCTCTGCGAAGTGTTGCAGGGATTGGCGAACGGTGGCTGCCCAGCCGGATCCAGCGTGTCTTCGTGAAGCAGTTGTCTGAAAGAAAAATACTGGCTGCACCCTGCGGCGGGATACAACGGGTTTGGAGCGTCCTGATTGGCGATGTCGACATCATAAGGTGAGTTAACATTCAACCCTTCATACCTCGGCCAGCCAAAGTTTTGTTTTGCGCCGGTCACCACGTCCAATGCCTCCCAAGTGCTCCAACCAACATGACCAAGGTATAGGACCCCGGGATTGCCGTCGGGCGGAAAATGACTGCCCGTATTGGGCTGCAAGCCCATGCGAAACGGATTGCGCAGTCCCAATGCCCAAACCCGTGAGCGCGGCGACCTCGGGTTAGCAGCGTCGTAGTAAGGATTGCTGGACACACCGTTGCCCGTGGCTGGATCAATCCGCAGCACCTTTCCGTTCAGGGAATCAACTAATTGAGCGCGAAATGCGCCCACATCTTCCTTCGGCCGAATAATGCCATCGGCCAAGGCCTGTGGAGCATAACTGCCCGTTTGAGCGCCACCAACGTCGGTGGTTTGCCAGCTGGCTCCGTCTCCGCACGACAGCAACAACGTCCCATCCTCACCGAACACCAAGCTTCCCACTCCATGAGTGTCGGAGCAAATTGGGATTCCCGTCTGCCTCGTTTCTCCAATCAGGATTTGACGGCTGGTCGGGTCCACTGACCGAAAGCCATCCGCCGATCGGCAGGTGTACCGCGTCAGCCGCCCGATTGTCGCAGCGTTGTATTCATTTGCATTGGGATCGTAATCGGGATCGCCGGAATGAAAAAGATAGTACCGATCCACGACGTACAACACATAGATGTAACCATTAACTCGAAAATCGGGATCCAGCGCAAAGCCAAGCATCCCGTGGTCACCCCACTTGCCAACCTCATCGTGGATGTCGAGCAGAAGCGTATAATTAGCGTCTCCCGTATCCTTGAACCAGACCTGGCCCGTTCCCTCCCACACGTACATGCGACCATTATCTTCGAAAGCGACTCCGACTGCGTTGGTCCATGGTCCGGAAACTATGGTTTCAGTAAACCCCGGAGGCACCGTCGCTGCCAGGAGATTACCCCCCAAGACAAGGCCCGATGCCAGCACCGCTAATCGAGCGATCGTGGTGACCTGTCTCATTCGCAGAGCGCTGGCTCCGACCGCTCCCGTGACGCCGCGCGCCCCGATTACAAAAAGATAAAGGGCTTTCCTCAGCATCACTGATGTATGTTGCTCTTTCGTTGTATTGACCGTTGCTTCCTACGTCAACAACTGGCACGTCTTTTCCGATGCGCGATCACCGAGGCCAACTGTTTCGATCGCATCACTATATCTCTCCGGGAACTGCAAGGCGAAGTTCCCGAAAATGTTAAGTAGCGTTTGGACCGTGCTTTATGGCTCCGGCGGCAAGGCGTGCGATTCGCGAATCGTCCAGAAGAACTGAGGATCGATCTGCTGCGTCCGTATCAAGTATTCCAATTGTTTCAGGCGCGTAAACGTCCGGTATTCAAAGACCTCTTTCGTCATGTCAATTCGCTCGAACAGATCATGGAGTTGTTTTGCTCCGTGTCGTGCGTGCCAAGCACATCTGAACGCCGGCAAATGCTTGCGAATCTTCTCGAAGGACACGCGGTAGCTCCGATTATCCTGACCGGGAGCTCCAAAGCTCACACGACAACCGGGAAACACTTCTCCTACGAGCTCCGCAATCTCGCGCACTCGATAGTTGTGAGAAGTATCGCCAACGTTGAATACTTCATTGTGGATTGCTTCGGTGGGTGCCTGCAACACCGCGATAATGGCACGCGCAATGTCCAACCCATGGACCAACGGCCGCCAAGGTGTCCCGTCGCTGGTCATGTTGATCTCCTTGGTTGTCCATGCCAACCCAGCCAGATTGTTCAGCACAATGTCAAACCGCATTCGCGGAGACGCACCATAGGCAGTGGCGTTGCGCATGAAGATGGGTGAAAATGCCTCGTTGGCGAGCTGTTTCACGTCACGCTCCACCAAGGTCTTGCATATTGCGTAGGCAGTCTGCGGATGAACGGGGGACTCCTCAGTCACGTGATCCTCTTCAGAAAGACCATATACGCTGCAGGACGACATATAAACGAAGCGCTTTACCCCGGCCTTACGGGCAAGTTCAGCGAGATGAACCGAGCCCTTATGATTGATTTCGTAAGTAACGTCGGGCGCGAGTTGGCCTGCCGGATCATTGGACAGTTCGGCCATATGAACGACGGCATCCACGTCCTGGAGGTCTTTCAATCCGACGTGACGAAGGTCCTTGGCAAGCGTCGTCGGCGTTGTTCCGCCGTCTTGGTATAACGTACGTTCTTTGTAAAAGCCCGTGTCCAAACCAATGACTTCATAGCCTTGGCGGATTAGCTCCGGTGCTAACAACGCACCAAGATACCCCTCTGTTCCGGTTACAAGAATACGTTTAATGGTATCCATGTTATTGGTTCTTCTCTGGCGTCGTACCTAGAGGGCGGTGTACAGGTTGTGCGGATCTATGATGGACCATTGGACCCAATCTTAAATTACTGGAGTTGTGAGCTAACAATCCGGAATGAGGTTGCATAACGCGTTTGCCAATCGCGCCTCTTTCTATTCAAGGGCTCAAGCCCCCACCACTGCCAGGGCCAATCGGCTCGGACGGAAGGGTCGCCATTATGGATTTCTTTTACCAGCTCCGGCACCGGTTCCCACCCCAGGGCAAGCGCGACCTTTGTTCGAACGTCCAAATCCACGCCTGAAACAAAAAGATATCCTCCGGGGCTAACCAGTCGTGCTATGTTACGCAGGCACTTTTCGGAATTGCCTCGGTCCATGTGGCAGAGAAAATTACTGGCGACCACGATGTCCTGAGGGCCGAGAATGTTTATGAGTTTCGCGTCAGCGGCATCCCCAAGCTGCCATGTTATCCCTTCCCGGAGCCACGATTTGACAGTCGCCTGATCGCCCTCCCAATCGAACATCTCAGCCATCTCAGCCTCGGTCAATCGTTCAAAAATCGAAGCACAGACCAACCGGGAACTATCGGGAGTGTAAATTCCTTTCTCGGCGAAGTTCAGTATTTCCTTCGAAATATCCACCGCATCCAGGAGCACTTTTAAGTCCGGCCGCGCCGAGCGGATGATCCACAGGATTGAGTAAACTTCGGCCCCAATACTGCATCCCAGCACGGCAATCCTCAAGGTCGAGCCGTGATCTTTCTGTCGTACCAAGCGGCGCATCAATTCGAGCGCTGGACGGTTCCGCAGGAAGAACGTGCCAAAATGCTGCTGGCGTCTGGCATTAAGGCAAACCAAGGTATGCAACCATTTCCCGTAGGAACGGAGGGAGTACAAATCGCGTACGCGAGAGGGAAGCCGCTCCCATATCCGTTTATTTAACCGCAAATAAAGGCTGGCGGGAGACTTTCCTAAGACTTGCAACCGTGCCGCCTTAGTTAGGATCGGATGAGACATTTGGTTGCGTATGACAATGAAATTTCTCTGAACGAATCTCTAACGGGCTATCTGCTATGACTGCTCCGCCAGAAAAATCGCGAAGTACTCCTGGTCCGGGCCATTCAATAAACCACCTCGGGTCTTGAAGCACCTTACGCCGAGGCAGCGACATCTCCTGGCACGCCTTTAAAAATAAACCTGTATTGCTCGTCCAAAGCCTCACGTGATTGCTCGACCCTTTGCTTAATGACAAGTTTCAGCTTCTCGGCATTCCTCTCCACGTCTTGGAATTGCTCGATTAATCTGCCGGCATTCATATGATTAATGTCGTGGCAGTACTGTGACAGCCCCATCTCGCTCATCAAAGAAGTGCATTTGTGATGAAAAGAGATCGCTATTACCGGTTTGTTGAGGAGCAAGGCCAGGAGGACATTGTGAAACCGCGTTGCGACTACTATATCGGTCGCTGCAAGCTGTGATAATAGCTGCTGCACAGAAGAGATCGGTTCGTCGATGATGCGCGTTTTGTCATAAGCCAATGAGCGCTCTTTCAGCAAGGACTTGAATTCTTCCGTTACATGTTCGTCGCCAACATCTCCGATTAGTAGCCTGGCATCATATTCATGGGCTAGTAACCACCTCAAGAAAGCCACAAGATTCTCTAAATAGGCCAAATAGATCGCATTACTAGGACTGTCGGCACCAGGCCTTCCATAGTGCTCCATCAAGCCGAGGCCAACAACAGATCGACGCTCCTTTTCACCGTTGTCACTCGCTAACATCGCCTCAGGCAAACTGAACGCCAGATCTGGATAAATAGGGTCCCTGTTTGTCTCAAATCCAATTCGCTTGAGGTATTCCAGACTTGCCTTGTCCCGATAAGACCTGAAGTCGGCCAGAGAAAGAGCGGACTTAACGAAGTATTTCCCCAAAGAGCTATGGAGCGGACCCGCACCGACGCTTACAAACAAGAGTTTGCATCGGCACAATTTTGCTACCAATGACCATTTGAAGAGTGTATAAGGTCCCCAGCCCCAAAGACCGCAAACGTCTGTCAACAATCCAGTTCCGGGTACGATAAGCATCCAGCTTCCCTTAAGGGTTTTTATGGCTGCAAGCCATCTGTATAGCTCGCTTGGTATGCCAATAATGATTTTCCGCAGGAATCGCATGGCTGGATTACCATGGAGCCACAGGGGTTTGACTAATATTCCCGTCATCGGGACAGCATTGATGTTATAGGTTCGCGCAGTAACGTCAGGGTAGGTGCAGATACAGGTCATTTCAGCACCCGGTATGTGACGGCGGAGATGGTAAAGGATTGCTTGAAGAGTGCTCTCGTTGCCAAAGTTAATCTGTCCAAAATGACCAAACAGATTAATCCTGTTTCGCTTCCTTTTACTTCTTTTCAAAGTGTGTTTGCTTTTTGCCACTCTGGTCGTGTGCCGAGGGACATACCCTGTCGGCCGCTGATCAAAACAACATCAGTCCTTTAACTTGACGCGACACAGTGCCTCATAAATCTAACCATTTGTCATCGGCCTGTGGCGTATTGATTACTGCTCCCGGATCTGAAATCTGAACCCGACCTATTCTCCGGGCTTGATGTTCTACGGCGCTGCGTCGCTTGAACTGCGTTTTTCGGTGCTGTTCTCTCCAATAGGCCGGAAAAACAATTCTCTCATTTCATGGTCAAACTTGCGATCCGCCCATCTCTGATTGTACCTCCGCTTCAGCAGTTTGGCGATACTGTCCTTGGGATTTAGAAGAGCCCCAAACAACGTCTGTAGCGTCCCTTTGACTAAGCGGACTCGGCTAAAACCCACACCTAACTCGGCTAGCCGTGTGGTGTGATAGTCCCAAAATGTAGTGTTGTAGTTTAACATGACACTTTTGCCGAGGAATCGGTAATATTCGCATACGTGTCTATGAAGCCGAGCCTCATACTCCTCGGCGGTCAAATAATCCCGACCATAGGTGAGGAGGATGTTCAGAAAGCCTGGAAAGGATGTCTGCATGTTTCCGGACATCGCAGACATGGACCCTGGTCGCACTCTTGTGAAAGTGAGAACCTGATGGACGAAACCGAAATCGCAGTCTTTGAGAAGTTCAAAGCATACCTCGTCGTCCGCGTTCATGTGTGCTTCGTTATAGAAGAGGTCGCGACGCCTTACCAGGTTAGCCCGATAAAGAACGGAGTTTGCTGAGCCGAATACGAACAAATCTCTGAGAAGATGCTCCCGGCAAATCTCGCGACCAGGGATCATATGAGTCGGATAGGGAAGGCCGGTCCAGCGAACTTGCGTTCCCTCTAAGGCATAAGCGCCCACGATCCCGACGGATGGATGCTTCTCGGCGAGAGAAATCATTTTCTCCAAGCATTCGGGAAAGATCCAATCGTCTCCGAAGACAACCTTGCAATACCTGCTCGCCGGGGAAATGTAACGCAATGCAGCGTTGTGGTTCTCCAGGGCCCTCAAGAATCGCTTGTTCTCACTGACTCGGATACGCGGATCTTTCTCTGCAAATTTTCGCGCGATCTCAGCGGAGCCATCCGAGCTGCAGTTATCAACGATGGTGTAATCCCAGTTGGGGTAGGTCTGAGCAAGAACACTTTCAATGCATTCCTCAAGGTGCTGCGCGTTGTTATATACCGGAGTTACAATGGACACCAGAGGACTCGTCGTACTCATAGTTTCGGACAGTTCCAAATTCTTAGAAAATCAGACCTAGGCATCCCTTAGGAGTACTCTGCGTTGCGTGGGCGTGGCGTTAGGACCAACCTTGAAGTTGGTGTATATGGCCGTTTAACCGCGGGTTCCGGGGGGCCGCGATTCTTGTTCAGCGGTTTGGGCAACTTCCTTGGATCGACGTCGATCCCCAGCACGTTAACGCATGAGTCGCGCAAGTTGGAGGGAGAGCGGTAAGCTACGTAACCAAGACCGACGACAGCGATTTTTATCTTTCGATTATGCACCGACGACCGCCAAGCCGTTTTCCGTGGATGCACCGGTTCCGCCGGAAAGAACAACAGCCTGGCATATAGATAAGCAGCGAACTCACTCACAACATCCTTAAGACCCTGGCTGTAGCGCCACCATCGCTTCGCGGGATAATCCACGTTCGGCACGGCGATGATCCCAATTTGTACGTCCTTTCCGAACGCTTTTTGAAAAAGCAGGCGAGTGCGGCGCGCATGTAGATCTTCGGTAACAACATCGATGCTAGACACGGCCATATTGTGGTCGCGAAGCCAGTTCCGCAGTGCAACGGCCGACCCATACGTTCGGTCGCGGTCCATCACGCGGGAAGGGACCATCTGGAGGCGTTCATCCGGGAGGCCACATTTTTTCAAAAGATCTGCGCCCACGCTGGCTGTGGTGTAGAAGTCATTGATGTATCCTCCGCTCCCCCCGACCGGTCCGCCCGTAGTAAAAACGCGTTGATAATGGTTATTTTGGAATTCCTTTACTGCTGCCTGAATCGCGTACTCGTGTATCCACCCTTCGACCACAAGGATATTCGCATTGACGCGACGGGTTATTGCTAGAAAAGGATAAACGTCCTTTACGCATGCGGCGATGACCAGCGCTAGAGCTGACACCAGAATCAGCCGGCCACGCCAGGAAAGCGACCATCGCTCCTTTCGAACAAAAACGCCCCACATCGCTCTGACCGGCATCGCTTTTATCAATGGAACAGACGAAGCAACACTATTTTGCATTAAAGAAACTGACACGGGATTTCAATTCCCACAGAATATGTACGAGCGAAAGTGCCACTCGACGCATTGGAGCAACAACACAGATTAAGATCGCGCCGGAGAGCAGGCCAACGGGAGCGCAGACGACTAATTGCACTAATGGCGGGGAGTTAACCAAAAGGAGGCGTACCAGCCATGTCACGCCGCTAACGACTATCCAAAGCGGAATGTAGCGGAAAAACCCGCTCCAGAGGTCGGCCGTCGTTACCGGGCCCTCCCGGCCAGCGAAGTAATAAAGAATTGGCACTCCGATGAAAAGGCTGACGATGGAATAAGAGATCGCGAGCCCGGCGGGACCGAATGGCAGGCCAGCCACGAAAGAAGCGATTGCGAGACCCGCCCCCAGCAAGTTTACAAGTAACCAATCTCTGCCTCCGCGGCCTTGACTGATGAACAACCAGCTGGCAGCTCTGGCAACCGGTGCAGACTGCGCTGCCACAGCAAACGCGGCAAAGATAATGGCTGCCTTCTCCCACTTTGGCCCGAGCACAACGAGAGTTAAAGGACGAGAAAGCGCAAATAATAACCCAGTAAAGAGAAAGCTTACCAGCGCCATGCTCTCGTACACTTGCAGGAAGGTACGGCGATAGCGCTCTGGCTGCGTTTGCACTCGGGATAGAGCTGGTATGAACACCGAACTGATAGGGTAGAGAAACTGCTCCAAAGGGCGATTCAGTAATTGGGCTGCTCTTGAATAGAGGCCGATCGAATCGGCGCCGAAAAAGCGCCCAACCAACATGCTGTCAGTTCCTTTTGCCAGAGCATAAATGTATCCACCACCCGCCATGCTGGTTCCAAAACGCACGAGGGACTCAGTCCCAGTGCCACGCGATGGTAATTGCGGTCGCCACGGAATTGCGCACCAAGTCAGCGGGACAGCAACCGCAACGGTGACAAGATTTGAAAAAACCAAAGCCCAGTACCGGTATCCCAGCCAAGCCATAACAATACCCACGATAACTCCAGTTAGCATCGAAGCTATCTGGATAAACGCGAGCGCCGTAAATCGCATCTGTCGATTCAACAAAGCTGTGTGCTGGATCGTCAAGCCACTCAAGAAGAAGGTGCTGGATAGGATCAATGTAATGACAACAAGCCGCGGCTCTCGGTAAAACCATGCTACCAGCGGGGAGCTTGCGGCGAGAAGCAAACTGAGCGCACCGCTCAAGGCAACGTTTATCCAAAATAAGTTTGAGACTTGCGCGTGCGTGATACCCTCCCTTTGAACTGTTGCCGTCGAAAGACCAGCATCTTTAAAGGTCATCACGTAGCCCATTATAGTTGTTACCATGGCGTACAACCCGAAATCCTTGGGCGTGAGCAGCCGTGCCAGTACCATGATTGACGCAAGGCCCAGTATGAACAGAAAGCCTTGCGCGATGATTGTGACAAACCCGCTGGAGATCGTTCGGTGTTTGAGATTATCCAGAAGATGATCAGTGCGAAGATGTTTCTCGTTCGGATGGATTGTCTTATCCAAAAGTTCTTGTGTGGCTGTTTCCATTTGAGATAAGCCAATGGGCAACGCCTCACTTTTACTCGTGCTGGAATTGTCGGTGATCATTTAATTTCGTAAAGGCCGTCCGTGTCCTCGCACGAGCGAGATAACTAGTTGAGGACTTCCGCGGGGCCGGGCAAACGGGATTAAGTCGCCGCATAACGGCGATCGGTTAAGATTTAGTCTCCAACATTACCCGAGGGCCCCTTAGCGTGCTCTCAACTTGATTTTGGTCAACAAAGAATGTGGTAAGAAGAGTCTTGCAGCAAAACTTGTAACCCTTCTCTAACATGTAAGCAGTTATCCTCGAATTGCCAGTTCCATTAAGCGCAATTGCTTCGTCATCCTCAGCGAGGACAACTGCGGGTCTGAACTTCCCCCAGTCATTCGACCTGAGAACCTGAAGGTTGAAGCCTTCAACGTCCACGTTCATAAAATCTATCGGCTTACCGGCGGGCAGATGCTGCTCGAGCAAGTGGCTTAACTTCGTCGTCGTAATCTGGCGCTCGCGAATAATCGTCCAATCCCTACAGCCCGGCGGCACGCGATCACGGCAAAAGCCATTCAACGTCGGCTCGTTGAATTCGTAAAAAGTCAATGTTTCGTCGTCCTCACCTACGGCACTTTCGATGTTAATATCGCGCGGGCGTTCATGCTGAAATGCATGCATGCTTCCCGGCATCGCATCGATGTTTATGCCGTTCCATCCGTTTATGTAGAAGAGAAAAGTGTTGGAGAATCTCTTAGGGTGATATGCACCGATATCCACGTAAAACCCCAACCTTTTCGATTCTCCTAGGTCGAAGAGTGCAGCTAGAATCAGATCCTCGCCCTCCTGAGAGTATGATATCCGGCGATAGTCGTTTCGACTGCGAACCAATGCACGCATGCGCTTTGGAATTAGGGATTTAATCAGGCCTTTCATTATACTATTCTGGCAGGTTTCCGTGTACACTTAGAACGCCCGACCACCAGGTTTCGCCGGTTCAGGTTAGAGCCTTTGAAAACCTGGTTTACTGTCTCATGAATCTGGCCAAACATGATCATGGCGCTAACCGTACGGTCGCAATTTCGCCTTGAGTCCCTAAGAAAAAAGCCAGCTAAGAACCGCAGCACGGCAGAAATTTCATCGGCAGCAAGAAGCGTGCACCACAAAATCCTGTTCCTAGAGTAAGTGTTGCGCCGATGCCAGCCATACGCCCTTATTCTTCCCCGGCCATATGTGTAAGCGCGACTTCTTAGCCATGGTACTGTGCAGGTTTCGTGGAGAATCCGGTGGCAGATCTCGGCAGTGGGATAATAAAGTATCTGAAAGCCATGGCTTTGGAGCTTTGCCAGAAAGGATGTTTCTTCTCCCATGATGCGTTTCGGTTTTGGCCCAAGCGTCTCGTCGAAAGATGGCACGTTTTGAAAGACATGTTTTCGAACCCAAAAATTTGGGCCGACCGGGTAATCTGGCGGCGCGTAAAAGGCTTCTCCTTCAGCGTAATTATGCTGGCTGAACCCGAAACCCATCATCCAATCTCGCATCGCCCATTCCGGCTGTTTGTCGTCCGGCCAGGCGACTTTTACCTTGCCACCAAAGGCGCCAATGCTCGGCCACTTCTTAACCGAAGAAGCGATTTCCTGGAGCCAATTTGAGGCCGGCGTCACATCGTCATCTGTAAAGACAACAATCTCTTTCAGCGCGCATTCTCGTAAAGCGCTGTTAAGCGCGCAGCTCTTTCCCGGACGCGGCTCTTTCAAACAAGAAAGGGGTAATCGCGTTTCGTATTCTTTCACTACTTCAGCAGTGTTGTCGCTGGAATTGTTGTCAATAATCACGATGTTACAATCAATTCCGGTCCGTTCGACGCAGGTGAGAGCCTGCAATGTTTCACTCAACACTGCAGCCCTGTTGAAGGTAGGAATCAGAACCGTTATACCCGATGTGTCGCCTGCCATAATTATAAAAACCGGACGGTTGCTAGAGATTAGAAGCGTTGTTTAGCTTACCGCTGATGCTTGAAAGATCCCCATTCCAGTCGGAGGCCCGCTGCTAACTTAGCACGTCCTAAATTGCTCAATGCTCAGTCGAACCGTTCCTAGCCACAAAACGTTTGAAAACCTGATTTGCGGTTTCATGAAGCTCGCCAAACCTCATCATCGCGCTGACTGTGGCTTCGCAATTTCGCTTCGAGTCCGTAATCATAAAACCAGCCAAAAAGCGCAGTGCACTATAGAGCTCGTCCACCACTAGAACCATGCCCCACAAAATCTTGTTCTTACGATAAATATTGCGCCGATGCAATCCATGTAATCTCACGTGTCCCCGGCCATGTGTGTAGGCACGACGCCTTAGCCATGGTATGGTGCATCCTTCGCGGAGAATCCTGTGGTAAACCTCTGCGCCAGGATAATAAAGTATCTGGCAACCATGCTTTCGCAGATTCATTACAAAGAACGTTTCGTCTCCTTGGATGCGATTTTTAGGCCTTGGACCAAGTGTTTCGTCGAAAAACGGCACTTTCTCAAAGACAGTTTTCCGGACCCAGTAGTTCGGCCCGAACGGGCAATCCGGGGTTTTGTAGAAAGCCTCCCCTTCAGCATAGTGGTGACGCGGGAAGCCGAAAGCCATAATCCATTCTGGCTTCGCCCATTCCGGCTGCTCGTTGTCTGGCCATACAACTTCTACCTTGCCACCGAAGACCGCAACTTCGGGCCTTTTCTTTGCAGAGGACGCGATCTCTTGCAGCCAATTTTGATTTGGCGTCACATCATCGTCTGTAAAGACCACGATGTCTTTGAGTTCACATTCTCTTAAGGCCTTATTCAGCGCGCAATTCTTTCCAGGACGTACCTCCTTCAAATACGAAAGAGGTAGCTTCGCAGCGTATTTAGCGACGACCTCATGGGTATTATCGCTAGAATTGTTATCAATGACAACGATGCTGCAGTCGAGTCCAGCTCGGTCGACGCGAGTAAGCGCCTCCAATGTTTCACCCAACACTTTTGCCCTGTTGTAGGTCGGAATCAGAACCGTTATACCCAGCGAGTTCTCTGCCATAATTCCGTTTTTGAGTTAAGTGTGAGAATACCGAGGAAAAACTCCTTAGTATTTCACCATTTTCTTAGCTGGGTAACCCATCACCCCGAAAGAATACATCATCCTGTCCCACCCTCTTAGAGCGGAAGACCTGACGCAATTGTAGTAGAACTGCGTGTGCTTTGCAGCCTCAAAACCAAATAGCCTTTCAATCCAAGCATATTTCCACGATGCCTTGGGGAGCGACAATTGGCCGCCCAAGCTCTCCGCAAGTTGTTGCGCTTCCTGCATCAGGTCGGGGCGATTTGGATAGAAATTGCGCAGCCAGGTCTGCAAATAGGTCACGCAAGCCGCCCGAACGCGGTCGCTGTCTTCTAAGGCAAGCAGATATCCAATCTGAAGTTTCATCCCCAGGAGCTTCGCTTCTATTTTCTTGTCAGACAGTCCGATGCTGCTCACAGAGTCAGGGCCTGAAGCGCGATAGAACACTCTGACATCCGGTACGAATTGGACGCTGTCACTCGACCGGATGACGCGAAAGAAGTACTCTCCATCATTGTCTACCAGTAGCCGTGTGTCCCATGGACCAGCGGCGCTGGTCAATTCCCGACTGACTAGCCACGTGGCCGTCTGCATATGGAGGTTGCCTTCCCATTTTCTTAACAGCCATTCTAGAGGGTCAAGGTCACACCATAGCGCACTCGGAACAAATCTCGCCTTCATTGGCCGATACAGAAAGTCTCCCCATTCACAAGAGATGAGCCTGAGTTTACTTTCGCACTTCTCCGCGGCTTTCATCTGCCTTTGGATTTTATCTGGCGAGAGAAGGTCATCGGCGTCCAGCCACTGCATGTAATCTCCCTGGCAAAGCTGGAGCGCTTTGTTTCTCGCTGCCGATGCCCCCTGATTTTCCTGCGAAATGACAGTTACAGTCTTCGAGGCGAATCGCCGTGCAGTTGCAAGCGTTTGATCGCGAGACCCATCATCAACAACGATGATCTCCTTCCTTGGCCACGTCTGATTGAGCGCCGACTTGATCGTCTCAGCGATCCAGCGCTCGGAATTATAAGCAGGTATTAAGATCGAAACTAGAGGCGCCATCGTGTCGAAGTGTTAAGTCGTCAAACCGTTGAATTGAATCGGATGGCTAACCCGAATTGGGCGTTGTCCGCGGTTAACTTTCAGGAATCAGGCAGAAGATAAAAGATTCGAATAAACGGCCATGGTTATCGCGGCCACTTTATCCCACGAATATCGCTCATTAGCATGCTTCCTGATTTGCTTCCGGCGGTTTTCGAGGTCACCAAACAATTCGCTGTTGAAGTACTTGTCAATCTTATGGGCCAGATCGACTGAATCGCGTGGTTTGAACATGAAGCCGGTCTCGCCTTCGATGATTTCTTCCTTCAAGGCCCCTACATCGGCGGCGATTGCGGGTAATCCAAAGCTATAACCCAAGAACAGCACTCCGCTCTGAAAGACATGCGTATACGGTAAGATCAACACGTCGGCAGCTTTGAAATATAATTCTGTTAGCTCATCCGGAATATACTCGATCCTTTGAATGATTCGATCACTGATTCCGCCATGCGCAATCGCCTGCTGGACATCCTTCCAGTACGTCTCGGATCCTTTGGGCCTGCCAGCGATAATCAGTCGGTAACTTCGGTCTTTCGTCAGAAGAACGTCAAAAGCAGAGATTAAGCATTCCAGTCCTTTGTAAGGAGTGATGTTTCCAAAAAAGAGCAGGGCCTTATCGCCGCTATTTACACCCGTCTGCCGTTTCGCATCCTTGGTCGAGAGCGCAGTGTTAGGGACGGTATTATTGATTCCAAATGGGATAACGCTCACTTTACTCATTGGAATGCGAAAGTCGGATATAAGTTCATTTCTCATCCTTTCGGTATGAACGAAAATGTGATCGCAGAAATTGTACTGAAATCTAAGCGAAAGTCGGTTTAAGAATGAATCGTTTGAATCACGTTTACGAGCATTCACATTATGGACTGTCAACGTGATTTTCTTTCCGAGCAGTCTGTAGTACAGCATTAACAGTGTGCGGTCGAAGAGCTCGAATTTATTGTTCCACAGTAAGTGAAACAGGTTTGGCTGCGCCGTTGCCGCATAACTAATGAGGCGTATATAATACTTTAATACTCGCCACGTTTTCGAAAAAGGGCTCGCATCAGTCCGTTGGTCCCCTCGCAAATTAAGAAAGGTCACACGAGAATTATTGAGGACGGCCGGCACGCTCAACTCATCGCTGCCAATGAAATCAACGAATATTCCTTGGGATGTGAGTGCGGCCGCGACGCCGAGGGCATAGGGCTTGTCTCCGCCGCCGGTCAGTAAGGCGACTCGGAGGGTCGGGGATTGAGTGTTCAGAGTTGACTGTTGGTCTGTCATTCGATGACCTCTGACTTCTGACATCTGATCTCCCACCGGGCGGTAAGTTTTATGGACCGGAATCTGACCTCCGTTTTTCGACCCGTTTGGCTCGACGTACCCAGTTGACTCACCGTGGCTTTGCGCGAAGGCCGGTTCGCGCAGGCTGCCGATCTTTAACATTGCCGTCATGTTGCGGTGTCAAGTGTTGCCGGCCTGGCCAGTTCCAGCTGCGCTAGTACAGCTGCTTCGACTTCCTCCACACTTATTGCGGTTGTCGCACGGCGATCCTGTCCCCGCTTGTAGAAGAATTCTTCCAAGAGGGGCGACACTACTTTTTTCTGAATCCGGTAATCATAAATTTCCCACGGGCTCGTGCAGGTAAAGAGAGTCACGCATCGCGTACGCGTCCCCAACGCCAGATGCATGGGCAGACTATCACCGCCAACGAGGCAGCAGTGGTTTCGGACATCGGACAGATGCTCGAGCAGCGATGTTCTTTTCGGCAGCACATTGACGATCAAGCCTTTATTCTCGAGCCGTTGTTGCAACTCGTCATAGTAGGCCCATCGCTTCATCGGCCAGATAGGCCCGGCTTCGGCTGCTATGGCAACATCTCCCGATAGCCCTGTCTTGATCGGTTCGGGCAATAAATAAGGTTCACCCGCAAAATGCAACCCAAGACCTGCGAAGATCAGCTCCTGATAGCTCTGTCGGTTAAGCAGTTTGAGGCGATCAGCTTGCTGCCGGCCATGGGAACTGATCAGGCTGAGGTCAAACCAGCACTTCGAGTTGTCGGTGTAACACAAGTTCCCGGATGAATCGGCGTAGGCGCCGAAAATCTCTGTCGGCCTGACATTCTTCAAAAATTGGGCAACCTCTAGGGTGTCTTCCAGGTTTATGGCGAGGTCGTAGGAACTATCTAGCACTCTCGCGCGCGCCTCCCATGGGAAATGGCGTAGATTATCTGCGAGCCCTTCCAGGAACACACCGTTCTTTGCTGCCGTGATCCATGTCACCGAACCCCTCAGTCGGTGCAATAGCGGTGTCGTACGGACAACATCTCCAGTAGCACCAAGTTTGATGATCAAAACGTTCATATTAGCTCAAAGCATCTCATGGTAGCGTAACGGGTTCATTTGCTGCTAGTCTATTCGGCAAGCGCAAGCCGGTTTCGGTTCAGCTGTTAGCAGCCTGTGTCGGGTAATCACAAAAGGCCTGGTAAGCCTTGCCGGTTTATCGATTTAGTTCGCGTTAATTGTTCCTAACCAAGTACTACGAGGCGGGCGTATGCTAATTCAGCTCAATCAACTTTCTCTGGATGAGCTCCAGCATAAGGATCTTGTGTATCTCACTCGTATAATTCCGATAGCCATTAACATGACCTTCGATTATCTTTTCCACAGCGTGTGCGCGAAGGTACGGCCTCTGCAGCGTGACCGGATCAAGCAACATCTCCTTCAGGTAGGAAGACAGTTCGTCGCGGTACCAAACACGGAAGTGGGCGACTTTGTGCCTACCCAGGAACAGCTTTTCGACGCGTAACGGAGCAAAGACGTGGTCGAGTTGTGCCAGCCACTGCGGCATCCCGTAATCGTAAGCATATTCCGCCTTAAATGTGAACTCTTGATACTGATGGAGTGCCTGAGTGACACCCGGGATTGATGGGAAGGCAATACCGCGATCAGTCCCAATCCGTGCCAAGCCCGGATTCCCATCAGCAATGAGCCGAAGCGCCGGCTCATTGCTCAGTAACTTCGCCGGCGTCTGATAGGCGAGCGCAACCAGTTCGTTATCAAAATAAGGGGTTCGATATGTGACCTGCGATCGCTCCAAGGTAAACTTGCTCGCCATATACCACGGCGCTTGCTTGAAGGAACTAAAGGAAAGTCTGTGGCCTTGAAGCTCGTTGGCGTAGGTCGCGGCGGCATTCCGAAAGGAGCCCGCCAGTTCCGGGTCGAAAGGACCTGGTTGAGGAGGGGATGGCTTAAACATTACAAGCCGCCTCAGGATTTCACCGCCACAGACACCGCTCAATCGCACTGGGGCGATCTGCCGGGCCAATCTTTGGACGTACAGGTCGACGGCCCCAGTTACGTCCATGGTGCCATCGCTTATGTATACAGCCCTCTCCGCAAGCGCAGGAAATTCGGACAAGAATTCGCCATCCACTGCAATCGTGTTGTGAGGTTGCTGACAAAGCTTCGCTGTCCGCCGAGCAATCTTAACGTCTGCGCAATCACGATATTTGCCGCCCCACGTATAGCATGGAAGTGTACCGGGACTGCGTGGCGCCCAAGCCAGGATCATCCGGCTATCTACTCCGCCGGTTAAAGACAGGCCGACGGACTGTTTCCCAGCAAAATACCTGGGAAGAACCCGTGTCCAGGTTTCTTTTAGCTTCTCGTAAAAGTCAAATTCGTTTAACGCCGGCTGATTTTCCCATGTTTCGTGCTTAAAGTAAGTTTTTCTCTTCACTGGTTCTCCGCGGGAAAACACCCATGCTGAGCCGCCGGGCAGTAAGGAGATTCCGGAGAAAAGGCTCCTGTTTTGCAGAACAGTCTCGCAACAAAGCAACTCGCCCACGCTACGCGGGTCTAACTGACGAGTCGCGGGAAGGACTTTAAGCAGGGCCTTCGCTTCAGAAGAAAAATAAAAGCCGTGTGCATCTTCGTGATAATAAACTCGATTTACTCCGTACCTGTCGTTAAACAGAACGAGTTTCCGCTCGCGAAGATCCAGCAAGACACCGCTAAACCAGCCGTTGAGTTTCTCCAAGAACTGGCAACCCATTTCTTCGTACAGGTGCACGAGATAACTTGCGTCATCTGAGCTAAACTCATGCCCGCGCATCCTAAGCGCATCGATGTCAGCCCGATCGGTGAAATCTTCGCCCGAAAAGAGAAGGCAGACGTCTTTCTTTTCATTCCAGATAGGGAGGCAATCCCCGAACGCGCCCTGGTGGCAGGCCCATCCGCTCCAGAGACCGAGTTCCTTATTGATATACGTGCCATCTGTATAAAACGGTTCATGCACCAGGCATTTGGCCATGGATTTCACGAGAGTATCGTAATCCTCCGACGGTCTTTGGCTGACTATTCCAACGATGCCAGGCATATTCTGATTACGGGACAGAGATTAGAGGGCAGGGATCAGAAATCAGTAGAAATTGGGCGGACAGGGGAAGGATTCGAACCTCCGATGCGACTTGCGTCGCATAGCAGCCCTTGCGAGCTGCTGCCTTAAACCACTCAGCCACCTGTCCTCAGCTTCTTATTTACTCAGCCCGCACTAAGTTCGACAAGCATCCTGCTGCAGCTGTAGCAAAAACAGCTTTACGTTGCAAGGACAACTTTGTGGTCCCACTCTGTTTTGGGGAAGGGAGATCAGGCTTGGGGCCATGTCCTGCCACCCAACACAGAACGTCGCTAACCATCTGTGCCTTGCCGTCCCAACTTAGGCGTTGTCGAGCATAACGCATACCTTGGTGCCGCAAGCGGTCGAGAAACTGCGGATCGCGAGCGAGCTCCCCCAGAATCTTTTCAATCTGCAACACGACGTCGTGTTCGTTAGTGAGAGGGACTTTAAAGCCAACTTGCCCATGAACAATATCCCCAGGGCCGCCGAAGTCCGCGACTACCGGGACGGCACCCATCGCCAGGGCCTCGAAGACCACGCCACCTCCAAAGTCGCGAACCGACGGAAAAACCAGCACGTCAGCGACTGCCAGCCGCTGTATCACTTCACTATGATGTATCCACCCGCAGAAGGAAACAACTTCCTCAATTCCTAGGGATCTAGTGAGTTGCTCAAGGTTCGCCCGCTCCGGACCATCGCCGACGATGGTGAAGTTGGCCCCGCCCGTTTGCAAAAGCCGTGCGGCGCCGCGCAGAGCGAGGTCAACAGCCTTAACCGGGTAGAGGCCGCCGACAAAAATTAACTCAAGCTTATCGCTGCGTTGGGACTTTCGTAAGCCACTCGGATAAAGCGAAGGGTTGATGCCGTTCTCCCCGGGAACAAAGAACAGTTTCTCGCGATATGTTGCAAACTCGGTGTAGGTTTGCGAGGAACCGGCAATGATGGCCGCCGCATCACGATAGGTCGATCGGGCGAAAGGCAGAAACCGGTAGATCCGCCTCAGACTAGAGATCCATTCCTTCTGCTTGTTGGCCTGGCTGAAACCTGGCGGCCATGGCAGACCACCATTGATCGGACCAATTACAAAGGGGATGGGCCCTCGCCGGAGAAAGAAAGCGAAAGGACTCGGCAAGACCGCCGAAACAGGCAAGAGGCGCAGCACCACATCGAAATCGCCAGCCAGGATTCGGGACCGCGTCTGCTGCCAAGCGCGCCACTCAAAGGCCAGATAAAAGAAATAATTGAACGCCGTTAAAGCCTGACTGAAATAGTTATTCCTAAAGATCCAACGAAAGCACCACGCGTGGATACGATCGAGCCATGGAAGACTGACCACCTCGATAGCCTGGAACGGGCCCTGTGCGCGGCGCACAGCTTTCTCGTTGTCACAATGAATCACCAGCGTTACAGCATGGAGACGGGCAAGGGCCTCGGCATGGGAATACCCAATGAGATGTCCGTGAGTTTTGTCCGGGTTGCTCTCCCGCGCTAGCAGCAGAATACGTAGCATAGGTTTGGCGTTAGACTCCCACGGCTATGATAAAACATCACGACGGTTTTGCCGTCAGTTCGAGGCGCATTCATTGGCCAGTCCGGAACGCATGTCGTACCAGCCTCGTCTCAGTTTCTTAAGCGCTTTCTTGAGCTGTTTCGGGAGAGCCTCTTTCCAACCACGGTGAAGACCTAGCTCTAAAGCCAATTTTCCTTTGCGAGTTAAAGGCACAAAATACCTGGGTAGGTCGAATCTTTGAAAGCCGTTGTTTCGCTTGAAGTCGCCTAGGCTGTCATCAAGCCAGTATGCATAGACAAGGTATGGAAACCCTTTCTCCGCGCAGCGTTCGATCACTTTAGCCAAGAGCGCATTTGTGGGTGCCAGGTCGCGATAGGCGATCTTTGAGATGATCTGACCCAGGCAAGCATACTTTCCGGCATCTCCGACCATGATGAAGCCGACCAGTTCTTCGCCCATGTATGCGCCAAAAATTTCTTCCCTGTACAAGAAGCGGCTGAACTCGCGCTTTACCGTCTCAAAATCCTTTCCGTAGTGTAAGAATCGTCGTCCTTGCCGGACGGGAGTCTCATTGAAGATGGAAGTCATCCCCCGAACAAACGTGTCGTCGAAGCTCGCCATTCTCACAGTAAGACCCTTTTTTTGCGCTTTCCGAACCTTGTTTCGGGCCTTTCGATCAATTTGTTTGTCCCACCAAAAGGAATAGCTCTTAATCGGAAGAGCCGCGATCGATTGCGGTTCCATTTGATAGGGATACCTTGGCTCTGTGTCCGGCAGACGTTGCCAGAAGGTCAGAATGTCCGGGCGATCCTTACTCTTTTGAAGCGCGTCAATAAGCACTTCGGGGTTCTCCACGTCCTCGAACCACTCTTGTTGCTCACAGGCGTGGGGTCTGGCGACGCGTAAGACCTTTCCTTCGATTACGATCTTTTTGCCATTAATTTCCATTGTCGTAACACATAAAGGCTTAACGTTCCGTTATAAGAATTAATTGAAATCAATCAGTGATCACACAGCTACGCTTTTAGCTCCAAGCTCTGTGTTTGATCCGACCGAACTCGGCGCAACCATTGCTCGATCATTACCAGGCTAAACAAAAGCTTGTGGTTGTCCTGGCGGCCAGACTGGTGACCTTCAAGCAGTCGTTGGACGGGTTTAGGATTGAGTAAGCCAAACATAAGAGAGCTTTCATCCATGAGCACTTCCCGAAACGCTCCATTGAGAGATGATTGAAACCATTGGTCTACCACGTTGGCGGCGAAGCCGCGTTTCTTTCTCTTTAGAATTTGTGGTGATAGGTAGTTCTGGCAGACCTGTCGATGTAGCCACTTCCGAGTTCCATTACGGACTTTAAGATCAGCGCCGAGTCGTTGCACGTACTCCACCACAGTCCGATCCAGGTAGGGCACGCGGACCTCGAGACTATGGGCCATGGAGAGCTTGTCAGCGTACATCAGCAGCTCATCCGGCAACGAACACCGGATTTCCAGAAGCTGGAAGCCTCCAAGCTCATCGGTGTGCTCTATTTGCGGAAGCAAGTCGCGCCAGTAATCGACTAATTCGTGGCCATTCCTCTGAGGAAGATTGTCGTCGCGAAACAGACCATCTATCGATTCCGCAGACGCCAGCGAGAAAACATCCTGATAGCGCTTCAGCCGATCGTTGCTCGCGAGCGAACGAACTCCGCGCTTTAACATTTCATTGCGCGGCAATCGATTCACGGCGAAGCCGGCCACCGATCGGAGACCTGCTGGCAGCCCGCGCCACCAATTTCCGTAGTGAATACCCAGGTGCCGATTGTAACCACCGAATAACTCGTCCGGGCCCTGACCGATCAGCGCAACTTTTACATCCTGCCGAGCGCGCTGCGATACAAAGTACATCGGAACGATCGATGATGTCGCAATGGGTTCTTCCAGAGATTCAACGATTTTCGGAAGAGCGCGCTCAAACTCGGTCTGGTCGAGCCTTACCCTTACATGCCGCGCACCTAAAAGAGCGGCGGTCACGGCGGCATCGGTTAGCTCGTCATCCTCGAAGCTCTCGCCATAGCCTACCGTATAGGCCGGCCACGGCCCGCCTTGTTCGTTCATTAATGCCAGCAGCAGGCCCGAGTCAAGACCGCCGCTTAGAAGTACTCCGACTGGAACGTCGCTAAGCAGATGACGCTTGACCGCACCTCTGTACAACTCGAGCAGTTCGCAAGCGGCTTCTTCCTTTTTCTTGGGAGTCGGAAAAGGAGTCGGGATGAACTTGTACCAGCGTTCTTCGCGGCACTGGCCTTTCCCCACAACTAGCATGGTACCGGGTGCCAACTTCCGAATGCCTTGAAATATCGTCAAAGGAGAAGGCGTGTAGCGGAAACGCAGAAACAGATTCAACGCCATAGGATCGACATCCGGCTGTGATTTTTGCGCAGCCAGAATCGCGCGGATTTCGGAACCAAAAGTTAAGACTCCATTGTCGATCTTGTAATAGATCAGTTTGATGCCCATGGCGTCCCTGGCCAGGATTAGTCGTTCCTTCTGCACATCCCAAATAGCCAGACCAAACATACCGTTGAGGTGATTGAAGACATCAGTGCCCCATTGCTTGTAACCGTGGATGATCACTTCGGTATCAGAACTCGTCCTAAACTGATGGCCCTTGCTTTGCAGCTGGTTCCGCAGTTCTCTGTAATTGTAGATCTCGCCGTTGAAGATTACCCAGACCGTTTCTTGTGCGTCCGACATCGGCTGATGCCCGCCGGCGAGATCAATGATCGATAGTCGCCGAAATCCCAAACCGACCGGACCGGAGATGAAGAAGCCTTCATCGTCGGGTCCGCGATGGGCAATGGAACGTGCCATCCGTGCGATCGTCTCGCGCTCCACGGGTTCGCGTCGCTGAAAATTAAACTGGCCTGCGATGCCACACATTGTGCAAGAAGGTTAGATTGTAAGGTTTAGAACAGAACAGTTAGACATGAATTGGTAACACGTCGTCGATGACTAATAACTATTGCTTCTTCGTCAAAACGATGTAGTCCATTCCTCTCGACTTTATCCATGGCACATCACGATCGGCCAGCTCCTGCAGCCGTTTGTTTAACCGGATTGAACTTTGTTCTCCAAAAATCGGTCGACCATGGAACCTGATGGGCGGAAATCCTACTGTCGTTGCTTTGATCTTTAAAAGTCCGGCGGGCAAAAGCCACCGGTCTAATTTACGCAATGAATCGAGTCGCAGCGGCAGCCCAGAATCGTCAGGCCGCGCCTTACGAAAGCGCCGAAAGATCGCTCCGATAACTCTTTTTGCCGGTTGCACCAAAGGAGAACTCCATGGATCCAGGACATCATTGAGCCGCCAACGATTGCCTGCTGTGACTAGTAGAAAGCCGCCCGGTTTAAGCACGCGAGCCATTTCCCTCAAAGCCTTCTGCGGAAAGTGAAGATAAGGTATTACGCCTATGGCCAGGACAAGTCCGAAGCTACTGTCTGGAAAAGCGAGATTGTGGGCATCGCCCAAACTGGTCGTCACAGAAGAGTTTACCCCGGCCTCAATTGCATGCTCTTGCGTGGAATTCAGCATGCCTTCTACAGAATCCATCGCGTGGATGAAATAACCGCGCTGAGCCAGTGCTACAGTGCATCTTCCCGCTCCACATCCAATTTCAAGAATTTTTTGTCCCATTGGAATCGCCAGCTCGTCAATCCATCTCAACACTAGATCCAACCGCTTTCGATAAATCGCGCCCTCGACTCCCTCTTGCTCGTAAACATCTCTCCATTGGGTGACGCGCGAGTGAAAGTGCGTGTCGACAAGTGTCTGGTGCTCGGCGCTGCGCGAAATACCAGGAGAAACAGCGGATGATTTCATCTTTGACCTTTCAGGAATTGTTACGATCAGCGGTAGGAAGTCACAGGCTAGAGGTGGCCAGCACTTTGAATTTCGACTGCATTCTCTTTCGGCATCTCACCTCTCAGCTTTTCACCTTTCTTTGCTTCAGAAAGGTAAAACGCTAAACTGCGAAACATCTGCGACTGTCCCCAGCGGTGCATCGGAACATTGTCCCAGCCCAGGTGCAGCCGACGCGAGCGAAAGGAACCGTCAGGCTTGATCCAGTCCTTCAGAATTCCTGCAACCACCGTCTCCAGTGTCGACTCCAATTGCGGGAAGCGGTCTCGAAGTAGCAAGGATACGTTAATGCACTCAGCCCAATCGTAAAGTTCACGCTTGTAAACGGTCAGGCGTGGCGCTTTGGAAAAAGGTTTAGGAAGGCCATCTTCAGAAAAAAGATTCTCAAGGTAATACTTAACACCTTTCGACAGCGCTTCGAGACATCCCGGATGTCCGGTTAGGCCATGAATCTTCGCCAAAGCTTTCATCACAAAACAGGTATGATAGTGATCGATAAAATCTCGCACTCCATCGACAGCGTAAAACCACGAGCCGTCTGGGTTTTGATTCTCCAAGACGAAATTCAAATTTCGTTCCGCGATTTTCCAGTAATCTTCGTTGCAAAAAACCTGGGAGGCGCTGGTGAGCAGGAAGGCACGATAAGCGGCAGCATTAATAACTCCACCCTTATCGAAAGGGGTGTAGGAACAACTACTCGATTTTTCTGATGTTCTGAAATCCTTAATATCAGCCGCGGCATGTCGTGCAATCGATTCGAGAACTATTTTCCACTCCTCCTGTGCAGTCACTTCGAAGACCTGAAGGAATGCTTCGTAACAGTAGGGCGTCGTCGTAATGAGCGGCGTTTGTTCTTTGATTATGCCGTTGCGGGTGACCCAATTGAAGGGATAACCCCAGCAATATTCCTTGAACTCAACGCAGCGCGATTTTTTGAGCTCGGTTAGAAAGTGAATCGCGTTTTCCAGTTGAGAAGAATCTCCGGTTGCCTCGTAAAGGAAAGCAAAACCCATTGCATAGTGGGCGTCAGCGATGGGAAATCGAATGGGATGATGAAACAGGCGGCGTGCGGATGGAAGGACCGCCTCACAAAAAATCATTGGCGCGACAGCAGCCGTGCCCAAGAGCCGGTTCCGGTAATAAAGTGATTTGGCCCGCCCACTCATAGGACCGGCAAAGAAGCTTTGGTAGTCCCATGACCTTTCACCGTAGGTATCCAGCCATTCTGTAAAATGGACAAGGACCTGGGATACTTCTGCTAGTTGTTTTCTGTCTTCTGTCATCTGGTCGTCGCCTCGGTCCCGTGCTTGCCGTGCTGGGATCCGCTTCGCTCCCTTAGTAATGAAAAATTGTCAACCTTCTGGAATCTTAGAAGACCGCGGAAAATAGCTCGCAATTTATTCGTCTGTTCGCGGCGGTGAAACCGTATCAATTCACTGGAAACGGGCCGTTCTATCCGCCGTATGGCTCCCCAGCAGTAACCGGAGAGCAACGCCAATCCGTCAGTGGGTTGCTTTGTGGCTCGATAAAACACGCGGCATAGCTGCCACAAAGGCGAACCACCTAAATAGTAATCTTTTTCCCCGTATGAAAAGCTTGCCGCCCAATTGCTTTTCCCAGCTGTGCCAAGGCTTCGATAATGATGAAATCGCTTGTCAGGAAAGGATCTCGTCTTCCATCCCTTCATCCTCGCTGTCGTTACTGCAATCCAGTCGATTCCGCCTCCACGATTCGGGATGTAACCGCCTACTTCCTCAAAACACTGCCTCCGGAAAAGCTGGCATCCGCCAGCGACGTGGTTCTCCCCTTCGAAACTATCCCTGGCAGTGTCGTAACCGTCATCCTCGGTAAATGGCGTCCCGGCGACGCCTAGCTGTGGATCTTCTGCAAACTTTCCAATCAAAAACCCCAGGTATTCCCGGTCGAATGAAAGGTCGGCATCGAGGTTTCCGATCACGTCGAACTCAAGCGATCGAACCCGTTCCAGACCTGCATTGAAAGCGTGAACTTTTCCAGCAAAACTCCGATCAATCCGCTCCGGCATCCTGAAGAGTTCGATCCATTGATAGCGGCTCGCATAACCTTCAACGATTTGCGCTGTTCGGTCGGTCGAGCCATCGTCCACTATCACCCATCGCTCAGGCAACTGCGACTGCGCAACCATGGACGCGAGGGTCCTTTCAATGAACGCTTCTTCGTTGTGCGCGGGCGTGATTAAGACGTACTTCATTCGATTTGCGAGAATGATGATTGATCAGTGAGAAGTGACCAGTGAAACATTGGCTTCCTTCTGTTTGATGCTGCCTGTCGCCTGTCGCCTGTCCCCTGGCTGCCGTTCGCTGTCGCGATAGATCTGAGAAAAGATCTCATCCATAATTCGGGCTGTTAAAATGATTTCGCGATACGGGATCGGTGGTTCGCCTCGCAAACGGATGCTGTTGTAAAAACGTTCGATGAGCTCCTTCATGCCGAAATCCTGATAACGTCGTCTGCGAAGAAAATTGATTACATTGCATCTCGCATTCCTAAGATGCTCTCTGGCATTTTTCAGCGGTGGAATAAAATAAGTGAGGTAACTCTTGTACGCGCGACTTTGCTTTCGAGTTAAACTTCCGGTGGCAATGTCGACCGTCACTGAATTGGCCGGGCCGTAAATGCGCAACTCATTGAGCCCCTTGATCTGTGTCGAAAAACAAAAGAACGCTGTTGTTCCGTTCTTATCTCGGATCAGGACTCTCAACTCGTCCAGAACTTCCGGTGCACCCAGATTCCTGAGTTGCTCGCTTTGATGTGCCGTGGCGACGATTTCGATCAGATCGTCACCGAGAAATTCAGCCAGTTTGGCTATTCCATGGCTGATGATGTTGTGCAGCAATTGTCCTGGTAATTGGCGAACCCAGTGCTGGCGATTACCAAGTAGCGCACTCACGTAAGTTGTGTCGCCGAGGTCGTAGGAGAAATGGCTCTCCAAGTGTACCGGTTTTCCGCCGAGAAATCCTTGTGCTAACAATTGACGCATCTCCAGGGTCTCAGGCGTGAATTGCAGGTTGTGTCCGGCGGTAATTTTAAGATCGCGACGCTCTGCCACCCGAATCAACGATTCCGCTTCCCCGGCTGTGATGGTGAAAGGCTTTTCCAAATATACATGGCTTCCAGATTCGAGGCATTGTTTGGCGAGCGAATGATGACTCTGTGGCGGAGTTGTAATATGAACAACGTCGAGTCGCGCCGCCTCCAACATTTCCGACAACTCAGAAAAGCATGCAGAAATCCCAAAACGTTCGCCCAGTTGCTTCGCCATGAGCGGTTCCCGATCGCAAAGGGCGACAACCTCACAATCAGGAATGCGATGGATCGCGTCCACATGCTGGTCCGCAATCTTTCCGCAACCGACGATTCCGATTTTTAACATCAAGATGGTGATCAGTTATAAGTGATCAGTGATTAGCGACGGAATTCAACGCTTCAACGGGTCATCGTTTCCGTCCAATGCAAACTGCGCCAGAAATGCCTCCATCGCCCGGTCCATCGGGATCCGCGGCTTCCAGTCGAGCCGTTCTTTGAGCTTCTGATTGGAGTAGCGATTTCCTTTCCATTCGGCAGAGCAGCGGCGCCGATTAAAAACAGGGGGAAGCTGATTTTTTGACCAGCTGGAGTACTTCTCCCAGAGCAGGCACATGGTGTAACCAACAACATAAGGAACTCTAATCGAAACAAGCGATTTTGCCTTGTTCCTGTAGGCTTTTAGGAATTCGCGGCCGGTCATGAGTTCGTCATCCACAACATTAAACACCTCACCATCAATCCCAGCCCTGAGGCCGGCTAGCACAATGGCCTCAGCACAGTTATCAACAAAGGTCAGTGGCAAGGACTGCGCGCCGCTCACCTGGACGAAAAGTCCAAAGGTCTTATTACCGACGCGACCGCTCAATTCTCGTTTGCCGGGCCCGAAAACATACCCCGGGCGAACAATCACATAGGGCAGTTCATATTTACTGCCGTATTCTTTCACCAGTTCTTCTTGCTTGAGTTTACCAAAACCGTAGGGATCAAAACGTTCCTGGGGCGCATCTTCCAACGGGCACGTCTCATCGAGCAAGGCGCCACGTTTCAAGGTCAGGTTTGAGTAGACGGCAAACGAACTGACATTCACAAAGCGCCTTGGCTTGCCGAATTGGAGAAACCCATCCATCAGGTTACGTGTAGCGAGCGCCGAGTTCATAAATGCACCTGCGAATGACTTTTCCATCCCGGCCGCAAGATGATAGATGATTGAAACTCCTTCAGCGGCTGCCCTGCAGTCGTCACGCGAAAGAAGGTCGCCTGTAACAAGCTCAACATTTGTTTCGGCATCGACCTTGTTCAGCCAGTGCTGAAGGCGACTAAGATTACTAGAGGGCCGAACAAAACAGCGGATATTGGTAAAGCCGAATTCGAGAAGCTTCTCGACCACTTTGGCTCCGATAAAGCCGTTAGATCCGGTGACCAAGATTCGCTCATCTCGCGATACAATGTAGTCAGAATTCAAGGCCGAGTTAAGAGAACGGTGTTGAATCATTTCAATCGCCGAGGTTTTCCTGGCCTCCAGCCTCATTTGTTGGCTTTTCTTTGGTCTTTTTCCACGGTCTTCTGTTTCCCTGCTTTGCCTTCTTTTCTTTTTTGCCCCAGGGTTTTCGCAGGGCGGTCCGCGTGGTCGTCGCCGGGGCCCAAGGGGAAGATTTTGTAAGCGGGTGTGGAGATGTGAATTCCGTGTATCCGGGCATGGGAGTGTCGTTGAAGTAATGCTCGTTTAGTCTTACACCGGGGCCACCTCCAAAGTTGACTTGCCCGTTATTCCATGAGTAGCACGGCTCAGTCACTTGATCGTTCCAGCCTCTCGGTCGCACCGGCGTATCACCGCTGATTAACGAGCCTAGCGCTCTGCCAGGTTGATCCAAGGCATGATCAACCTTGCGAATTTCAAGGGAGTCGCCTGCGCAGAACGACATGGTTTGTATCCAGTGGTAACCACCATTATCACTGTAGGTGATTGTGTTTGCCGTGTTGCCCAAAATCGTACCAAAAGTGAGCGTATTAGAGTTACAAATATTACTGGTGCGCCGGATGGTATATCCTAGCCACTGATTTGGTGTCCAATTGCCGCCGGAAACGGTTACGGTTCTTCCAGAGCTGTTACTAGCTGCCTTTCCTGAGAAGAATATCTTAGGGTCGTTCACGTCCCAGCTATTTGTCCCATCAGCGCCGCCCCAACTAGCGAATGGGAAAAAGTTCCGAAAGTTCGACAAATCAAATTTGGGGTTGCCCTTATAGCCACTGATGATGTTGTCATGGAACACCACCACACCCGAACGAGCACCGCCTACAGAGTTATTAACGTCCGTTCCCGTGTAAGTATTCTTGTAAATCTCCATCGCCCTGCCACCGCGAACGCGGCCTGTGCTTTCCGTCCCGTGATTGACGGGCACGGCGTTAAAAATCGTGTTGTGCCTTAACACGAAGCGCGCGCCTGCATGGGCATCAGTTACCACCCGAATGGTAGACGCATCATGCGTAAATGTGTTGTCCTCGATAAACAGGAATTGGGACGAGCCAAATCCGGTTGGCACCACCCACGAGCCATCGCCATAGTTACGTCCATCCCAACTGGAATCGTAGATGTAGATTGCGGTCTGATTCCTATCTTGAACGAATGTGTTATGATCTATGACGCCGATGATCGTATCGAATACCGGCACGCCATTGAGATTGTTCCACTTGGAATTGTCCCAGCGAAACGTCGCTCCGTTGGTGTTGGAGCCATCAACGCGCAGTATGCCCCCCGGCGCAGCAGCTTCGTTTGTTCTACCTCCGTCTTGAAATTCAATCCCGGTCAGGCGCGAAGGACGGCCAGCGGCTAATGACCATCGAATGAGTTGGCCAGATTGCATGGCATCCTTGATAATCGTGACGCCCACGCCAGCTCCTTGTAGCGTAATCGCCTTGTTAACTTGCAATGTGCCAGTCCAAGTGGATGTCCCAGCGGGTATGGTTACAATATCGCCGTCAACGGCTGAGCTGATTGCGGCCGCAACATCGGATTGAGACACACTGTTTGCGTTAACTGTTGTTGCTTCGGTGAAGTGCGAAAGACCGAGAATCAGAGTGGCAGCAAGCAAAACCAGAGCAGCAAGGCGCACTCCTGGTGTTGTGCAGCGGCGAACGTTATTTTCGCCTTCAGGGTCCTTCGGCATATACCAATTCCCCGCTCTCTTCCGTGTCCTCAACCTCGGATGCTTGGGCCGTAGCAAAACGAATTCGTGGATAGTCCATCGCGATCAGATAGAAAACAAACCAGATCGGATTTATCGTTTTGAACGCCGCTTCGGTCCAGTTGTAGACGACTACCGCCGCGAGAAAGCCCAATCGATATCGTGCGATTTCAAAATTCTGAAAAAACTGGATGCGTATTTTCCAGAATGTAGCGACAAACAACCCAATTAGGAAGAGCACCCCAATCGATCCCAGGGTCAAATAGGTTTCCAAATAGCCATTATGGGCCTGGTTTGGGATATAATAGAATAGGCCTTCCAGCGCCTTTGGTCTGTCTCCCAACCAGAAGCTTTCAAATCCCGTCCCAAGAATCGGGTTGGTATGCAAGCCTAGGAGGGCCGTCCAGAGGGGTCTTCGCCCCGACAACTCGGAACCCCTCCCCAGACTCTCCGACATATGCCCCGAAATTCCAAATGTAGCTTCTGCCAAGATAAGGATAACCAAGCCTGCTAAAAGGTATGTCCCGATCAGGTTCTTGTTTATGGAGCGGATACCGACAAACACAACGATCGAAACTCCCAGGAAGAACGATGTGACAGCTGTAGCACTGTGGGCCTGTGAAAAAAGCCACCAGATACCGATCGCGAACCCGGCGATTAGCCGAAGCTCATTCCGTCTCCACCTGCTCCGGTCACATTTCCAAGTTTGCAGTAAATACCAAAAGAAAAAGTAGCCTAGGATAAGACAATCCCCGCCGAGCATGTTTTTGTCCATGGCAATCCCATTCGTGATTGCCCCGCCCCAGTCGGTAAAACCCCGTCCCAATTCAGGATAATATTTGATCCAAAGAATCGAGACCGGGACAATGACATAGGCACACCGCTTCATCAACCGGATTAGCGCTTCCTTGGGATCCGGTTCTGTAAGGATGATTAGCGCCATGATGGGATGACCAAGAATTTTGATCCACCGCTTGAACGCAACGAAGGGAAAATCAGACCAGGTGATGGAAATCAAACAGAAGAACAAGAAAGCGATAACCCAACCGTTGTTGGAAAGGACTTCCGAAAGTCGAACTTGTCTATTAGCGAGGACACAAAAGCCCACTATGACCAGTCCGAAGTAAAAACATGCATCCAGCGGACTTCCCTCTTCCACTGAAGCACCCCCGCCCACAGGCAAGCCGAAGAGGTTGAGCCACGCCGAAATGGATCTTGAACCCCCGACCACGAGCCAAAGGAGTGGCAACCAAAGCGCGCCAGTAACATCGGGCCTTTCCCGAATATCTCGCCTGAAAAGGAAGATAATAAGGGCAATTGTGAGAAAAAGGGCCAGCGACGGGGACAGACCAAGGCCAAACAAGCTGGCGATGCGAGGTTCGAGTTGATTCATCGATTACGAAACCATTTGTTGAAGCCTGCTAATAACGCGACGCACAACCGCCGATTCCGAGTATCGCAGCAGCTCGAAAATTCGGAGAGATCACAGGTCAGCGACGCTCCACAAATTGGATTACCTTCACCGGGCCGCTATCTGGTTCTTGAAATTCTTGAAAGAAGCTGCCGATACACTCAACTGTGTGAGTAATCATCTCTTTTTTCATCTCCGGATAGATCGGCAATGATAAAATGCGGGATTGATTAAAACAGGCGACGGGAAAATCTTTCGGAACGTGGCCGAAGTGTGCATAAGCAGGATAGAATGGCAATGCCTTAGGATAGTTCAAAACGGTGGAGATGCCTGCCTGGGCAAGATACTCCCTCAACGTATCTCGGTTTTCTGTGCGAATGACATAGAGATGATAAACGTGGTCACGGCCAGGACCGACTTTCGGTGTGATTATATCACCTACGTCATCCAGAAGCTCATCGTAACACGCAGCAACATAACGGCGTGCCTCAGTCCAGGCAGGTAAATGGGGCAATTTCGCATTTAGAATAGCTGCTTGCAGGCCGTCCATGCGGCTGTTGATTCCTTCCATGATGTGGTCGCCTTTTCCACCGTGCCGGGCGAAAGTCGTTATCCACTCGGCAAGCCGATCGTCATTAGTCACAACGCATCCGGCGTCGCCGTAGGCGCCGAGGTTTTTACCTGGGCAAAACGAAAACGTCGCGGCGTCTCCAAAGGTTCCAACGTATCGCCCCCTGTATCTGGCAAGATGCGCCTGGCCACAATCCTCTATGACCCAAAGATTGTGCCTTCTGGCGATCGCCATGATCGCATCCATATCGGCCGGCTGCCCGTAAAGATGGACTGGAATAATGCCCACTGTGGCGGGGGTGATCTTTCGTTGGATATCGTCGGGATCGATCGCGAACGTTTCCTCATCTGTGTCACAGAATACGACCCGGCCGCCCGCCTGCGTAATTGTTTCCGATGTTGAGATCGAGGAATGTGCCGACGTGATGACCTCGTCGCCGGGCTTTACCCGAAGTCCCCTCAGGGCGGTGTAAATTGCGTCTGTCCCATTCGCACAGGAGATACAACGCTTCACGCCAACCGCGCTCGCCCATGCCTGCTCAAAGGCGTGCACGTGCCGCCCACCAATGTAAGCCGACTCTGCGATGACTTCGGCAATCGCGCCATCGATCTCTTGTTTGATCGTTAGGTACTGCGAGTGCAGATCGACAAAAGGGATTTTCATCAGGCAGAACTGAAGAGGTCAGAAGTCAGACCTAAGCAAACAACATTAAAGGCGGCGAAGAAGGCGTGCTGGATTGCCTGCGTAAATTCCGGGAACGGTAATATCCTTGGTAACAACTGCGCCGGCTCCAATCACCACTTGATCGCAGATCGTCACCGGAAGGATCGTGGCATTTGTTCCCACGCTCACGCGATTGCCAAGTCTAGTCGATCGCCAGAGCTCCGGGTTTTCGGCGGGTCCGCCGGTACCGAACAGGTCGTTAACAAACATTGCGCCGTGGGAAACGAAGCACTCGTCTCCGATCGTTACGAGCTCACAGATAAATGCGTGCGACTGAATCCGGCATCGCTGGCCGATCTTTACGCCCTTTTGTATCTCTACAAATGGACCAACGAAGCTGCCGTCTCCAATCGTGCACCCATAGAGATTGACAGGCTGTATGAGAGTGACGTCTTTACCAAACTGAACATCTACAATTCCGGCGTGACGGATCTCTGGCTTTGCCAGAAAGGTCCCTCCTGGTGGTTGGCTGGAAGAAATCCGGCTAGTCAAGAATCGATGGAGTGATTTATTCGGCACGGAACCAGTCTGGAACTGCGCTTTTTGAATTTCTTCCAGCTTGTGGGCTTCACAGAAGTCGCTCATTTCTCTGCGAACAGCGTCTTATATGCCGCCAGGAGGTTCTTGCCGACCTTTGTCCACTGCAACTCATTCTCAACCCGTCGGCGACCGTAGGTCCCCATTTTGTTCTGAAGCTCGGGTTGATCCATGAGTTGGGCAATGGCTTTCGCGAATTCAGGTTCGCTGTTCGGTTCAACATAGATGGCAGCGTCTCTAGCAGAAAATCGGGTTTCTTTCAGATCGAAAGAGACGATCGGCTTTGCCGATGCCATGTATTCCATGACCTTGATCCAAGTGGATGTCGGCAGCCGCAAGGTTAGCTTGCAAGTCTTCATCGGAGATGAAGCCTGTTAGTTCGACGCAACCATTAAGCTGCAGGTTTCCAGCCAGAGTACGCAAATCTTGCAGTGAGTCTCCGGTGCCCATTATTACGCAATAGAAATCCGAACGCTTCAAACCATGTAGTAAATGGCGCAACGAACGCAGCAGGTAATCGACACCGTCTTGTGGATTTAAGCTGCCAACATAGCACAGAATGGACTTGTTCATTCCTTTCAGGCGGGGGCTCGGCGCGGCCGGAGTCATTCGCATCTGGTTCGGCCCATTTCTTACAACGAAAATATCTGCCGGGTTCTTATTCGCCCGCTGAATTTGTATTTGTTTATACGATTCGTTCGTGGCGATCGTGACGTCAGCAAGTTTTAAGCTGCACCACTCAAACACTCTTAAAAACCAGGTGTAAACTCCTTCCGCGGCGCTATAACGGGATCGGTAAAGCTCCGGACAGAGATCGTGCTGATCAAAAACGAATTTCTTTCCGAGTAGCTTGAAAGGCACTGCCGCCAAAAAGAGAGTATCGGGCGGGTTGTGGGCGTGCATTACGTCGAAGCCGCGCCTCACAAAAATATATGTGCTAACTAGAAAACACGCTGACGTGAAGTAAAGGTATTCTACAACATAACCAAGAAAAGATTTTAGCCTAACGAAAAGCAGATTCAATCGGTTACCATTTCCAGCTACTGTCTTTTTAAACAGCTCCAATGTCGGTACACGGTAAATTTCTATACCATTCCAGGTTTCGCGCGCCGCCTGGCGCTGGTTCCGAAGCGCGATTACCGCGACCTTGTAACCCGCATCAGCGAGTAAACGTGCCTCATTCGCGACGCGAGTGTCCTGGGGAAAATTGTTTTCGACCCACATCAGGACTTTGGTTGGAGATCGCATACGGTCGTACTGCTTTGTAACCCCGCGCTACCAGCAGATGCCTTGATAATTCGGAGAAAGCTTCACGGTTTCGCTAGGTAACCGAATCAAATCAATAATCACCTTTGAATCGCCATTATTGGCTACAGCTTCCTGAATCTTGGAATTATTCTTGCCAACTACGACTACGTCACTGGCTTCGATGGCTTCCTTTGGAGAAGAAACCATCAGCGATGAAATGTGAGGTATTGCCTTCTCGATGTAGTGCTTGTTTGCACCCACGAGTCTCGCCAAGGCAACTTCTTCATCGTAGATAGCCAATTTATATCCTTTGCCGATCAAGGTTTCGATCAATCCGACGATGGGGCTTTCACGAAGATCGTCGGAACCGCCTTTGAAACTGAGGCCCAAGACCCCAACACGGTTTGTTCCCGTGTGGCGGATCAAATTGAAGGCTAGCTCGATCTGTTTCCGATTTGTTTCGAGCACAGCTCCAAGCACCGGCAGCTCCAGATCCAGCTGCTTCGCCTTGTAAAGAATAGCACGAAGATCCTTTGGCAAACACGAGCCACCGAAAGCAAATCCGGGTTTAAGATAGTAGGGTGAGATGTTCAGCTTCGTATCCTTGCAAAAAATCTCCATTACTTTGTGACTATCAATGCCCAAAGCCTTACTAAGATTTCCGACCTCGTTCGCGAAACATACCTTGAGTGCGTGAAACGCGTTCGAGGCATACTTAATCAACTCAGCTACCGGAATGGGAGTGCGCTCCACAGGCGCTTTTAGACTGGAATACAGAGTTGCAAGTCGTTCGGCAGCACGATCGCCACAGGCGCCAATGATGGTAAAGGGAGGATGGTAGAAATCATAAATGGCCGTGGTTTCACGCATGAACTCGGGATTCATGCAGATGCCGAAGTCTTTTCCATCCTTTTTACCAGATTCTTGTTCGAGCAAAGGTCGCACCACATCGTTCACCGTTCCCGGTAACACCGTGCTTCGGACGACTACGACGTGAAAACTATCCGTGGTTCGTAGCAACTCTCCGATTTGACTGACAACTCTCTTTAACTGGTCAAGACCCAGGCTGCCGTTGTCGTTGCTAGGTGTGCCAACACAGATCAGGGAAATGTCGCCAAGTCTCTGTACCCGCTGAGTGGCTTTCAATCGTCCGGCGTCAACTCCGCGGCGAATCAATGGTTCCAAGTCCGGTTCAATGATGGGGCTTTTTCCCGAGTTAATGAGAGAGACTTTGATCTCTTGTAAGTCCACGCCGGTCACCGAATGACCCATCTCAGCGAAGCATGCAGCTGTCACGCACCCTACGTAGCCCATTCCGAAAACTGTAATATCCATAGAAGTTATTTTGTGGTTTTAGCCCTTTGCTAGCTCGCTATGTCCTGCGTTATTCGTGCACAGAACTGGGCTACCTGCCTCGGAGTCGTGTTCCAAAAAGCGCCGTTATGGCGCTGGTTCACATAATTCAAAAACGACCTGTAGTGATCAACCGGATATTCTCTTGATGTTGCGATCGCGTTATCAAAGCACAAATAGTCAGGATGAACGTCAACTAATGCCATCCCGCCGTGTTGCGCGATCCAATCGAGTTTTCGCATCCAGATTTCCGGCGTCTTCTCTTGCAATAGTACGAAGAGCGTGAAGTCTTGAGGAAGGGTATAAGGAAGTTCAACGTAACCGCTGGAAGAAGACTTGATGGTTGGTCGTTGATACCTGATCGATTCGCCATCTGGATTCGGGACCCAGAAGGGAAAGATCGTGTGCCGGCCCTGGGGTTGCGGTTCGAATGGATCCGTATCGAAAGTGGACGCATCGTACTGCACGTCGAGGTCGTGCAGCCAATCGAGATTACGCAACATGAACCCCGATCTGAATCCCGACGCTCCCCATTCGCGCGCATAGGCGTTGATTCTCGCGGCGCGCCGCGTGAACTTGCGACGCGAGGAAAAAAGATGGCCATCGTGTTTAAGATCGTGTATGCCAACCTCGAAGCCGTTGGCAGTGAGCTCCTGCCTCAATTCAACTGGGACGCGGTAACTCCCTTCTGGAATAAAGTTAAAGGAAGAACAAAATCCAAGATCTCGTTCCAGTTCCATCAAGGACCGACACCTGCCGAGTCCGGCCTCGCTCTCGACGTCGTGCGTCAAAACAAACGCAAATTTTTTGTTCCCCGGCCAGCCTGGCCAGTTTTCCGGTGCCCGCTCCGAGCCCGGCATAATAGGCCATACATCTCCGATTTGCTTGCGTAATCGCATAGCCAGCTTTCGTCGAATGGCCGTTCGAAGGAATTGCGGAACGAAAGGCTTTAGCCCGTAATAAACTCTATTGCGTAACATGAGAGAATAGCGACCTCGGTGGCCGCTAGAAAGGTTGGTGTGAGCACGAAGCGGCGGGTTAAAACTTGTGTGCCTCTCCTGTCTCGACTCTTCAAACCTCGGCGCCGGTGGTCAGCGAGCGCCTCTATCAGCATCGAGGCCGACATGGGAGGACAAGCAGATGTATCAGGAAGAGTGGCAAAAGAGAGAGCATTCGCAGCATATCAACAATCCCGACCGAACGGGAAGCGACCGATTGCAAAAATGTTATCAGTGCAGCCAATTAAGACTCAGAATCAAGCCACTTCGGGACGTAGGAACGCGTCTTGTTTACCACGACTGCAACATTGTTTCGCTCCGCAATCAGCTTCCCATAGCTGCGCCTGATTACCTCGCGGTTGTTCTTCTCCGCCTCGACCACGACCAAAAGCTTGTCCATGAAAGCAGCCATTCCCCAGGTGGGGCTCGTTTGATCTAGCGGGGGCATGTCAAAGATAATGTAGTCAAAGTCACTTGCCTTCATATTCGGCATCATGTCGAAGAATTTTTTCAAGCCGAGCTGCGCCGGACCGCCGGTACTGGGTGATCCCACGGTAGCGAGATAGAGATTCTCCGTAGCCGACGCGATGGAGTCGGATGGCTTAAGAGCTTTGTTCAAAGGATAAGCAGGTTTACCCTTGAAAAACGGGTGCACTTCCTGCGGGCCCAGATTCACATCGACGAGCAGCACCGTCACAATATGGGCGAATGAAATGGCCGGCCTCCCAAGGCGCCAACTTCGGGTGACGCCGTTGCGTAGTGAGGGCCCCCGGATCTGCCGGTGAACCGTTTGAAGGCAAAGCAAAGCGTCCGTTGGCATACGGGATCGAGAGCATCAATGGAATGTGTAACTGCGTCTCCAGTTGGAACGGCCGGCCAACAGTCTGGTTCAGAACCAAACCCCTTAACAGTGCTAAGGCTATGCCGAAGGCTAGCCCGCCGCCGACCAGTCCAATGAGAATCTTATTGCGAGTTTTGGTCTCCAAGCTGGGAGGAGAAGGGCGCTGGACCGCGCTAATATTGGGGATTTTAGACGGGTCCAAAGCCTCGTCGATACGGGCCTTTTCGAGCGATGCCGCAAAGTACTTGTAATTCGCTTCGTCCATCTCCTTCTTCCGTTCCAAGTCTTCAATCTGCGGAGCCAGCTCTGAAAGCTGCTTTGTCCTCTGCTGAATATCGCGAAGCCGGGACTTAAGCGCCTCGACTTTAGCTTGGATCCCGGCAACCTTGGCTTTTGGGTCATCTGCAGGTTTTTTCTTTCTCCAAGTCTTTGTTTCATTTGCAGCCTTTTGGCTGACAAACGCTTGTTGCTCAGCCAAGTCCGCTTGCGCCGCGTTAAGTTGGTCCTGGGTCTTTGCCAATTCAGTTGTCAGGGCGGCTGAACCCTCCTTGAGCGATGCGATCCCTGTCTTCTCCCTCAGTGACTTCAGGGAGTCTTCCGTCTGGTTTAAACGGGCGCGAACTTGATCCGTTTGTTGAGCCACAAAATCGAAGGCGCCGGCGGAGCGATGCACCTCGAGGTGCTTAACGAAATAACGACTTAACAGTTCCTGCAAAACGAG
>WNFY01000072.1_pt1 | contig 63221 bp, 66 predicted proteins | sample 5400091 | NCBI WGS metagenome assembly WNFY01 (sample SAMN13153364, study PRJNA577476) | soil metagenome | isolation source: 60 cm soil or saprolite under grassland replicate 1 | place: USA:California | collected 2016-06-15
CCCACATCAACAGCAACCGCGCGGAGATCGAGGCGCGGCAGGCGCGCTACCCCGACCGTGCCGATCCGGCATTGGTCAGCGTCGGCATGACGGACACCGGCTACGGCGAGGACCATTGCTGGGCCGAGCACTTCACGCGCGTCGTGGACGTGAACAGCTCGACGCCATTTCCGCCCATCGTACCGGCCGCGTCGCCGCTCTAGGAGATCCACTCGGCTGGGGTGCTCACCAGGCGTGAGCGCCGGGCCGGGGCCGGCCGTGGCGCGGACCCGCGGCGGCCGCCGCGCCCGGCTCACGACCGGGTGTTCTCGCGAGCCGAGCTGGTCGATCGGCTGCGCGGCGCCGCCGACGTCGCGGAGGCGCTCGCCGCGCGGGCGGACGAGATCGCGGCGCGCCTCGCGAGGCCGAGGCGCTCGCTGCACGAGCAGCTCGAGGTGACGATGGACGAGCTCGAGTCGCTCGTGCGCGCCTTCAACGACGCGTGCGGCCGCGAGCGCCGCGCTGCCGCCGCGAAGCTGCGCCACGCGCTCGCCCGCGAGCGCGCATGGCGCCGGGCGCTCGTCCGGGTGGAGCGGCCCATCGCGGCGCTGGGCTGCGCGACGGCGAGGCTCCTCGCCGCGGCGCGCGCGTCGCTCGCCGACGCGCGCTGACGGGTGGTCGCGCCCGGGAGCCGCTCGTGAGGTGAGCAGGCGGATGCGACGAGGCGCGAGCGAGGCGCGTCACTCCGCGTCGCAGAGCGACCCGAGCAGCTCGAGCAGGTGCTCGATGTCGAACGGCTTCTCCAGCGCCGCCGTCACGGAAGCCGGCGGCTGCCGCCAGTCGCCGCTCATCCAGACGACGGGGATCGCGGCGAGCGCCGGGTCGGCCTTCATCGTGGCGAGCACGCCGGCGCCGTCGAGGATGGGCATCCATTGATCGAGGCAGACCGCCTCCGGACGCAGCCCCGACCGAAGGAGGTCGAGACCTTCGGCGCCGTCTCCCGCCGACGTGACGCGGAAGCCACGCGTCTCGATGATCTCGGACAGCGCTTCGCGGAGATGGTCGTCGTCCTCGACGAGGAGGACGAGTGGAGGAGCCTTCTTCTTCCGCGCCTTGGTCGCTGCCGTGATCACGAGCGGATTGTACCGGAGGAAAAACTTGTCCGCGGTCACGTGACCTGGGCACACGTCCTGCCTCACGTCTCCGAGGCCCGAAAGGGTCCCGGCGAGCGGAGGGGCGCCGCGGCGCCCCGGAACCTTCGCGCCTCGCGCCTTACAATCGCCGAGCGAATCGACGCGCCTGCCGGCGCGGTCGTCCCGCATCGGAGGGCGGATGCCCGGTCCAGACGAGCTGCTCCCGCCCCCGGCACCGGTCGCGATCCCGGCGCGGCCCGCCGACGGCCACAAGGGCACGTTCGGGCGGGTCGCGGTGGTGGCAGGCAGCGGGGCCTTCACCGGTGCGCCGTTCCTCGCCGCCACCGCCGCGCTGCGGGGGGGCGCGGGGCAGGTGCGGCTCGTCGTCGGCAGCTCCATCCATGCCATCCTCGCGGTGAAGGTCACCGAGGTCGAGGTGAGCCCCGTCCCGGAGAGCGCGCCCGGAGCTCTCGGCCCGGAATCGTTCGAGGCGATCGCGCGGACCCTGGCCGACTGGGCGACGGTCGCGGTGGTCGGCCCCGGGCTCGGCCGTCACCCGGCGACGTCGCGCCTCGTCGCGCTCCTCTCGCGGACGGCGCTCCCGCTCGTGCTCGACGCCGATGCGCTGAACGCGCTCGCCGAGGACGAGGCCGTGCTCGGCCACCTCGGTGAGGACGGCCGCGCGCGCGTCCTCACCCCGCATCCAGGGGAGATGTCCCGGCTCGTGCGGCAACCGATCGACGCCGTGCAGTCGAACCGTCTCGCGCTGGCGCTCGACGCCGCGCGGCGGTGGGGGTCGGTGGTGGTGCTGAAGGGCGCGAACACCATCGTCGCGTCGCCGGACGGCCGCTCGTCAGTCGACCCGCACGCGGTGCCGGCGCTCGCGACGGGCGGCACGGGAGACGTCCTCGCGGGCCTCGTCGCGGCGCTCCTGGCACAGGGAAGCGACCCCTTCCAGGCGGCAGTGACGGGCGTCTACGTGCACGCCGCGGCGGGCAGGCGCGCCGCCCGCGGGCTCCGCTCGGGCCTCCTCGCGACCGAGCTGCTGCCGGTGATCCCCGAGGTGATGCAGGAGCTTCGCGATTCGGGGCGCTCGCTCGATCCCTGACGATGGCGCACGAGTTTCGCGCCCCCGTCTCGCTCGACCGGCTAAGGCGCAAGAAATGCTTCCGAGCCCGCCGGTGCCCATCGTGACTACGGCAACTTGGACCGCGGCGCGGGAACTGCATTTGACCGTGGTCAAGCGGCACGCGCTACGAAAGGGTCACATGGCCGACCAGAACTGGGACGAGTTCGCTCTGCTCGTGGTCGATGTGCAGCGGGACTTCTGGTCGGCGGATCTGGAGAAGGCGTTCCCTCGCTTCCAGCAGGACGTCGAGCAGCTCCTCCGCTTCTGCCGCGGGTCGGGCATCGAGGTCATCCACCTGCGGGAGGTGTTCAACGACGGCGACCGGTCCGACTGGCTCCCGCGCTACCGCATGCGGGGGCGGTCCCCCTGTGTCCGGGGCACGCCGGGCGCGGCGCCGCTCGAGGTGGCGCTGGAGCTCCCGGGCGAGAAGGTCATCGAGAAGCAGACGCAGAACGGCTTCCACAGCCTCGAGCTGCTTCCGTACCTGTGCTCCAGGGAGAAGAGGTACGTCCTCGTGGCGGGGCTCGTGACCTCCGTCTGCGTGGCGCTCACCGCGACGTCCGCCGCCCAGACCGGCTTCCTCGCCGCGATCGTGGCGGACGGCTGCGCGGACTACCCGGAGGCCCACGAGCTCACGCTGAAGCGCTTCCGCGGATGGCTGCTCGACGTCGCGAGCACGAGCGAGCTCGCTGCGCGCCATGGCGACTGGCGAAAGCAGCTCGAGCAGCTCCGGCAGCTCGGACCGGCGGCGCGCCCGTGCGTCGGCTGCGCGCACGAGCTCGACCCGGGCTGTCAGCACCGGTCTCGCTCCTCGCGGCGGGCCCCCGTCGCCGTGTGACGGTCGCGCCGCTCGCGGGCGCGATCAGGCCGCCTCGGAGTCGGTGCGCTTGCCGAGGCGCACGGTGATCTCGCGGTCCGGGATCTTCACCGACACCTCGATGTAGCTGAGCGTGGTCAGGATGAAGGCGAAGGCGAGGAGCGCGCCGGCGACGTTGTACGCGCCCGCGTAGGACCCGGTCCGGTCGGCGATCCAGCCAGCGAGCATCGGGCCGACGACGCCGCCGACGCCCCAGGCGGTGAAGAGGATCCCGTAGTTGAGCCCGAGGTTCTTCGTCCCCCACGCGTCGGCCACCGTCGCCGGGAAGAGCGACAGGCAGGCGCCGTAGCTGAAGCCCACCACCGCCGCGCCCACGATGAACCCGCCGATGGTCGTGAAGCCCGAGAAGAGGAACATGGCGAGCGCCTGGAGCACGCAGACGAGGCCGATGGTGACGACGCGCCCGACGTAGTCGGAGACGACGCCGGCGATGACGCGCCCGGCGGCGTTGAAGCAGGCGAGGAGCGCGACGAAGACGAAGCCGATCTTGATCGTGTTGCCCGACTGCACCGAGACGATCTTGGCCATGTGGCCGATGATCATGAGCCCCGCGGTCGCGGCGCAGGCATACCGGAGCCAGAGCGACCAGAACGCCGGGGTCCGGACCATGTCCCGCCACGTCTTCTCCGGGCGGACGGTCGCGAGGGCGGTCGCGACGGCGTCCTTCTTCACCAGCAGCTGCTCGGGCGGATTGCGGATGAACTGCGCGAACGCGGTCGCGGCGACGAGGAAGCCGGCGCCCAGGATGCGGAACGACGTCGCGGCGCCATAGGTGACGAGGAGGTGCTTCGAGAGCGGCGCGATGTAGACGGGCGCGACGCCGAACCCGGCCACGACGAGCCCGGTGATGAGGCCCTTCTTCTCGGGCGGGAACCACTTCACCGCCGCCGGCGTCGCGGCGGCGTAGCCGAGCCCGAATCCGGAGCCGCCCAGGACGCCGAATCCGATCACCGCCGGCAGGACCGACCCCGGTCCGGAAAGGCTCGCGACGAGGAGCCCGAGGCCGGTGAGGACGCCGCCCGCCGAGGCGATGACGCGCGGACCGACCCGGTCCTGGAGCCGGCCCGCCGGGATCATCATGATCGCGAAGAAGGCGATCGCGACGGTGTAGGGGAGCGTGGCCTGCATCTTCGTCCAGCCGAACCCGCCCTTCTCCACCGTCTCGACGAGCTGCTTCGAGAAGACGCTCCACGCGTAAAGGATGCCGAGCGCGAGGTTCAGGCCCATTCCTGCAAGCGTCACCGTCCAGCCGCGTCGTGACATCGAATTCCCCTGGTGGAGCTTTGCGCCGAGCCTCGCTGCGAGGTGGCGTGTGGAAAGAGGTCCCGCGCCACGCGAGCGGCGGGGGTTGGACGAGTCGCGCGGGCGCTCCGGCGCGGGCAGCGGCGGAGTCGCGTCGGCGGCGCCGGCCGGTCTCGGGCCGGCGAAGCGGAGCAGGTTCCGCCCGCACGCTCGAAAGCGTTCCCGCAGGAGCCCGACACCGTGCTGCTCCGCCCACGCCATCTCCTCTTCGTCCAGGAAGTGGACGATGGAGATGGGGAAGACGCGATCGTCCACCTTCACACGATCGCGCAATCCCGCGTGGAAGCGGCTCGCGCTGGCGGGCAGGAGCGCCACGCCGACCCGGCCCGCCTCGCGCATCGCGGCGTCCTCGAAGCGGCCGGCGGTCTCGCCGGCGCCGGCGCCGAAGTCCTCGGCCTCGAGCCGGGCCAGGATGGCGCCGATCGCGGAGGGATCGCCGTCGGTGACGGTGGCGTAGATGCGGGGGCCCTTGCCAAGCGTGAAGACGGCGTGCCCGACGCCGGCCGGGCGCAGCGGGCAGACGGCCACCGGATGAGCGCCTCCCCCGCCGGCGACCGCGACCCAGCAGACGTCGCCCGTCGCCGCGGCCGGCAGCCGCTTCAGCACGAACGCGAGGACGCGTGCGTTGAGGTGATCGAGCTGGGCCACGGTGGAACGGAGGATGACAGCGCACGCGAGAATTGTCGCAGCGACGAATTGTCGCACACGCCGGGCGCCGCAAACACTGCGCGTGATATTTGCGCGGACGCGCCCGGCCCTTGCCGCGCGACGAGATGGCCGAGAGAAGCCGCACGCTGGCCTGGCCAGGCTCGTGTTCTCCCGGGGGCTGCCGGCAGGAGGCGTCGACGTCCACCCGCTCGCCCGGATCAGCGTCCCCGGTGCTGCCGCAGGAGGTGCCACGCGGCCTCGACACGAGCGAGGGTCCGGACGCTCTCGAGGGTCTGCGTGCCGGCTGCGGGCGGCCACAGGACGCCGCTGGTCGCCGCCAGCATTCCGCAGGTAGCTCCCACCAGCGCCGCGAACGCGATCCTCGCCAGCATGGCTCTCCTCTGAGCGAACGCCGTGCCAGCGCCTTCTCTCGATGGAAGCGGCCGTCTCTCGCCGGTGCCGGCGCGAGCCCGGGCAGAGCCTCCCTCGAGGGGCGTCGCGATTCGGCACATCGGCCGGCGCCGCCGTGCGCGAGCGGCACTCCCGTGACGGGTGCCGGTCCGACTCCCACGGTCGAGCGACATGCTGCCCGTCGAGGCGCTGGCCATGCCTGAGAAAGGAACCTGTTCGGGAGGCTGGCCATGTCCGCAAACGCGCGCGCCCAGGTCGTTGGCTCGAAGCACCTGTGCGACTGCAGCCGGCGCGCGACGTACGCCACGCGCATGCGCCAGCGGCGGCGCGCCCGGACCGACCACCCCCTGTGCGAGCGCTGCTGGCGGTCCCTCGCCGATCGTTACCGCCCGGCGCCGGCCGCGCCTCGCTGGCTCCCCGACGAGCTCCTCGCCCGCGTGCTGTCCGGCGCCGCCGCGCGCCCCGCGAACGCCCCGTCCGCCGCGTGACGAGGCGGCGCACAAGCGGGCGCGACCGGTCACCCGCCGCGCCCCCGGAGGAGCTCGAGGAGCAGCGCGTTCACCCGCTCGGGCGCGTCGAGCATCACGTCGTGCGACGCGCCCGGCACGCGCTCGACGCGCGCGTTCGGGACGAGGGTCGCCGGAGGCGCCGCGAGGTGCGGGGCGAGGAACGGATCTTCCTCTCCCCAGATGACGAGGACGGGCACCTCGATGCGACGCGAGGGCGCACGATCGGGCGCGCGCCGGGCCGGAGCCAAGAGCCGCCCCGCCAGTGGCGCGCGCGCCAGGATCGCCCTCGCCATGGCCCGGTACACGTCGAGCCCGCCGCGGAGCCAGTCCGCCTGCCTGGCCGCCTCCACGTACGGCTCGATCTCGTCGTCCGCGACCGGCGCGGCGCGCATCGCCCTCAGCGCACGGCGGAGCAGCGCCCCGTCGCGCGCCGCGAGGACGCGCTCCGGGAGCGCCGGGATCATGAGCGCCAGCATGTACGCGCTCCGCAGCGCCTGCGCGTTGCGGAGCATCCCCCTCGCCATCGCCGCCGGGTGGGGCGCGTTGAGGACGACCAGCCGCTCGAGTCGCTGCGGATACCGCGCCGCGAAGCGGTAGCCCACGATGCCGCCCCAGTCGTGCCCGACGACCGCGGCCGCGCGCTCCACGCCGAGCGCGGAGAGGAGGGCCTCCACGTCCGCGGCGAGCCGCGCGACGCTGTACGCCGCGACGCCGCGTGGGCGGCCGGAGAGGCCGCACCCGCGCATGTCCACGGCGATCGCGCGGAACCCCGCCGCCGCGAGCGCCGGCAGCTGGTGGCGCCAGGACCACCAGAACTCGGGGAACCCGTGGAGCAGGACGACGAGCGGCCCGCGGCCCGCCTCGACCACGTGCAGGGTGACATCGGCCGTCCCGACGAAGTGGTCGTCGGCGCCGGCGATCCGCGGCGTCGCGCGCATGCCACTGCCATCGTGCCCGCCGGCCGTCCCGCGCAACCGCCGCAGGGGGCGGCGTCACCGCCGGGCGGCGTCCCGGCGCGTGGCCTCGGTTCTGGTGGACGGCTCGAGCTCCGGCGGACATCCTTGGGGCAACATGCCCACCTTTCCCGGCACCGTTCCATCCCGGCTCCCGGACGTCGGCACGACCATCTTCACCGTGATGTCGCGCCTGGCGGCGGAGCACGGGGCGCTGAACCTCTCGCAGGGCTTCCCGGAGTTCTCGGCGCCGCCGCTCCTGTACGACCTCGTCTCGAGGCACATGCGGGCGGGCGAGAACCAGTACGCGCCGATGGCGGGCGTCGCGGCGTTGCGCGAGGCGATCGCCGCCAAGGTCGAGGCGCTGTACGGCCGCCGCTACGATCCCGAGCACGAGATCACCGTCACCGCGGGCGGCACGCAGGCGATCTTCACCGCCGTGGCGGCCCTGGTACGCCCCGGCGACGAGGTGATCCTGTTCGAGCCCGCGTACGACTCGTACGCTCCGTCCATCGCGCTGAACGGCGGGACGGCGGTCCGCGCCCAGCTCCGCTTCCCCGACTACCGCCCCGACTGGGCGGCCGTGCGGCGCCTCGTGACGCCGCGCACGCGCCTCATCGTGGTGAACACGCCGCACAACCCGAGCGGCACCACCTGGACGGAAGCCGACCTGCAAAGCCTGGCGCGGCTCGTCGAGGGCACCGACATCGTCGTCCTCGCCGACGAGGTGTACGAGCACATCGTGTTCGATGGGCTGCGCCACGAGAGCTGCGCGCGTCACCCCGCCCTCGCCGAGCGCTCGTTCGTGATCTCGTCCTTCGGGAAGACCTACCACGTGACGGGCTGGAAGGTCGGGTACGTGCTCGCGCCGCGCGAGCTCATGGCGGAGTTCCGCAAGGCCCACCAGTTCATCGTGTTCACGGTGAACACGCCGGTGCAGCTCGCGCTCGCGGAGTACCTGCGCGACGCGAGCCTCTATCTCGAGCTCGGCGCGTTCTACCAGCGCAAGCGCGACCTGTTCCGCGCCGGCCTGGCCGGGTCGCGCTTCCGGCTGCTGCCCTGCACCGGGACCTACTTCCAGCTCGTCTCCTACGCGGGGCTGACGGACGAGCCCGACGACCGGCTCGCCGTGCGACTCACCCGCGAGATCGGCGTCGCCTCGATCCCGGTCTCGGCGTTCTACGAGGCACCGCCGCACGACCCGGTGCTGCGCTTCTGCTTCGCGAAGAACGACGACACGCTCGTCCGCGCCTGCGAACGGCTCGCGCGCGTGTGACGCGCCCGCCCCGCGCGCCCGCCTCCTCGCTCCTCGAGGCGGCACCGGCCCGGTGAGCACGGAAGGTGGAATGACTTGACAGCCGGGGGGCGCGTGGGGCTGCATGGACCCGACAGGCAGCGAGGCGGGCCCGTCGCACGACCGCACGATCCGAACCGGCGCGTTCATCCCCTGCCCCGCTCCCGCGAACAGGAGACGCCAATGAGCAACCCCGAGCAGAAGCAAACCGACATGGGTTCGGTCGCCGGATCCGTCGCTGCGTCCGTGCGTGAGAAGGTGCAGGACGTGGGGCAGGCCCTCGCCACCGGAGCGGAAGGGTTCGTCGCCGATGTGAAGACGAACCTGGCGGAGGCCGGCCGCGCCATGACGGAAGGGGCGAACGCCGCCAGGAATCTGGTCGTCGACAAGATGCAGGAGGCCACCGCCTCGGCGGCGAGGACGGCGACGCGGGTGGAGAAGACGGTCACCGCGAGGACGGCCGCCGCGCGCAAGGCCGTGGGCAAGCGGGTGAAGGCAGCCAAGGCGAGCGTCAGGAGCGCGGCGGCTCGCGCGAAGAAGGCCATCACGCCCAGGAAGGCCGGCGGCCCCAAGCGTCGCGCCGCGAAGCCCACCATCCGGAAGGCCGCGCGCAAGACCAGGCGCCCGTCGAAGAAGTAGCCGGGCCGCGACGGCGGACGCGGAACGTCAGGTCCCCGAGCGCGAGCGCCGAGCGTCCCCCGGCCGCGGTGACTCACCGTGCACGCCGACGGGGACGCACCCAAGGGCGCGTTGACACCTGCCTCCAGCCCCTCTACGAGCGCGGCTGGAGGTCCCATGCGCAAGATCGGTCGCCGTACGGCGCTCCGCTGGGGGCTCGGCCTGGCGGGCGTCGCCGCCGCGAGCCGCCTGCCCGTCGCACACGCGCAACAGCCAGCCCCGAAGTACGAGCCCGCCTACCCCCTCGAGAAGGGCGCCAGCCTCCGGCTCCTGCGCTGGTCGGGCTTCATCAAGGCCGACGAGGAGCGCTGGAACGCGAACACGAAGGCCTTCACCGGCGCGACCGGCGTGCCGGTGAACGTCGAGTACATCACCTGGGAGGACGTCCGGCCCAAGGCCGCGCTCGCGGCGAACCTCGGCAGCGGCCCCGACCTCGTCATGGGCTGGTTCGACGACCCGCACATCTACCCGCAGAAGCTCGTCGACGTGACGGACGTGGCGGAGGACCTCGGGAACCGCCTCGGGGGCTGGTACGAGGTGGCGCGCACCTACGGCTACAGTCAGGCGCTGAAGCACTGGATCGCGGTGCCCATCGGCGCGACCTCGCTCACGCTCAACTACCGCGTGAGCTGGGTGAAGGAGGCCGGGTTCGACCGGTTCCCGACCACGCTCGACGGGCTCCTCGAGCTCGCGCGCGGGCTGAAGCAGCACGGCCACCCCGCGGGGTTCGCGCTCGGTCACGCCGTCGGCGACGGCAACAACTGGGTGCACTGGGCGCTGTGGGCGCACGGCGGCAAGGCGGTCGAGGCCGACACGAAGACCATCGCCATCCACCGCAAGGAGACCTGGGCCGCGCTCGAGTACGCGAAGCAGCTGTACGCGCAGATGGCCCCCGGCGTCGGCTCCTGGCTCGACCCGAACAACAATCGGGCTTTTCTCTCCGGCGAGATCGGGCTCACGAACAACGGCATCAGCATCTACGCCGCCGCGAAGAAGGACTTCCCGCAGATCGCGCAGGACATCGACCACGCGCCCTTCCCGGTGGGCACCCCGGGCCGGCCCACGGAGCTGAACCTGTTCACGCAGGCGTTCATCTTCCGCCACTGCCGCGCTCCCAACGCCGCCAAGGAGTACCTGCGCTTCATGCTGTCGCCCGACCAGGCCGGGCCCTGGATCGACGCCATGAACGGCTACGTGGTGTGCGCGCTGAAGCAGTACCGCGAGCTGCCGGTGTGGACGCGCGATCCGAAGACGACGCCGTTCCGCGACGCGCTCGCGCGCATGCTGCACAACGGCTACGCCGGACAGCCCGGGCAGCAGGCGGCGGCCGCGCTCGCCGAGTTCATCGTCCTCGACATGTTCGCCGACGCGACGGTGAACGGCATGAGCGCCAAGGACGCGGCGGCCCGCGCCGAGGGACGCCTCCGGCGGATTTACCGCGGATAGCACATGGCGGAGGGGCCCCTCGCCCGCCTCCGGGCCCTGGCCGAGCGCGGCCCCGTGCTGGCAGCCCTCCTCCTGCTCCCGGCGGCGGTGTTGCTGGGCGGGCTGCTCGCCTACCCGCTCGCCGTCGGCGGCTGGCTCGGCTTCCACGACACGCACATCGGCGGCCCCGGGGCGTTCATCGGGCTCGACAACTACCGCTACCTCGTCACCGACCCGGTGCTCCGGGTGACCGCCTTCAACACGCTCGTCTACACGTTCCTCACCGTGATCGTGAAGATGGCGCTCGGGCTCACGCTGGCGGTCATCCTGAACCGGCGCTTCGCCGGATACCGGTTCTGGCGATCGGTGCTGCTCCTCCCCTACATCGTCCCGACCGTCCTCTCGGCCTTCGCCTGGTGGTGGATCCTCGACCCGCAGTTCAGCTTCGTGAGCTGGGCGCTCCGGCGCGCCGGGATCATCGACCGCAACATCGACTTCCTGGGCGACGCGTGGCTGGCGCGCGCGTCGCTCATGACCGCCAACGTGTGGCGCGGCATCCCGTTCTTCACGGTGGGCTACCTGGCCGGCCTGCAGGCCATCCCGGGCGAGCTCCGCGAGGCGGCCCTCATCGACGGCGCGCGGCCCTGGCGCATCTTCCGCGACGTCACCTGGCCGCTGCTGCTGCCGCTCACCATCATCCTCTCCACCTTCTCCGCCATCTTCACCTTCACCGACTTCCAGCTCGTCTGGACCATCACGCGGGGCGGGCCCGGCAACGCCACGCACCTCTTCGTCACGCTCGCGTACCAGCGCGCGATCCCGGGTGGCGCGCTCGGCGAGGGCGCCGCCATCGCCGGGTTCACGCTGCCCTTCCTCTTCGTCATGGCCTGGGCGGCGCTGGTCGCGCTGCGGCGGGAGGCCTGACCGTGCGGCGCGTCCTCGGCACGTATCTCCCGCTCGCGCTCTTCGCGCTCTTCCTGCTCTTCCCCTTCTACTGGATGGTGCTCACGGCGGTGAAGCCGAACGCCGAGCTGGTGAGCGCGAGCGCGAACCCGTTCGGCGTCGTCCGCCCGACGCTCGACCACGTCCGCTATCTCCTCACCGAGACCGCCTACCCGCGCTGGTTCTGGAACACGCTCGAGGTCAGCGTCGGGGCCACCGTCCTCAGCGTCGCGGCGAGCTTCCTCGCGGCGTTCGCCATCGCGCGCGTCGGGTTCCGCGGGGCCGAGGTGGCGGGCGTCCTCATCTACGTCGCCTACCTCATCCCGCCCGCCATCCTCTTCATCCCGCTCGCGGAGATCATGCTGGGCCTGGGCTGGTTCGATCGGCTGTGGGCGCTCGTCCCCATCTACTCCACCTTCCTCGTGCCGTTCTGCACCTGGCTCCTCATCGGATATCTCAAGTCCATCCCGCGCGAGCTGGAGGAGGCCGCCATGGTGGACGGCGCGAGCCGCCTCTCCATCATGGTCCGCATCGTGCTGCCGCTCAGCGTCCCGGGGCTCGTCTCGGCCTTCATCTTCGCCTTCACGCTCTCGTGGAACGAGTACCTCTACGCGCTCGTGTTCATGTCGTCGCCGGAGCACAAGACGGTGCCGGTCGGCCTCGCGACCGAGCTCGTCCGCGGCGACATCTACCAGTGGGGCCCGCTCATGGCCGGCGCGCTGCTCGGCAGCCTGCCGGTGGTGGTCCTGTACTTCTTCTTCGTGGAGCACTACGTCGCCGGGATGTCGGGCGCGCTCAAGGGCTGACCCGGCTCGCGGCGAGGCTCAGGCGAACTTGCGCGCGTCCAGCGTCTGCCCCTGGTGCTTCCCCTCCACCGCCGCGACGTACGCCTTCGCGCACGCGGCCGCAGGGATCCCGCCCTCCGGATCCATCTTCAGCGCGATCAGGGTCTCCGTGATCCAGGGAGGGCTGACGACGTTGAGACGAAGGCCCCGCGGCAGCTCGACGGAGGCGCCCACCACGAACCCCTCCAGCCCGGCGTTCACCATGGAGATGGCCGCGCCGCCCGGCATCGGCTCGTGCGCGAGGACGCCGCTCGTGAGCGTGATCGACCCGCCGTCGATGAGGTTGCCCATCGCGGCGCGCACGAGGTTCACCTGGCCCATCAGCTTGCTCCTGATGCCGAGCTCGAAGTCGCCGTCCGTGAGCTGCGCCAGCGGGCGAAAGGCGGCGCTTCCGGCGCAGGTCACCACGGCGTCGACGTCCTTCACGCCCTCGAAGAGCTTCCTCAGCGACGCGGCGTCCTCGATGTCCGCCTTCACTGGGCCGTGGCGCGACACGCGGACCACCTCGTGCCTCGCCGCGAGCGCGTCCGAGACGGCCTTGCCGATGGTCCCGGTGGCTCCGATGACGACGATCTTCATCTCGACACCTCCTCGAGGGCCGGGCAACGCCCCGTCGATCCTGACAGCCCAGCGCGCCGATCACATGGCTCGTCCAGGGCGCGTTCGCCAGGCGAGCGCTTCCCCCCCCAGACGGTGAACGGCAGGACCCATGAGGCCGCGACCCCTGCCCGAGCGCACGGGGTCACACTCCTCGGCACACTCAAGGAGCCAGCATGCCCGGATTCACGCTGAGGAAGCGCACCAGCGAGTCGTACGAGGACGTCCTCGCCCGGATCCCCGAGCTCTTGAAGGCGGAGGGGTTCGGCGTCCTCACCCAGATCGACGTGAAGGAGACGATGAAGCAGAAGATCGGGGCCGACTTCCGCAAGTACAAGATCCTGGGAGCCTGCAACCCCCAGCTCGCGCACCAGGTGCTCTCGGTCGATCTCGAGATCGGCGCGCTGCTGCCGTGCAACGTCGTCGTGTACGAGGGCGACGACGGGAAGGCGATCGTCCTCGCCATCGACCCGCTCCAGACGGTCGCGGCGGCGAACCCGGCGGTCCGCGCCGTCGCGGAGCAGGTGAGGGAGCGCCTCGGCCGCGTGCTCGATCGAGTCGGGTGACGGCGCGCGGACCGCCGCGAGCGCGCCGCCGCGAGCGCGTCAGCGCTGGCCCGTCACCTGCTTCAATGCGCTTGCGATCGCGTCCGGCGCGCAGCGGATGTTCATGAAGCTGTGCGCGCCCATCATCTTGAGATCGGGGAAGTTGATGGCGATGCGGAAGCGGGCGTAGAGCGCCCAGGCGTTCTTCTTGGAGACCAGGATCTCGTACGGGAGGTGCCCGGTGGAGCGGATCGACTTCGCGTCGATCTCCTTCATGATCCGCTCGTCACCGCTGCAGCCGTCGGTGAGCGCGACGCCGTAGAGCGTCTCGTCGGACGCCGGCAGGTCGATCTTGTACACGAGCTTCGCGCCGCCTCGCCCCGCCGCCAGGCCGGCCTCGATCGCCTTGTTCGCGCCCTGCCGATGGGCATAGCGCCCGATCCGCGTCGGCTCGTCGAAGTACTCCATGCCGAACATGTAGTGGTAGCCGCGCAGGTCCTTGGCGGTGAGGCCCTCGGGCGGCCCGTACTCCTCGACGTTCCCGAGCGCCGCCGAGAGGCGGGCCGCGATCGGCGCAAGGTCGGCGTCGAGGCGGTAGGCGTGCCCCATGTAGACGGGGTTCGTGTACGCGACCTGGATCTCGTCTTCGACCCTGGTCACCGTCACGCGCTGGGCCGCTGCGTACCCGCCGAACTCCTGCTTCGAGGCGGCCGCCTTCAGATCCTCGCTCGTCACCGCCAGGATGACCGCGCCTTCATAGGGGCTGTAGGAGCCCGCGATCTCGAAGCCAGCGGCGGCGAGCTTCGCCTTGACCTCGTCCACGACCTTCTCGACGTCGCCCGGCCCTCGCGTCGCGAGCACGAACGGCTTGTAGCGCGGCTCCTCCGCCGTCGCGGTGAACGCGACGCACAGCGCGAGTGCTGCACACAGCTTCGAGGCGGTGTTCATGTGAGGTCCCCTCCGAGACATTCGCTGCATGAGAAAAGGGCCCCGGCCGCGCGGAGCGACCGGGACCCGCCCTCCCCCTCGACCTAGAAGCGGTAGGCGACGCCGGCGTCGATCTCGAACTGCGACATCTGCGTCGTGTAGTCCTTGATGCCCTGGCCGCCCGAGCCGTCCGGGTTGGGGAACGGAGCGTTCGCGCCAGTGAGCTTCGCGTTGAGCGCGTACATGCCGGACACGTTCAGCGCGAGCGACTGGCTGAGCTGGTAGCCGAGACCGCCCGTGACGTGGTGCTGGGCCACCGCCGGGAACGCCATGTTCTCGAAGGCGCGGTTCGGATCGAGCGGCATCTTCCCGTAGTTGTAGCCCGCGCGAATCTGAAGACTCTTGAGCGGCGAGACCTGCGCGCCGACCTTCATCACCCACTGGTCGCTCCAGTTCATGTTGAACGGGAGCGCGCCCGTGTTGACGCTGTACTTCGGCAGGTCCTTGCCCATCGTGGAGGACCAGTTGATCCACTCGACGTCGGCCGCGACGAGCAGCATCTCGAGCGGGGTCACCGCCACGCCGACGGTGGCGCTCTGCGGCTGGTTGAAGGTGAGCTTGTCCGTGCCGCTCTGGACCTTGAAGGCGAAGTCCTGGAACCAGCTCTTCGTCTCGTACGCGGCGCCGATGCTCAGCATCTTCACGGGCGTCACCTTCACGCCGAAGGTGGCGCCGACGCCGAGCGAGCTCGTCGTGTCGTGCGTCACCTGGCCGAAGCCGCCTGCGACGTCGTACTTCATCTGCGCCATCATCGCGTTCACGGTGACGCCGGCCGAGATCATGTCATTCAGCTTGTAGGCCACCGACGGCGTGAGCCGGCCCTGGAGATACGAGGTGTACGTGGGGCCGCCGTACAGGTTGGCCGCGTAGTCGACGCCCATGCCGGCGACGCCGAACACGCCGACGCCGACGGTCAGCTGCTCCGTGAGTGGCGTCACCACGGCGATGGCGGGGATGGGGGAGCCACCGCGGTTCGAGTCGAGCGTCGCGCCGTCCTTCCCGACGAACATGGCGGGGGCGCTGCCCGTCGCGTTGTAGCTCACGGTCGGCTTGAACCACTGGCCTGCAAAGTCGAGCCGCCGCCCGAGCTCCGGCAGCCCCGCCGGGTTCGACACCATCGCGGACGAGTCCAGCGTCGCGCCGACCCCCACGCCGCCCATCGAGTCCTGGACCGGGCCGAACCCGATCATCCTCATCCCGTTCGTCGCCTGGGCCGTCGTGGCGGCCAGGACGAATGCCACTGCGACTGCGAGTCTCACTGCCTTCGTCATGGTATTCCCCTAAGTGAAATTGCGCTCCGTTGTGCTTCCGTTCTGCCGACTCCCTATGCCTGTCCTGCAGCGACGAAGATCCAGCGCAGCGCGAGGCCTCCCACGAGGACGAGGACGGGCGCCATCGCCGTCACCCGGAGATGGAGCCGGGCCTCCAGCGTCTCGAGCAGCACCGGCATCGCCAGGCCGGTTATCACGACGAGCGTCCAGAACTCGGCGGTGTAGCGCCCGCCGAGCAGGAGGTCCGCGGCGGCCTTCCCACCGGCTCCGCTCGTCGAGAGCCCGACGAGCAGGAGCAGCAGCAGCGTGAGCTCGAGGCCGATCGCGACCATGTCCCAGCGCACGAGGAAGTGGCGCTCCTCGTTCGCGACGGGAAAGAGCATGAAGAACGCCGCACCGGTCGAGAGGCCCGACACGAGGAAGAGCGGCCCGAGCAGCGCCGAGCCCCACAGCGCGCGGGCGCCGAGCGTCGAGAGCAGGATGCCGGTGTAGACGCCGAGCGCGACGCCGGTGGCGAGGTGCGCCCACACGAGGCCGCGCGCTCTCGAGCGCCCGAGCTCACGCGCCCTGCGCAGGAGCCCCGCCAGCCCGACCCGCCGCAGGACGGCCGACGCGCTCTCGAGCTGAGCGTCGTCGAGGGCGGCGAGCGCGAAGAGCAGCGTCACCGGGTAGACGATGACCAGGATCCACGCGCCCCAGCTCATCGGCGAGGTCCAGCGCAGGGCCAGGTAGAAGCGCCACACGTAGAGCTTGTGCGAGAGGTCGAGGAAGAGCGCTCCCATGCCCAGCGAGACGAGCGCCGGCGCCGCGAACGCGAGCCAGCGCGCCGCCGGCGAGCGGTCCGCCTTCCGCAGCGCGAGGAGCGAGGACAGGACCATCGCTCCGGCGGCCATGCCGCCCAGGAACAGGTAGACCGGGATCTCCCAGCCCCAGACGTGCAGCTGCGGGTCGATGAGGTTCGAGTGCCGCGCGATGTCGATCTCGTTCATGTGCGCCTCCCGCTATCCGCCACAGCCGCCGCCACCGCCGCCCTTCTTCTTCGGCCCCGCGTCTCCTGCGGGCATGGGCGGGGGCGGCGCCGCCTTCACTCCGGTCATGGCCGCCGCGACGCCGGCACGGAGCCTGTAGCTCTCGTACTCGGCTGGAGCCGCGCCCGGCGCGGGCGGCTCCGGCGCCCTCAGGGCAAACGCCTCCCACGCGGGGAAGCCGCCCTTCAGCGCGAAGATTCGGCCCGGATAGCCGGCGGCCTGAGCCGGGATCTCCGGGAGGTCGCCCGCGGCGACGAGGATGAGGTCGCGTGCGCCGTTCGCGTCGGCGAGCCCGATCTTGGCGAGCTGGTCCGCGGGGACGCACTCCGATCCGGGGACGCGCCTCGCGCCGCAATCGGCCATGGGACGCAGGTCGACGACCCGGACCTTCCAGGGCTCGTCGAGGACGCGGCGCGCGAGGTCGAGCTCTCTCATCATCGAGGGCTCCCGCGTGCTGGCCACCGTCGCCGCCGGAAGCGCCAGCGTCAACAGCGCCACGAGCCCGAAGGCGCCGATGCCGGCAAAGACGTACCGGCGCGGGCTCGGGCCGGTGGGAGCTGGCGCGCCCGTGACGAGGCGCTCGATCTTCTCGCCCGCGATGAACGCCACGAGGGCCAGGAGGACGATGCCGGTCGCCACGACCGCCGGGGGAACCTTGAAGAGGTCATAGAGGTAGAGGTGGCCCATCTCGCCGCTGTTGTGGAAGCGGGCGATGGGAGCGCGGAACTCGATCTCCGTCCAGGCGAGCTGGCCGAGCATCACGCCAAAGAACGCGAAGACGGCGTCGAGCTTGCCCGAGGCGATCCCGACGACCGACGTGCCCGGGCAATAGCCCGACAGGATGATGCCGACGCCGATGACGAAGCCGCCCGCGATCATCGGCCAGAGGAAGGTCGCGCTCGCGACGGAGTCGGCGAGCGCGCGAAGGTCCAGCATCCCGACGCCGGAGACGAGCACGGTGACGAGGACGGCGGTGACGATGGCGGTGAACATCACCTTCAGCATCACCATCTCGGTCCCGTAGAACTGGGCGGCGAGCTTGAGGGCGTTGCCGAAGCCTGCGCGCTCGAGGACGAACCCGAACCCGAAGCCGACGAGGACGCCGGCCAGCATGCTGAGCTCGCGGTGATCCGCAATGGCCTGGATGGGGAAGATCATCGCCACTGCCTCCGCACGAAGTAGGCGGCCGCGTAGCCGCCGCCGAAGATGGCGAACATGAAGGCCCAGCTCCCGACGGACAGGAGCGCCCCGCCGGTGAGCGCCTGGCCCGAGGCGCAGCCGCGGGCGAGCCGCGCGCCGATCCCGAGCAGCGCGCCGCCGCCGAGCGCGAGCGTGAGCCGCAGTCCGCTGCTCGCGGTGGCTCCCCTGACGACGTCTCGCTTCAGCCGCCCCGACGTGTACGCGGCGACGAAGCCGCCGAGGAACGTCCCGAGCATCACGAAGAGCAGGTAGAAGTCGAGCGGATGGCCGTCCGCGGTCAGCTTGGCGAGCCCCGGGATGTGAGCGACGTGGCTCGGCGCCACGACGTCGAGCACCGCGGTGTCGATGCGGAGCGCCGGGCCCGAGGCGCCGAGCCCCTTGCCCACGAAGAGATACGCGCAAGCCAGCACCAGGCCGAGCGCGATGCCCGCCAGGTATGGGTTCCAGTACTTGTCGGGATTCCGTTCCATGGGCCCTCTCAGGTCAGGAAGTAGACGTTGGGCTCGTTGCCCGACTCGGGCCGGAGCACCTTCACGCGGCGTGAGCGCATCAGGCGGGTGATCGGGCTCTCGGGATCCGAGAGGTCGCCGAAGGTGAGGGACTTCGTCGGGCATGTCTCGACGCAGCCCGGCAGCTTCCCCTTCTGCACCCGGTGCAGGCAGAAGGTGCACTTGTCGACGTGGCCCTTCGGGTGGACGTAGCGCGCGCCGTAGGCGCAGGAGGCGATGCACGCCTTGCAGCCCGTGCACTTCGCCTGGTTCACCATCACCACGCCGCCCTCCTGGACGTGCGACGCGCCGGTGGGGCACGCGTCCACGCAGGCCGGATTCGAGCAGTGGTTGCAGCGCTCGGAGCGGATCTCCATCGACAGGTCGGGGAATGTCCCGGCGGTCTCCTGCACGGTCCAGTCGCGGAACCCGCCGTTCGGGACGTCGTTCTCGGTCTTGCAGGCGATCACGCAGGCGTTGCAGCCGACGCAGCGCCTCGTGTCCACTGCCATGGCGTAGCGCTTCTTCACGCGGACCTCCCGGCGAGCTCGATGCGGACGAAGTTCACGTTCATGCCGGTGCCGCCCATGATCGGGTCCACCTTGTAGCGGGTGGTGAGCGCGCTCGTGGAGGCGCCGCGGCCGCGGGCGTACCTGAGGCCCTTCGCCGTGTGGCCCCAGCCGTGGACGAGGTAGACGCAGTCACCGCGGATGCGCTGGGTGACCTTGGCGCGGACGGGCCCCTGCTTCACGCCGTCCTGGTTCACCAGCACGACGAGATCGCCGTTCTTGATGGGGGTGGGCAGCGCCCGCGCCGCGTCCGCGTTCACCCAGACCTCGTTCTCCGGGAAGGGCTCGGCGAGCAGGCGGTTGTTGGCGGTGCGGCCGAAGGTGTGGGTCGGCGCGCGGCCCATGAGCAGGCGGAAGGATCCGGGTGGCCCCTCCTCCGGCGGGTAGAAGCTGGGGAGGGGATCGAAGCCGAGCTTCGCGAGCGTCTCGCTCCTGAGCTGGATCTTCCCGCTCTCGGTGGTGATGGGCGGCGCGGCGCCGTCCTCCTCGCACGTCGCGATGCGCTTCCCGAGCAGCGCGCCCTTCTTGCGCAGCTCGGCCGCGTCGAGGCCGCTCGCCTTCATCCGGACGTCGACGTACTCGCGCGCGTCCTTCCAGGGGAAGAGCTCGCCGAGGCCGGCGCGCTTTCCCATCTCCTTCGCGATCCACCAGCCGGGCTTCGAGTCGTACATCGGCTCGACCGCCGCCTGGCGGATCGCCACGAAGGGCGTCTTGTAGGCCGGCGCGGCCAGGTCGTCGTCGCGCTCGAGGTAGGTGCACTCCGGGAGGACGACGTCGGCCCAGCCGCAGATCTCGGCCGGCAGGACGTCGATCGCCACCAGGAAGTCGAGGTTCTGGATGGCCTTGATCGTCTCCTGCTGCGCCGGCAGCGACTGGATGAGGTTCGTGCCGTAGACGATCCAGGCCTTCATGTCGTACATCGCGAAGCCAGGCTTCGTGGCGTCGCACAGGCCCGAGGCGAGCACCTCGTCGGCCACGGGGAAGCCGCCCTGCTTCGGCTTGTCCGCGGCGGGCCGGACCTGGTGGACCGGCGGCTTCAGCGGATAGGCCGCGAGCGACACCTTGCCGGTCGCGAGATAGCCGCCCCGGCGGCCCCAGCTGCCGAGCAGCGCCGCCAGGATGGCCATGGCACGCGCGCGCTGCGTGTCCTCGCCGGTCCAGGTCGCGTGGCGGCCGGGGTGGACGAGCGAGGCCGGGCGCGCCGCGGCGATGAAGCGGGCCGACTCGCGGATGAGCTCGGGGCGGATGCCGGTCAGCGGCCACGCCCACTCCGGCGTCTTCGACGCGACGTGGGCCCGCAGCTCCTCGAAGCCTTCGGCGTACTTGGCGAGGTACTCGGAGTCGTATCGCCGCTCCTCGATGATGACGTTCATCCAGGCGAGCAGGAGCGCGATGTCGGTGCCGGGCTTGATCGGCAGCCAGTAGCGAGCCTTTCCGGCGGCGACCGAGAAGCGCGGGTCCACCACCACCAGCTGCGCGCCCTTTCCGAGCGCGTCGGCCAGCTCCTGCACCTGGGTGTTGTGCATGTTCTCGCCCAGGTGGCTGCCGATGAGCGTGATGACCCGGGCGTTCTCGATGTCGATGGGCTCGGGGGAGCCCAGCCCTGCGCCGTAGGTGAGCGAGTAACCGGCCTCGCGCGGCCCGCGGCATTGCGCGTACGACGGGGCGCCGATGTTGGGCGAGCCCCACACCTTCATGAACCACTTGAACCAGGAGCCGCCGAAGCCGTGGGTGAAGAGGGCGACCGCCTCCGGCCCGTACTTCGCCTTCACCGCGAGGAGCCCCTCGCCCACCTTGTTCAGCGCTGCGTCCCAGGAGACCTCCTGGAAGACGTCGTCGCCCCGCCGCTGGGTACGGATGAGCGGCTTCTGCAGGCGATCGGGGTCGTAGAGCAGCCCGGTCGCGCCGGCGCCGCGCGGGCAGAGCATGCCGCGCGAGAGCGGGTGGTCCGGGTTGCCGACGATCTTGGTGACCGTGCCGCCCTTCACGTGCGCGAGCACGCCGCAATTCCAGAAGCAGAGCTCGCAGAACGTGGGGACGACGGCGTCGCCCTCCATGCCCGGGTCCTCGACGCGGTCTCGATCGAGGCCCCACCACTTGGTCGTGAGACCGGAGGCGAGCGTCGCGGCGCCTGCGCCGCCGGCGCCGATCTGGATGAACTTGCGGCGGGTGATTCCGTCCATAGGGCTTCGCTCCTCAGAAGGCGCGACTACCGGTGGCAATGCTCCATGCAGCTGACGAGGGTCTCGAGCTGCGGCTCGGCGAGCCGGTACACGGCAAAGCCATCCTGGCGGGTCACCGTGACGAGGTCGTGCAGCCGCAAGATGCGCAGCTGCTGCGAGACGATCGCCTGCGGCGCTCCCAGCCGCTCGGCGAGCCCGTTCACGTTCTCCTCGCCGCGGCACAGGATCGCCACGATGCGGAGGCGCAGCGGGTGCGCGACCGCCTTCAGGACGTCGGCGATGCGGGTCGCCTTCGCTTCGTCCTCGGCGAGGGGCTTCTCCTTCGTCTCACGGTCGCGCAGGGCCACTCGGGCAGCCATCGATCCTCCGCCGGCGATATAGCGTGTTCGCTATATCTGCATGTCGCTAGACGCATGGACCGTGCCGTCCGGCGCCCGGAGTCCTCCCGCGCACTTGCGCGATCCGGGACATGGACGACTGGGTCAGATGGCGCAGCGCTGCGGGTTTTCACCCACGCATGCGGAATCTCGCCGCACCCGCGAACCGCTGGACCTCCTCCGCGCTCTCACAGTCGGACCCCAGGAGGAACCATGCGCACCCATCTCGCCGCCGCCGCGCTCTCCGCCGTCGCCGCCCTCGCCCTCACGACGCCACCGCTGGCGCTCGCCGGAGAAGAGACCGCCGTGCCGCTGCCCAGGGACTTCCGTTCCTGGACGCACGTCCGCTCGATGGTGGTGACCGACGCCGAGCAGGGCATGTACGGCTTCCACAACGTGTACGCGAACAAGGCGGCCCTGAAGGTCCTGCGCTCGCCGGCGAACAAGGCCGCTTACCCGGACGGCTCGCAGTTCGTCGTGTCGATCTTCGAGGTGAAGCAGGACAAGGGGCTCGTGGTGGCGGGGGCGAAGCAGCGCGACGTCGTGCAGATCAAGGATCGGCGGGCGACGGCCACCGGCGGCTGGCGCTTCGCGTCCTTCGACCCGTCGGGGAAGGCCATCCGGATCGACGCCTCGAGCTGCCACGCCTGCCATTCCCAGGCGCACGACAACGACTTCGTCTTCACGCGCTACAGCGAGTAGCCGCGCGCCGCGCGCTCGGCGAACCGCCTCGTCCGAGCGCGGCTCTCACGGTCGCGGCGCGAGCAGCGCCCCCTCCATGACGGAGCAGGACCCGAGCCGCGCGCACGGCTCGGTCAGGGTGGGGCCTTCGACGAAGGCCTCACCCGTTTTTCTTTGCGTGACGGATCCCCCTCATCGTCAGGCGACCTGCAGCTCGGCCGTCGCCGGTGACGAGGGTGCGTGCTGCACCCGCACCGACGCGTCGAGGCGGTGCGCGACGTCGTTCAGCACCTTGGCCTCGTAAGCCACCCGCTGCGTCGACACCATCGTCTCCTCGGTGGCGAGGTAGATCTCGTTCATCGCCTTCAGCACCTGGTCGATGCCGTGGTCCTGCTGCTGCGCCACGATCGCGATCTCCTTGGCGGCGCGCGAGGAGTCGCCGAGCGCGGCCGCGAGCTTCTTGATGTTCTCGCCCGTCCTGCTCGCGACCTGCGCGCCCTGCTCCGCGCGCCGGACGCCGCTCTGGGCCGCGGCCATCGTGGCGACCATCGCCTTGTGCATCTCGCCCAGGATCCCCTTCACCTGCGCGGCCGCCTTCTTGGTGTCCTCGGCCTGATGCCGCATCTCGTCGACGACGGTCGCGAAGCCTGCCAGCGCCGCGTGGCGCTCGAGCTGCGCGCCGGCGCTCTGGGTGAGCCGCTCGGCCCGCTCCGCGAGGTAGTTCAGGACCGAGGCGATCTCGAAGATGTCGCGCGTCCGGGCGTTGAGCGTGTTGATGTTCTTCGCGAGCCCCCGCACCTCCTCGCCGAGCCTGAGCAGCTCGGAGATCGACAGCTCCACCGCCTGCAGCCCCTGCTCCGAGCACAGCTTGGTCGCGTCGGCGAGCCCGACGACGGTCTCCGCCGTGAGCGCCGCCTGGGCCGCCGTCTGCCCGAGCTGCTGCATGGTGGCGGTGGTCTCGCGCACCGACGCCGCGGTCTCGCTCGTCATCGAGCTGAACGACGAGACCGTCGAGAGCAGCGCCTGCGCGCCGGTGAAGAGCTCGCTCGCGGTCGTCGCGAACTCGCGGCGCTTGTCGTCCTCGAGCCCGATGAGCGCGTCCTGGCGCTTTCCGGCGAAGCCCGCGAACACCCCGAGGAAGAAGGGCGCGGTGTCGATGATCCACATGAGCGGCAAGGACTGGGCGCGACCGGCACGGGCCGCGAAGCCTCCGCCGCCGGGGTCGAGCGCGATCTGGAACAGCGTCCCGGCCACGGGAAAGAAGAGGCCGAACAAGGCCCCGTAAAGAGCGTACCTGCGAGCGTTCATGTGCTTCCCCCTTCGGATCCTCCACAGGAGGACCGGTCGTTCGGGGTCGGCTCGCTCGCGCAAGCGAATCGATCTCGAGCCCCGACTCTACCGTGCGTGGGCGCGGCGCGCGGTCGGGCGCTCAGGGGACAGCGCGCGCTCGCCTCGTCGTGCGCAATCGGATCAGGTGCTCGGATGCCGTCGATTGCTGCGGCCGATTGCCGCGGCTCCTCGTCTCGCCCGACCGGGCGAGTCAGATGCCTCAGCCGATCGGGCCGCACGAGGGGGCGCTGCTGGAGCCACCGTCACCCCGCACGTGGGTCGCCGCCGTGCGCGACATGATCCGGCTCACCGCCTTGCCCTTGCACTTGGGGCAGGCCACCTCGGACTCGTCCGACCTGCGCAGGATGAGCTCCTCGAAGGTGTTGGCGCAGGGCCGGCAGGAATACTCGTAGATCGGCATCGTGGTGGTCCCATGGCGGGGAGAGATTTCCCGCGAGCACCGCGTGAGAGCCACCCGGCTCGCGCGAGGATTCGGCCACGGCCGCCGCTTCAACGCTGTCCCGCCACCTGGGCCCCTGGCGGCAAGCCGAGCGCGTCGAGGATCTCCCGCGCCTTCGCCTGCAGCAGGCGCGTGTTTCTCGGGCCCATCCGCAGCAGCTGCTTCTCCACCGCGCCGAGGTCTTCCAGACGATCGTCGGCGAACAGGAATGCGCGCCCTTCACGCCTGACGACGACGGCGCCGTCGCGCGCCGGCGCCGCCTCGAGGCGGTGCAGCGCCCGCGCGGTGACGCCGTCGAGGGAAGCGTTCGGGTACCCCAGGGCGCGATACGCAGCCTCGAGGACAGGGTGCAGCTCGCGGTACACGCTGGCCACCGCGCGGGCGTCGACCGATGCGACCGCATCGGCGAATTCGTCGTAGCGGCCGTACGATTCGGGTGCGATGACGTGCTCGCCTCCCCTGGTCACGACCGAGAACGGACGGCCGGGGGCGAGGAATCCGAGCTGCGCGCGAGGCGAGACGCCCTCCGCCAGGTTGTCGGTCACGACGGTCCACCGGCGCACGAGGTCGCCCTCGGCGAGCGCGCGCCGGAAGAGCGCGCTCGCGGACACGGACTCGAGGAGTGAGCGCACCTGGTCCGGCTCGACGACCGGAACGGTGCCCGACGGCGTCTCTGCCCCTCCTGCCACGGCACGAGCGACCTCGGGCGGTGAGGCGGGTGGCAGGCCCGTTCGCTGCCGGAGCCAGGTGACGGCCAGGATCGCAGCGGCGACCGCCGCCGCGGCGAGGAGGACGGCAGGAGCTCTGCTGGAGGGGCGTAGTCCGGTCTTCGGAGTGTCCATGCCTCCTTTTCTTCGAGAGCGCAGTTGCCTCTCAGCAGCCGTCGCATCGTGCCCCCACCGGGGAAGCGCCCGGCGACTCGTGGTGCAGCTCCCGGGTGTGGGATCAGCCCTGGAGCGGCGGCACGTCCCCCGGAGCCTCGTGGACCTCGAGGCGGCTTTCGACGCTCTTCACCCCGCGCACCTTCTCCACGATGTCGATGAGCCCCTCGACCTCGCTGCGCAGGACGGGACCCGAGAGCACGACGCGCCCGCGCTGAGCGCCCACCTCGATCGCGCCGGGGTGGCTCGTGCGCTTGCCTATCTGGGCTCGGACGCGCTCGACGAGCACGCCGTCGTCCACCTCCTCGTCCGCGTGCTCGAGCTCGTACGCGCGGCCCTGGGCGCGCTGCCGCACATCCTTCGCGCGCCTCCTCGCTCCGGCGCTCGCCTGCCGCGCGAGCGACGCCGCCCTGTCTCGGGCGCGCGCCCGGCGCGCGGCCCCGCGTTGCGGGTCGAGCAGCAGGGCCGCCCCCGCGCCCACGAGCGCGCCCAGCAAGAACATGCCGAAGCCGCCGGAGCTCGAGGTCTCGCGATCGACCGATCCGAACATGGTGCCACCTCCGTTCCACAAACGTGTGCAGGGCGGCGCTCCCAGGCACCGCGCGCGGAGGACATGTCCTGAGCGCCAATACCAGCTCTCGATGGCGCTCGACCTCGACGGACGAGGTCGTCGCGCTCACGTTAGGTGGGTGTCTCCCGAGGAGCCGGGATCCCACAGGGCTCTCCCTGGCGCTCGCGAGCACGGAGGTCGTCGTGACGATCCCAATCCAAGATGAGCCCGAGAGCACCGTCGGCCGAAAGCCACCACGCAAGGCGGACGACGAGCCGAAGGAGCCTGGAACCACTGGCTCGGGGCCGGCGAGTCGCCGCGAGGAAGCGGACGAGGGCCAAACCGGGTCGGAGATCAGGGATCGGGAGCGCGGAGACCCTCCGACGATGCAGGGGCTCGAGGAGTGAGCGAGGTCGCCTCCGTGGCCGTCGTGTTGGCCGGGTGCCTCGAGCGCTCCGCCCCTTCGTTCTCGTGCTCGGCCCTGCGCCTGTGGCCACGCCGTGGTATGTCTCTCCCTGTCGACTAGGCCGTGGACGCCCTGCTCGACGCCAAGCCCTCCCGTGCCGAGCCGTCCTTTGCGGCTCTTCGCCTCTGGACCTCAGCCCTCGGACGTCCAGAAAGCGAATACCACGTGGTCTCCACGATCGTCGTGCTGCTCGGCGCGGTCATGATCGCCTGCCTCATCGCCGTCGCGGTCATCCCCAGGTTCGACCGCCGCGCGCTCCTCACCCTGCGGCAAGCCGAGGCCGCGAGCGGGCGTCGCGTCAGCGCCTCCAGGAGCGCGTGATGGCGTGGGTGCTGGTCGCCGGGGTCGTCTTGGCCTTCGTGCTCCGTTTCGCGAGGCGCCGGCGCTCGGTCTTCACGGTCCTGCCATCCGACTCGGTCTCCACGATGCCCCTCGCGATGTCGAAGAGGCAGACCGCGAAGACCAGGGCCGCGCTGGACGCCGCGACAGCAGCGCTGCGCTGACGGCTCGGGGAGCGCCGGCCTCCTGGCCCGGTCGTGGGCGCTCCGCCCGCGCCCTGGTCCAGATCGCCGCACGCCTTCGAGCCAACCCCCTTCACGGACTTGTGCGTGATGCCACGAGCGGCTCACGATGAGTCGTTTTCGCTCGGGGGATACCATGACGCGTGGGGGTCTCGCTCCGCTGAACCGCGCCGCGATCGAGGGCATCGTCCGGTCCGGCAGGAGGCTGCTCGTCCAGGGCGCGATGGGGCTGCACGTCTCGGACGGCCTGGCGGGCAAGGTCGCCGCTGCACGGAGCGGCCGGTTCGTCTGCGCGGGCACCATCTCGGGCGTCGGAAAGAGTCCGGAGATGCTTCGCCGCGAGCTGCACCGCGCCAAGGTCGAGGCCCCCGGCGGCTACGTCGGCGTGAACCTCATGGCCGCCATCAACCACGACGACTTCGAGGCGCTGGCGCGCCTCTCGATCGAGGAAGGCGCGAGCTTCATCGTGCAGGGCGCCGGCATCTCGCGCGAGATCGTCCGCTGGTGCCGTGACGGCGGCATCCCGTTCGCGGGGATCGTCTCGTCGGGCAGGCTGGCGGCGATGTACGAGAAGTGGGGCGCCGAGCTCCTCGTCGCGGAGGGCGCGGAGGCGGGCGGGCACATCGGGGACATCGAGCTCCCCCTGCCCTCCCTGGTCGACGAGGTCCTCGACAGCTCCTCTCTGCCGGTGGTGGCCGCCGGCGGCATCGACGCGAGCGACGTGGGCAGGTACCTGGCGAAGGGGGTGGCCGGGGTCCAGCTCGCCACACGCTTCATCGCCTGCAGCGACGGTGACGTCCACCCCCTGTTCAAGGAGATGCACCTGGGCAAGGGGGACGAGGACGTCGTCATCATCACGAGCTGCGTGAAGGGAATGAGCGCGCGCGCCGTGAGGAACGCGTTCACGGAAGCCCTCGCCGCAGGTCGTCGTTTCCCTCCCCGCTCGAAGGCGTGGTTCTTCGGGAAGGACGGCTACCGGGGGCGCACCAAGGCGTGCATCGACTGCCTCGCCGACGGCGTCTGCAAGTGCAAGGCGAGCGACTTCAAGGAGAGCTTCTGCATCACCGACGCGCTCCTCCGGGCGGCCATCCTCGGTGACACGGTGAACGGCCTCTTCTACACGGGTCAGAGCGTCACGCGCGTTCCCGAAACGAGCCTCGCGGATCTCGAGTCGGTGCAGGAGATCGTGTCGGAGCTCGAGGGCGCCCTGGCGCGCTGGGAAGCTCGGCCTGCGCGGGCGTCGGCCGCCGATCCAATCCACGCCTCGTGACAGGTCGCGAAGCTGCGCCACGGCAGCTCTTTCCCCACCTGCCTCATCGAGCCGCGCCGTCCGTGCCAGCCTTCCATCGAAGCCTCGTGCGCGGCCTTCGGCCCGCCGGCCTCGGGATGGTACTGTCGCCTCCAGATGCCGCCGCGTGATCGAAGCTCGCCTCCTCCGCGCGGACCCGGCCGCTCGCGAAGGCCTGCTGCTGGCAAGGCCGCGACCGTCAAGCCGCGCAACCCCGTCGACGAGCTGCGGGGCGCGGCGCGCCTCGCGATCGACGCGACGAGGAGCGTGGCGGACCTGGTCGAGGCCATGCACCTCGGCATCGGCGCCGGGCCCAGCATCCTGGGCCGCCCGCTCGAGGGGCCCATCCGCCTCCTCACCGGACCGGTGTACGGGAGCATCCGGGGCGTGACGCGGCTCGTCGGCGCCGGCGTTGACCTCGCGCTCGCGCAGCTCGCGCCGATCGTCGCGCCGCTGCTCGGCGACGGCGCGCCCGGGCTCGAGCGCGAGGCGGTCGTCGCCGCGCTCAACGGCGTGCTCGGCGACTACCTGGAGGAGAGCGGCAACCCGTTCCGGATCGAGATGCGGCTCCGCCAGGACGGCCATCCGCTGGAGCTCGACAGGCAGGCGCTGCGCGCCGCCTTCCCGGGGGCCGGCCCCAAGCTGCTCGTCCTCGTGCACGGCTCCTGCCTGAGCGATCGGCAATGGAGCCGGTCGGGGCACGACCACGGCGCTGCGCTCGCGCGCGACCTCGGGTTCACGCCGGTCTACCTCCACTACAACAGCGGTCTCCACACGTCGGTGAACGGGCGCGCGTTCGCGGCGCTGCTGGAGCGGCTCGTCGCGGAGTGGCCCGCGCCGGTCGGCGAGCTGGTGATCGTCGGCCACAGCATGGGTGGCCTCGTGTCGCGGAGCGCTTGCCACTTCGGTGAGGCAGCCGGCCACACCTGGCGCCGGAAGCTGCGCAAGCTCGTCTGCCTCGGCTCGCCCCACCACGGCGCGCCCCTCGAGCGCGGAGGCCACTGGGTCGACGTGCTCCTCGGCATCAGCCGGTACAGCGCTCCTCTCGCGCGGCTCGGCCGGATCCGCAGCGCCGGGGTGACGGACTTGCGGTTCGGCAACGTGCTCGACGAGCACTGGAAAGGGCGCGACCGGTTTGCGCACGGCGGCGACCTCCGCACGCGCCTGCAGCTCCCGGAGGGCGTGCAGTGCTACGCGATCGCGGCGACGAAGTCCCAGGCCGGCGGCGAGCAGGCCGGTGACGGGCTCGTCCCGGTGGACAGCGCGCTCGGCCGGCACGAGAAGTCGGAGCTGACGCTCGGCTTTCCGGACGCCCACCAGTGGATAGGCTTCGGGATGGGCCACCTCGACCTGCTCAGCCGGCCCGAGGTGTACGCGACCATCCGGTCGTGGCTCTCCTCCTGACCTCGGAAGAATCGCTCTGACTCGCCTATGCGCGCGGCCCGGCGTCGCCTTCAGACGCGTGTTTCGCCCATCCCGTCGGGTTCGAGGTGGGGGTCTGGGGGGAGCGGCGCTCGCTCCCCCCAGGTTGAGGGCTTGCCTCGGGCGCCTACCGTGCCGCGTGCCCGGTCCCCTCGTTTGCGCCGGCCACGGGAGCGCCTGCGAGCGGGAGCTGCACGACGAGCTCGGTCCCGCGCCCCGCTCCCTCGCTCCTGGCGGCCACCGACCCCCCGTGCAGCTCCGCCATGCCCTTGACCAGCGCGAGGCCGAGGCCGAGGCCGCCGCCGGTCCGCGCGAGGCCCTGCGACCCCTGCGTGAACGGCTCGAACACGTGCTCGAGCAGGCCGGGATCGATCCCGGAGCCCGTGTCACGGACGTGGATCGCGGCGGCGCTCGGCCCCGACGACACCGTCAGCATCACCTCGCCGCCGCTGCCAGTGAACTTCCCCGAGTTCAGGAGCAGGTTCCCGACGATCTGGGCGAGGCGGGTCGCGTCGCCCTCGACCCACGTCGGCTCGCGGGGGATCTCGATGACGAGCTCGATCTCGCGCTCCTGCAGGAGGGCGCGGTGGTCCTCGCCCGCCCGCCTCACGATCTCGTTCAGGTCGAGGCGCTCGCGGTGCAGCTCGATCTTGCCGCGCGCGATGCGCGTGACGTCGAGGAGATCGTCGACGATCCGGCCCAGGTGACCTGCCTGGCGCCCGAGGACGTCCTTCGCGCGGCGGGCCTGCTCGCTGGTGGGATCGGCGCGGTTCAGGATGTAGATCGAGTTCCAGATCGGCGCGAGCGGATTGCGAAGCTCGTGCGAGAGCATGCCCAGGAACTCGTCCTTGCGGCGGTCGGCCTCGCGCAGCGCCTCGGCTTGCGCGCGCAGCCGTTCCTCGCTGCTCCGGACCGCGTCCTGCGCGCGTTGCTGCGCGACGAGGGCGTCGCCGTAGGTCTGCATCACGCGCTCCACCTGCGCCTTCGCGGCGAGCGCCGCGAATCCGCCCAGGACCACGACGAGCACGAACGCGGCACCCAGGGTGAGCCGCGTGACGTCGCGCGCACGCGCCACGCGGCTCGCGCGGAGCCGTTCCTCGGCCTCGACGAAGGCGCGGACCTGGGCGCGCAAGTCGTCCATGACGACCTTCCCCGCGGTCATCCTGAGCGACGCTTGCTCGACGGTGGCGCCGCCTCGTCGACGCGCCACCTGCTCGGACGCGAACGCGCGCCATTGCTGTACGCGTTCGCGGAGCGCCCGCAGGCGCATCACCTGCTCCGGATTGTCCGAGACGAGCCTCTCCAGCTCCTCCAGGGTCGGCGTCAACTGACGGTCCACTGCCGCGAACGGCTTCAGCAGCGCCTCGTTCCCGGTCAGGAGATAACCCCGGCATTCCGACTGGTGGTCGCTGCTGAGCCGTTCGAGCCGCGTCACGCGCGCAATCACCACGTCCGTGTGGTGGACCCAGCCGTTCAGGTTCTGCAGATGGATGACGAGGACGACGAGGACGCCACTGGTGACGGCGAGCGCGAGGACGGGAAGCACCATCGCGCGCACGATGAGCCGTCGCAGCCCGGAGTAGGCGCTCGGGCCCAGCCCCTCGGTGCGGGAGCAGCTTGCCCGAGCCGCGTTGAGACCGCTTGTGAACAGGAAAAGACCCCTTGCAGGTTGACTGCGCCCGGGCTCCCTGCAACGCGCGACTTCCAGGGGGCGTCGCGACGCAACGAATGGGTGCCACCTCGGTGACTTGCCGCGAAAAATAGGACAGCTGCGACGGGCGCTCGCCCCATCGGCTTGCTGGCGAGCTTCCGGCCCATGGCCTGCACGGCTGTGCCGCGTACCGCCCGGTCCCCAACAGAGCGCGGCCCTTGGCGCTCCCTCTGCCCCATTCCTCCGCTCGAGCTTCTCCATCCATCTGAAGGAGGGTCTCGCTCATGAGAGCTCGGATCAATGGATTGGCGCTTGCCCTCGCCGTCCTGGCGGCCGTGCCGTCTCGGGCGAATGCGTGGAACCGTGGCCGCGCTCGCGTCTTCGCGACGCTTCCCGCCGGGGCGTCCGGTCCGGAGGGGCTGGAGGTGGACGCGAAGGGCCGTGTGTACGTGACGACGTTCGGCTTCACTGCGAGCGGATCCGCCTCGGGCGCCGGCCAGCTGTATGTGTTCGACGAGGACGGCCGGCTCCTGCGCCAGATGTCAATCACTGGGTCGAGCCCACACCTCCTCGGGCTGCGATTCCACCCGATCACCGGAGCGCTGCTCGTGGTCGACTTCGGCAACGGACAGGTCCTCGACGTGGATTCGCAGACGGGGAGCTCCACCGTGTTCATGACGCTCCCCTCGCCCCTGCCCCACCCGCCGCTCGGCGCCGGTCTCAATGACATCACCTTCGATGATGCTGGCAACGTGTACGTCTCCGACTCCTCCCAGGGGATCGTGTGGAAGGCGGGCCAGCACGGGGGCGTTGCGGCCGTGTGGGTGGACTCGCCCCTCCTCCGGACGACGGGTGTGCCACCCTTCGGCGCCAACGGGCTTCGCTTCGACCGACACGAGACGGCGATGTTCGTGGCCAACACCGGCGACGACACGGTGATCAAGATCCCGGTCGTGACGGGCACGCCAGGCTCGTCCGGCCCGGCGGCTGGGACGCCGGCCGTGTTCACGAACAGCATCAATGGCGCGGATGGTCTCGTCGTGGACGAGGACGACAACCTCTGGGTCGTGGCCAACCAGGCTGACGAGATCGTGGTGGTCGACCCGACAGGGAAGGCGATCTCGAAGTTGGGCGACTTCGGCGGGCTCGACGACGGATCGCCGGTCCAGCTGCTGTTCCCGGCGAGTCTCCGCTTCCGGGGTCACGACCTGATCGTCACGAACCTCTCGCTCGACCTGCGGCTCTTCAACCCGTCGTTCGAGACGGTCGATTCGAAGTGGTGCGCGCAGGTCTCGCGGTACACGGTCGTGAAGATCCGACCACGCGTCAGGGGCTTCGGCGAAGGGTCCGAGTAGCGAGCTCTACAGCGGAACGCCCTGCTCCTCGTTTCGGCCGAGCGCCTTTCGAAGCGCGTCGCGCACCTCCTGTGCGCTCTTCACCGCGCCCGAGCGGATGCGCTCGGCCAGCTCCTTCGTGGTCGCCTCGGTCTTCCGCAGCGCCCGCCGGAGCGCCTTGCGCTCATCGCCGGTGAGCCGATCGGCCGGGGATTCGACCTTCCACTGCCCGCCCAAGCGTTGCAGCCGCACGGGCCGCTCGCCCTCGGGACGCAGGACGGCGCGATCCCCGTCCAGCTCGACCGGGGCGCGCTCGATCGCGCCGAGCAGCCGGCGATGTCGCGCCGCGATCCCGACGTCGCCTCGCTGCCCGAAGCGCGACGTGGCGAGATCCTCCAGCTGCCGGAGCCCCTCCTCGCTGGCGGCGCTGGCACGCACCGCGAGCCGATCAGCGTCCGTGGGGTGTGCGACGAGCGCGAGCGCAGCGTCGCCGTCGCCCCGCGTGATCGCCTCGAAATAGGCGCGCGCGGCGGCGCGGCAGCCTTCCGCCGCCTCGGGCGTGGTCGTGGGCGAGGAGATGAGGAGGGCAGCCAGGGCGAGCGAGATCGTGCTCATGTCGTGCTCCGCGAGGACGGTGCGGTTCCGGGGTCCGCCATTCTACCGCCATCCTCGTCGCGATCGCGCTCACGTTCCCCGCGGCGTCGAGCGAGAGGTGAAACTGCTATCCGCGCTGATGCTGGGCGGCCGCGAGGACGGGACCCGCGAGCTCGTGGAACAGCCCGTCCACCTCTTCCGGCGCCATCGCGCTCTTCGCCTCGAGCGACCAGGTGAGGAGCTCGACGAATGCGCCGGCCACGAACGCGCTCGCGCCGTCGCGCCGTGGCCCGGGGGCGAGCGCGGTGGCGAGGTCCTCCCGCACGAGGTCGAGCACGAGCTCCCGGAACTTCTTCTGCACGACCTGCCCGCTGCGCTTGCCGATGAGGGCGCGGAAGAGCCGCTGCTGCTCGTGCGCGTGCTCGATGAGGCCATGTGAGAAGCCGAGCGGTCGCGCGGGCGCGTCGCCGGACGCCGCGAGCTGCGCGCGCAGGGTCCTGCGCAGGTCCTCGAACCCGCCGCCGACCAGGTCCTCCTTGTCGGCGAAGTGGGTGTAGAAGGTCGACCGCCCCACGTCGGCGCGATCGCACACGTCCTGCACGCTGAACCCGTCCCAGCCGCGCTCCAGGACGAGCGCGATGAGCGCGTCGCGCAGCGCGCGGCGCGTGCGCCGGACACGCCGATCGGCCGTGCTGGGGAGCCTTCCGCCCATGGTGCGCCTTTCACTTCCTGGACAGTCGGCCGGCCCGTGTCCGTGACTGGCCACGCGCGGCCGGGCTGTCGGTTGCGTACTGCTCGATGGTCCCGATACTTGGACCCATAACTGGACATCATGTCCACTTACGGAGGAAGCGTCCATATGATCGAGCTCCGCGGCGTCACCAAGCACTACCCCGGAGAAGGTGGCGGTTTCACGGCCCTCCGCGGCGTCGACCTCCGGGTCGCGCCGGGGGAGTTCGTCGCCGTGGTCGGCAAATCGGGGAGCGGCAAGTCCACGCTCCTCAACCTCGTCGCCGGCATCGACCGGGCGAGCGCCGGGGAGGTCCGCGTCGCCGGGACGGCCCTGCAACCGCTCGACGAGAGCCGGCTCGCAGCCTGGCGCGGCCGGAACGTCGGGGTGGTCTTCCAGTTCTTCCAGCTCCTGCCCACGCTCACCGCGCTCGAGAACGTCGCGCTCCCCATGGATCTCTGCGGCACGCGGCCACCTCGCGAGGCGCGCGAGCGGGCGCTGGCGCTCCTCGAGCAGATGGGCATCGCCGACCAGGCGGCGAAGCTCCCCTCCGCCCTCTCCGGCGGCCAGCAGCAGCGCGCCGCCATCGCCCGGGCCCTCGCCAACGACCCGCCCGTCCTCGTCGCCGACGAGCCCACAGGGAACCTCGACTCGCGCACGGCCGAGTCGGTCCTCGAGATCCTCGCCGCCACGGCGGGCAAGGGACGGACGGTCCTCATGGTGACGCACGAGCGCGACGTGGCGGGGCTCGTGGATCGCGTCGTCACCCTCGCGGACGGCCGCATCGCGGGCGAGGTCCGGAGCGCGCGGCCATTCGGGGAGGTGTCTCATGGCTAGCCCGCGATGGACGAAGCTCGCCCGCGACGTACGGGCGGAGCGGGGCCGGCTCGCCCTCATGATCGTGGCCATCGCGGCGAGCCTCGCCGGGGTGGGCGCGGTCGCCGGCGCCTACGCCGTCCTCACGCGCGAGATCGCGGTCAACTATCTCGGCACACGCCCCGCCGCGGCGACGCTCGAGATCCCGAGCGGCGTGGACCCCGCGCTCGTCGCCGCGGTCCGCAGCTTCCCCGGAATCGCCGACGCCGAGGCGCGCGAGGTGATCCTGGCTCGCGCCCGCGTGGGGGACGACTGGCGCCGCATGCTCCTCTTCGTCGTCGATGACTTCGGCGACCTGCGTCTCAATCAGTTCCGCCTCGAGCGCGGCGCGTGGCCGCCGCCCGAGGGCACGATGCTCGTCGAGCGGAGCGCGCTCTCGATGCTCGAAGCCGACATGGGAGAGCGCGTCGTCGTGAAGACCCCGCGCGGCGCACCGCGCGAGCTTCGCATCACGGGCGTCGTCCACGATCCGGGCCTCGCCCCGGCGTGGCAGGAGCGGTCGGGCTACGGCTACATCGCGCGCGCGACACTGGCGTGGCTCGGTGAGCCTCCGGTGCTCGGCGAGCTGCGCGTTGCTTTCGCGGGCGATCCCCGGGACACGCGGGAGGTCGAGAACCGCGCGTCCGAGCTGGCGCGATGGCTCGCCGGGCGCGGCCATCCCGTGAGCGAGATCCGCGTCCCGCCTCCGGGGCAGCACCCGCACCAGAAGCAGATGACCACCATCCTCGTCATGCTGCTCGCCTTCGCCGTGATGGCGCTCGTCCTGTCCGCCGTCCTCGTCGCGACGTCCCTCGCTGCCCTGCTCGCCCGGCAGGTGAGGGAGATCGGCGTCATGAAGGCGCTCGGGGCGAGAGCCGCGCAGGTCGCGGGCCTCTACACCGCGCTCGTCGGGCTCGTGGGCTCGGCGGCGGCGCTCGCGGCCGCGCCGCCCGGCATCCTCGGCGCGCGCGTGCTCGCGCGAGCGGTGTCACGTCTGCTCAACCTGACGCTCACGAGCGAGGCGATCCCGTGGTGGGTCTTCGCCGTCCAGGCCGGCGCCGGCCTCATCGTGCCGCTCCTCGTCTCGGCGATCCCCATCTGCCGCGCCAGCCGGCGGAGCGTCCGCGAGGCCATGGAGGACCATGGCGTCGCCTCCGAGCGCGCTCGCGTCGCGTTCGCGGCGCTCCCGCTGCCCCTGCGGACCGCGCTTCGCCGGCCGGCGCGGCTCGCGCTGACGCTCGGCCTCCTCGCCGCGGCCGGCGCGATGACCATGACCGCCGTCCAGGTGAAGCGCGGGTGGGAGGCGAACGTGGCCAAGGTCTACGAGACTCGCAGCTACGACGTCGAGGTGCTGCTGCACGCCCCCGCGCCTGCGGCGCTCGCGGAGCGGCTACGGCGGCTGCCGGGCGTGCGCGCGGCGGAGGCGTGGGGGTACGCCCCTGCGGCCTTCACCCGGCCCGGCGCGACCGACGTGGTGCGCACCTACCCGGACCGTGGTCACGGGAGCCTCGCGGCGATGGGACCCCCGCCGGCCACGGCGCTCGTCCGCTTCCCGCTCCGGGCCGGCCGCTGGCTCGGCCCGGAGGACCGCGGCACCGATGCAGTCGTGCTGAACCACGTGGCGCTCGCGCAGGCGCCAGGGCTGCGCATCGGTGACCAGGTGCGCCTCTCGATCGACGGACGCGCGACGACATGGCGGCTCGCCGGGATCGTCGAGGAGATCGGCAGCCCGGGTGTCGCCTACGTCGCGGACGCCTCCTTCGCGCGGGCCGCCGCGACCGCGGGGCAGGCGCGCCTGCTCCGGGTCGCGACCACCGCCGGATCGCCGTCGGAGCGGACGAGCATCGTCCGCACGATCGAGCGGGCGCTGGCGGAGGAGGGCGCCTCTGTCGAGTCGGTCCTGCCGCTCTCCGAGCTCCGCACCGCGATAGGGGATCACATCCTGGTCCTGGTCCGCTCACTCATCGCGATGGCCGTGATCCTGGCCATCGTCGGCGCGCTCGGTCTCGCCTCGTCGATGGGCGTCAGCGTGGTCGAGCGGACGCGCGAGCTCGCCGTCATGAAGACGCTCGGGGCGACCCCGAGCCGGATCGCCAAGATGCTGCTCGCGGAGGGGCTCGCCATCACCGGCCTGAGCGCCGTCCTCTCCGGCGCCCTCGCCGTGCCGCTCACCGTGTTCGTCGATCGGCTGGTGGGGATGCTGGGGTTCCTCGCGCCGCTGCCACTCGTCCTCTCGCCGATGGCGGCCCTCGCCTGGCTGGGGCTCTCCGTGGCCGTGGCGTTCGGCGCGACGCTCGTCCCGGCGCGCCGGGCGTCCACCCTCGTCATCCGGGAGGCGCTGGGACGGACCTGAGGCGGTTCCCGGCGCTGGCGCGCCGCTCGCGCTGCGACGGGCTCGATGACACTCCCCTGACGGGACGTGACCAACGACGGCAGTGGCGCAGTGACCCCTGGTCAACCTGTCGCGGGGGCGATGTCACCAACCGAAACGTTCACTGACAGCTCGCGAGCGCACGGCTCGCGCCGCACCTCCGAATGGAGGTTGTCGCGTAATGTGCTCGCGCTCGCGCCGATCAAAGTCATAACCTGCGGTACCCCGACCCTGGGGCGCTTGCACATAGCCTCGAGGCCCATCTCGGAGGACAGGACATGAAGAGAGTCGTCCGCGTCGCACTCGCGTTCGTCGGCGGCATTGCTGTGTCTTGCCTGCTGTTCACCCCCCGTGCGTCGGCTGTGCCGACCTACACGCGCGAGTACGGAGTGTCGTGCACCGGCTGCCACTCGATGTGGGGCTCGTTGAACGTCGCGGGCGCCACGTTCCGGCTCAGCGGCTATCGCGCGATGAGCGGGCGCGACCTGACGCCCACCGAGAAGCCCATCGAGCTCGCGAACGGCGCGCTCACGCTGCCGGGCACCTTCCCCGCCTCGCTCATCACGGGTGCCGGGCTCGAGTACCGCCGGGAGAACCGCGGCGCTTCGGCCGGTGACCACACCGTGCAGAACGGGTCGAACCTGACCATCGCGGACGCGAGCATCTTCCTCACCGGACCGCTCGGGAAGCACCTCTCCTTCTTCATCGAGTTCCCGATGTTCGAGTCGAAGGCTTGGGAGTTCACGCCGACGGGGCCGGCGGAGGCGAACGACCATCCCATCGGCGCCACGCCGCTCAGGACCGAGAGCCCCGTCTTCGAGGTGGCGAAGTTCTGGTGGAACAGCCTCCTCGGAGACGCCGCGCCGCGCGACAGCGTGAACCTGCTCGCCGGGATCACGCACCTCCCGCTGGCCTACCCCTCGGGGAAGGTGCGGCTCGCGGTCAATCAGTACCTCGTCTACGAGCGGCGCGGCCTCGACTACATCAGCCCGGTCAAGCTGGACACGCTCTTCGCTCCCGAGGTGGCGGACGGGCTCTTCAGGCTCGGCGAGCCGCAGGGGATGGCGGAGGTGAACGGCATGTTCGTCCTCGGCTCTCCCGTCACGGACGTCGCCAAGCGGCAGACGTTGTGGCTCGAGTATCACCTGGGGCTCACGAACGCGAGCAACGCCAAGTCGGATCCCAATGGGTCGAAGGGCGTATACGGGCGATACGTCATGCGCTGGTACAACCAGTCGCTCGGCGCGTTCGCGTTCTACGCCTCGGACATCTACAGCGACGAGATCCGCGCCGCGGGCGCGGCCGGCGGCGTCATGGCCGGCGGCAGCTTCCAGAACAGCACGGTCAGGGCCGGCCCCGACGCGACCCTCAGCCTCGCGCCGCTCGGGTTCCCGGTGAGCCTCGAGAACAACGTGCTCTACAACCGCGAGAGCGATCCGACCGGTCACGGTCGCGAGTTCGTTTGGTGGGGCGGGCTCCACCAGCTCAACTGGTTCATCTCCAAGAAGGCCGTGACGTACGCCCGCTACGACTGGATCAACGGCAGGGCGTACGACGACACCGTGGTGGGCGGCATCACCAAGGCCGATCCTCGCGAGTGGGACATCATCGCGGGCCTCCAGTTCCTCGTGCTCGAGAACTTCAAGCTGATCGGCGAGTACCGCCATCACGAGTTCGAGGACCGCGCCAGCACGCCCACGAAGGCGACGCTGAAGGACGACGGGTTCACGCTTAGAGCCATGACGGGCTTCTGAGCGGCGCCCACTCGGAGCCCGCATGCGAGCCGGGGTGGGGAGGGCTGCTGCCTCTGCCACCCCGGCTCGGTCAGCGTGGCGAGCGAAAGGAAGCAGCGATGCTGATGGTCCGCAGGACCGTTCCCCTGCTGTGCGTGTCGCTCCTGCTCATGGGGCCGAGCGCCGTCATCGCGGACGAGGGCGAGAAGGTCTTCCAGGAGTCGTGCACCTCCTGTCACAACGCGAAGACGCGCCCGCTCGACAAGACTCGCCTCACACGCGAGAAGTGGAAGGAGGCGGTCGAGCGGATGGAGGGCATGGGGACGGAGGTGCCCGGCGGCAAGAAGCTGTCGTCGCTGCTCGACTACCTCGAGCAGACGCACGGGCCGGACGGCTCGGCACCGGCCGCCAAGGACGAAGAGAAGAAGTAGCTGCTCGCCGTACGTCCGCTTCACGGAGCGGTGCGCCCCAACGCCGCCCGCGCCTCGTCGAGCGCCACCGCTGACGACGCGCTGTACGCGACCGAGTCCCGCTGTGTTGCCCCCAAGGCGGACGCCCGACAGGGCGTCGCACACGGGAGGACTCTTCGTGAAGACTGGCGGGCTCGACGCGCAAGGCGCCGACCAAGAGCCTGCCGGAGGTGGACCGTGAGAGTCGTCTCGTCGATCGCAGCCCTGTTCGTCGTGTCGTCCGGCTGCGCGGGACACGAAGGCGCCGCGAAGGGCGGGGCACCCTCTGCGAGCGCGCCTCTCCCGGGCGGCGCCGCGAACGCGAGCAAAGCGCCGAATTACGGAACCGTGAGCTTCCCCGTGAGTTGCAGCGCCGCGGCGCAGCAGCAGTTCGATCTCGCCGTGGGCGCGCTCCACTCGTTCTTCTACCCGGAGACCGTGAAGGCATTCACCCGCGTGCTCGAGATCGATCCTGGATGCGCGATGGCGTACTGGGGAATCGCCCGCAGCCAGCCCCCGAACCCGCTCGTCCTGCCCTTCCCTCCCGGCACCTTCCAGCGCGGGCTGGAGGCGATCTCGAAGGCGAAGGCGCTCGGGCCCAAGACGCAGCGCGAGCGCGATTGGCTCGCTGCCGCCGAAACGTACTTCGCCGATCCCGACGCGGTCCCCTACGACGTCCGCATCGAGCGTTACCGGAAAGCGATGGAGCAGCTCACGCGCCAGTACCCGGACGACAGCGAGGCGGCGGTCTTCTACGCGCTCGCGCTGCTCGAGAGCGCGGATCCGCACGACAAGAGCTACGGGAACCAGCTCGAGGCGGCGAAGCTGCTCGAGAAGCTCGCCCCGGTCCACCCGAATCACCCGGGGATCACGCACTACATCATCCATGCCTACGACTACAGCCCCATCGCCGGGCAGGGCCTCACGGCCGCGAACGAGTACGCCAGGATCGCCCCCTCGGCGCCGCACGCGCTCCACATGCCTTCGCACATCTACTCGATGCTCGGCATGTGGAAGCCCTCGACCGAGTCCAACCAGGTGACGCTCGTCGCGGCCCGCGCGTACGCCGCGAAGAGCTTCCCGGCTGGCGTCGTGCTCATCGGCGAACCTCACTCACTCGACTTCATGGAGTACGCCTATCTCCAGCTCGGCAACGACGGAGAGGCGCGAAGGGTGATGGCCGAGGCAGCGGCGATAACCAAGTCCAACGCGCCCAGCATCGTCGTGGACGCAGCCCTGGCTGCCATCCCGACCCGGTTCGCGCTCGAGCGCGGCGCGTGGGCGGAGGCTGCGGCGCTGGAGCCTCGGCCGAGCGCCTATCCCTATGCGGAGGCGGTGCGCCTCTTCGGCCGGGCCGTGGGCGCTGCGAGGCTCGGCGATCCGGCCCACGTCGCACAGGCACGCGCCGACGTCGACAGGATGAGCGAGCTGCGCGCGCGGCACCTCGCCAAGCCCGACCAGGTGTACTGGTCCGAGCAGACCCAGGTCCTGATCGACGGAGCGTCCGCATGGCTCTCGCACGCCCAGGGCGACGAGAACGAGGCGCGGCGCCTGCTCCGGAAGGCCGCCGACCTCGAGGACGCGAGCGAAAAGCACGTCGCGATGGAGAACCGCTTGTTCCCGATGCGCGAGCAGCTCGGCTATCTGCTGCTCGAGCTGCAGGAGCCGCAGAAGGCGCTCCCCGAGCTCGAGGCGTCGCTGAGATCGACCCCGAACCGGCTGCGAGGCCTCTACGGTGCCGCCAAGGCCGCGGAGCGCTCGGGCCAGAGGGGCATCGCGAGGGACTACTTCGAGAAGCTCCGCGCGCTCACGGCCGAGGCGGACGGTCAGCGCGCCGAGATCGCCGAGGCGAGGGCGTTCCTCACCGCGGGCTGACGCGCGCGTCGGCCGGAGGGCGAGCGAGCGCGAAGTGAGCCAGGGCTCGCTCCCTCCGCGCAAGGTCCGCAGTCCCTCGTGCGCCTTCACGGAGCCCCGGTTAGGAAAGACCGCAGAGACCGCAGCCTGGGTATTGGAAGCACTCCGCTCCCTCACCGGCCGGCCCGAGGGACGAACATGGATGCTCTGATGCCCATCTCGTTGGTTCACTACTACGACACGCGCCTGCACCAGATCCTGTGCGGATTGCGCGGCTTCGATCACCGATCCACGAAGCACTCACGCAACGTGACCTGCCCGTCGTGCGTGGGTCTCCTCGGCAAGCGACCCACGATGACGGCGCTGAGCCCGTCGGATGCTGCGACGGGCAACGCCGCTCTGTAGCCCGGCCAAGCACGGCTCCAGGCGCTCGCCTGGCCTGCACAGGTCACGGCGGGCGTGTTGGCATCGCCCCCAGGGCGCCTGGAGTTGGGCTCGACGCCTTGAGCGCAAGCTCCCCCGCGGCGAGCCCGATCGGTCCCGCGCCTGGGACTGGGACAGCGACCTTTCATGGCGCCGGGCCGTCAGCTGCGGCGCCTCCTCCCGCGGCGAAGCGCCATCGCGGTCACGCCCGCGGCGAGGACGGCCGCCGTCCCGACGACCACCGGCAGCGCTGGTAGCACCGCGCGACGCTCCGGCCGCGCAAGCCGGTACAGCACCGGCATGGCCCCCACGCGGTTCGCCGCCAGGTTCGCCTGCACGAACGTCCGGAAGCTCCTCTTGAGGAGCTGCCGCGACATGAACCGCGGCACGCTCTCGTCCCAGCGCGCGTGGTTGATGGCGAGGTAGTCCGAGCGCTCTCCCTCCAGCGGGACGAGGAGCGTCGAGTTGTCGAGGCCGGTCTCCACCTGGTACCAGGCTGCCAGGTGATCCCACAGCCGCAGCGCGCGCTCGGCGTCGTCCGCCACGAAGTAGTTGAAGAGGAACAGGCCCTGCCTCGTCTTGTCGACGTCGCCCATCCGCTTCGCGTTGCGGGCTGCGACGACGTGCACCCGCCGTGCATGCGCCCGGAGCGTGTCGAGGAGCTCGCGGTACGGGGCCGTCGCCTGCACGTCCCGGAGGGCCGCCGGAGAGGTGGTCTCGACGAGCACCACGACGTCGAAGCGCGGGAACCGGATCTCGCCCGCCCGGTCCTTCACGTACGGGAACCGGCTGAACGGCGGGATCGCGACGGCCTCGTACACCGTGACCTTCTCCACCGCCCGTTCGCGCTCGAGGCGCCGCGCGAGCTCGTCGAGCGTCGCGAGGAGGTGCCGCTTCGCGCGCCCGCGGAAGAGGAGCGGGCCCGGGCGCGGCGGCGGACGCACCTCCGCCCCGATGTGGATGTAGCCCGAGGTGGCGGGCTCCAGCAGCGCCGCCGGGGCGTACCTGGGATCCGGGTTGACGATCTGCAGCTCCATGGTCGTTTCCTCCTCCGCAGGCTCTCGTCTCGCTCGCTCGCCGGGACCCAGGCCCTTCGAATGGGCGACGCGAGCACCTCGATCGCGGGTCCACCACGAACAGTTGCGAGCGCGAGGAAGGACCGCAACCACGCGGGAGGGACCCCGCGGCGCCTCGGTCGCACTGATGGCGAAGGAGCGGGCCGGTCACTATCAGAGCGCAGCCACGATCCCCCACCGAGGATGGCGCATGGACGATTTCCTGCGATCGATCTTCCTCTCGAACGAGTTCATGCCGCACGGCCACTGCTTCCTGTGGAGGCCGGGACTCGTCTGGCTGCACGTCCTCAGCGACGGGCTCATCGGCACCGCGTACCTCGTCATCTCGCTCACGCTCTGGCACCTCGTACGGAAGATCCGCATCCCGTTCAGCCCGATGATCCTGGCGTTCGGGATGTTCATCGGCGTCTGCGGCCTCACGCACTACATGGAGATCTTCACGCTGTGGGTTCCCGATTACTGGCTCTCGGGTTCGGTGAAGGCCATCACCGCCGCCGCCTCCGTGGCGACAGGCGCGTACTTGTTCCAGGCGAGCTCCGCGATCGTCGGCATGTCGGGAAGCGCCCAGCTGGCCGAGGCGCGACGTCTGGAGGTCGAGACCACTCACCGGCAGCTCGAGGAAGCCGCCCGCCGTCACGAGCGAGCCTTCAAGGCGCTGAGCGAGTGCACCCAGGCCCTCGTGCGTGCGACGGGGGAGCAAGCCCTCCTCGACGCGGTGTGCCGGATCTTCGTCGACGTCGGTGGTTATCGCCTCTGCTGGGTGGGACTCGCGGAGAACGACGAGCGGAAGACGGTCCGGCCCGTCGCCCATGCCGGCCACGACGAGGGCTACCTCGCGTTCGTGGATGCCGTCTGGTCCGACTCGGAGCGAGGCCGTGGCCCGAGCGGCGCGGCCATCCGCACGGGGCGAGCGGTCATCGTCACGGACGTCGCGACCGATCCGGCCTTCGATCCGTGGCGCAGCGAGGCGGTGAAGCGGGGCTACACCTCACTCGTCGCCCTGCCGCTCATCGCCCAGGGGAGCACCCTCGGCGTCCTCAGGATCTACGCGGCGGAGAAGGACGCCTTCGACGACGACGAGATGAAGCTCCTCACGTCGATCGCGGACGACCTCGCCTTCGGCATCGCGGCGATCCGCGGGCGTTCGGAGCGCGACGCGATGACGGCGCAGCTCATGCAGGCCGACCGCATGGCCTCCGTCGGCATGCTCGCGGCCGGAGTGGCCCACGAGATCAACAACCCGCTCACCTACGTGATCTCCTCGCTCGACTTCGTCGAGAGTCGGCTGAAGGAGCTCGAGCCGCCTGGCCCGGAGTGGGGCGAGCTGAACGAGGCGCTCGCCGACGCGCGGGAGGGGGCCGCGCGCGTGAAGCACGTCGTGCGGGACCTCAAGACCTTCTCCCGCGTGGACGAGGAGCACCGCGCGACGATCGACCTGCGGGCGGTGATCGAGTCGTCGATCAACATGGCCTTCAACGAGATCAAGTACCGGGCGCGGGTCGTGAAGGATTACCGGAAGACGCCCCAGGTCCTCGCCAACGAGGCGCGCCTTGGGCAGGTCTTGCTGAACCTCCTCATCAATGCCGCACAGGCCATTCCGGAAGGACACGTGGAGGAGAACGAGATCCGCGTCGCGACCCGGACGGACGAGCGCGGCCGCGCCATCATCGAGGTCCGAGACACCGGCTCCGGAATCCACCCCGCCGTCATCGAGCGGATCTTCGACCCATTCTTCACCACGAAGCCGATCGGCGTCGGTACCGGTCTCGGCCTCTCGATCTGCCGGAACATCGTCTCGGCGCTCGGGGGCGAGGTCGCCGTCGAGAGCGAGGTCGACGAGGGTACGGTCTTCCGCGTGGCGCTGCCGCCGGCGCCGCCCTGGAACGGTGAAGAGGCCCCCCAACGGGCGGCAGCCGTGACGCACGGGCGACGAGGTCGCATCCTCGTCGTCGACGATGAGCGGGGCATCGGGGAAGCCGTCCGACGAGTGCTACGTTCCGAGCATGACGTGGTTGCGCTCACCAGCGCGGAGGAGGCGCAGGCGCTCATCGCTCGCGGCGATCGCTTCGACGTCATCCTCTGTGATCTCATGATGCCGACGATGACCGGGATGGATCTCCACGCCGCCCTCACGGCTCTCGCGCCCGATCAGGCGGAGCGCATGGTCCTGCTCAGCGGGGGAGCCTTCACGCCCAAGGCGAGACACTTCCTCGACTCGGTCCCGAACGTCCGCGTCGAGAAGCCGTTCGACCCGACCAGCCTACGTGCGCTCGTTCGACACTTGATGCGCTGAGGCGTCGCTCCGCGCTCAGGTGGCTCGAGCCGGGTCGGATCATCGTGAGATCCTGGCACGACGCCGCCGCGGTCCCGCGATCCCGTCGCGGAGCACCGTCGCGAGCCGTGTCGCGCCGGCGGGGTCGAGGGGACTTCCGCTCACGAGCGCGCGGTAAAGGACCGCACCAATGATCATGTCGAGCGCGAGCTCGAGGTCGGCGCCCCCCCGGAGCTCCCCGCGCTGGACCTCGTCCCGGACGGCCACGCGCAGCGCCTCGCGCCGCGGCTCGATGAACCGCGTGCGCACCGCTCCGGACACCTGCGGGCTGCGCCACATCTCGACGATGAGTCCGAGCAGGGCGCGGCCAGAGGGCCCCCGGTAGAAGCTCGCGGTCGGCTGGACGATGCGCTGGAGGCCGCCGGACGACGCCGCCGGCACCGCCGCGACCTCGCTGGCCACGAGCTTCGCCACGTGATCCACGGCCGCGACGACGAGCGCAGGCTTCGAGCTCCAGCGGCGGTACAGCGTGGCCTTCCCGACCCCCGCGCGCGCCGCCACGGCCTCCATGGTGAGCCGCTCGTATCCCTCGTCGGCGAGGAGCGAGAGCGTGGCCCCGAGAATCGCTCGGTCCGCCGCGGGGCTGCGCGCGCGACCACGTGGACGGGTCGACATCTGGGCGGGTCCCATGTTGGAATGCGAGACGGTATCGTATCGTAAATCGAACGCGGAGCTCGAGGAAGCGAAGACCGCCTGAGCTCACCGCGCTCGCGCCGGGCTCGACCTCGCCCGCCGCAGTCGTGAGCTGGCGGCGACGGAGATGCGATGAACGTACTCGTCCTGAACTGTGGCGTCTCGTCGGTCAAGTTCGCGGTCGTCCACTCGTCGAACGCCCACGAGCACATCTCCGGGATCGTGGATCGCCTGGGAACACCCGAGGCGACGCTCGAGTTCAATCACGAAGGTCGCGAGCAGTCCCGGAGCGTGCAGGGTGCCGACCTCGGCTTCGCGCTGTGCGCCATCGTCGACCTCCTGCGCGAGGTGGGGCTCGGCGATCGGATGCTCGGGATCGGGCACCGCGTCGTGCACGGCGGCGCGAAGTTCTCGGGGTCGATGCTCATCACCCCGGAGGTGATCGCGAAGATCGAGGAGTGCATCCCCCTCGGGCCGCTCCACAACCCGCCCAACCTGCTCGGGATCCGGGCGACCCAGGTGCTGTTTCCCGAGCTGCCGCAGGTGGCGGTCTTCGACACCGCGTTCCACCACACGATGCCGCCGCATGCGTACCTGTATGCGGTGCCGTACGAATGGTTCGAGAAGCACGAGGTCCGCCGCTACGGGTTCCATGGCACGAGCCATCGCTACGTGTCGCAGCGCGCCGTCGAGCAGCTCGGCCTCGATCCCGAGGACCACGCGATCGTGACCGCACACCTCGGGAACGGCTGCTCTCTCGCCGCCGTCCGCAACGGCAAGAGCATGGATACGACGATGGGCCTCACGCCGGTGGACGGCGTCGTCATGGATACCCGCAGCGGCGCCATCGATCCGTCCATCATCGCGCACATGAAGAAGGCGCTCCACTGCAGCGCCGATCGCGTGATGGAGATGCTGAACAAGGAGTCCGGGCTGGCCGGCATCTCGGGGCTCAGCAAGGACATGCTGTCGCTCCAGGCTGCGGCCGCGCACGGGCACGAGCGCGCGGCGCTGGCGATCGACAAGTTCTGCTACTCCGTCTCCAAGGCAGCCGCGGGCATGATCGTGTCGCTCGGGCGCGTCGACGCCCTCGTCTTCACGGGTGGCATCGGCGAGAACAACGTCCAGGTGCGCGCGCAGGTCATCGGGCTGCTCGGATTCGCCGGCTTCGCCCTCGACGCGAAGGCGAACGAGCTGCACGGGAAGCCGCTGAACGGGCGGATCACGAGGACCACGAGCCCGATGGCGGCCGTCATCCCGACGAACGAGGAGCTCATGATCGCGAAGGACACGGCGAGCATCGTCTCGAGCGGTGACGAGACGGCCTCGCGCGGCGCCCTCTACGCGCTGTCGTGAGGGCTGCGCGGGCTTCTTCCCTCTTCAGGCGCCGGCTATCGCTTGACGACGTTCTTTCGAGCGTGCGTCGGCGCGTGGAGGTGCGGATGGGGCGCGCTCCTGATCATGTGGAGGATCCATGCGAACAGCCCCAGGATCGTTCCATAGATCACGATGGCGAGGCCCAACAGCTCGCGATCAGCAGGCATGTGGAAGCGGTACTCGGCAGCCGGGATCCCGTCACGCCCTTTGCGGGCCACGTCGAGCGCCACGATGCGGAGGCGCGTTTCAAGTCGCCGGGGCTCGATCCCTGGACTGTCCCACGTTCGCGTGATTTCTCGCTCGCCCAAGTCGTGAGCCTCTACGACCCGGACCGAACCCACCGCTGCGCGCGAAAGGACGTATGGCCCCACAGGTCAGGGGTTCGCTGTTCCTCGACTACGTGCGGATGCTCAAGGCACGGCGGGACGTCGACTGGTGCCAGCACCTCGCGCCGGCGGATCTCAGCTACCTGGAGCAGCGGATCGGCCTCGAGGACTGGTACCCGATGGATGCGTTCGAGCGCCTCGGGATTGCGATCCTGGACGTGATCGCCCGCCGCGATCTCGGCGCGGTGCGTGCCTGGGGCAAGCGGACCGTGCTGCCCCTGTCGGAACTGCACGGGGGCCTGCTCGTCAAGAACGATCCGCGCGAATCGCTCATGCGCTTCCTCGTGCTGCGGCGGACGTTCTTCGACTTCGAGGCCGCGAGCATGATCCGGCTCGACGATTCCGAGGTACGCCTGAGGATCGCCTACGGGATGTCGTCCGCCGCCGAGGAGGCGGCGTCCTACCAGACGATGGGCTTCTTCGAGGGCCTGGTGGAGCTCGCCGGAGGCAAAGAGGTCAGAGCGCGCTTCGTGGAGCAGGCCTGGCGAGGGGCGAAGGCCACCACGTTGGTGGTGAGTTGGGGACAGCCGGCCGCCCGCGTCCGGAGCCGTGACGAGGGAATTTGAAGGCCGTAACCGCCCGGGAATTGCCGGCTGGCGGTAGCCGGCCGACGAACGGCCTAGGCGGGAGCGAACGCGTTCTCCGTCGAGGTTGACCGCGGCCGGGCGGTGCAGTAGGACGTGACGCTCGCGGCGCCGCCCGCCATTCGCGCGATGAACGTCATGGCGAGCATCATGCCGGGCGCGCTCTGGCACAACGAGTCCGCGCTACGCGCGATGGCCGCGATGGCGCAGCGCCTTCTGGGAACGGCCCGAGATGGCGCTCGCCGGCCGGGAACGGTCACTGAACTCGAGCGGGCCGCGCTTCCTACTGGTTCGGCTCCTTCGGCTGTGCGCCCGCCATGCTCTTCTGCAGCGCGGCCACACGCTGTTCTGCCAGGACGCGCAGCCGCGGATTCGCAGCGCGGCTCACCTCGTCTCGATACATCGCGAGCTCCTTCACGTGGCCATCGTCGACGGTCTGCTTGAACGCGCTGTCGAACTCGGGTCCCGACTGCGACTGCAAGCGGGCCAAGGTCTCCTGCTCATCCGGCGACATCTCCGCGTCCCCAGAGATCCCCGACTGCTTCGCCAGATCGCTCAGCTGCTGACCGAGCTCGGTGTGCTTCTGCACCATCTTCTTGGCCATGGCCTTCAGCTCGGACTTGGTGGCCCGTTCAGCAGCAAGGCGCCCGAGCCGCAGCTCGAGCTCATTCACACCGAGCGCCTGCTTCAGGAATGCGCGGTCGCCTTCGACGCGTTGCGTGGGTGATTCAGGAGGCGCTGCCAGGGCGGGAGCTACGCCTATCGACAGCAGCAGGCCGGCACCGATTCCTGCGTGGATCCATCTCGTTCTGCACATGGGCTTCCCCTTCAGAGAGCGCGCCACGTCTGGCCGGCGCGCGGCGGTGGCGCCCGCGCACGGTCGTCCGAGAGTGGCGACATCTTGCGGGCTCGTCCTGATCGACGCTCGACGGGGCGTAAGCGTTCCGCGCCGTCCGGGATTCGCTCACACTCGCCGAGCGAGCGCGCGAATGCCACCGGCACTCGCCTGCGGGCGCGCCGGCGCAAGGAGGTGGTGACGCCGCGGGCCGTGCTTGACCCGGCGCGGCGCATATCGTAGCAAAACGATATGGCGTTTCCCCCGAAGGCCGTCTGCCCGCCTCCGTCGCGCCCGCAGGAGAAGCCCGACCTCCGCCCCGTGGAGGGCGCCGAGGCCGACGAGGATCTGGCGCTCCTCTGCAAGGCGGTCGGTCACCCGGCGCGGGTCCAGATCCTCCGCCTTCTCGTCCGCCGCGACTCGTGCATCTGCGGTGACATCGTGGACGAGCTGCCGCTCGCACAGTCCACCGTGTCGCAGCACCTGAAGGTCCTGAAGGACGCCGGGCTCATCCGCGGTGACATCGACGGGCCGCGGGTCTGCTACTGCATCGAGCCCCACGTCCTCCGCCGCCTCAAGGCCCTCGTCGGAAGTCTCTAGGGAGGACGAGCCGTGTCCGAAGCCGTCTCCGCCACCGCGACGCCGCCCGCGGGGGTGGCCCGAAACCTGTCGTTCCTCGATCGTTACCTGACGCTCTGGATCTTCCTCGCCATGGGCGCGGGGGTCGCGCTCGGCTGGCTCGTGCCGGGCGTCGTGCCGGCGCTGAACCAGCTCAACGTCGGGACGACGTCGCTCCCGATCGCGATCGGGCTCATCCTCATGATGTACCCGCCGCTCGCGAAGGTCCGCTACGAGGAGCTGCCGCGCGTCTTCAAGAACGGCAAGGTGCTCGGGCTGTCGCTGGCGCAGAACTGGGTGGTCGGTCCGATCCTGATGTTCGCGCTCGCCGTGATCTTCCTGCGCGACAAGCCCGAGTACATGGTCGGGCTCATCCTCATCGGCCTCGCGCGCTGCATCGCGATGGTCATCGTCTGGAACGACCTCGCCAAGGGCGACACCGAGTACTGTGCCGGCCTCGTCGCGTTCAACTCCCTGTTCCAGGTCTTCTTCTTCTCCGTCTACGCCTGGATCTTCGTCACCGTCCTGCCCCGCTGGCTGGGTCTCCACGGAGCCGAGGTGAACATCACCATCGGCGAGATCGCGAGGAGCGTCTTCATCTACCTCGGGATCCCCTTCATCGCCGGCGTCGCCAGCCGGTTCGGCTTCCGCGCGTGGAAGGGCGAGGAGTGGTACCGGCGCGAGTTCATCCCGCGCATCTCGCCGATCACCCTCGTCGCGCTGCTCTTCACGATCGTCGTCATGTTCTCGCTCAAGGGCGAGACGATCGTGCAGCTCCCGCTCGACGTCGTCCGGATCGCCATCCCGCTCCTCATCTATTTCGTCGTCATGTTCTTCGTGTCGTTCTTCATGAGCAGGAGGGTGGGCGCGCCCTACGGTCAGACCGCGACGCTCTCCTTCACCGCTGCCTCGAACAATTTCGAGCTCGCCATCGCCGTCGCCGTGGCGACGTTCGGCATGTCGCACGGCGCCGCATTCGCGGCCGTGATCGGGCCGCTCGTCGAGGTGCCGGTCCTCATCGGGCTCGTGAACGTCGCGCTCCGCCTGCGCGACCGCTTCTTCCCCGGCGAGACGGCCGAGCTCGCCGCGCTCGAGAGCTGCGCGGGGAGCTTCCCGGCGCCGCGAAAAGCGAGCCCATGAGCATGGCCGCCTGGCAGCGCGAAGCGGAGGCGCTCCGGAAGCTCTCACCGCGCCATGTCCTGTTCCTCTGCGTCGCGAACTCGGCCCGCAGCCAGATGGCGGAGGGCATCGCGCGATCCCTTGCACCCACCGGCATCGAGATCTCCTCAGCGGGGTCGAGCCCTTCCCGCGTGAACCCGCTCGCCATCCGCGCGCTCGACGAGATCGGCCTCGACATACGCGGCCAGTCCTCGAAGGGCGTCGACACCATCTCGCCCCACGGCGTGGACGCGGTCATCACGCTCTGCGCCGAGGAGGTCTGCCCGGTGTTCCTGGGCAAGGCCCATCGCGTGCACTGGGGCCTTCCGGATCCAGCCGGCGCGGGGAACACGGAAGAGGAGCAGCTCCAAGCGTTCCGGGACGTCCGGGACGAGCTGCGTCGCCGCCTCGCCGTCGTCTTCGGTCGTTGACCCAAGGCCTGCGCGCTCTTCACCGCGGCAGAGCGGAGCATCGCCGACCGGCCGGCTCAGCTCTGCGGCGCTCGCCGGCCGCGCACCGCCCGCCGCACAGCCTGGAGCATGGTGATGGGGTGCGTGAGCGGCGTGAGCACCTTGGCGCGGACGCTGTCCGGCTCGAAGAAGACGCCGAGCTGCCGGAGCACCGTCGCCCGGTCGTAGTAGATGCGCTCGCCGGCGAGCCGGTGCTGCGCGTCGAAGGTGAAGATGCCGCAGATGGGCAGGTCGATGGAGCGGCCGGTCGCAGGGAGCCCGCGCCAGGTGCCCTGATGCGTTCCCCGCAGCCGCACCTCCAGGATGACCGCGTCGTCCGCGACGCGCGCGCTCTCGACGTCGAGGTGAAGATCGGGGGCCGCCCGGAACAGGTCGGCGTAGTAGGAGCGCACCGCGCCCAGGCCGGCGTGGTGCTCGCCCCAGGGCGCGTCGTCGTAGCAGCCGTCTACCCCGAACGTCGCCATCACGCCTTCGAGATCGTGCGCGTTCTCCAGGCGCACGTGCTCCATCACCCGTTCCAGCCGCAGCGCCGCGTCGCCCTGCCGCTGCAATCCGCTCGCCGTCATGGGAGTGACCTCCTGGGAGTGACCTCCGGCGCGGCCCATATCGGAACGCTCCTTGCCGCGCAACGGCGGCCGCGCGCTCGTCGTGGGCGCGACCTCAGGAGGGGCGTTCGAGCGAACTCTACTTCGGAGGGTCAGGACCAAGCGGCAACTGCGGGTTGGGCCGCACGAGACCAAGGTGGACGACGTTTCTCCGGTGCAGCTCGAGCCCCTTCCAGTGAGCCCCGTGCAGCCGGGTGGTGCCCTCCGTCCCGCCTCGGCGCCAGGATGGACACACCGCACGGCGCGTGACGTCCACCCGGGCATCCGAGGAGAACGCGCGCGCTCGCCGCGACCGCCGCGGTCGTCTTCGCCCTGGTCCTGATGCGGATGCGGCTGCCGTCGCTCCTGCACCTCGCCGCGCGACTCGGACGCTGAGATCCTCGGCGTAGACGGGCGGGCTTGCGCAAGGACGGGGCCGAGCAGGCGGGCCCCGCGGCGGCGAGATGCGCAGCATGCCAACATGATCCGGAAGCTCAAGTCTGGCGAGTTCCGCCTCTACTCGCGCAAGAAGGACCCGCGCACCGGCAAGCGGAGGAATCTCGGCACCTTCAAGTCGCTCGCCGCTGCGAAGCGCCACGAGCGCGCCGTGCAGTTCTTCAAACGGCACTGACGAGCGCGGCCCGATCGGTCGCCACCCGAACCTGGTCGTCTCGACGGCGCGCGCGCCCTCGATGGATCAGCCGGCGAGCCGCGCCGGCGAAACATCGGGCGGCGACACGCCCTCGGCGGCAACGTCGGCCGGGACGGGCTCACCGAGCACCAGGGCGGCGGCAAGGCGCGCCAGGGCGGGAGCCGTCTGGATCCCGTAGCCTCCCTGGCCGGCGAGCCAGAAGAAGCCCTCGGCAAGCGGATCGAAGCCGACCACGGGAGAGCGGTCGGCGACGAACGAGCGCAGCCCTGCCCACTTGCGGGGGATGTGGTGCACCTCCAGGTCGCACGCACGGGTGATCCGATCGACGGCGATCGCCACGTCGAGGTCGTCGGGATGCGCGTCGCACGGGGGCGAGGGGGTCTCGTCGGCGGGGGACGCGAGGAGCTTGCCGCTCTCGGGCTTGAAGTAGAACCGCTCCTCGGCGTCGATGACGAGTGGCCAGCGCGCAATCTCGACGCCTGCGGGCGGATCGAGCAGCACGACGGTTCGCCTCATGGGGACGAGGCCGATGGACGTGGCGCCCGCAAGCCGGCCCACCTCGTCGGCCCACGCGCCCGCGGCGTTCACCACGAGCGGCGCCGCGAACGTCCCCTGCTCCGTGTCCACGCACCAGACGCCACCCGCACGCTCGAGGCCGCGCGCACGCGCGCTGGTGACGAGCTCGCCCCCGGCCGTCCGGAGCAAGCGAAGAAAGCCGTGATGCAGCGCGTGCACGTCGACGTCCATCGCCGTCTCGTCCCACGCCGCTCCCGCGACATGGTCGCGACGCAGGATGGGAACGCGGGCCGTGGCTTCGGCTGGGTCGATGGCTCGTAAGCTTCCTCCGATCTCGCGCTCGAGCTGCCCGAGCAGCGCGAGCTGATCGTTCCGAGCGACGAACATCCAGCCTCGCGGGACGAGCAGCGGGTGCTCGGCGAACCCGGAGGGTGGCGTCGTCAGGAACGTCCGGCTGGAGCGTGTCAGGGCCCGGACGATCCGGTTCCCGTAGCCCTCCGCGAACACCGCCGCGGAGCGCCCCGTCGTGTGGTAGCCGGCGTGCTCCTCCATGTCGAGCAGCAGCACCTGTCGACGGCGCGCCAACTCTGCGGCGACGGATGCGCCCGCGATGCCGGCACCGATCACGATGACATCGGCTCGGCGCGCTGGAAGCTGGCTCTCGGCCATCGGCCGGATGATAGCACCCGCGGACCGATGCATCGGGGAGGCCCCGCGCGGCGTGATCGGCTGCGTCGCGATTCGGCTATGGCATCGTCAACCTTGGGTTCGACCGAGACCGCGGTCCGGTCGTGCTGCTCGCCGTCCGAGCGCATCTGGGACTGAAACGGGGCGCCCGCGTGGGAGCCGTTCACGGGAGGCACGATGAGTCCTGCCACGGCGATTGCGAGCGGCGGTGACGTCGCTCGGCCGGATCCACCTGCGTCGGCGATCATGCTGTCGGCCGTGGGCGGCGGCGTGGACGGGCTCGGCTACGTGCTCCTCGACCGGCTCTTCACGGCTCACATCACCGGGAACACCGTGAAGGCGGGTACCGACCTCGCGCAACTGGACGTCTCCAGGGCTCTCGTCGACTCATTCCCCATCGCGGTCTTCGTCCTCGGCGGCTTCACAGGCGCGCTCCTGCGCGATCTGCTGGCCCGGTGGGTCTCGCGGCCGCGGATCTCGGTGCTCGCCACCTCGGCGGCATTGCTGGTCGCTTTCGCCGCCGCGGGCGCGCTGCTCGAGGCAGGACGCGCTCCACCACCCGGCGGCATCTCCTTCTATGTGCTCGCGGCGCTCGCGACCGCCTCGATGGGTGTCCAGAACGCGGCGAAGCCGCTCTTTGCCGGACGCCCGGTCCGGACCTTCATGACAGGCACCATGATCGACTTCGGCGAAGCGCTCGCCGCCAGCGCCATGGCCGCTGGGGGTGCCCGCCGCGAGCGGCTCCACCACGCCGGTCTCCTCTTCACGGTGTGGTTAGCCTACCTCGTGGGCGGCGCGGCGGCCGGCGCGGCGGCGTTGCACCTGGGCACGGTCGCGGCCCTGCTTCCGGCCTGCGGCGTCGTCACGGCGCTTGCCGTGGAATGGCGCGCGCGTTGACGTGTCGGCAGTAGGCGTAGAGCGCGTCGTAGACGATCCACTCCGCGCGGTTGATCTCGTGGTCATCTCGCAAGTCGAGATGGCGAAAGCCCTCGGCGATCGCTTTGAGGCCCGAACTTTCGGGCTGGTTCCAGAGCGAGTTGTCGGTGTCGGCGCCATTGACGATCTTTGCCATCGGCGCCAAGGCGGGGTCCTTCTCCCACAGACGGTACTTCCGACACAAAGCATCGAATGTGCACTCCTTCCCGTGGTGTCCCAACTCGGCCCCCGCGACGTCGAAAGGCGTTGCCTGTTCTCGTTCCGCGACCGCAGCGATCTGGTCGCTGGGCACGAACAGGAACTCGGCCGACGGATCGATGAACTTCCGGATGAGCCACGGACATGCAACGCGGTCCACCTTGACTCCGGAACGGGTGATCCACTTCATGGGCACATCCTCCGGCAGCCGGCCAAGCGGCACCGGCGGCCACAGAAGCGCCGCGGCTCGATGCGCGGTCGGACTATGTGTAACAACTGAATCATCGGGTTCAAGCCCGCGACGGGCGTGCGGTAGGACCGCCTCGGCGGCGCATGAGCGGCCACCCAGACCCTTGTCGGGACCCGCCAGCCTGGGTGACGTTCGTGCGGGCCTGCGTCGGGCACCATGCTATCCGAGGTTGCCACGTTGAACCGCCATGATTCACTTGTTAGTTAGAGCCTCATGGCCGGCAAGGACGAGCACGAGACGAGGGAGGCGACATGGAATCCTGGATGAGAGCTCTCACGGCAGCCCTACCATTCCTCATCGCGCTCCCCGTTGCTGCCGCGCAGCACATGACCGGCGAGCAGCCGCGGATCCTTTTCCTGCACTCCTGGGGCACGGGAACGACCCAGGATCTCGCACGCGGTCTCAGAACCGCGCTCGACCGCACGGCGACCCGGCTCGGGGCGAGGTGAGCGTGAGACGCCGCGGGACCTCGAGAACGGCGATGCCGCGGCGAGCACGCCTCTCGTGCCGGTGACGCGTGGCCGACCACTCCTCAGTGCCGGCGGCCGCGGCATCGTCCGCCGAAGTCCAGCAGGTCTCGATGTCCGAGATCTTCTGGTACTTCCTCAAGCTCGGGTGGCTCGCCTTCGGCGGTCCGGTCGGCCAGATCGGCCTCATGCACCTTCAAGTGGTCGAGCGCCAGAAGTGGATCACCGAGGACGAGTTCGTTCGCGCGCTCAACTTCTGCCACCTGCTCCCGGGCCCCGAGGCGCTGCAGCTCGTCATCTACGTCGGCTACAAGAAGGCCGGATACTGGGCCGGCATCCTCGCGGGGGTCCTCTTCATCCTGCCAGGCTACATCACGCTCAGCGCGCTGGCCTGGATCTACGTTCACTTCGGCAAGACTCCACAGGTCCTCGGCGTCCTGTGGGGCTTTCGTCCAGTGGGGCTTGCGCTGCTGCTCGCTGCGCTCGTCCGGATTTCACGCGCCGCGCTGAAGGGCATCTTTCCTGTCGTGCTCGCGATCGCAGCGTTCGTGGCTTTCTACTTCGCGCGGCTTCCGTTCTTGGTCGTGCTCTTCGGGTGCGGGCTCATCTTCATCGCGTGGCGCCGAATGGGGCCCGGTTCACGCGCAGCAGCGACGGCCGTCTCGCTCCTGTTCGCCACGCGCGCCGATGCTGTCGACTCCGCCGCAGAGCGGCTCTTCGATATCTCGTGGTTCTTCTTCAAGGTCGGGCTCTTCTCGTTCGGCGGCGCCTACGCGGTGCTGCCGTACATCCGGGAAGGGGCGGTCGCGACCTACGGGTGGATCAGCGACCGGCAGATGATCGACGCGCTCGCGCTCGGCGAGACGACGCCAGGCCCCCTCATCTCGATCGGCATCTTCGTCGGTTTCCTCGCCGGCAACGGGGCGCGCGCGCCCTGGCTGGGCGCGACTGCGGCGACCTTCTGGCTCTTCCTGCCGTCCTTCCTGTTCGTGCTGCCCGCGGCTCGATACATGAACTGGCTCACGTCCAGGCCGGGGCTGAAGGAGTTCCTGCGCGGGGTCACGTCGGGTGTCGTGGGCCTCATCTTCTCGATATCGATCCCGCTGGCGAAGGTCGCGTTCATGCCAGGCGGCTCGATCGACTGGATCACGGTCGTGCTTGGCCTCGCCGCGTTCGTGGTTCTCACCTTCTGGAAATGGCGGTTGAACGTCGTCGTCGTGGTCCTCGCGGGCGGTGCGCTGGGAATTCTCCGCGCGTTCGCTCCGGGCCTCTTCGGTGGAGCGCTCTCATGATCGCTGATACTTCCACATGCAGGTGCGCCTCGGGGTCACCCCAGCGCCTCGAGGATCTGGCGCGCGAACGGAAGATCGGCCCGCGACGCCAGGGCCTCCAGCTTGCCGACGTGCACGACGCGCCCCTCGTCGAGCACCGCCGTAGTGTCCCCCAGAGCTCGAGCCTCACGCGGATCGTGCGTCACGTAGAGGGCCGTCGCGCGGCGCTCCGCGAGCAGCTCGCGGAAGAGCGCGAGGAGCTCGCGCTTCAGCCCGACGTCGAGGTTCGAGAGCGGCTCGTCGAACAGCACGGCGCGCGGCTCGAGCACGAGCGCGCGCGCGATCGCGACGCGCTGCCGCTCGCCCCCGGAGAGCTCACCGGGGTGGCGGCGCTCCTTTCCCGCGAGCCCGACGCGCGTGAGGATCGTGGCCATCCGGGTTTCTCGCTCATCGCGCGGGACCCTCTTGCACTCGAGGCCAAACTCGAGATTTCCGCGCACCGTGAGGTGGGGCCAGAGCGCCAGATCCTGGAACACCATGGCGACCTCGCGCTCCTCGGGTGGAAGGATCGAGCGCCCACCTTCGCTCGCGACTGCGTCGCCGATCCGGATCGTGCCGACGTCCGGTGTCACGAAGCCCGCGACTGCCCGCAGCAGCGTGGTCTTCCCCGATCCCGAGCTGCCGAGAACGGCTAGCTTCTCGCCGGCCGCGATCAGCAGCGAGACCTCCGCGAGCGCCCGCCGCTCGCCGTGCATCACGGTGACCCCTTCGAGCACGATCGTGGCGCTCACAGTCGTCTCCGGAAGAGGAGCGCCGAACTCGCCGCGACGACGAGCGCAGTCATCCCCACCTGGACGCACGAGAGCGCGGCCACGATGGCCTGGGGGCCGTTCGCCTCGAGTGTGAAGATCCGGACCGTGAGCGGCTCCTGGCCGGCAGGATAGAGGAGGACCGCCGTCTCGAGGTCGCGCAGGCAGAACACCACCGCCAAGAGCCACGCCGCGGCGATCCCGCGCGCGTGAATCGGCAACAGGATCCGTCGCAGCCTTCGCAGGAAGCGCGCCCCCGCCATCGCCGCCGCCTCCTCGATGTGCTCGGATCCCTGCGCGAAGGAGACCGCCGCGACACGCAGCCCGATGGCGCTGTAGCGGGCTGCGAACGCGAGAGCGACGATGGCGCTCGTGCCGTAGACCGCCTGCAGCCAGGGACGGTTCCACGTCGAGATGAGGCCGACGCCGAGCACCGAGGCGGGCATCACGAACGCGAGCACGCCGACGCCGTCGAGAGCCGCTCCACCGCGCCGGCCGCGCGCCGCGGCGTGCCCGATGACCAGCGCGACGAGGAGGATCGCGGTGGCCGCTGCGAAGGCGTCGAAGAGGCTGTTCCAGACGCTCGCCCCGATCCAGCGCGGCAGGTCGGAGAAGCCGTTTCCGCCCGCCGCGCGAACCGCGAGCGCGGCGATCGGCGTGAGCGGAAGGAGCGCCGCTGCGGCGACGAACGCAGCTGCGAGCGGGCGCCAAGGCCCGAGGCGAAGCGGGAGAGCCTCGCGCCTGCGAAGCCCGAGCACCGCGAACGACCGCCGGCCGGCAGCCAGCCGCTCGAAGGCGAGCAAGCCCACCGCGACGACGAACAGCGGCAGCGCGAGCGCGAACGCCTCGCCGGGGGCGTAGTCGACGCCGCCCAGCCGCGCGAACACCATCGCGGGATAGACGCTCACGCGCAGGAACATCGGAACGCCCAGCTCCGAGAAGGCGAGCGAGAAGACGACGAGCGCAGCGAGCGCGATCGCGGGCCGGATGAGCGGGAGCAGGATGCGGGTGGCTGTGCGCCCGGGGCCAGCGACGAGCAGTGCCGCCTCCTCGAGCGAGGGATCCACGGCCTGGAGCGCGACCACGGCGAGCGCGGTGACGATCGGCGTGAGCGCCATGGCCATGACCGCGATCGCCCCGGGCCACGAGAAGAGGAGCCGCGCCGTGACGTCGGACCCCGTGAGCCCCGCTCGACCGAAGACGTGGAACCACCCGAGGGCGAGGAGGAGGGGCGGAAGGAAGACGGGGAACGTGTGCAGCCACAGCGCAACGCCTCGCAACCGAAGGTCGGACCGTGCGAGGAGGAGCGCCAGCGGCAACCCGACCGCGAGCGCGACGACGGTGACGCCCGCGGCGATCCCGACCGACGCGCCGAACAGCAACCAGGTGCCGGGCGCCGAGAGCGCTTGGGCTGCGCGGCGCAATGCTTCGCCCTTCGCCAGCTCGCCACCCAGGAATGCGAGCGGTACGAGCGCGACGATGCCGAGCGCGACGCCCGCGGTCGCGAGCAGGATGGGCTCCTGCCTGCGCCGGAGCGCTAGAGACCAGCCCATTGCCGCAGCCACGGCTGAAGCCGTTCCATCGCGTCCGCGACCTTCGCGTAGTCGACCTGCATCGCCTTGAGCTCCCCTGCGCGGCGCGCGCCCGGCGCAGGCTTCACGTCGGGCCGAAGCGGGACGTGGGAGGCGAGCTCGACGAGCTTCTGTTCCGCCGGAGTAGAGAGCAGGTAATCCGCGAGGCGCCGCGCCTCGTCGGGATGCGGACCCTTCACGAGCACGACCGCGGTGGGCATGACCAGCGCGCCGATGCCGTCCTGATCGGGGTAGACGACCTCGATCGGTGCGCCCTCCTTCAGCGCCTCCGCGGCGTCGTCGGTGTCCGCGAGCCCGAACGCAACCTCGCCCGCCGCGACGAGCCGCTTCACCTCGCCATTCGAGCTCGCGATGCGGACCCCATTCGACTTCAGCTGCGTCAGGAACGTCTCGAGCGCGTCCTCGCCCCACGCCTCGGCGAGTGCAGCGACGTGCATGGTCGTCGTCCCGAAGAGCGGGTTCGCGATGGCCGTCTGGCCCTTCCATTTCGGATCGGCGAGATCGCGCACGGAGCGCGGCATCTCACCGGGCCTGACGCGCGTCTTGTTCACGAGGAGCAGCCGCACCCGTGCCGCGCCGCCGGTCCAGCTCCCGTCGGCTGCCTTGAACGCCGGCGGGACGGCGCTCGCGCTCGGAGAGACGTAGGCCTGGACGAGACCATGCTTCACGAGGAGGTACGGACGCACCGGATCGCCGGACCAGAACAGATCCGCCTGCGGGTTCTTTGCCTCGGCGACGATACGATTCAAGACCCCGGTGCTCTTCGTCTCCTCGGTGTCGAACACGGCCCGCACCTTGACGCCGCTCTGCCGCTCGTAGTCGCGCAGGATGGGTTCGGTGAAGGGCTGGTCGATCGAGAGATACACGACGACCTCGCGCCCGGCGCTGCGGCACCCTGCTCCGAGCGCAGCCGCCGCGGCGAGGAGAACGAGCCTCCATGAGCATCGAGCCGTCATCTCGGGACCCCCACGTCGAAGGCCCACGTGAGCCCTGCCCTGACCTCTGTCGTGTCCACGCCGCCGGCGCGCGCGATCCGGAGGCCCGCGTCTACCGAGAGCCCATCGCGGACCCGCCAGATCGCGCCCACGAGCCCTGATACGGCTGTCGGCGCGTCGCGTTCGCCCTCCACGAAGATCTCCGCCACGGGACGGATCGCCCACGCGTCGTGCACCTCGAAGATGGCCCCGCCGAACAGGCCGAGCCTGTGCGCTCGAGTCCACGCCACTGCGCCGTTCAGGTGCACGGTCAGGTCGGGCCACCGCTGCGACACGATGATCGCCTCCTGAGCGCCCACGCCGGAGTCTCCGTTGATCGTCGGCAAGAGTGCGCCGAGCTCCGAGGCGACGCTGAGGCCGGTCTTCTCCTGCAGGGTGCCCTCGCGGAGGACGCCCTTGAGCGAGACCGCCGTGTCCTCGACGCGGAACCGCTGCACGGTGATCTTGTCCCCGAGCTGCACGAATTGGCGTCCCTCGAGAACGAGCTCCCAGCGATCGGCGAAGCCCCAGTTGAAGATGACACTCGGCGCGACGAGAGACCTGTCGGGCCCCTCCTTGACGAAGCCGAGCGGCCCAAACTCGATCTCCATCTCTCCTTTCGCGGCGACCGCGGCGTCCGTCGAGTTGAAGGGCCGGTACGCGCGCGCCGAGAGCGGCCACACCATTCCCAGCACGAACGAGGTGGCGAGCATCGACCGACCGTGGCGACTCCCGGAAGTCTCCTTCACGCGTCCACCCTACCGGCTCGCCTTGACCTGGAGCGGGAGCGTGAACCGGGAGATCTCGCGTTGGTCCCCCTTGAACGACCGATCGTTGTAGCGGTTGAGGTCGTAGACGAGGGTCGCCTCGACCGTGTAGCGGCCGCCGTGTGCCTTCGGCTCCCAGGTCAGGATCCGCTCCTCGCCAGCGCGGAGGGGCGCCTCGTGCGGCCCCTGCTCATCGGCCTGCGTCGCGGCGATACGGTCGGGACGCTTCTCGTCCTCCTTCAGGAACGCCCGGTCGTCAGGGCGCGGTCCATACCACGGGGCGAACATCCACTCGCGCTCGGCGAGCTTCTTGCCCTTCGCGTCGAGGAGCCTCGTCTGAAGATAGATGGCGCGGCGGTTCGAGCCCGTCGGGACGGAGTGACCTGCACCGACGTTGATCACGTGGAGCTCGACCGCAGCGCGGCCTTCCTGAGGTTGCAGCATGACGAGCGACAACGCGCTCCCCAGCCGCTGGCCGGAGTGGCCACCCGTCCAGAGGTGACGTGCCACGGCGCGCACCGGGGCATCCATGTCCTCGACGGTCTTTCGCTGGGTGCGGGGCATGTGGCAGTCCTGGCACTGCTGAGGGCCGAGCCCTGGCGTGAAGAAATCGTCCCGCCACTCGAGATACGTCTGCGTCTGCTTGCCGGGAATTCGCTTCCCCATCGCGTGGCAGTAGGCGCACATCTCCGCATTCGACATGCGCTCGTCGGCGACGGTCGCGTGAGGGGCCTCGACCTTGTGCGGGCCGCGGATCACGCCCTCCTGCGTGAGATGGCAGGCCGCGCAGGTGATGCCTTCACCCTGCGACTCCTGCCTCGGCGCAGGCTTCGCGATCTCGATAGCCGTGCGGTCCGGGATCGCGAAGGGCTGCGGGAAGTGGCACACGTTGCACTTCTTGCCTTCCTCCTCGGCCTCGCGCGCGTGAGTGGGCCAGGGGTCCTGGCCGGAGATGGCGTGCGCGCTCGCCGACACCGAAGTGCCGGCGGGCATCTCGAGGACCTTGTCTCCTTTTGCACGAAGCGTGACGCCCGGATATTTCATGTCACTGCCGAACCCTTCCGCGTACTCACGGTAGATCGCCTGGTGACAGACCCCGCAGTCCGCGGACGGGGTTGCGGTCCCCTTCGGGAAGTCCTTCGACGGCGTGATGGCGGGTGCGGAGGGCGCGGCGGTCTGCGGTGCTGCGGGCGCCTGCGGAGGCTGAGGCGACTGCGCCCTCGCCGCGGCAGCAAAGAAGAGGAACGTGGTGACCACCGGCGCGACGGCTCGCTTCATGTTGTCTCCCTGTCAGCTCAACGGATGAGTCCCCCGCTTCAGCAGCACCCCCGCGACACCCATCGCAAGATGACGAGTGGCCCGGGAAATCCCTTCACTGCAGCGGCTTCACCGAGAGGGCGTCGAAGTAGGTGACCGAGTCGGCCTTCGTCCAGACCCCCACCTTGCCTGCATCCTTGAAGGTGTCGTCCTTCGCATCGATGACAGGCTTTCCGTCGAAGAACACCTGGAAGCGATTTCCGCGCGCCTCGACGGCGAGCGCGTGCCACGCCTGCCGAGCGACCTTTCCGTCCCAGCCGGCGAACTGGCGGCGGCGACCCTTCACCACCTGATAGAGGCGGACGTTGTCCTCGAGGGCGTTCGCGCGCGTGACGTAGTAGTTGTTCTCGTCCTGGTAGCGGAAGACGAGCCCACAGGCCTGGTCGGTCTTCCCTGACACCTGCCTGCAGCGGACGTCCAGGCGCAGGTCCTTCAGGGCAGGCGCATCCGCGACCGCGACAGGGAAGCGATAGTCCGTGTCGTCGGTGTCGACCTGGGCGAGGACGTGATCGCCGGCCGGAGCGCTCGGGTCCGTGCGGACGACCCACTTGCCAGGTCGGCCCTGGCCGGTCTTCCCGAAGGAGAAGCCTGCGGGGGCCTCGTCCACCTTGTCGCCTTGGAAGTCCCACGTCTTCGCCGAATCCTGCGCCGCTGCGACGCCGACGCCTACGAGGATCAGCGTCAGGATGCGGTTCGCTCGCATGCTTCCTCCAACTTCGCGCGTGAGATCAGTGTTTCGATGCGCCACTGTGGAGCGCGTACAAGTCATCGAAGAGGGCTGTCCCGCGCCCGAGCCGCGCCTCGTCGTCCGGGTGCGCCGCGGCGATCCCGGCGACGACCTGGCCAACCCCGGGAGCCTCCTCGCGGCCGTACTTCGCGTCCTTGACGTCGATGTCATGGACGATCTCCGCGATCGTGCGGAGCGCAGGGTCGCCGAGCCCGAAGCGATCGAGGAGGACCTCGAACGTGCAGAGGTCGCCTTCGTGCGTGAACTCCGCCTCGAACATGTCGAAGCGCAATTCGCCCTTCTGCGGCTCGTAACCTTTGGCCGGCACGAACTTGAACCGCGCCTGCGGGTCGATGAACTTCCGGATGAGCCACGCACTCGCCATCCGGTCGACCTTGATCCCGGTCCGGGTGACCCAGGTGCGGCCCCGGTACTCCTCGCGGCGGAGCGCCGACTTCACAGGTTCACGCGACTCCACGCTGGGCTTCATGCGCGCCTCCATTCGCGACACGAGGGCTTCGGCGATCTCGCGCCCGGGTGCTCCGAAGAAATCGATGCCATCGAGCTCCGAGAACCGTTGCCGGAGCCGCGCGATCTGGTTCGCCACCTCGATACGCCGGTTCTCGGGAGGCGGGCCTCGCTTCGGGAGCGAGGCCGCGACCTCCCGCCCTTGCTCGGCGAGCTCCCTGTAGTCGTCCTCGCGTGCCGACTGGAACATCGCGATGACCTGCTCATCAGAGAGCCCGTCGATGAAGCGCGCTTCGACGATCGAGGCATCCCCTCCGCCCTTCACGACCTCGCGCAAGACCCACTGGAAGTCCTCCTGCGTCTCGTCGTCGCGCGGGAGCGCGTACACCGAATTCTTGATGGCGACGGCGCCGATCCGCTGAAGGTGCCGGCCGACCTTGACGCGCAGGTAGGCCGGCCTGGGCGGGATCTGATGGATGAGCAGCATCCAGCGCGGCTCGGGGTGACCCGCCGGGACCTTTCGTGGCATGCCCCGTCACATATAACAACTGCATCTTCGCCTTCAACTGAACTGG
>WNFY01000253.1_pt1 | contig 63088 bp, 52 predicted proteins | sample 5400091 | NCBI WGS metagenome assembly WNFY01 (sample SAMN13153364, study PRJNA577476) | soil metagenome | isolation source: 60 cm soil or saprolite under grassland replicate 1 | place: USA:California | collected 2016-06-15
CCGCTTCACGCAGTACTCGGGCTACAAAGTTGTTTCTGGGGCTGAAACGACTGCTTCCACTTCCATGAGCAAAGACAACAAGCCTTTGTGTCTGTCTAGGAAGAGCAAGTGATCCTTCCAGTTTAATGGAATCGATTGGAATCTGTACAAACTGCTCAAGATGATTTATTGCCATTTTATTGCCTCCTATGTATTCAGAAACGCTGCTTCCGCGTCTTTGTACATAGCTAAAAATTTTGCTTCTACACTTCATGTCAGGCAAGTTGCAAGGTCATAGATACCTTTCGTGTCATCTCGGTCTATAAAGAATTTAGTCCACCTGAACACGGAATATTGTTACACTGTATTCATGTGTTCAGATTGCGATGTATCTTTGCTGGTTTTCTTCTTACGGTTCCAAGTTGTTGCCGTATTTCGTGGTCTGCGTGGTATTATTGATGTCCTCTGATTTGCCTGTTCAAGCAAGCTGCGCACCTCCTCGTCGGAGGTTTGCGAAAATTGTCTGTACCAGTAGCCGACTGCAATGAACGGCTCCGGTCGTATAACGCATACTACCTCATCTACTTCAGCCGCAAACTCATAGCATGTCGAGGGCGCGGCGGTTGGAACAGCAATGATGATGCGTGTGGGCTGTCGCTGTTTAATGGCCGCGACAGCAGCATGCATGGTTGCCCCCGTCGCAATGCCATCGTCCACAAGTATGACTGTGCGACCGCTTATGACATACGCAGGGCGTTCTCCACGATAGCTGTGTTCGCGTCGCTCCAATTCCTGTAGTTCCTGTACTGTGATCTCATCGATCACCTCGTCAGGTATATTCAGGAATTGCACGACATCCTTATTGAGTATGCGTATTCCACCAGTTGCAATAGCCCCCATCGCCAGTTCTTCCTGTCCAGGGACACCAAGCTTCCGAACGACAATGACATCCAATGGTGCGTGTAGTGCTTGAGCAATTTCAAATCCAACAGGCACACCGCCTCGAGGCAAAGCAAGCACAATCAGATCCTGCTGGTTAGCATATGCAGCAAGCTGTGCCGCCAGTAATTTTCCTGCTTCAGTTCGATCACGGAATTGTGTTAACATCTTAGTTTCTCAATTTAGCTAAACCTATTAGTGACTGCATTTGCGTGTGCGGGAAAGCCTTCGAATTCTGCAAGGCGACGTGTTGTCTCGTTTAGCGAAGCGTAGCCTTCTTTTGTCAGATAAGCAATGCCTGTTCGCTTAAGGAAATCAAATACAGTCGTACAAGAGAAAGTGTGGGCAAAGCCACCTGTAGGCAGGCAGGCATTTGTCCCTATGCAATAGTTTCCGGTACAGTATGGTGTATATTGTCCGATCAATATTTCGCCAGCGTTCTTCAATTTTGGTAGAAGTGCAAATGGCTCTCGTACCTGTACTTCGAGATGTTCAGGGGCATATTCATTGACAAAATCAAGAGCTTCATCCATGTTTACAGCAAATACTATGCCACCTGTTCCTTCTGGCGCCTCGAATACCGTGCGTACAAAACCCTGCCGCCAATCAGGTAGAGCAGTCATTTTTTCGGGTAGCAAACTCATCACTTCTTCAGCCAGTGGACGACTATCAGTCACCAACAAGCTAGATGAATCTGGGCCGTGTTCACCCTCGATCAACAAGTCTCTTGCCAGTAGTTCAGGATCGGCGCTTTTATCAGCTAATGTGATAGATTCACTTGGACCGGCAGGTAAGCCCACATCTACAGTTCCATACAACAACCTTTTGGCGGCAGCTACATAGCCACTCCCTGGACCGGTTAGCTTATGCACCCGCCTGATAGTATTTGTACCATAAGCAAGAGCCGCAATGGCCTGCGCTCCGCCAATGCGATATATCTCATGCACGCCGCATAAATCTGCTGCTACGAGCGAAGCAGGATCGACTGTTCCGTTAGGTCCAGGAGGTGTACAGACAACAATACGAGGTACTCGAGCAATACTGGCAGGAGTAGCTAGCATATACATTACAGAGGGAAACGCACCTTTCCCTCGCGGTACATAAAGACCTGCTGAAGTTATCGGCGTGATCTTCTCACCAGCTATAACGCCTGGTTCAATTTCTGTGAACCAGTGCTCATGCGGCAACTGTCGTTCATGGAACGTTCGAACATTGCGAATAGCATGCTCAATGGCTTCACGCACTGATGGATCGAGCAATCTGTGAGCCTGCTCAATTTCTTCCTGTCCAACTCGCAGTTGATCAGGTGAAAGTTGAACATGGTCAAAGCGAGCTGTAAATTCAACAAGTGCTTCATCACCACGTTCTCGTACTGCTTGGATAATGGGTCGTACTCGCTCAGTAAGTTCATCAATCTGCAATTCTGCGCGACGCAATAGATGTTGTCGTTGGGAAGCATTCATCGTCGATAATTCATAAAAGTGGATCATCTCTTCCTCTCATTCTTAGTCAGACTGCTAACTGCGCAGCAGCATTACAGAATGTCTTTCAAGAAGCGACAGCACTCCTCTATTAGTGTCAAATCAAACCTTTCCGACGCATTTGTGCCAGGTCAAATTCGGCTGGATCCAGGGGATTCACATTTGCTTCAGCGCATGCCCAGCCTATCAAAGCAAAACCAAGCCTCAATCCCTGCGCAATCATGGCAGGTTCGGTGTTAGCTAGCAGACTCAGGCAGTTCTGCTGTTGCTCTACCGACCATCCTGAGTCGTGCTGCCCATAATAACCCTCTAAAACCGCCTTATGAGGTATAAAATCATCATACTTTATTTTCTTGATTGCCGCCAGCAGCATCAGCCAGTATCCAACCTGGCTACACTCAAGTATCGTATCGGATTGCCGATCAGTATGCATGTGCTCACCGCTTTGCACATTTGCCATTTCTTGCAATTCATCACTCAGCCTGGATAACAGGTAGCTCTTACTGTGCTCTTGGAGCAATCGCGAAGTGTTCGACTCCTCACTTAAATCATGATCGCGCAAGTAGAGATAGGCGCCGTATAAAGGGAGCATCTTCTTTTCTAAAGCTAAACTAAGTTGTATTCTTGCCTGTGCGTCTTTAGAGTTCATAGACAATCTCCGGATCAAAAATGCGCTCAGCCATCGTTTCATAACTATCATCCGGCAGCAATCGACGATAATAACAACTGCGATAACCCTCATGACATGCTGCTTCGCCATGCTGCACTACCCGGATCAGTAAACTATTCTCCTCGCAATTCACAAAAATATCTCGCACTTCCTGCACATTTCCCGACTGTTCCCCCTTGCGCCAGATCGCATTTCGCGATCGGCTAAAGAAGTGGGTATAGCCCATTTTGCGAGTCAGATTGAAGGCTTCTTCATTCATGAAAGCCACCATAAGCACTTCACCTGTAGTGTCGTCCTGGATGACAGTGGGTATCAGACCCTGGCGGTCAAATTTCAGCATATTTCGTGTCCTCATTCTCCTTTGGATCTGGTTGCTTTGGCTCGCATTGAGAGTGATTGCTCCACTCACTATACGTTACCATGTCAGGAATATCAATCCTGCCAAAGCAGTTCGAGGAGAATCGTTTTAACCTATTTTCAATCAATCTTTGACAATAAGGCAAATGGTGCAATATAAAGAGCAAGAAGACCCTGTTTCTTCCTGCGTTGAAGAATCGTCATTTTTGGAGAAGTCTTCTGGAAACTTTCTGAAGGAGGTATCTCCAAAAACTCACTAATTACCTGATTAAGGATGCACAAATTTCCCTATGAAATACACTCAACGAGCCCGCTTATTGGCCTTAGATGTGGATGGAACGCTTTTGACTGATGAACTCCAGGTTACGCCTGCGACCCGTGAGGCTGTACGGCAGGTGATATCTCAAGGTGTGCAAGTGGTTCTGGCTTCAGCCCGAGGTCCAAAGGCACTTTACTCAATCATTGCGGAATTGGAGATCACTGGACTGGCCATTTGCTATACAGGAGCTTTGACTTGTAGACTTTATCCCGATCAGGATGTTTCAGTAGAGGTTGTGAATGAACAGCGTATGAGTCTCTCGTCAGCGCGCCTGGTATTGAGCAATGCTGAGGAGCTAGGGATCAGCATCGGTTGGTTTACTGGCGAAAATTGGTACATCCCGAGGTGGGATCTGGCCTTACATCATGAAAGTATGATTACTGGGGTCACTCCCATTGTAGACTCTGACCTCATGCACTTTAATGAGGCACCCCATAAGTTGCAAGCCATCGTGGGAGAAACTGCACTTGTACCACGTCTCAATGCTTTGGCGAGTGTGCTACCGAGTGATTGTGCAGGCCAGTTTTCATTCGAGACATATCTAGAGATTATCCATCGGGGCGTGGATAAAGCAACAGCGCTGTTGGCCCTGGGACAGCAACTTGACATCGCTCCTTCTGAAATGGTTGCTATCGGTGACATGGATAATGATGTAGCAATGTTACACATGGCCGTGCTTGGTATTGCCATGGGTAATGCTCCAACTTATGTACAAGCAGAAGCAGATTGGGTGACGGATACCAATAATCGGGATGGGGTAGCAGTTGCGATTGAGAGGTTGCAGGCAAACGGATGGATCTAGCAAGTACATCATAATCTCAAACCGCAGTGAGAAGCTCGAGCAATTTATTCACGTGTATGGAAATCATATATTAGAGGCAGCGAACCTTTCCGTTAAAGTAATGAGCCTCTTCGCATGGATGTGTTACTGCGCTAAGATGGCCTCACCACCACTCCCCTCCTCTCCAAATACTCCTTCACCTCACGAACTCGAAATTTCCCAAAGTGAAAGATCGAAGCTGCCAGCACTGCATCTGCTCCTCCACTGGTCAAACCCTCGTAAAAATGCTCCAACGTTCCAACACCCCCGGATGCTATGACAGGCACCGAGACAGCCTTTGAAACCAAGTTATTAAGCTTTAGATCATATCCTTGCTGTGTACCATCTCGATCCATGCTTGTGAGGAGAATCTCACCTGCACCAAGAGATACACCTTGCTGTGTCCACTCCAGCACATCTTTGCCAGTAGGTGTGCGACCACCATGAATGAACACTTCATACCCGCTTGGCATGATTGGATTTGCGCGAGCATCTATAGCAAGAACAATACACTGCGCACCAAACTGCTCTGCTCCTGCTCGCAATAAGTCTGGATTTTGTACGGCGGCTGTGTTCAATGAGGTCTTGTCTGCTCCTGCCCCAAGCGTAGCGCGGATGTCTTCAACGCTGCGAATACCGCCACCGACAGTTACAGGAATAAAAACTTGTTCTGCAGTATGCATAACGACATCCAGCATAGTGGCTCGCTGCTCATGTGAAGCCGTAATATCCAGGAAGACCAGTTCATCTGCGCCTTCTGCGTTATAGAATTCGGCGAGTTCCACAGGATCACCTGCATCGCGCAGATTCACGAAATTAACTCCTTTGACCACTCGTCCCGCTGCAACATCAAGACAGGGGATGATGCGCTTTGTCAGCATAACACTACCTCTCAAATTCCTGTATTGCTGCCGCGAGGTCTACATCGCCAGTGTACAAAGCTTTCCCAATTATCGCCCCTTCAATACCAAGCGCCGCAATGGAACGTAAATCATCAATCGAACTGACACCCCCAGAAGCAATTAATGAGGATGAAAATTGTTGCATAGAATGCTGGCGAAGCCTTTCCGTATCATTGTAAGGGCGGGAGAAATCGTTGTACTCCATCGGCACATAGTTTGGTTGCAAGTGAGGTTGCTCGCACTTGCGAAGTCTCGCGCCACCCAGAAATAGCTACCGAACCATTACGAGCATCAAGTCCCACAACAATACGCTCGCCCCAACGTGCCAGAACTTCCATGAGCAATGCGCGATCAGTCAGAGCCACAGTACCAAGTACAACTCGATCTATTCCAAGGTCTAACATTTGACCAATATCCACCAGTGAACGCATACCTCCACCCAGTTCGATATGCAAAGTAGTACTTGCGTGAATCCTCTTAATCAATTCGATATTCACAGGGTGGCCTGCTGCAGCGCCATCCAGATCGACAATATGCAGCCAACTTGCTCCAGAACGCTGCCAGCGTTGAGCAACCTTTTCAGGGTCTACATCATATGTTGTGACCTGAGCATAGTCGCCCTGATATAATCGAACACACTGACCATCTTTAATATCAATAGCTGGCAGAATGATCATTCTCTTATCCACTTTAGGAAATTTTGGAGCAATTGCAAACCTACAGATCCGCTTTTCTCAGGATGGAACTGTGTTCCCCAGACTCGCTCCGTAACAATAACGCTGCAAAAAGGCGAACCGTAATCCGTAACTGCCGCTACGCCCTGTGAATCCTGTGGCTCGACATAATATGAGTGCGCGAAATAGAAATAAGCATCTGGAGGAATGTTATCAAAAATGTCTAATGCTGTATGTTGTGGTTTTACCTGGTTCCATCCCATGTGTGGTATTTTCGGCCCATGTGGAATCCGTCGTACTTCACTAGGGAAGAGACTCAATCCGTCCACTTCACCTTCTGCATGATGATCTGCAAGCAATTGCATGCCAAGGCAAATACCCAGGAAAGGTTTGCCTTGCTGTGTTGCCTTGCGTATAGCATCGTCTAAGCCACGTTCTGTCATTCTTGACATCGCAGCCCCTCCCGAGCCGACACCTGGCAGTACTATTGCCTGTGCTTTATTGACGGTATCAGGCTCATCAGTGATCTGGACACTCGCTCCGACATGCTCCAAAGCCTTTTCAATGCTGCGAATGTTGCCTGCTCCATAATCGATGATTGCAATCATAATTCGTATCCCCAGGGTTGTATACCATTATTGCCAGTTTGAACTGCCAGTAATAGTCCTAGCCAACTAATGGATGGGGGCATACGTTCTCCATCGAGCAAATTGATAGTCAAGAGTGGGCAACACATCAATGCTAGTTGCATGATCTCTTTCCAATGAACTGGTAACATATCTCGTGCCCGCAATTTCCCAATCAGAGGTCTAATCAACTGCTCTACCTTCGTTCGTAAAATCGCCTGGCGTACTGGAGTCAACGTGTAATTGTGCTCAACAGTAATAGTCATATCACGCCTTGAGACAGTCAACTGCAAATCCTGTGCAATAACTTGTGGAAAATACATCCATGTTGCAAGCACATTGTGAAACAATGGCTTGATTATATCCAATAATGGTGAATGTCGCCCAGCGAACGCCGGATCGAAATACAAATAACGTGGTTTTGTTTCCTCTAGGTCCTCCCAATTGAAATGTAGGGGCGACCCTTCTCCTTGCATCTCGCCTGACTGCGCAGCAGTAGCCGCGCCAGCGGCGTTGGCGAGATGGATAGGTGCCAGCGGTCGCCCGCCTTGCAGCAGCGCATTTTCCAGAAAAACGTTGCCGAAGTGGGCATCTCCATGTCCGATAACCGTCAAAGCATCCTGCGCAGGATTAAGTACAACTTTAGCGCGCTCGACTAATTCGCCTAACACTTTTTGCTGTGATACTCCATTGATAACCCAACGCAACGAGAGCAATTCATTGAAAGAAATGCCACTCTCCTGTACATAAGTACCTTGCGGGTATCGAATGAGTTTTCCCTCGTAAAAACTTTTATAACGTCCTCCCGTCAGGCGATGCCAGAAAAGTTGATGAATGGGAGCACGCGCATGTTCTACTGCCGTACTATGGGCAAACGTTGATTGATAAATATCGAGCAAACGAGCACATTCGTGTTTCTCGGCAGAAACAAGTGTATTCCATGAACTTTCTTCTGTTTTGCCGACCTCAACTGTTCGCATGAGATCAAACATGACGGGCCAGTGTACAACTGGATAGATAACCATCTGTTGCCCACCTTCGTGTATCGTTCGCAATGGTCTCACTATGTTGTAACCTGCCTGGTATAACTGCTCTGCATTGTAGTATTCTTCCAATATTCCTTGCTCTTCAATATGTGTTTTGAAGAAATATTCCTCACCATCACTACGGTAAAACCCATTGAACGAATTCAATGAAACCGCTTTTGGTGTCAGAGTAACACTCTCAGCCAACACATTCATATGCCGTGCTAACCAGCGCTGCAGAAGCAACTCTGCCTTCTCTCGCTCTTTAAATTGCATTTGCTGGATGGTAGCCAGACTAATAATTAGATCATTCAATGTTTTCTCTTTAGTCGTTTGTTCAATGTACGTACACTCGAAGACTCATTCGCAAAACGATAAGTCAACGGTGTAATGTTGATGTGTAGCGCTCCTGCACTACGCAATACCGCAACGATTTCTAAGAAATCAGTAGCGGAACCTCCTACATTTGTCACACCAGAAATTGTGTACCGGCATGGATTGGTAGTATACTGCCCTTCCGTATGTGCGGCCTGAAATTCTAATCCCGAAACCAGATGATCCAAACGTTGGTTCAGGCTTGTGAAGTTATGTTGCATTTCCTCCGGGGTCTCTGTTTGTAAATGAGCTGTGAGTATGGATCGATTTCGAGCCTGCTTACGAGCCTCGATAAGCTCTAGCACTATTGATGCCAGACTTAGCGCTTGCTTGTTCTCCCGTAGAAGTCGAGTATTGCCTATCAAGCAAGCCTGCGAACGCAACACAATACCATCTTCCAACAACTTCAAGTGGTTTTCACGCAGGGTTGTTCCTGTCTCAGTGAGATCAACTATCAGATCTGCGGTTTCGGTTAATGGCGCAGCCTCTAAAGCTCCATGAGGAGAAATAATTTTGCAGTGTGTAATGCCATGCAGGCGCAGAAATTGCCCTGTCAGGGTTGGATACTTCGTAGCAATGCGCAGTCCTCGCTTTTTATGAGCCATGTAATAGCCGGACAGGTGCCAGAGATCAGCACAGGTGCTTATATCAATCCAGTTCTCTGGGACAGCCACAACCAGGCGGCAATTTCCATATCCCAGGTCTTGCTCAAGTATGATGATGTCATCATCATGATCATGATCTTCACCCTCAGTTTCAGCAACTCCTCTATATTCTGCCAGGATATCATAACCGGTAATGCCGAATGTAGCATCACCATCTTGTACTAGTAATGGTATATCGGCTGCACGCTGAAAGACTACCTCCAAATCTGGCATACTACTCACACTTGCAAGATACTGGCGCGGATTGTTGCGGTTCACTTTCATACCGCACTCAGCGAGAAATGCCAGGGTTGCTGATTCCAGTGTCCCTTTTCCAGGAAGTGCCAGGCGAATTACGGATGTTGAATTCATAAAGGCTGTTCCTCATCCGAGATTTGTTGAGCAAGTGAATGGATGTCTAGTACGAGTTCTTTTCCTGTTACAAGATGATGTAAAGTGACCCTATTCGTCTGCTGTTCGTCCTCACCTACAATCAGCGCCCATGGGGTTTCTTTCTTTGTCGCAAGTTTCAATCCTGCACCAACACTGTGCTCGTTTACATCAACCTCTACTCGTAATCCACCTTCACGTGCATGCTGCGCTACTCTTAAAGCATAAGGCATATTTTGAATGTTCACAGGTATGATGAGCGCCTGTGTTTTCTCTACCGATGGGAGATTGCTTTTAGGAATAAAAGGAAGGAGTCGCTCAACGCCGAATGCAAAGCCGCATGCGTTGATGTCGCGTGTCCCCCCAACAGCACGTACCAGGTTGTCATAACGGCCTCCTCCACAGAGTTGCGTGTCAAAACCATCTTCATCCATTGCATGAATCTCAAAGACAAGCCCTGTATAGTAACTAACGCCTCGTCCAAGTGCCAGATTGAGTACAATCTGTTGACTTGTAACAGCACTCTGCTCGATAACACCTACCAATTGTTCCAGTTCTGCTAATGGTTTGGGATCAAGCTCGTAGCGTTCTAATAGATCACGAAGTGCGCCAAAGACCTCTGGGGGCGATCCTGATATAGCATGAAGAGCACGTAAAAATTCTAACGCGTATAATATTCGCCTGCGTTGCTCACTGCGTTCCATTTTCCAGAGAAACCGCTCAACAACCTCGTGCCGGGCATCGTCACTCCCAAATGTGACGCTTATGCTGCTCAAAAGCGAAGCAAGTAAATGCGCATCTCCAACGGCAATTGTACCCATAGAACTGCTGTTTATTTCACTCTCGCCTGACCTCTTTGCTGGATAAAGAGTTTCAAGTCGTGTCTGTGCAAATCGCTCGCCTTCATCAGATCGACTTATCTGCTCCATCAGGCTGAGTAATAAACGAGCCGCATGATCATCAAGTTGCAGCCGATTGATAAAACCGCTTACAACTCCGATATGTCCCAATTCCAGGCGGTACAAAGTAATCTGCAATTTGTTAAGCGCTTCGCATGCTAGTTGTAAGATTTCTGCATCAGCAGATATGATGTGACCACCAAACAATTCCACTCCGAGCTGGGTATATTGACGATAGCGGCCCCGTCCTGGTGTTTCATAGCGAAAAACTGGACCCGCATATTGGAACCGTAGTGGCAAAGTCTGCTGCTGATAATGATCAAGATAAAGTCGGCATATCGATGCTGTGAACTCAGGGCGCAAGCAAAGATCGCGATGATGCAAGCGAAAGGTGTAAAGGTTTTGCCATAGCTCTTGCCCGAAGCTAGATTGGAAAAGCTCGCTACGCTCCAAAATGGGAGGCTCAACCGGGTTATAGCCCGCTTGAGCCAGGAATGCACTCAATCTATCCATTACCCATCGCTGCTGTTGGTACATTTCTGGTAAGTGATCGCGCATGCCTCGCAATCGTTCAATATGTTTCTTCATTCAGACGTCATCCTCTCGAATGCCAGCTATTGATCATTATTCCATTCCAGCGGCGATCCCTTGATAAATTCCACAAGTGCTTGTGCGGCTCTTTTTAATCTACATTATACCCATATGCTATAGCAAGCAATGCTTCATTTTAGCCGCGAAACTGCCAGGTAGTTGTAGGAGTGGATGGATTACGTGAAAAGGCAACCTGGAGGGATTTTGTAGCAGTTGTCGCACTTGTCGCGGTTGTAGCAGTTGTATTGATTGTAACGCTCTTAAAAAATTAAGGAGATAATAATAGCAGGTTATTTTGCACAGATTGTTACTTTATTCTTCCTGAAGATAACAGAATAACTAATTGTTGTCGTGAATAATAGGAATTTATGCAAGGCTAATTTGTATATTATGCACAAATATTAGCCGATACTTTTCTTCTATTTTAACTCTATCATTGACAACATTAACTTTTTATACTATAGGCAAAGATAAACGTTGAGGAATTGCGATGCGGATTCCTCAAATCTTACATGCAAGCAATACACATCATATGTGTGAGTGCTCATGATAGGCTCGATGGTGAGTACCTTAACCTTATTGCTCTCTCCAGTTCTAAGAGAGCAAGTCTTTTGACTGGAAGGTCTGGAGTTACTTACCATGTCTGTCACCACACTTCTTGTCCTGCTTGCGGTGCTTCTTCTTGCGGCTAAGTGCGCCGGCTGGATATGCCAGCGTATAGGTATACCAACGGTACTGGGACAACTGCTTGTCGGCGTTCTGGCAGGACCATCTGTTCTCAACTGGATTCATCCTGATCCCCTGCTGAATTCATTTGCCACGATCGGCGTCATTCTCCTGATGTTCATCGCTGGTATGGAAACAGATATGAAACAGATGCGTCGGGTAGGAGTAACTGCGCTCGTCTCCGCTTCCGCAGGTGTGGTGGTTCCTTTCGTCGCGGGAACAGCTTTCTCATACACGCTCGGATATTCACTCCCTATGAGCTTATTTCTCGGAACACTGCTCACGGCGACGAGTGTGAGTATCTCCGCACAAACATTAAAAGAATTGGGCAAACTCCACACCAAAGAGGGAACGACAATCCTGGGAGCGGCGGTGATTGACGACGTTCTCGGCCTTATTGTACTCTCAGTGATCCTCGCCTTTACCTTGGGGCAGAACCCACTATGGTCTATCCTTAAGATGGCGCTGTATTTCCCTATAGCCTACCTGTTGGGGCACTACGGTTTCCCGTTGCTCTCTCGCTGGCTCCCGCGCTTGCTGGCGCTGGAAGCCCGTATCGGCTTCGTGCTTGCACTCGTCCTGCTCTATGCCTGGTCGGCGGAGGAGCTTGGGAGCGTGGCAGCGATCACCGGCGCTTATATTGCGGGTATCCTGGTAAGTCGTTCGGAGATGCGAGAGTGGGTGCATGATGGCCTCTCAAAAATTGGCTATTCTTTCTTCATCCCCATCTTTTTCGTCTATGTCGGAGTTGAAGCGAATTTTCATGGGGTTGCTCATTTCTCTCCACTCTTCTTGCTGAGCTTTATTGGGATAGCAATAGGCACGAAGGTGATCGGTTGCGGTGGTGGTGCGCTCTTGTGCCGTTTCCGGCCGATGGAAGCGCTGATAGTAGGCGTTGGCATGATCTCACGCGGCGAGGTGGCGCTGATTACTGCCACGATTGGACTTCAGGCTGGGCTCATCAATACTTCACTGTTCTCAGTTGTCATCCTAATTACTCTTGTCACAACGCTAGTCACGCCCTTGCTGCTCAAGCTGGTCTACCTCGCTCGGCCGCAATCGGGAGTAAAGCGATCACCGGTGGCAGAACCATTGTTAGAGATGATTGAAGAAGGCATGGAGGACATCATGTTTCAGGAGGAAGCGAATGTACACAGATCTGCTTGACAAGGGATATGCCAGCTTACGTAGAGGAGACCCGGATGCAGCTTTAATCCGTTTTCGACATGCAGCCGAATCCGAGCCAGAGCGGCCACAGGCCTATTTTGGGATGGCGATGGTCTATCTGGAGCAAGATTCGAATGATGAAACCGTCAACGCACTCGAGAAGGCTCTGAGCGTCGATCCATTCTACATACCGGCCAGAGCTTACCTGGGCGTAGAATACCTCAAGCGCTACGATATCGCGAGGGCCGAAGAAGAGTTGGAGCGCGCTCTCAAAGATGAACCAACGAACTTACTAGCGCATCTAAAATATGCTGAATACTACTACCGCATGGGGTTTTATCATAGTTCCGTCGAAATCCTTGAGCGAGGTTTAAAAGGGCCGCATGGCTCGAATGAGCATGTTGTCGCGATGGTCCGGCAACTGCTCGTGCAGGCTCGGCAAAAAAGCAAAAGCATGGTTATGCGCGAGCTACCCGACCCGCATCGCTGGATGCGTCTCTTTGCCCGGTTCATGCCACGAAAGAGCGATGAGACCTCTGCTTCTGGTAAGGTGGAGTTGCACTAGATTTTATCTTCCCTGTTTTAGAGAAAGGATGGTCTTATGCTGGTTTGGATATTGATCGGTTTTTCTTTTATGCTGATGTTGCTACGAATCGGACTGCCCTTCGGATTCAAGTCCGAGGGGAGTGTTGTAGCGACAGTGACCCTCACCTACCGTGAGAAGTTGCTGCTCCATCGTATGAATCTCTACGCGCTGGGCGCTTTACTTGTTCTCAGTGCCATTGGTAATTGGTTCCCGACGACGGTAGAGCTGGTTCTTATCCTTATGGCTCTTGCTCTCGTCAATCTCCCGGTGCGCTACCAGTTCACGACACTAGGTATCGCATGTAACAATGTCCTCTTCCGCAAGTGGAAAGAGTTCGAGTACGTGCGCTATCGGGGGGCGAAAGTCATGCTCGTGCCACGCAAAGGCTTTGGCGCTTTGCCACTTTTTGTGCTGGCATCCCGTCATGATGAAGTACTGCCTTATTTCCAGTGCTTCCTACAAGTGCGCGATGAGGCTCCTCCAAAATTCCTGGATCGCTCTGTAATGCTTTGGCTGAGACGGCGTCTCTCGCTCATCGCCCTGATGGCACTGTTCGGTGTAAGCCTACTCTTTCTTTTAACTGCGTGTGGACAGGGGGCTGATCCAAGTGGCTTGAACTCGGCCAACCAGAGCAACTTGACCGGTGTCTCGGCGAATGGCACACCCATGACCCAGAAGCAGCTCGACACGGCGAAATCGAACGAGCCATTTGCCTATAATCTTGCCCTGATCGTTGATGAGAACCGTCTTGGCATCAACTTCGTGTGGACGTTGGTGACAGGTTATCTTGTCATGTTCATGCAGGCAGGGTTCGCGCTTGTCGAAACCGGCCTCTGTCGGGCCAAGAATGCTGGTCATACGATGGCGATGAACTTTATGGTCTATGGCCTCGGCATGATAGGTTACTGGATCTGCGGTTTCGCCTTCCAGAATGGCGGCGTTGGCCTGGTCGGTGTGCCTAATCTAGGTGGTCTCTCCTCGCTGAACAAGGAACTCGCCATTCCGATTGGAGGCACAAACTGGGGTATTATCGGATATAAGGGCTTTTTCCTCAACGATGGCACTTATGATGTCGGTATCGCAGTCATGTTCCTGTTCCAGATGGTGTTCATGGATACCACCGCAACCATTCCCACAGGTGCGATGGCAGAACGCTGGAAGTGGTCAGCCTTCTGCGTTTACGCGCTCTTTGTTTCGACCCTGGTCTATCCTGTCTTCGCCAACTGGGCCTGGGGCGGCGGTTGGCTCTCACAGTTGGGAGCGATCGGCCTGGGGAAAGGCTACATCGACTTTGCAGGAAGCGGGGTGGTGCACGCCGTTGGTGGCTGGTGCGCGCTTGCCGGAGCCATTATGTTAGGCGCACGTCTTGGCAAGTACAATCGCGATGGAAGCGCGAATACCATCCCCGGACACAACATGGTGTTAGCCCTGCTGGGTTGCTTCATTCTTGCTTTCGGCTGGTTTGGTTTCAACCCCGGCAGTACCCTGGGCGCATCGGGGAATGGTGACCTGCGCATCGGCATCATCGCCGTGAACACCATGCTTGCGGGCGCGTTTGGTTCTGTTACTGCTATGATCTACACCTGGGTCTCGGGAGTCAAGAAGCCCGATATCGGTATGATGGGCAATGGGCTGCTGGCCGGCCTGGTGGCGATCACTGCTCCGAGTGGCTACGTGAGTCCGTTCTTTGCCTGTATCATCGGTGCGGTTGCTGGTGTCCTTGTAGTCTTCTTCGCCGGCGTCATTGAAAAGGTTTGGAAGATAGATGATCCGGTTGGCGCGATCGCTGTCCATGGCTTCAACGGGGCCTGGGGACAGCTGTCGGTTGGCCTCTTCGCTGATGGAGCCGCTAACTATGGTGGGTTGCAGGTACGCGGACTCTTCTTTGGCGACCCGGGTCAGTTGATGGCGCAAATCATCGGTATGGTTGTCTGCTTCGTCTACGTTTTCGGCATCTCTTTGGCGTTCTTCGCCCTCTACAAGAGGTTCTTTGGTCTGCGTGTCTCAGCAGCGACAGAGCTGCGCGGCCTCGACATTCCCGAAATGGGGAGCCTGGGCTACAATCCAGACGCCGAGTTCTACGAGACGCCTATCGCTGTGGCAGCGTCCATTTCAGGAGGTGGCGGCGAATAAATTTCCTGGTGTTTCTCTCACCGTGGAGAGTAGTGTCTTTCGGAAACGCACAGCGTTTCCGAAAGACACTCTATTTTTTTACCGAAGAGCACCATTCCTCCCCGGCCTTGCAGCCGGGGAGGAATGGTGCTCTTGCAAACATGTGCTCGTCTTGCTCTAACTCCCTTGACTATGCTATACTTACTTTCAGTAAGAACGCTGTTTGTTCTTCTGCAACCTATGTAGATGCCTTCGGTTCAATGATGCTCCCGTTTATGCGAATACCCAAACTCCTGTCATGACTTCGATAAGCGATGTCTAGCTATCGAAAACAAACTGGCCCAAAGCAGGTGCCCCCTAGCAATAAGCGCATGATGTTTTTCAGGAGGGCTACCGATGCAACATCAAATCGACCATGCATACCCACTTTATGATGCTTCTTTGGAACATGATGCCTGTGGCACAGGCTTCCTGGCTCAAATCTCTGGTGAAGCTAGCCACCATTTAGTACAAACTGCTCTTGAAGCTCTTACTCGACTAACTCATCGTGGTGCTCAAGATGCTGATGCTGAAACAAGCGATGGCGCTGGCCTGCTCACCCAGATTCCGAGAGCAATATTTTGTGCAGAAATTCAAGCGCAAGGAATCACGGTTCCTGATCCAGAAGATCTCGCCGTAGGTATGCTCTTTTTACCGTCTCAAGAACGCTTACCTGCCGAACATGTTCAAAGCCGTCAAATCATCGAGCAGACACTTTATGAAGTAGGACTCAGTTGTCCAGATGACCCTCCGACTTTTTGGCGGAATCCTCCTATTGATTATACTATTCTCGGTACACGAGCGCGTGAAACTGCACCGAGCATTGCTCAGGTGCTTCTTATGCGTCCTGCACATCTTAGCCTCAAGCAGTATGAGAGAACCCTTTACCATGCCCGGCGTCTGATAGAACAACGTTTGCAGAATGCGGAGATCAAAGATGGCTATATCGTCTCGCTGTCTCGTACTACAGTTGTCTATAAAGGACTCCTTGCTCCAAATGAACTGGCTCGCTTCTACCTTGACCTGGCTGACCCTCGCTATACAAGTGCATTCGCTATTTTTCATCAACGCTATAGCACAAATACTTTTCCCTCCTGGTCGCTGGCTCAGCCATTTCGACTTTTAGCACACAATGGCGAAATTAATACTATTCAAGGCAATCGCAACTGGTTGCAGGCCCGTGAAGCATCTCTTGTTTCTCAACATTGGGGTAATGACTTCCGTGACCTTCTACCAATCATTCAACCAGGAGGAAGCGATTCTGCACAACTGGATAACATGCTGGAGTTGCTTACGCTCGCTGAGCGGGACCTGCTGCACAGCATGCAAATGCTCATTCCCCCAGCGTGGGAACACAATCCTGAACTAACCAGTAGCCAGCGGGCCTGGTGCGAATATCATGCTGGTATGATGGAGCCATGGGATGGTCCTGCTGCGCTAGCCTTCAGTGATGATCATTATGTTGGTGCTGCGCTGGATCGCGACGGACTGCGCCCAGCTCGTTATACACTAACATCACACGGGTTATTGATTCTGGCCTCTGAGGCAGGAGTTGTACCCTGTGATGCACATGATGTGGTTGAAAATGGTCGGCTAGGACCTGGCGAAATGATCGCTATAGATCTTGAGCATGGTGTTTTGCTTCGTAATGCTGAGATTAAAGCAGCTCTAGCGCAACGTAAACCATACCAGGAATGGTTAGACACAAACCTCGTTCGCCTGACAGATATCCCCCAAGAGCCAGTACCACATATTAATGATACCCTGGACGCGGATACCTTATTCTACCGCCAGCAACTCTTCGGGTACACTCATGAGGATGTAGAGCTGATCCTTCGATCAATGTTGTCAGAAAACAAAGAACCAATATGGAGTATGGGTGACGACACGCCGCTAGCCGTGCTCTCAGGTCATTCGCGATCCCTCTCTGATTACTTCCACCAGCGATTTGCGCAGGTAACCAATCCTCCTATTGATCCGCTACGCGAGCAGATCGTCATATCGCTCGATTGCTATCTTGGTCGTCATCAGAATCTCCTTACAGAGACTGCGCTACACGCACGCCTATTGCATCTTGAGACTCCTCTTTTAACCGAGAGCCAACTAGAAGCACTCGGTAGTCTGAGAGGTTTTCCCTTTCAAACGCTCGGTGTCACATTTGAAAGCGACGCTGGGCCAGCTGCGCTTGAATCTGCATTAGATAATCTAGAGAATGAAGCTGTTTCAGCGGTTGCTGGAGGCGCTAAGTTGCTTATCTTGAGTGACGCGATGGCCAACCTGAATCAGGCACCAATACCAATGCTCCTGGCGGTTGGGTCAGTCCACCAGGCTCTCATCCGATCGGGATTGCGAACCTATACCGCTTTGATCTGCGAAACAAGTTCTGCCTGGGATGTTCACCAGATTGCGCTCTTGCTGGGCTATGGCGCTGAAGCAGTTGTACCTTCACTGGCCCTGGAGAGTGTACGTTCCCTGGCTGGAGAGCGTCGATTGGAGACCCTTACAAGAGAACAGGCTGAGGAGCGCTACTTGCACGTCATTGAAGAAGGCTTGTGTAAAGTCATGGCACGTATGGGTATCTCAACAATCCGAAACATCATCGGTGGAGGCCAGTTCGAAATATTTGGTCTGCATCCTGATTTGATCAGGCGCTGTTTCGCTGGTTCCAATACTGTTGCTGCCCATCCAGGCAAAGTTAGTTTCACACACATTGCTGGTCAAGTGATCGAGCGGGTGGATAGGATTAAGTCGCAGTCTTCGCAGATTGCAGATGAGGTAATGACGGCATCATCAGAAAAGAAACCAGTTGTTACTGAAATCAATCGACGGCGCAAATTGACCGACATCGGACGCTTTCGTTTCCGCCGTGATGGTGAATATCATGCTTATAATCCCTTAATAATCCGTGCATTGCAAAAAGCGGCGCAGAGCGGAGACATTTCAGACTACAGGGAATTCACGACGCTAGTCTATCAGCGTCCTCCAACTGCCATTCGAGATCTACTTACTTTTGTACCAACTAATCCAATTCCATTAGAGCAGGTTGAGTCGATGGAATCGATTCGTGTGCGCTTTGTAATCTCAGCTATGTCGCTTGGCGCACTGAGTCCTGAGACGCATCGTACCATTGCTGCTGCCATGAACAGCATTGGGGGACGAAATAATACCGGAGAAGGTGGTGAAGACCCCGCCTGGTACCACGAGCAAATGAATGGTTATCCTGTCAGCAGCAAGATCAAACAAGTGGCATCTGCTCGTTTTGGGGTTACAACGGAGTACCTTGTGCGTGCAGAGGAATTAGAGATCAAGATGGCTCAGGGATCGAAGCCTGGTGAGGGTGGTCAGTTGCCACCAGCAAAAGTCACTCCCTTTATCGCACGACTTCGCCATACCTCACCGCATGTGCCACTTATCTCGCCTCCACCGCATCACGATATCTATAGCATAGAAGATCTGGCTCAGTTAATTTATGACTTGAAGCAGGTCAACCCCAAAGCTCGAGTCGGTGTCAAACTTGTTTCGAGTATCGGCGTTGGCACAATTGCGGCTGGCGTTGCGAAGGCCCATGCTGACTATGTCCAGATTAGCGGACATGATGGAGGCACTGGAGCCTCGCCAATGCAGTCCATCAAACATACTGGTATTCCATGGGAGCGTGGGCTTGCAGAAGCACAACAGGTATTGGTGCGTAATGGACTGCGAAGTCGTGTCAGATTACGTGTTGATGGTGGTTTGAAAACAGGACGCGACGTAGTAATTGCGGCAATGCTGGGCGCCGAGGAATTTGGCTTCGGCACTGCCAGCCTCGTAGCTTTAGGCTGTGATATGGCTCGTCAGTGTCACCTGAATACTTGTCCGACTGGTATTGCAACGCAGCGCGAGGATTTAAGAGCGAAGTTTACAGGTACGTCACAAATGCTCATTCATTACTTGACTCTGGTTGCTGAAGAAACCCGAGGTTGGATGGCTCAGTTGGGAATGAGACATCTGGATGACCTTGTGGGGCGTGCTGATCTCCTGAAGTCGGTTGCAGAGACCACTATCGATCTTGAATCAATGCTCATCGCTGCACCTCAAAGATTTGTTGTAGCACAATCCCTGCTGCCTCAATCCCCTATTTCTGAGCAATTACTAGTTGAGTCGGAAGCAGCGCTTCGTGGCGAACATAGCGTGTTGATGCAACATCACATATCTAACTATGATCGCTCTATTGGGGCGAGTCTTGCTGGAGAGATTGCGCGCCGCTACGGGAATAGTGGTTTACCAGGCGTGAGTATTACATGCCAGTTTCAAGGAGCGGCGGGACAAAGTTTTGGAGCGTTTAATTTGCCAGGTATGCATCTCATACTTCATGGTGTAGCTAATGATTACGTTGGCAAAAGTATGACGGGGGGACAGATTATCTTAACACCACCACCCGTTGCAAGTTTTTCCGCTCACAAAAACACTATTCTTGGCAATACTGTTCTGTATGGAGCAACAGGCGGTCAATTGTTTGCCGCTGGCTGTGCTGGTGAGCGATTTGCTGTTCGGAATAGTGGGGCGCTAGGTGTTGTCGAAGGTGTTGGCGCTCATGCTTGCGAGTATATGACCGGAGGAATAGTGGTTGTACTCGGTGAGACTGGACAGAATTTTGGCGCTGGCATGTCTGCTGGTGTTGCGTATATACTGGATTTGGCTGGAGTTTTTCCTAATCGCTGCAATACCGAATTAGTGGAGTTGCAACGCATTCATGATCCAGACGAAATAGATGCATTGCGTACTATAATTCAGTGGCATGGCAAAAAGACACGCAGTTGGCGAGCAGCGCAGATTTTAGCTGAATGGAGTCGAATGCAGCGCGTTTTCTGGCGCGTTTCACCACGTGACCTTAGCGTAAATGGGCAGACCACTAGTCGAACAGCATGTGATTATGTTGATGCTCACTCCTATAGCGCAGAACTTTCATATAAATAAAGAGCCGTATTTGTCTGGAGCTTCGAGAAGCTCTGTTCGATTCTTCCTCTGTGGCATGCTAAAATAGAGCAGCCATGCAGGTAACTTTTTCGTCCTGTTTTGGCACCTCTATCATAGAAGATCTTTGACGAAGAGGAACTGCTATGAAAGAAGTATCTCACCTTGTTGAGGCAGCACAGGCAGGCGACAGTGAAGCCTACGCTGCTCTGGTGCAACGTTTCCAAGGAATGGCTTACGCCACTGCCTTTAGACGTGTCAGGGACCCTCATCTGGCTCAGGACCTTGTTCAAGATGCCATCATCGAAGCCTTTCTTCATCTTCCCCAATTGAAAGAGCCATCAGCATTCCCAGGATGGTTTCGCCAGATCGTCTTGCGGCAATGTACTCGCGTGCTGAGACAAGCAAGCATACAGTGTACATCGATCGAAGCAGTGAGCGAGGGCTTGCTTGCTGAGAGTAATTCTGAAGAACTAGCCTTGCGAGGCGAGGTCCATGCATGTGTGCGCTCGGCAGTGGCCTCTCTGCCTGCACATGAGCAGCTGGTGACGGTCCTGTTCTACGGCTATCGCTACTCGTACAACGAGATAAGTGCCTTCCTCAAGATCCCGCTCACAACGGTCAAGAAACGTTTGTATTCGGCCCGACAGAGGCTCAAGGTGCAGTTACAGGCAGCCTTGAGCGAAGAGATCGCGAATGCGAAGCGCGAGCGCGAAGGTGCGGAGATCGCGGCAATCCTGCTGTCAAGTTGGTTAAGCAGGTTGGTTCGGTGTGTGAAAGAATTGAATCTCAACAAGCTACCGGTAATACCTGAGTATTCATTATTACTTGCGGACGATCATGGTTCCCGCTCCCTGATCAGTAAACAACTCGCGAAGCAATACATGTGGCTCTCTACCATCTACAATGTGTACACGAGGTACGGCAAACAGGGCGTTAAGACATGCGGTAACTTTAGGTATCATACCACCACTAATAATACCTTCCTCTATCAGAAGTAGCGCTTCCTCCTCGGTCAATTCTGAGATCAATGACCCATCAGTTCGGCAGATGCCAACCACATTACTCAAGAAGATGAGCTTTTCGGCGTTGAGCGCGCCTGCCAGGTGCGCTGCCACGAGGTCGGCATTGATATTCAAGCAAGTTCCGCTCTGTGACTGGCCCAGTGGCGCAATCACGGGAATATATCCCTGGTCAATCAGCATTTGTACCAGGGTGGGATCAACTGATTCTATTTCTCCCACGAAACCCAGCTTTTCGTCGATGATGCGTGCGCGTATCATATTACCGTCAGTTCCACTTAAGCCGATCGCGTTCCCGTCCATCTGTGATGCGATCAAGACTAGCCCCGAATTCACCTGGCCCAGTAAAACCATGCGCACAATTTCCAATGTCTGGGCATCAGTCACGCGCAAACCATTCTCGAAACGCGCTGGCATATTGAGTTTGTTCAACCACTCGTTGATATATTGTCCGCCGCCATGCACCAGCACAGGGTGAGCGCCCAGCGCCTGTAACCAGATGATATCCTGTATGACACTTCGCTGGTGTTCGAGAGTACTTCCACCCAATTTTATTACCAGCGTTTTCTCTTTTAAAAAGTCGATATAGGGAAGAGCCTCACGCAGCACCTGTGCGATCAGGTGATGCTGGTTGAGTGCATTTCCTTCCTTAGTAAATGAAAAAGTAGTATTAGCCAAGATAACTCCTCCTGGAGCGTCCTCTACGGATAGAGGGGCGCTATCAGCAATCCAGCAGTTTCTGGAATTCCAAAAAGCCGGTTTGCATTCTGAATTGCCTGGCCTGCGGCGCCTTTGACGAGGTTATCTAGGCAAGAAATCACCAGGAGACGCCTGGTGCGTGTATCCACCATTGGATAAATGAGGCATTGGTTGCTACCAAAGGTCCATTTAGTATGTGGTGGTTGATCTACCACGCGCACAAATGGCTCATTAATATAGAACTCTTCATAGAGCGAACGAATCTCTAGCGTTGTAGATATCCTCTCCTGATCCAGGTTGGCATAGCATGTTGCTAATATTCCACGTGTCATTGGTATCAGGTGCGGTACAAATGTTATACGTAGCGATTGAACAGGATGCTCTCCTACCAGCGCCGCAGCCTCGAGTTCCTGCGTTATCTCAGGCAGATGACGATGTCCAGAGAGACTATACGCACTAACATCTTCATTTGCTTCTGCAAAATGTGTGCTTAACGTCAAAGAACGTCCTGCGCCACTGCTGCCCGATTTGGCATCAATGATTATATCAGGCTCTATAATACCTGTAGCCAGGGCAGGGAGTAATCCAAGAATTGCAGCAGTGGCATAACAGCCAGGATTCGCTACGAGCGAAGCGCCCTCGATAACTGTGCGATTACGCTCGCATAATCCATACACTGCTGTTTCCAGCAATGCAGGCGCTGCATGTACATGTTTGTACCATTGCTCATAAAGAGCAACGTCCCGCAAACGAAAATCGGCGGAGAGATCAACCACCTTTGTGCCTTGCTCAAGTAGCGTCACTACAGACTCCGCTGCGGCAGCATGTGGCAAGCATACGAATGCAAGATCAGTCTGCCCCGGCTCTTCAGTAATCACAAGTTGGGGATCAATTTGCGTATTCGTCAAGACACTAAGTTGTGGGAATACTTCATATAGTCGTTTGCCCACAGCGCTACGGGCAGTGACGGATGATACTTCGAACTGAGGATGCTGCGACAATAACCGTAACAACTCTAATCCAGTGTAGCTGGTCACATTTACTATTGAAACCGAAATCATAATCTTACACCTTAGCTACCTTCGTATCTCTTAACTCACAGGCCCCTTGAGCAAATTACCATTTATGCTAATTTCAGGCAACAGTTGTGCCTGTGCCTGGGTCGTAAGCGGAAGGCCCCACAACTTGATGAAGCCCAGGGCGGCATTATGATCGAATTGATCACCACTATCGTACGTTGCCAGGCTATGGTTATAGAGCGAATGTTCCGATTTGCGTCCCACAACAATGCAGTGACCATGTGACAATTTCATACGCACAACTCCACTCACGAACCGTTGCGTACTATGTACATATGTAGCTAGATCCTGATGCAGGGCGCTATACCACTGACCGTTATAAATGAGGTACGCATATTCACTTGCCACTACTTCCTTAAATCGAGCCTGGTCGCGACTCAGTGTTAAACTCTCCAGGGCGCGATGGGCTTCATGTAGCACGACCGCAGCGGGAGCCTCGTACACTTCCCGTGATTTAATGCCAACGAGTCGATTTTCGATGTGATCGATTCGTCCAATGCCATAACTCCCTGCAAGCTTGTTCAATGTTTCAATCATCGTCACACCTTCTATATCCTCGCCATTCAGTGCAATTGGTATGCCCTCCTGAAAGGTGATCTCGATATACGTCGGTTCCGATGGATGAGACTCATTGCTGAAAGTACTAAAATCAGGATTTGCCGTCCAACCGTAGACCTCTTCAGGAGGCTCTGCCCAGGGATCCTCAAGGATGCCACATTCAACGCTGCGACCCCATAAGTTTTGATCAACTGAATAAGGGTTGGCATTGGTCACCTGTATTGGAATGTGATGTTCGGCTGCATAAGCGATTTCATTGTCACGCGTCATACTCCATTCTCGTACTGGCGCAATTATTTTCAGTTCAGGCGCAAGTGTATTAATCGCGACATCGAAGCGCACCTGGTCATTGCCTTTGCCTGTACAGCCGTGTGCCACAGCAATAGCACCCTCTGCATGTGCAACTTCGACCAACAGTCGAGCAATCAACGGACGTGCTAGAGCGGTTGCGAGAGGATACTCTCCCTCATAGATTGCGCCAGCCTGCAGTGCAGGCCAGACGAAGTAACGCACAAAATCAGTGCGGCCATCGACAACCAACGCTTTCACAGCCCCGATCTTCTCTGCTCGAGCTGCGATGGCTGGAAGATCGCGTGCATTGCCAACATCGATTGTCACAGTGATCACATCCAGGTTATATTGTTCTTTAATCCAACGGATAGCCACTGAAGTATCTAATCCGCCTGAATAAGCAAGTACGACTGTTGCCATAATGTTATAAACCTCCTGTCAGGGCATTTGTAGATATCCGGGCGACCGCAAGGGTCGCCCCTACATTTCATTCAGCATTAAGGTGTGACCAGAGATGTAGGGGCGACCCTTGCGGTCGCCCGGCATCGCCGATCACCATTTTATTCATTACCGACTAACTTCTGTATTGCACCTGTGAAAGTTTCTTTACGACTCTCCCACACTGACTTTACTTTTTCTAGTTGCTGTTGTGTCTTTGCCAGCCCTAGATTACCGGCGCCACCAAGGTGACTACGCGCTGCTAGCCGTTCGGCAAGTTGTTCCTGGCTTTCCAGAGGCAATGGCAAATGGCGATCTAATTGCTCTGTTACCTCTTCTCCTACAATTCGATAAGCATCGCGGAATGGGAGCTTAGCAGCGGTAGCGAGTTCGTAAGCGCGGTCAGCGGCAAACAATTCAAACGTACAGGCAGCAATGAGATGTTCGACATTGACTTCTAGTTTGCTGACTACTAGAGTACAAATTTCTAGACTTTCTTGAACCAGATCCAGAGCTTCCATGAAAGGGCGCTTTGTCTCCTGGTAGTCCATGTTGTAGCCAGAGGGCAGTCCGCTGAGAATACCAAGTATCTGCTGTTGTAGCGCTAGCATCGTCTGTGCGCGCGCCCTGACCAGCTCCATCACTCCCAGATTACGCTTTTGAGGCATAATGCTGCTGCCAGTGCAGAGTTCCTGTGGCATTTGAAAGAAGCCATATTCGACTGTTGTGAAGAGTAGGATATCCTGCGCTAATTTGCTCAGATCAAGCATGGTTTGCGCTAACGCCTGAACAATAGCCGCCTCGATCTTACCACGGCTATTCTGTACGTAGATGACGTTATTTTGTACGCGGGAAAAGCCGAGCAAGTCTGCGCAATACTGCCGGTCAATATCAATTGGCACACCGTAACCAGCAGCGGAACCAAGTGGAGACTGATCGTTGAGCTGATATGCAGCCGAAAGTAGTTTCTCGTCATCAAGCAGAGCCTCAGCAAAGCTTGATGCCCATAGACCAACCGAAGAAAGCATTGCTCGTTGCATGTGTGTATAACCCGGCATAGGAACGTCAGCATGAGTATCAGCTAACTCGATTAATGCCAGACAAAGATTACATAGTCTGGTCATCACGTTATGCATTTGCTCTTTGCCGTACAAGCGCAGGTCCACCAGTACCTGATCATTACGCGAGCGAACCATGTGAATCTTTTTACCTAAAGGACCAGCATTCGCAGCCAGGAAATTTTCCACACAGGTGTGAACATCCTCATCTTCCAATGTGACAGTAAATGCGTGCTCTGCTTCCAACTCCAGAACTTTGCAAAGCGCATCTTTCAATACGCGATGTTCAGACTCAGTGAGCACACCGATTTTTGTTAGCATCGCAACGTGAGCAAGTGAGCCCCAGACATCATGTCGAATGAGCCTTGCATCAAGCAGGCTGTTCTGCGCTGCTTCAAAGCGCTCGACCTGGTCATTCAATTGGTAACTTTTTTGCCAGAGCTTTGTCATGACTGTTCCCCTTCAAAGCTGGCCGTTACCATTTTGTTACGCCTCGCAATCAATTCAAAGGGTAGACCTCGAAGGTGCGCGGCTGGAGCACATTCCTTCTGATTGAAACTCGCGCTCTTAATCGAGCGTATATCGGGAAAGAAGAGGCCACTCGCCGATGAACGTGTGCATATATTAATGTTGCCCTTGTAGAGTTCTATCGTGTATTCTCCGTTCACAACCTTTTGCGTGGTCGCAATGAATGCGTCGATAGCATCTTTCAGGGGGTGGAACCACTCTCCGTGGTACACAAGATTAGCCCATTGTGCATCAAGCTGGCGCTTCAACTGAATTTCCTCTTTGGTCAGACAAAATTGCTCGAGGTCTTTATGCAGCTTCAACAGAATTGTTGCAGCAGGCGCTTCGTATATCTCCCTTGACTTCATTCCCATAATGCCGTCCTCGAAGAGATCAATTTTGCCTATGCCGTTGGCTCCTCCAATACTATTGAGTTGCTCGATGATCTGATCAAGGGGAAGCTGTTTGCCGTTTAATGCTACTGGCAAGCCGTTCTGCCAACTCAAGATGAGAGTTGTGGGTTTATCAGGAGCCTTAATTGGTGGCGTCAGCCACATCCAGATCGAATCTGGCAGTTCTGTGCTAATATCGATGCCGCCGCTTGCAATTGAGCGGCACCACATTGTCTTATCGTCTCCGCCGGTAATTACTTCCTCGACCGCAACACCATAATATTCCATTAACAACTGTTCTTCACCACGTGTGAGATCAAAGTCACGCACAGGAACAAAGATGGGCATACCAGGCGCAAAGAGGCTGAAGACGTTGTGCATACGATACTGATCGTTGCCCTTGCCGGTGGAACCTTCCATCAAAGCATCGCACCCCAATTCCTGAGCCTTCTGTGCAACGTGCGCAGCAATGAGTTGGCGAGTCATAGAGGTAGAAACAGGGTAGCCATTGTAATCTGAATTTGCCTGGATTGCTTTGCTGAGCCATTGTTCGGTAAATTCTTGCTTTGCATCAATCACGATTGGCTCTATACCTAGCTTCGCAGCTCTTTCGGCGCTCTCCTGGATCTCGGCCTCACCTTGACCGACATCAACAGTAATTGCTGTGAGTTTGCGAGCATGGTATTTCAGATTTGATAGTTTGACACATAGCGTCGAGTCAAGCCCGCCCGAATAGGCCAGGGCGATGTGCTTGCCCTGTGGCACTTCGACCTCAGTGATTTTCTTCAATGCTAGATCGAGTGCATTGTCAACGGTTGTCGTGGTCTGGGTCATCTTTGTCTGACCGCTTGTTACCATTGTGTGATGCTCCTTCAACTCCCTCATCTTAAAAAGATGATGATTGTGAGGATAGGGAGGGAGCTTTCAGTCGACTGCAATAAAAAACCCCCGTCCCTTCCTTTGACGACATTGAAGGGACGAGAGTGTAGGGGATATTTCTATTCCGCTTTACACACCCGTGGTGCCACCCTAATTGCCTTTCATTCTCCGTAGAGATGCCTTACGCTGGCGACGCCTTAACAACAACGCTGTTGATAAGGGTGAAAGGCCGCTTTTCCATGGTTGTTGCGCTGCGTGGGAACCATCCACCTGTTCCTACTTGCCTTGTTCAGAAGAAACTTGATCTATTTTCTTCCAGTAAGGCTTTCTTCGGCCAGCCGCTCACGAATGCGTTCTGAGAAGCGTTTCCATTCCGAACTTCCACTCTGTTTCGGATCGCTGTTGGTCGCCATTCTCATACTTTGTTCGCTCGACGCGGGTCAGTCTTTCAAAGTTGGTACTATCTAGTACACCCAGGTTCTTATATTAATTAAGCATAGCAGCAGCGAAGCTGAATTGCAAGCACAGCCATAACGATCTCTATCAACTGGCCGTCTCACGTAGTCAGGGTGTCACGCCCCACTCGTTTCCTGCGCACCTAAAACAGGAGAGGGGATACTGCACGCGCTCATGCCCTCCTGGTCTACCTGCGCAGGTCGGTCGACTTCCGCGAGACCCCGAACGAGGCGCCTGCTCATGACTCCTGCGCTTCAAGTTATGCCCAGGAGGCAGTAGAACTTGTCATCTCTTTCATTTCGCCTGCGCTTGCTGATACTGTCTTTCAGCGGCACGCTTGAGGCGCTGCAAGGAATCATCTATGCTGGCAGCGAGTGTTTTCGCACCAACTGTTTCGAGGACCCAACCCCACCAGCCTGGGGGGAATATGAAGTCTCAGCCATATTGGACGCGACAGGTGGTCGCGTCGATGGGATAGCAGGCGATGTGTGGTTTCATTTGCAAGCCCAGTGGGAAAATAGCATGCAGGCCGAGCTGGTGTCTTTCGGGATTGACCTCTTCGACCTTGAAGATGAAGTGCAAGGTGCGGCCAAAGGCTTTTCCCCCAAAGGAGATGGTCTGGCCTACGGTGGCTGGACCTTCTGGCTCACTCCGTTCTACCTGGACATCGGCCCACTCGGAATAGCGTTCCCATTGTACGAGGTTCTCCCAGACCACCTCGACCGGCGCCGCGAAGACGGCGGCGGGACAGACTGTCAGGCCCATAGTATGTTTCTCCTCTCTATTTCAGGATGGAGGCAAGGCACCATGTACGCTTTGCCTCCATCCTGGTCTCACGCCGACTTTCGGCTCTTGCGAGTCCAGATCAGGAAGGCTCGCTCCCTGATCTTGCCCCTTTGTGTTCCTCCTGACCGGACCCCAGGATGCTATCAGCGTGAGGTTTCTCCAGGATAGACTGCAAGCGGCGAAAAACCTTGTTGGTCCTGTAGCTGCCGAGCAGTTGTAGGATGGGATTGATCAACCAGCGATCAAGCCACTGCAGTACCCGGCCGCTGCCCAAGGAATAGAAGATTGCTTCCTCAACCCAGGTGGCTTCTCGATCCTTGGCCTCTTCTACGCTGAGAGTAGGCGTCACGTTGATCCTGGCGGCTCCAGGCGAAAGGTCGCGCAGGTGCAGCGAGTGGTAGGGAACAACCTTTTCGACGAGCAGCACCTGGCTGTGGTTCCTGAAAAAGTCACGGCGATAGAGGGTCACACGATCACCTGCTTGGAATGGTCGGTCGAAGCCAGTCACCGGCCGGGTGGGTGGTCCCCACACATGCATATTTTCTGGCTTGATGAGAAACTCCCACACCTGGGGGAGAGGAGCTCGAATCCTCGCCCTGACGCGAATGACACCCATATGCACACCTCGCTTTCTTGTTTTTCCCTGCCTCATTACGAAAAGCCAGTCTAGCTGAAAGAGTCTTCTTCATCTCCTTGTGTAAAGGGATGGCTGGCGTGAGACCCTGTCAATCTACCTGCGGCTTTGCCCTTAAGATCCTGCCGCGGAAGCGCTGCCAGAGAACAATTGGTTGTCCTCTGGCAAGACTGCCAGCGCCCGGCGCATGCCATCAACGGTCTGGTCGGAAATGTGTGCGATGGCCTCGCGGTCGAGCTTCGACCAGTGAGCGAGCAGCCAGTGGTCGCTGGCAGCATCGAGAGCCTGAAGCCAGGCGAAGATGAGATCCTCCGACATATCGGTGCGGATGACGCCAAGCTCCTGTCCGCGCTTCACAATGTTCATAATCCAGGTCCTGACCTGCCTGGCAAAGGTGGCAAGTGGTTCGCGCTGGAGAGCTGCGGGAGCCAGGTGCTCCGCGGCTCTGACCGCTGCGAAGAGCCAGGGCTGCTCGAAGGAACGCAGCAACGGCTGGCGGTGCAGTTCGGCAAAGGTGGGCCAGAAGTTCTCCGCGGTGAGCGTCGCAGGGTCTAGCTCCAGGTCGAGTTTCAGGCGCTCGATGCAATATTGGATGACGGTGAAGAACAGATCGACCTTGTCCTCAAAGTAGTAGTAGGCTGCTCCTTTGCTCATCTTCACGGTTTCGAGAATGCGGTTCACCGAGGCATCGTCGAAGCCATAGGCGGCGAATTCTTGTGCAGCCACTTCCATCAAGCGCTCGCGTTTTTCGAGTGGTAGTTTGGAAAAGCGCGGAAATGGCATGTTTGCTTGCACCTCAATCGAAAAGTTTTAGACCATATAATTAGACTAGGCAGTCTAATTATAGTTGTGGATGGAGTGATTGTCAAGGGTTTTCCCAGCATACCGGTCAAGAAACCAAGCAGCATCCTAAAGATCATGCTGGAACGGCTGGGAACGAGTCAAGATGTGGAGATTGTGAACGACTAGGCACCGGCGGAGATCGAAGAGATTTTTGCGCAGTACGCGGGTACCGGGCATGTCGTCCTTCCCATTGACCGCTATGCGCGAGTGGATGCGGAAGTGCGACCCGCTCGCGCAGTTTGTGGCGGCCTTCTGGACATACAGAAACAGAGCCTGATCTCGTGGCCCAGCTCTTCCAGCCACTGCTCGTTCTTGCGCATCTGAATTGGGAAGACGAACCCCTTGCACTTTGATCTTCAAAGGGAACGTGGAGACGGCTTCCTCGTCTAGATGCGCAAGAGAGAGTAGTGGCGTGAAACCCTGGTAGTATCCTGATGTGCTGTAGTGGCATGTCTGGTTATGGGTTGTGTTTTATTTTTGTGAAAATTTGTTACACACACAATTTGTCTATAGAGTTTTTACTTAACTTCTGCTATGCTGCCTTGCTTAGCACCTTTTACAGTTACTCACAATAGAGGGTTGCGTTATAGTAATATACACATTGTATTGAGAGTGTATGGTGTCACGTTGATTGGGGGATAAATCATGCAACAACCACCAGATCCATATTCGCAATATCCACAGCAACAATGGCCTCAAACACCAGATCAGCATACCAATTATTCTATGCCACAATACCAGCCACCTCCACCGTATCAAGTATCCATGCAGTCGCCTATGATGCTATCGCCGCAAAAGTACGAACGTTCAGTCAATAAAACCATGAAAACGATAGCCATTGTGCTCTTTTCCATAGCGTTTGCGTGCAGTTTACTTAGCTTAGCCTATAAAGGTCTGGCTGTGCTCGCAGGACTCCTTGAAATTACAGCGTTCGTGTGTGTATGCCTCATTTGAAAGGAAACCCGCTATGCAGCAACCACCGTCTGAACAATGGCAACAGAATACTTCCTGGGGTTCGTCTCCGCAGTGGCAGCATTCCGAACCACTTCCACCCCAATATCCACAACAGATGCCACCGCAGCTGTGGCATCAACAACCTAATTATACACAGTCTCAGTCCTACTACCCTCCGCAACAACCGTTATCGCCACAACAGAACACACCGCCGCCAAATGAATTACAACAACCACCTGTTCGTCCATCTCAGACGCTGAGTCGTATCACATGGATACTCGTTGGTGTAGCTATTGGTTTAGTGTTTGGCCTCATCCTTGGTTCGTCCTATGGGAGATCGGCATCAACAAATACAAGTAATACCACGACACAAGCTGCGGCTCAAGTGACGAGCCAACCAACGCAAGTAGCAACACAAGCAGCAGCCACACCCACACCGTCACATTTCACTGTCGGTGGGCATGTCACCTCTGGTATCTGGGTTCTCACCGTCAATAGTGCGAAGACGAATACAGGCGACGAATTTGATATTCCAAAGGCTGGCAATATCTATATGCTCATTAATTTTACTGCGAAAAATACCGATACCAACAACCGTGACATGTCGCCTAACTATTTTACACTGCGGGATAACCAGGGCAATACCTATGACCTTGCTTATATCACCGTGCCAAGTGAACCAAGAGGCACTGTTGTTGCTGGCCAACAATTGCGTGGCGACTTATCGTACGAAATACCAAAGTCGCTACATTTGTTCATCATGCAATTTGATCCACCTGATGACATTGACAACAACCAGATAGTTCAGTGGACAATTCAGGTTTAGAAGTGAAGCAGTATGGCCTAATTGATATGAGGTATTGCAATGAAAATGATATGTGGTCACTGTGGAAATAAGACAACTTGGGAGTTACACGTACCATACGAAACTGATAAAGCAGACCTGTTTGGAACAAGCGAAGTAAGTGAATACAAAGTATACAGTACATTGATGTGTTCAACATGCTTACAACCTACTTTGAGACGAACAAAAATGATGTATATCGAGATAGATACTGAGTTGGTTGAGGGAGAAACGGAAATACTTTATCCGATAGAAACAGCTCAACTAAGAAATTTGCCTGAAAAAATTGAAAGAAAATACAAGGCTGCTCTCAAAGTACGCTATATTGAACCAAATGCGTGTGCTGTGCTAGTTGGACGTACACTAGAGGCTGCATGTAACCACGAGCAAGCACAGGGTAGAACATTAGCAGAAAAGCTGAATTATCTAGCTCAAAATGGACGTATTCCAAATACACTTGCTGAAATGGCACGTCAGCTAAAAGAACTCCGTAACTTGGGCGCTCATGACGCTGAAGATGAAGTAACTGAGCAAGATGTGCCAATTATTCTGGACTTTCTTGAAGCCATTCTTGAATACCTCTATGTTGCTCCTGCAAAAATTGAAGCAGTGCGAACTAGGCTCACACACTTACCCATTCCTGAAAATGCCAGTTTAGATATATAAAAAGGCATGTCCTACATCGGGAGAAAGTTGACAACCTCATCAATTATTGGTATGATGCTTGTGGAATTGACAAGCGGTCAATTCTTTGTTCCCACTATTATGGGAGGAGGCTGTGAAAGCTATTATCCTCTTCGATCTAGTGGTGAACCTGGGAAATTTCCCTCCTGGCGTCTTTTTAGTTGGTTTGGGTTGTACAACTTTCTTGGCATCATTGATACTTTTGTGTAAACCTGCTCATGAGCGGTTTATGCAAATACTTAAGGTTTACCTGGACAGAAACGACAAACCACCCCAACTAAGGAGAAGGCAGACACACCACTAATACGGAAGACCTCTGGCACAAGTCAGAGGTCTTTTCTGTTGTACAACTTTCACTTGGTTTTGTTCACAGTGCTTTTTGGCAACATCTGTACCGTCTGCAAAAATTTACTGGTAGGAGTTGACACAGACACGGAATGCTACAAGCTCTAGCTGGCTACGGATGTATAGACCCATCAGGCATGGTTGCGCCTTTGAGTGACTTGGCTTGCTCAAGTTGTTCCTTGGTAACATTGCTTCCATAGAGGATTGCCTCACTGAGATTAGCTCCTCTAAGATTGGCTTTAATACCACCATCATAACTGTCGAAGACCAAAATTTTAGCGCCGCCAATGGTGCTAAGGTCCTCGAAACCTCCAAGTATCCCGTTAAAGTCGACTCCCCAAAGGTCGGTATTGCTCAAATTCGCTTCACACAGATTCGCTCCACCAAGTGTCGCTCCCCGAAGAATAGCTCCCCTGAGATCAGCTCCTCTCAAATTAGCATGGCTGAAATTGGTTTTACTTAGGTCGGCATCGCTTAGATCAACAATAGTTTGGTCTTTACTAATCAGACCAGACTCATGTAAGAATTGGAGTACACTTCTTTTACGATCACCATCTAAACGCGGCAGCACTGTCAACGTCCGCACTCGTGCTATCTTACGTACTTCCTCTTCTGGTTTTGAATTGCGCAAGTTCTCATGAAGTAGCAACTCTGACATCTTACTAATGTACTCTTGCATGGCTGCCTCTTGCTGGTTGTCTTCTGCAATGTCGCGTTCAGCTTTAGCACGCTGGTGTTCAATTTCTCTCTCTGCTGCCGAACGTAGTTCTGCCGCCTTTCGTTCATTCTCAGCACGTAGCTCCGCTGCCTGCCGCTCCCTATGATTAAACCAAAATCCAGCAACGGCCAGTACAACAGGTATAAATAGCAGTTGCATCCAGTCATACAGGGTTTTGTATGTTTCTTTGTCTCCAGCGAACCCTGTCCAGGACCAATTAAATCTGTACCCACCTATGATAATCGTTAGAAAAAGCGCAACGAGGAATGGAATCAATAAAGTAATGATTGGATGTGCTTTTATCTTCTTCCACCATAAACGAACCCTTGCTACCATCACTTGCTATCTCCTTATTCAAACAACTTTCTGATGATTTCTGATCTCATTTCTTTCTTCTCTTGTCCGTCTAGCCCTTCGCACGCACTATTGGCGATGATGAAGTCTGAAGTTCTATCGAGGCGAATATGGCAAGCAACAGCTTGCTCTGAAGCCTGTTTGTATAACTGTAGGGTCGCATAAGCTATTGCCGATGATCCAATGCCACCAGTACCACCAAGCAACGCTATGATGACAGATGTAGCTATAGTGGGTTGCAAAACAATAATCAGGGTAACAGTCGAGATGATAAAGAGTGCTCCAACTCCTGCCCAGATAAGTGACCAGAGAAAACTCTGTTGTGATTGGCGAAGCGCATTGTTATAGAAGCTGTTGCTGAGAGTTAATTTTGATGCGGAGATCGCTTTGAAATCTGTTGGGTCAGATTGTTTTATAGTTTCTATTGCCGCCCTTTCTTCGGCGGCATTTATGCTAGTAGGGTAGAGCTTGAGATTTCCTCTGGCTAATTCTTTAAGTATCTTACGCTGCGTAGCGAAAGAAATTCCATTTTCTACGAGAACCCAATTTTCGTTTAATTTGCTCTCATCTACAGACATTTGTTTTTCCATCAATATTTTTATTTCTGAATAAATCTGATTATTTTGACGTAATGGCACAGTTTGAGTAACGGTTTAGGCTGCATCGAACATACAAAAACCGCCCAGGCCAAAACTCAGGCGGTTTATCAGGAATCGACATAATGAGGAATATTTAGGTATTGATATCCCAGATTACCTGCCCTTGTGAAAGAAAGTCAGCTTGAAATGCTAAGGTGAAAGATTTCATGGATGCTGGAACTTCATACGTTATACTTCCTTGAATCAATGAGCCTGGCTCAACCTTACCATCAATCGTAGCTCCAGCATTAGGATTTATAGTTTCGGTGTACTTTTGCCCATTGGAGTCCTGTAACGAAAAGCTTATGAGGCTACTGATCGCTTGCTCTTGTGATGAAATGTTCTTTGCCTTTATAAGGAGCACAAGAAATACGTTTCCTGCTTTCGGTTGAAAAATTTGGCTTCCAGTCGAGTTCTTAACGCTTATGATTTCCATATCATATATATTACCGACCTGAACCGCATCTGTTTGCTTGTAATGCTTGTTCGTGGGTACCGATGTTGAGTTCGAAACAGATGTGACGGTGCTATTTAATGAGGACGAATTCGTTGTTGAAGAAGCATTTGGACTACTTCCATGACTCGCCAATACACTAGCTCCAACGCATGCAAAAAGTACCAGTACTACAATTAATCCAACGATGAGTAGTAGTTTGCTTTTCTTTTTCGGCTGCTGCGGTGGCGGTTGTCCATAGGGTTGCTGCCATTGCATGTTTGGTGGTGGTGGTTGCTGCCACTGGCCTTGCTGTGCTGAATATCCTTGCTGCGGCGGGTATGGCGTATATGGCCCTTGGTTCCATTGGCCTTGCTGTGGCGGATAGGGTTGCTGCCCATAGCCTTGTTGTGGTGATTGCCATTGACCGTGCTGTGTTGGAGGTTGCTGCATATATTTCTCCTTCAATCCTCACTCTTTGATTTCGAAGGCTCTAAAATTTTAGAGGTGCGAAGTCTACTTGTGAAAACGAAGTCGCAGATTTCTAGTAACCCTTTATACGCCTATGATGGCTTACATGAAAATATTGTAATGAATCATGTATATAAAAGAAGAAAAATATGAATTTGAAGAGGCAGCGAATGGTTAGAATTAACCACCCAGGGCGAATAACTCAGGTGGTTAGACAGTGTTGCATAGTCATCCAGATACTTCCCATAGATGAACTTTTGCACCGTGTAAAAGCCAAAATGCCGCCTCAATTTGGCACATTTAAACAAGCGCAAAAAGTAGGCAAATAGGCAGAGGCAGAATTGGATTTGGGTAACGCTGTCACCTACCACTGGCACAGGTGGGCCACGCTACAAGCTAAAGCTGGCTACGGATGTTTAGAACCATCAGGCATGGTTGCGCCTTTGAGTGATAGGACTTTTTTCAGTTTTCAGGAGTGACAATAGCTCCTCGTAGGTCAGCACTATTTAAATCAGCACCACACAAGTTAGCCTTGCTCAAATCAGCATGGTGCAACATTGCTCCATCTAGAATGGCATCGCTCAGGTCAGCCTCACAGAGATTTGCCTCACTCAGATTAGCATCGCTCAGTTTGGCCCTGCATAGGCTCGTCCTTTGTAGATTTGTGTTACGCATGTCGGCATTGCGTAAGCTGGTTCTATTGAGATTAGCCCCAGCCAGGTCAGCATTATGTAGATTGACACCATGTAAGGCAGCTCTTTCTAAACTCACAATCCCATTGCTTTCATCATTAATAATAAGACCTGATTCATACAAAAATTGGAGCAAGGCCCTTTTACGATTCGCGTCTAAACTGCGTATTACTGTCAAGGTCTGTGATCGTGCAACAGTGCGAACCTCGTCATCTGGTTGCGAAGTACGCAAGTTCTTCTCCAGGAGCAGTTCTGACATACGATCCAGGTAGGTTTGTAGTGCTGTTGCTCGTTGGTTGTCCAGAGCAACCGCTTGTTCACTGCTGCGTTCAGCACGGTTAAACAAAAAGGCTCCAAGTGTGAGCACTGCTGGAATCAAGGTAAGTTGCATCCAGTCCCACAACGTTTTCCCTGATGTGTTATTTCCGTTGAACCCAGTCCAATCAAACCTGTACCCCCAAATAATCAATGCGATGACTATTACCAGGATGATTGCAATAGCCAGGATTGTTATTCGAGACTGTTTTAAGAACTGCCACCAGGAACGAAACCTTGCTCCCATTGCGCTACCTCTGTTCCAACATGACTTTATCCAGGCCAGTATAGCAAACAGTGGCAGTATTGCATAGTCACTACGTTCTACTATTCATGCCGCCAATCGTGCGGCATTTCTGTTGTTTCATCTCTTCTCCTCATTGCTATACTTGGAGTGAGTTAGATATGCAGTATTGACTAGCATGAAAGTAGCACTGATCTATTTCAATGCCGATAAAGCGTTTACCTGGTCCTGGCGCTGCCACGCCTGTAGACATCACGCCACTAATCGGGTCATAGATCAAGTCAGCAGCACTAGACGCCCATTCTATGCAGTGGCGCCATGCCCACAGTGGCTTTACGCAGCACGATAGCCAGTGAGGTGGTGGAGGTCTGCACATGGAACAATGCAATGCCTTCAAAGCATTTGTAGGCTATATTTTTGGGCGGGAACATGCTATCATAGTGACACGATAGCAAGGAAGGTTGACATCTCTCCTTACGAGTAGTGCGTGCTTTTCTGTATTTTAGCGCTTAATGCGCAGCTTGAAGAGGGCAACCATGAGCACACCTCTCAACGATGCAGTTGTACCCAGCCAGGCAACGAGGAGTTCCCATCGATCAGGAGCGCCAGATACGCGCTTACGTGGGCGCAGCCTCATCCTAGCGCGAGTAGGCTGGATCACCCTAATCATCTTTACCCTGGCTACCTTCTTCGCTAGCCTCCCGGTGTACCTGGCACAAATGCAAACTCTCTGTGCTGGGACGGCCTGCACTTTCTCCCAGCAACTCACTCCTGGACAAGTAGGGGTGCTCAAAGGTATGGGCCTGTCTCTAGGCAACTACGCAGCATACACGGTCGCGCTCACGCTTGCCCTGGTGGTGGTGTGTTTGGTGGTCAGCACAGTGATCGTCTGGCGCAGATCGGACGACCGCATGGCGATGCTCGTCGCGCTCATGCTCGTGACGCTTGGCCCGATCAGCGCGACAAGCACCCTCCTGGTGATTCCTTTCCCCTGGCAGATGCCCAACGCGTGTCTGTACTTTCTGGCTCTTGCCCTGCTAATGCTTGTCTTCCTCCTGTTCCCTTCAGGGCAGTTCATGCCTCGCTGGACGCGCTGGACTCTCATCGTCTTTCTCGCAGTGCTCATCCCTTTCACCTTCTTCCCCAATGAACCTTTTACGCAGAATACCCTGGCTCGTTCGCTTCTCAATCTCGCGTATCTCGGCGAGTTCGCGATCATTGCAGTCGTCCAACTGTACCGCTACTGGCGGGTATCTAGTCCCCTGCAACGTCAGCAGACCAAATGGGTGGTCTATGGCATTGCTGTGCTCTGTATAGTCATCGTTGTCGGGTTTGTGCTGCTGATCGTTCCAGCTCTAACTTCGCCCAGTTCCCTTTATCCGTTGTTGGCTCTCGAAGTGGTCGGTGCCTTCTTGCTACTCTTGATCCCGCTCTCGTTTGGGTTCGCCATGCTACGCTACCGTTTATGGGACATTGATCTCATCATACGCCGCACGCTGGTCTACAGCACCTTAACGGTCTTGCTGGCAACGGTCTACGAAGTCAGCGTGTTCACGCTTCAATCCTTGACCAGCGGTCTCACACTCATACGGGGAAACCAATTGGCGATTGTCGCTTCCACTCTTCTGATTGGGGTTCTGTTCAAGCCACTGCATGATCGCACGCGTGCGCTCATCGACCGTCGCTTCTACCGACGAAAGTATGACGCAGCCAGAACGATCGCGACGTTCAGTACGACCATACGCGATGAGGTGGACTTGAACCAGTTGTGCACAAAGCTGATGGCGGTGGTTGATGAGACGATGCAGCCAACACATGTTTCGCTATGGCTGCGACCGCACACATGGGAGGTGAAACGGACAACTCAGTTGCTCCCACACCTCGATAAGGAAGAGAGTTTGTGAAGAACCCGTTCTTTGTCCAGGGTGCCCGTAACCAGATACTTCCTATAGATGAACTTTTACACCATGCTGAAGTTATAATGCCCCTTGACATCCTGGGTCCCTTTAGAACTATCAGTAGTTGTGTAATCCATGTGGAAGAAGTAAAATGCATTAAGTAAAATGTATTGTGTTTGAAATGTTCATGTCCTTGTTGTCGAAAATGATGATAGCATATGGCAAAGATTAAGAAGAGAACATCGCAAATACCAGTTTCAGAGGAAAATACTTCACAGGCCCAGGATGTACTTGATAGATATCATGAAATCGCCAGGAACTTGCATGAAAGTACAAACCAGGAGCAAATGGAATCCGCGTTGGCTGAAATCAACAACATGCCTGAAGGCGCGCAAATGGCTTTGCTTAAGGACTTATCAAGAGAACGGCATACCGATGCTGCCGATGTTTTGGTTGCAATTAACGAATTGAGTCCGACAAAAAGTGTACGCAAGGAAGCAAAACGGTCATTGATAGGGCTTCAAGGGGTACGAATTTATCCACAATGGAGCCCACCCGTCGAGAGAACGCCTGCTGTGCAGGTCACTTCGTCACCTCTACACTTTTGGAAAGGTATGGTTACAGATTCACGCGATGTTGGCGAGGTGCAATTAGCTCTCGGCTTTGAACAGGAAGATAATCCAAGTCAGGTGCGTGTCTTAGTGTTTTTGCTTGAATTCTTTCATGATGGTGTCAAAGATTTCTTCTCAAGAACGGGAAACAAACGCACTGCTGATAATTTCTTTGCCGAGATGGAAACACATTTAACCGGTGTTGAAACGAAGGACTGTTCATTAGCGCAAGCACGTCATCTCATTCTTGAGGCCCTTGATGTCAACAAACGAAATGGAACACAACCTCACAAAGATTATCGCTTTAATAGTTCCCTTGTAAATCAACTGATTTTGGAGGTTCCTGGCCTTGAAGAAGCTGAGCTTGAAGAGGAAGTCGAACCTGAAGAAGAAGATACGATCGATTTACACGGCCTGGATCCTTCTGGAGTTGTCGTCAATTTCGTGGAATTCTGGGTCAATGGTGATTACGATTTAGCCTACGAATTGCTTTCTGCCGATAGTACCCTCCGCGAAGGTCTTTCGAGGGATGAGTGGATTGAACGACGCGAGGCCTGGTTAGAGGAAGCAGATCCAGGAGAACTGATACCAAACTTTATCCATGAGCGCGAGCCTGAGGAATCGAAGATCTGGCTTCCCGGCCTGGTAAGTGCGAGACGTTCTGCTACCCGCAAAGAGTTTGAGGTTGGCTGGTCTATCGAATTAGAGGAAGCACCCCTCACCTATACACTCCCAGAGGTTCCTCAACCTACTGCTATTTACGAAGAAACACAGCGTCACTGGTTCTGGACAAGTTATACTCTGGTTCAAGAGGAAAACGAGTGGCGTATCAAGAGTATGACCGATGAAGCAGCGATAGCATTGACATTACCCATCGAGGAATTGCAAAAGAGAATTGAGAAGCACGACAAATTTCTGGATGAGTATTTTGGCAAACACAAGCCAAAAGCTACAGATAGCGATAAAAGACAACAATTCTTGAATGTGGTAGTCTGGCGTATAATGCAAACCGTTTATTACACCGAAGCTCTCATCAAGAAGTTGCCACTCGATTATGCTCTTTATAGTGATGTTCTCAGTCGTTTGCAATCCGTCCTTCAATATGAGCACAGTCTGATTTACCTGGAGCCACTAGCGCGTCATTTTCCTGATGGACCTAGATTAAGACAGCTTGCAGCATTTCAAAGGCAACTTAGCAACAAATTTTTTGATGAAGCAGATTATGAACGTGGTGAGCACTTTCAGGAACTTGCCGAGGAGGCGTTACGTGAGTCACTCTCGCTTGAGAATAGCTTTGAGGCGCACATATCTCTAGCTGAAATACTCATTGATGAGAATGAGCATCTTGATGAGGCAGAAGAGCACCTGCTACAGACCAAAAGCATGGTCACCGACCCTGCGGATGAAGCACATATTGAATTGCATCTCGGTGAGATCGCTTTTGAACAAAAGCAGTACGAGAATGCATTGAAGCATTATCAACATGTTGCAAACTATCACTCAAACTCCTCCGAATCATGGGCAAGCTTAGCAATGGTGTATAGAATGCTAGAGCAATATGACGAGGCTGAAGCCAACTACAAACGAGCTATTGAGCTAGAGCCAGATAACGAAGACTATTACTACACGCTTAGCGAGATGTTTTCTGCAAACAAAGAGCCCAGGCGATTGAGGTGCTCGAAGAAGGTCTGATTGAAAATCCTGATTCCTCTATCCTGCATATGTATCTGGCAATGAGGTATTTTGATATCGGTGATTATCGCCAGGCGGAATTATTCCTCGAGAAGGCAGAAAGACTCGAACCTGAAGGGCCGATGAGGCAGATGATGCACCAGGTACTCGATATGATGAAACTCGAACGTGCACCAGGTATCTCCAGGTCAATTCCAAAACTGAGCAGACCGGAGAAAAAGAAGAGAGTCAGATAATCAGATTCAACCGGAATCTTGCAAATCTTTCACCAACAGTTCGACGATGCCTTCCTGAAAAGCCCACTTCTGCTTTTCTTGCATCCTCGTTATCAGCGATTTAAAGATTTCGGGAAGTACGTTTAGCATACTCAATTCGCTTGCTCGTACCTCGATCCCGTCGGCTTTCAGTGCGACTTCATAAGAATACACATCAAAATGCCACGGGTGACAACGTCCCTGGTAGCGTGTGGCTAGATATGTGGCGATCTGCAATCCTTTCAAGTCAAAATCTCCGCTATAATACAAACAGTTGTCAGGAGATGCTTCAAGAAGTTGGTCGAGCAGACGTAATGCGGCTGCACTGGGCCAGCCCGATGTGCAAACCATTGTAGGTAATGTTCCAGCAGATTCTAATGCCGCAATAGCTTCCTCGAAAACCTGCGGGTTCTCGAACACATAAATCCTTGTGCTTGAAGGAGTAAGGCGCTTCCATTCAAGCAACTGTCGCATTGGGAGGAGAAGTACGCGTTTGCCCGCTGCTTGAACAAGTGGATCAGATGTATCATTGTGATATATTGCATTTGCGAGATTGAAGGCTGCCACACTTGATGATACTGTATCGACAAGCAGACCTGCATCTTTGTACAAACGTAGCTCTTGTTCCCTGTCTTGTGGCGTTTTTGTAAGTTGAGAGCTACTCTCCCCCAGGCCTTGAGCAAGATCATTGAGGGCAAGTAATAGAAGCCTTCCAGCAGCGAGATTTGGATCGAGTGCATGCGGATCTCCGCAGGTTCGCTGGGCAAAGAGAGCTAAACGTTCCGGCGCACCTGGTTCAGGTAACTGATCGAGCACATTTGCTACGTAACGCACCAGTTTCAGTTGTCGTTCCTGTTCCTCTACAGGGGAATTTTTGAAACGAGAATAAATCCATTCCTGCCCATGCTGTCCATGTTGTAACCAATACTTACCTTGCGATCCTTCAGGCAATGTCGAAGCTATGAAGAGCAAGTTGGTACGAAAATTAGCCTGGTGAGTAGCATGCGCTTCTCTCTTTGCCTGGCGGGTCACAAGTGGCTGGTCAGGAAAGAAAGCAACGAGCAGATCAGGCAAGGTGCATCCGAAACTATGTTGGAGAACCTTTTCAACATCTACCAGTTTGACCTTCAGACTTTTACCAGCATAGGGTGGTCTGGCAAGAAAACTGGCTATTTCACGCCGCTCAATAAGCGTAGTATCCTCCAAAAGCACCTGGCCACCTACTCGTCCAACCTCGATGTACTTCTCACGCAGTTTCAGCAGGAGGCGAGATAAGTTTGCCTGTCTGAAGAATGTGACCGCTTTTTGCGTGGTTTGAGGAGTGTATAGGCTGGTGTCTGTCGCCTTCACTTCGCTTCGTCTTCCTTATTTTCGCTCCAGGCTTTGACTGTCACTCCAGAATGAGGCTGAAGCTGTAGCTACCGGTGAACCCTTTTCGTGAATCATCAGATATCTTGCGCAGGCAGGTATCTTCGCTCCTGTACCGCTGATTTGTGGCCCGGTCATGATCCACTGGAAATCTTGTGAGACAAGGAATTCCATGATGCGCTGCGTATTGGCAACACTGACTTTATCGAATGCTTCATCCAAGGCAAGCAATCGGGGAGCGCCTGGAGCCGCGCTCCGATAAAGCGCTGCCAGGGCAGCAAAGAGTGGTACATAAAGCGCAAACAATTGCTCTGCTCCACTTCGGGTACCGGCCATGCGATCGGTCAAACGCTGCCATTGACCTCCAACAGGCGCAACCAGCACATCGAAGTGAAACCACTCACGGTAGTCAAAGACCTGTTCCAGCGTTTCCATGAAATTCGTCTCAGGGTTCTCTTGCTGGCGAATACGCACAGCTTCGATCTCCCGTCGGAACGCACCCATCAAGGCCTCTGTCTCTTCAGTGGTCAACGTTTGAGATGGCTTACGCAAGAGCTTATAGTGTTGAGCCAGGTGACTGCCTAATTTTGTCAGGTCATACTCAGCGGGTGGCTTCCACTGTAAGGCGTAATGCTCACCGATCATAGGCAAACCCTTCAGTACTCCATTAACCTGCTGTACCCATTCCTCTGCTTCCAGAATGTGTGTGCGAATAGCCTCGGCGATCTCTTGTAGCAGAAAATCTTCAAACAATTGTCGCTCTTCTTGTCGGAGTAGCATTTTCTGCATCTCGATACGGTCGCTCAGTAGTTCTAAAAGTTCAATTGGTCTACTTTTATTTTCATTGAGGAAAACAACATGCCCTTGATCGTCCAGGTCTGGCCCATATTCGAGCAGGAGCGGCTGTTCCCGATTGAAGGTACGTGACAGCGCATTGTACATATCACGATACTGTTCTTCCAATTGTTGCTTGCGTACTGCGATGTCGCTCTCACGTAATGCTTCGCTCAACAATTTCTGTGCTGCTCTTACATACTCTCCACTGTTGGTCAGTTCACGTATCTCAAGTAGTTCCGTCGTAGGATATTCTGACAGAAGTAAAACAAAGTGTCTCTGTTTTTCTGAACTGTCGTATTGTACATGCTGTAAATATTCCTCGGCTTCTTCTAGATGCTCCTGCGTAGCGCTGGCACGCACATCTGCGCTGATAAAGCTCGTTTTGACCTCATCGAGTTGTGTTGATAGCATCTCGTTTTGCTCATGTAACATGCGCAGGCGTTCACTCAATTCCTCTGCATTTGACGATGCAGCTACCCGAAGTAGTTCGTTCGCTTCTGACTGGGCTTCTAAAAATTGCTGGTGAATACGTTCTAATAGAGTTGCAACATTAGCTTCGTTAACCTTTGCTCTTTCTTGTGCCTCTCGTGTTCTCTGGTACTCCTCCCAGGTATTGATGATAGTCTTCATTTGCATCTGCAGCGATGTAGCCTGGTTTTTTAATTTGACTATTCCCATTAACGTGCTTTGGACATTTTTTGCATCACTTGCTAATGGCGCAATCCCTTTACACTCACGCTCTAATTGAGCAAGGAGTCTGTTGTACGCCTGCCTTGCCTCTTGTGTCTGTAGACGCGCTTTTTGATACTTACTTCTGAGATCATCTAAAGTTAATCTGGCCTGTGAAAGTTCTGCGTGCATCTCTTCGATACCACTCTCTGGCAAAATCTTTCGTATTCTAATTTGCTTTTCCTGAATCTGAGACAACTGATGTTCGTAGTAAGCAAGTTGACTGTATAATGCTTGAAGCTCTTCTTCTAAATTTGTCCGTTTCTGTTTCAGTTCGTCCAGTTCGCGCTGCCTTATGCGCAGGCGGGTAGCTCTTCCAATATATCTTGCTTCGCCTCCTCCTGCATGCCCAGTAAGTACTCCATGGGACCAATATCCGTCCTGATTGATGGAGTATTTTGTTCTTACAGCACTGGTTCCTTGTGCACTTTCACTATGACTTAAAGCTTGCAGGATAGCTGCTATCGTTGATTCCCAATCAGTATCATCACCAACCAGGGATTGACGTATAGATGTATCGAAACAAAGTCCACCAATCTCCAATTGGACGTGCTCAAAATTGCGGGGATGTTCGTTTTTCAGCCCGAGAAAGGCGTCTATATCAAGACGGCAATCGCTCAGTCCCTCCTTAGCAAGAAGCACATCAGCGGCGCCTACCTGCTGTGGCGCTACGACTAACGCATCGAGCAGTCCAGCATCTTCGAGCATATATTCGATACGTCCAGCCTCATCGCTTTCACTATCAATATCAGGAGCGAAATCAAGAAGTGTATAAAGTGGTAGAGCGAATATGCCTTGCTCTGCAAGCCTTGCTCGGGCAAGTGTACGATGATCCGGATGGGAAGGTGTGAACTCCGGTTCAGATAGTTTTTGCTCATAGAGAGTCTGCATTTCGGATAACTCGTGTTGCTTGCTACCTGTCAGCAGTTGCAACTCGTTCAGTTCGCCTTGTGCCAGGTTTGCTGCACCTGCCAATTCATAATCAAGCTCATCTATTATCTGCTGATATCGTTTGATGGCTGTAGCTAATTGTTCCACTACTCTACCTGTCAGGGACTCTTCATCGATTGTATCTTCTTGAGCCTGTGTTTCATCACCTATATTATCAAGCGGATTGGTTGAGATGCCCTCGATGAAGAATTGCTCCAGTGTAGTATTGAGGTTTCGTTGCAATCCGTATGCGCGGTCTTGAGCAGACTCGAAACGATGGCGCGCTTCATCTAATTCTTGAAAACGTGTCGTTTCGAGTGTACGAGCGTTCTGAACCTTACTATCCAACTTTTCTCGTTCCTGATGCAACGCTTCGAGTCTACGTAACCAGCTAATGCGATCTTCTGATTCTGCTTCAACCAGTGCAGTGACACCAGCAAGCACTTCCGGCCTGTTTATAATTTCAGTTGAGATGTTGCTAAGTTGGTGGGAAGCTTCTTGCAACTGCAAAGAGACAGCCTCCCAGAGTGCTTCCTCAGTTGCAATAGAAGATAAACCGTCCAGGTATGACAGGCTTTCTGCTTTCAATGTCTCGAAACGTGCGCGTTGGCGTACCAGGCTTTCAGTTAGTTCTATTAGTGATTGACGAGCAGACTCCCGGCTGTCCTGCTGGAGTTGCATGTGTGTCTCAGCCTCTTGCAATCGTTCACACGCAGATGCAAGCCTTTTTGCTACCTCCAATCCCTCGCTGGCTTCCAATGCTTTAATCTGGCCGTTGACCTCAAATTGCTCTACCCGTAATGCCTGAGAGCGTGCTTCTGCTCTCTTTCGTTCATTTTCTGCCGCGAGCAGGTCTTTACGCAGTTTTGTCACCCGACTTTGTGCGCTGCTCTCTACAAGGTGCGCACCAGTATATTCACAAGCCGCAAGTTGCGCTCTTATCAGTGCAACTTGTTGTTGCGCTCGATGTAAGCGATTGGCTGACTCGAATGCTTCTTGAATGCGTTCGATTTCGCTATTGATCACGTCAATGCGGTCAATTGTTCCAATCACCCGTGAGGTTGTCTCACCCGAAATTTTGCGCAGTGACTGCTTAAGGTAGTCATGGACTCGTGAAAAGCTCAATTCGCTGCTCAAGTTAGGGCGGCGCAAGGTCAATAGCAAGTCGATCAGTTTTTGGAAGTCCTTTTCATCGCTAAAACCAAAGAGGTGCCGAGCTACCTGCCGCTCATATTCGGCCTGGGAGTCACAAATGATCCCATGCCCTTCGAGCAATTGCTTAAACCGTGGATGATCGTACGCTCGTTTATCGCGTTTGTTGCCCGTCTCATAGATGGTGTCGAGTTCGTATCCCAGGCGAGACCCGTCTGTAATCAGGAAACGCAATGGACGAATGCGATCACTGGCATTCAAATTTCCAGCAAGGCTAATACCGATTGTGAGAAAGCGTGTCTTTTCTCGATCCCCATTTTCCCATCGCTGGCGTAATTCCGGCGCGATAGGCGGAGCATCGGGGTTGAGCCACTCAAATTCCAGGGCAATATAGGATGTACGTCGCTCATGGCTGAAAGGAGTCGCCGAATCTGAACCTCCAAGCACGTAATACTGGATATGTCTCTCACGTCCACCAAAGGTATCGAGACGATTAGGCCGAAGATCACCATCGAGAGCAAGGGGTAGAGCAGCAGTCAGCACGGTTGATTTGCCGCTCGCGTTCTCTCCTGCCAGGAATAGTCTTCCGTGTGGTATCTCAAATTCTTGCTGACCGTAGAGCCAGAAATTTGTCAAGATGATGCGGCGCAGTCGATAGCCCAGTGGCCCACCTGCTTGCTGCTGTAATATATCGACGAACATTTCGAGCTGGCGAGCCGCAGTCTCTTCAGCTGTGCCATTTTCTGTAATTGCCCACTCGGCAAAATTCTCAAACGTGCGTTGCATTTCTTTGTCCTCTTACACCTTGCAGGTCGCTCTATCTCACATCTGTGAGTCCTGGCTATCCCTCATCTAAACCTAGTTCTGGTAATGTAAATACCATAGTTTCTCGTGAGCTACTTGACTTTTTCCTGGTGGAGTTACCGTTTTGAGAGGCAACATCAGCCCCTTCTTTCGTCTCCTGCCCGGCTTTCTCGTAGGTGGCAGTGTAACGGGCGGCGGTTGGCAACACCAGCATATTACCAGCGTCGTCAGGGCCTCGAAGCAGACCTGCTTGACGCATTTTCCTATAGACATCATTCAACAGACTGCGTGAACTTTTGTTGCGAGCCTCACTGCCCCAGTTCTCTCCGTAGCGCTCCCGAACGCTATAGAACAATTCCGACATATCCTCCGTCGTTACATGCAAGCATCCATACATATCAGGTGAAGTCCATGCGCCAGATACGACTTGATCTCGGATGGCTTTGCACAAGAGCATAGCGATCTGGTCATTGGTGCCAAACGGTGTCAGACTTGTCACGGGACCTGTTGTCATGCCGCTTGCGCGCACAATACATGCGTAATCGCGATGTATATCGAGCAGCCAACCAAAGGTTTCAAGCAATTCGTTAGCTATTGTTTCAGCATGCGCTAACAATTCGCCAAAGGCTGGAGGATCATCGAATCGAAATAACGCTGGGCCGAGAAGTATACTGCGCCAGGCGCGAGTTAGGGGCGATGTCGACGCTCCAGCAGGGTTGAGGAGAATTGCCGGTTGTAGTGTCGTCGAGCTATTGCTTAACTGGTCTGCAACAGTTGTCACTAGTTGTGGATTCAATGCGACAATCATTGAACGCACTACATCTGTGAATTCATACAGCGCATCAGCGCTTGCTGTTTGCTCAACCCAATCTCTTGTCTGGCCATCTACTAGTTGCAAACCACCCAGATCTTCCAGGTATTGCAATGCACGCTGGATACTGTAACGGTCGGCAGGCTTGCGGAAATCAAATTTTCGCTCACTAGCCGGACCAGATGCAGACTGTTCTTGTATCTGCTCAGCCAACTGGGACAGTAAGAATTGCTGGTCGTTACCCCGGCCTGACAGTTGACGATTTTCTGCATACCAGAGAATCCACGTCAGGCACGCAAAGTCGCCTGGTTCTTTCAAGCGGTCGTAAAGGTAGCCTGGAGTGGTTGCTCCTGGATTGCGTATCAATCGAATTGCGCTGGCGTCCCGTTGGATACGCCAGCCTGTATGCTGGTCATGCCATGATTGCAGTGCGTAATAATGATATTTCATCAATCGGAAGAGATCGCTGTGTTTGGGCAAGATCACTTCCTTTTCCATCAATACCAGGTGTGCTTTCATCAGATCAGAAGTCGATACTCGGGGGCGAGAAGCTGTAAAGAGTGTTGTAAGATTGCTTTGAGGTGTGCCTTGCTGGTAGTTGGTGACAATCTCTTCAATTTTCTCTGCTGCTAATAGCTCTTTCTCTTCGATCATGCGGATAACTCTCCGACTTTCTGGCGTTGTAAATGATAACGTGGTAGTAGCAACATTCCATCCGGAGCGCATAGAAGTGTGTATGCTTGTTCCTCTGGATTGAGCAAGACGATTGTCGAGCCATCAGGTGCGCGATATTGGTTACTTATATCGCCCAGGCAGCTATCAATCACTTCAATCAAAATGGCGCGATCTTCAACAGTAATACTGTTCATAGTACCTATATCGAGATATTCTTCTGAGAAGAGTTCCTCAAAACGCAGGCGTTGTTCCTTGAGCTTGGCCTCATGCTGCACAATCAGGTTACGAATAATTGTGCGGTTATCAATCACCGGGTCTTCTAAGGGATGCTCCCCGCGATTTGCCCGGCTAACAGGTCGTAAGCGCAGTGCGACGGTCGGTGGTTCTTGCCAGTCGCTCAATTTTCCTGCGTCAATAGTTGCGCTTGGTGTACCTGCCAGACTTTCTGGCAAATGTACCGGTAGAAGGTTGGCAAAGGCAACCGAGAAGATTTGCTGCGCCGTTTCGCCATCTTTGGCCATCAGTAACTGATTGGCCAGCGCATTTAGATTGGTGGCGTAATTAGCATTTGGTCTCGCTGTAGCAGCCAGAGCAGATGCCCGGCGAACAACCTTGTCCACTTCAGCCAGGGCATTCCTACGGAAAGAATCTGCATTCTTTCCCTCGGCAAACCATTTTGCCATTGCCAGCAGCTGGTTACGGGCCTCTTTCAACAACTCGTCCTGTGTAGGCCTATTTTCGCTTATTGCCCCCGGTGGTTCAAGGTGCTGTGATACGATTTCGATCAATCGCTCCTGCTTACCCGTTGCTGACCAATCAGCGAGCAGTTCGCGGACTCGACGACTATATTGAGTGAGAGCCTGGGCGAATCCATGCACATATGCTACGACCGCTGCCTTGTATACCTGGTATGCCTCAAAATCAGGTCGGCTTTGCTGGGCCGCATTGATCATATTAGCGAGATATTGCGCTGCCTCACGTGCCATCGTACTCCAAATCTCAAAAGCCCGCTGCCATTCCTCGGCGATCTCGCCACTACGAGCAGGTGTTAATTCAGAAAGGGGCGGCTGTAAATCCTCATCAAGGCGTTGGAGAGATCTCCATAAATATGGTAAATCCCCCTGGCGTAACGCGCCCTTGCCACTATTCGCACGCGTCTGCTCGTCAAGAAACGTTTCAATTGCAATAGCTTCTGGTGTTGCCTGGTATAACAGTGCTGGTGAAAGGAAGCTGGTAATAGAGGTTGCACGACTGGAGTCGTAGATAGTGGTGACATTCCCCCATTCCCTGAGAGCAGCAAGATCATTCTGGCATTGATCCAGCGTATATTCAGGATCAATGGCAGCCCGAACGGCATCTCGGATCTCCTGTGAGGTAAGTTGGTAACGGTACAATTCGCGATGGTGTTGCAAAAAGACGCGCATGATTATGCGGTACCAGCGTATGCGGTTAGAGTTGACAAGATAGCTGAAAATCGGTAGGCGGTCTGTTAGATTGAAGACAGAAGTTGGATCATTTGACTGTTTTGGGCGTTAGGTAAACTTACCAATGATTGTTGATCAATCAGTTTTGTATTGTTACCATTACTCTGGTCCGAGCCAATCATACTCATCTACGCTCCGAAATCTCTTTATGCCTGCGCTGTGTTATTCAAGCATTGTATCATGAGATGCAAACTGCTCCTATCTTCCAAAGGCTCAAATATCTTATTGGCTGCATTCTTCCTGGCATAAATAAAAGCGGAAATGAAGAGAAGGAGTATGGAGAGGGAGTGCAGAGGGACTCTTGCCCTCTGCACGGGGTGTAAGGTGTTCCAATTTTTCTATTCAATAGGCTCTTCAGGCCTGGAAACAGTCGTACGCAGGAATAACCTCAGTATCAAGTAGAGAATTGCATACACTGCCATGCCAATCAGTGTTGACCAATCGATGAATGCACCCTTAGTGCCAATCTTGGTATTTGGCACAATACCGAGGAATGGGTAAAGAAAGAAGCCGGTGAAATTATAAAGAAACTGTGCAAATGGATTATATGGATCAGCTCCAATCAACTCTAATACAAAACGCAAAAGGAACAAAAGCTCCAATGCAACAATAATCCATCGAATAAAATCGATGATCTTTCCGATGGCATATTTACGAGATTCTCCCTCTCTCATTGCTGAACTCTGCTGAACTGGTGGAGGCTGATTTGTGTACTGATAAGGTGGTACGGGTTGTCCCTGCTGGCCTTGATAAGGTGGTGGTGTGTAGGGGCCCCCTTGCTGCCCTTGATAAGGAGGTTGAACATATTGCCCTCCTTGTTGATATGGAGGCGTAGGAGGATTCGTTTCGTTTGGTTGAGTATAATTAGGGTCGTTTGAATAAGAGTTAGGTTGCATGCTGTACTCCTCTCTAATCTATGGAGAATCACCTGTGAGTTGAATGGATATAAAGATGTGCAGATGCACTGTGCTACTTCAACTACTTGACATTCAGCGGTGCAGCCACAGCCTTCATAGGACAGTATAACATAGAAAGGTATTTGGTGAAAATGTAAATACCGGTGTAAACATCAGAATGATTGTCTGGATACTTTTCGTAGCATGTTTTTGGAGTAACACTCCCTTAGCCCCTCGTTGTTGGTGGAACCGGTGTTTTTGGAGATACTTTTAAGATTGAATGAGGCGTGGGAACTTCTACAAGCTTTCTGCTAGTTGCGGTGTCGAGGGCGCTAACTTTCTGCTTCTGTATCTGGATGACCTTCTTGTAGATTTTTACGTAATTCTTTGCCATCACTTGAGATGAGAAATTCTGCTCAACATATTTGCGTACCGTCTCTCGATCAATCAGGTCGATCTTCGCAATAGCTGAGACCATTGCATCAACATTTTTGACCAGGTATCCAGTTTCTCCCTCTGCGATGATTTCTGGAGCCGCCCCTCGCGCAAACGAGATGACTGGGCAACCCAGAGCCATAGCTTCAATCATCACCATTCCAAAAGGCTCTTCCCATTCGATAGGATTGAGTAATCCACGAGCTCGGCCAAACAGAGTATTCTTCTGCCTCTTATTTACGGGCCCAATATACGTTATCTGATCTTTTCCAATCTGCGGTTTAATCACCTGCTCGAAGTAATCCATCGATATTTTAGAATAACGATCAATGATACCAGCGAGGACTAGCGGAACCTGTGCTCGCTTTGCCGCCTCAATTGCCAGATGTGCACCTTTCTCAGGCATAAAACGTCCCAGCCAGACGAAGTTTTCGCTCATTCTGCGTTTTACGGGTTGAAAGTCTTGCATATAAAGTCCATGGTGTACTACGCCTACAAAATTAAGCGGATAAAGCGCATTTTGACGGGCACTCTCGCTAATGGCCACCATTGGCAAAAAAGGTGCCCATTCCATATAGAAGCTGTCGGCATCTCCTGTACGATTATTACGTGCGTCGCGATCAAAGGGAAAGGTACCGTGCAAGGTAGTAACATGAGGCGTTCCAAGATGAGCTGTTAAAGGGAAAAGATACATATCTGAGCATGAAGATAAATGTGTGTGTACTATGTCGAATCTTTGCTCTTTGATATAGTCAACTGCTTTTTGTAAGTGATAAAAAGCCTTGAGATGCATCGTCCATGGAACACCAGATTCGAGTAGAGATTTAGGGTAAAATGAAACCAGTTTTGCTGATGTTTTTGAATTGCCGGGCGCCAACAAAGTCACATCATGACCCTGAGCCACTTGTGCCTCTACTAAATGATAAATGACATTCTCCGTTCCACCGTACTGTTTTGGGGGTATAGGAATCCATGGAGGAGCGATTTGTGCGATTCTCACGTTTGTATTCGTCTTTCCAGGTTAACATGTAACTCAGATATGATAGTATCCAGATAGCAAGAATAAGAGTACAAACTGCGAACCTTTACTTCAACAATCAGTTAGGTAAATGTGTATGCCTCTCAACTATTATATAATAATTGACATAATTTACACGTCTTGACTCTGTTCCCTTAACAACGCTACAATGGTTCGTGCGGGGTTAACCAACCTGGTATTGATCGACATCACCCCTGCATCCAATAAGACCGGTGCTCGTTGCTACAGCAAGGAAGGATAATAATGGCGGCTCCGATTAGTGAAGGTACATTACTTTGGGAACCTTCGGAGAAAATGAAGCAGCAATCTAATCTCACTAAATATATGCAATGGCTTGAAAGTGAGAAAGGGCTACATTTCGATGACCCTGAAAAACTTTGGGAGTGGTCGGTTAATTGCCTCGAAGAATTTTGGGCTTCGATATGGGAATATTTCCAAATAAAATCCTCGAAGCCTCATAGTGCAGTACTGACCGAACGAAAAATGCCTGGAGCGCAGTGGTTTTCTGGTGCTGAACTCAATTACGCCGAGCATGTATTTAGCAATGCAACATCCAGCCGTCCTGCATTAGTGTTCCAATCTGAGACAAAGCCTTTGACAGAGATATCCTGGGAGGAACTGTACCAAAAAGTAAGTACGGTGGCTCAGGCTCTACGCGCTATGGGAGTGCAACGTGGAGATCGGGTGGTTTCTTATTTGCCTAATATTCCAGAAGCAGCCATTGCTTTTCTGGCATCGGCAAGCCTTGGGGCAATCTGGTCAAGCTGTTCCCCAGACTTTGGTACTCGTAGTGTGATATAACGGGAAAGTCATTGATAGGCGCACAACCATCACTGAACTCCAGCAATCGCTTCCTACTCTGCAAAAAACGGTTCTGGTTTCCTACCTTTTCCCAGAATTGAGCGCGGAGGGATACAATGATGCTATGCTCTGGCAAGACATGCAGCCTGCAACTTCAGAGTTATCTTTTGAGCAGGTACCCTTTGACCATCCCCTGTGGGTGCTATATTCTTCCGGTACAACGGGCTTACCAAAAGCCATTGTTCAAGGCCAGGGTGGTATCTTGCTTGAGCATATTAAGAACTTATATCTTGGTCTAGACCTGAAAGAAGATGATCGATTTTTCTGGTATACCACTACCGGTTGGATGATGTGGAACCTGTTGCTGGGTGGGCTATTAATAGGAACTACGGTTTTACTCTACGATGGAAGTCCATCTTATCCCGACATGAATGCGCTCTGGCAATATGCTGAAAAATCCGATATGACATTCTTTGGTACGAGTGCAGGATTTATTCTTGCGTGTATGAAAGCCGGTATAGAACCAGGCACAACGTTTGATTTAAGCAAGTTACGCGGTCTTGGCTCAACTGGTTCTCCGCTACCTCCAGAAGGCTTTCAGTGGGTCTACGATCAGATTAAACAAGATATCTGGTTAGCTTCTGTCAGTGGTGGTACTGATGTATGCTCGGCTTTTCTAGGAGGCTCTATATTGCTTCCTGTACGTGCTGGGGAACTTCAGTGTCGCTCATTAGGAGCTAAGGTGGAATCGTTTGATGAAAATGGCAAGCCTGTGACCGATGAAATGGGTGAATTAGTTATCACAGAGCCATTGCCTTCTATGCCTCTTTTCTTCTGGAATGATCCCCTGCAGAAACGTTATCTCGAGAGCTACTTTGATATCTATCCTGGTGTATGGCGACATGGTGATTGGGTGAAGATCACTTCTAGAGGTAGCGCCGTCATCTATGGTAGATCTGACTCTACCATTAACCGCAAAGGTATTCGTATGGGCAGTAGTGAAATATATCGTGTCGTCGAAGACATTCCAGAAATTCTCGATAGCCTGGTTGTAGGTATAGAACGCTCTGGTGGTGACTACTACATGCCACTTTTTGTTGTACTGAAACCTGGCATAGAACTAGACGATGCTCTTGAAGCGAAAATCCGAGGTAATATTCGCAGTAGCCTGTCACCTCATCATGTACCCGATGATATTATTGCCATTGCCGAAGTACCACGTACATTGAATGGCAAGAAGCTGGAAGTGCCGATCAAGAAGCTTTTCATGGGTGTTCCTCTGGAGAAAGCGATTAGCATGGACTCAATGAGTAACCCTCAAGCCATGAGCTATTTCATCGAGTTTGTACACAAGTTGAATTAAAGATGATAGAATGAATGAACAGTTAATATCTACGAGGGTGTTTAGAAGCGTACGGTCTGGGGACCCTACACAAAGTTCCTAAACAGGGCGTGGGATATACCACTTTTCTCCCTTTGTCTTCACCTGGAAAGTCATAGCCCACGTACGAATGAGAAAAAATATGATTGTGTCTCTACTGATGAGCGCAGGGAGTCGTATCATGCTTGACCCCTCAATTGCTCTGCGAGTACGTAGAGTGTTACAACGGGAACATTTTGATGTGATCCATGTGCATGAGCCACTGGTTCCAGGTCTTTCTCAGACAGTATTGCGTTGTTCAAGCACAGTCACTATTGGAACCTTTCACGCGTCATCATATCCAGGCATCTATTCAACCTCGAATCTAGCATATGCTTCTACATATCCATTTCTACGTCCTCTGTTTCGGCGTCTGTCAGGTTGTATAGCAGTTTCCACTACTGCTCTCCAATTTGTCTCGAAATACTTTCCAGCAAACTATCGCGTAATTCCCAATGGCGTTAATTTAGATCGCTTCAGTCCGCAGGTTGCACCGCTTCCGCAATTTATGGATAGCAAACAAAATATTCTTTTCGTTGGTCGTTTCGAGAAGCGAAAAGGTGCGAAATACTTGCTGCGAGCAATACCACGCATCCGCGAGCGGTATCCCCAAACGCGTTTCATCTTTGTTGGGGAGGGACGACTGCGACGCGGTTTTCAGCAATTCGTCGAACGCCAGGGCTGGCCAGATGTTGTCTTTACCGGCTATGTCTCTGATAGTGATTTACCACGTTATTTTGCTAGCGCACATATTTATTGTTCTCCTGCCACTGGAGGAGAAAGCCTGGGTATTGTGCTCTTAGAAGCAATGGCATCAGGTAAACCAATCGTCGCATCTAATATCAGTGGCTATGCAACGGTTGTTAGTCATGGTATAGATGGTCTATTGACGACCCCGCGCAATAGCGAGGAACTGGCAATAGCTTTAGGACACCTGCTTGGGCATGAGACATTGCGACAACAATTCATCAACGCCGGCCTGCACAAAGCTCGCGAGTATGCCTGGCCACGCGTTGCAAAGAGCATAATGGAGTTTTATTGCGAGTTATTGGATGATCGGAACAAGGGACTGTTGAGACAAAAATCGCGCGCTTAATGAAAGAATTTGTAAAGAACGATGGTATATGCTAATTCTGATGCACAAGTTGTATTAAAAGACTCCGAAGAAGAAATTATACCTACTTTTTCAAATGGGTACAGCCGAGCTGATATCCATATGCATACCAATCTTGGAGATGGCTGGGCAAGCCCTGCGAGAGTGGTCGAAGAGGCTACACGTCGGGGCTTACCCTTAATTGCTATTACAGATCACGACCATATAGAGGGCGCGAAGCGAGTACAGGAGTTAATCTATCAACAAAACAACTCTTTACAGATGATTACAGGGGTTGAGGTTTCAACGCGCCAGGGCCATTTACTCGGCCTTTTTGTGACGAAGGCTCCCAAAGCCATGAGGTCAGTCGAAGAAAGCATCGAGGACATTAAAGAGCAAGGTGGTCTTGTGATTGTGCCTCATCCTCTTGGGAGGCTTGTACCTAGTCTCAGCCGTACCAAAATTGATGCTTTGCTTGAAAAGGGGTATGCAATTGATGGCATAGAGATGTACAATCCATCTCCTGCAAATGCTTCGATGCGCCCTGTTGTTCGTGCTGCAAATCAACAATGGGGTCTTGCTGAAACGGGTGGGAGTGATGCACATTTCTGGCAACATATTGGTTCAGCCTATACGCTATTCCCTGGAAGTAGCGCTAATGATTTGCGTCGCGCAATTATTGAACGTACTGTTCGTTCTGGAGGACAAGAACTACCAACACCACGTCTTTCAGCAGGTGTTTATGTTGCTCAATGCGCTTGGAGTTGGTTTGTTGATCCCCCAAGACGTATCATGAGGTCTTTGCAGAATCGCTAATCCATACAGGGGAGAACACTACCCATTGCTCTGGGTGTGCTTTAATATACATCTCCAGCCTCTTTATTAGAGCACACATCACTGTGTCAGCTTTTTTTCGCTCATCTTCAGTAAGTTCAAGGGTGAGGGGAACGAATTTCCCTGCTATGGATGTACGCGATGTATGCCAACCACATGCACCAACAAGAGCTGCACCTGTGCGCTGTGATAATGATACTGGACCAATGGGTAGACGAGCAAGTTCGCCAAAGAATAGCTTTTCTACACTTTCACCTTCTACAGCACGGTCTGCTGTGATCAATACAATTTGATTGTTTCGCAGTGCTTTGATAATCGTGCGCATTGGTGCGCTACCACCCAATGGCACAAATTGAACTCCCTTACTATTTCTTAATTTAAGCGTCAAATCAAGTGTGCGTTCGTCTTTTAGATGCTCAACAGGAATAATCATATGGTAACCTTTGATTGAGATCCATTGAGCCAAGTAATTGAATGGACCTAAATGGGCTGAAAAGAGAATTACACCCTTTCCTAATGCCAATGCATCCTCTAGATGTTCAATGCCCTCAATATCCATTAAGTTCAGAATCTTTTCTGGAGGTATGTATGGGAGAGTAAAAAGGTCCAGATAATTACGAACATTACTCTGGAACATTTGGATTACAGTACGACGAAGTCGCCTGCGACCAGCGCTTGACCCTACTACCTCTTTGCCAAGTACATGAATTATATTGCTGGTCGCTTGTTTTCTTGCTTTGGCTGCTATGAGGAAGGCCACTAATCCAGTAACATCTGCGAGTACAGGTATGAGCCAGCCTGGTAATCGTGGAATAATGATTGAAGCAAATTTAAAAAGTTTATACATTTACTATTATTTTTCCGAAGGCCAGAATTGGCGAAACATATACCATTGTGTTGGCCATTCACGTATCATTACTTCTAATACATCATATATACGCTGCGTGAGGCGTAATATTTCTGTGGCACGTTCTATGTTTTTACCCTGCTGCGGAAAAATGGGTCTAAACGCCCGCGTATAAAATTCGTCGTGATGACCATACCATGCGAAGCCAGGTACAATTGCGGCGCCGCTTTTGAGTGCCAGGGCGGCTGGACCGCTTGGTACGTATGTCTTGCGTCCGAAGAACGTTACTTCTATCCCTTCATTTTCTGCCACAGGACGATCCACAACAATTGCGGCAAACTGGTTTTGTTGCAGGATACGCAAAATGGGCCTCGCAGAACTCCCCATCGGAATGATTCCGATACCTTTCTCTCTGCGTTGATCCTGTAAAAGTTGGTTGAGTTGTTTGTCACTAAAGTTTTCTGCCACTGCTGAGACTGGGTGAAAGTGGGCAAGAATAGCACCGGCCACGTCCCAGTTGCCAAAGTGAGCAGTAACAAGTAAAGCTCCTCGCCCTGCTTGCAGGGCGGATTGCATACAACCTTGCCAACCCCCTTCGCTCTCACTTAAATCACGTAGATTCCGCACGACATGATCGACATCGAGGTGAGGAAAACTGATAAAATCGGAGGCGTATCGACCATAATTACGCCACGATGCCAAAGCAAGGCGCTTGACATAAGGATCATGTGCAGGACGTCCTGTGATTTGAGCTATGTTTAAGCGTGTTACAAAACGTTTGGAAGGCCAACCCAAATAGCTAGCAACTCCAATAGAAGCTCCAAGGGCGTGTCTTGCGGATTGGGGTGTCCAGCGGGCCAGGGTGTTGCCGCTACGCGCAAGAAAGTATATAGATGACACTCAATCCTCCAAATTGATAGTGTGATTACGGTGGATGGGGCAATGAGTTTATGTAGGCACCATCATTCTGTATTCCTGGTGTTAATACTACAGCTTTAGATTTGGTTATGTCAATAATGAGCAAGCATGTAGATGAAGTTTTTTTATCTCGAATTTATAGAGAAGAAGAAAACTCGATCTTGCCACATGTATCACATCTACCAATCAATAAACCGTTCTGTTCAAATACATCCGAGATTTTGCGGGCACAGCGACAGACATATCCGTGTTGACGAGCAGGATTACCAAATACGAGTGTATGTGGGGGAACATCGCGAGTTACAACAGATCCAGCGCCAACCAAGGCAAATTCTCCAATAGTAATGCCAGAGATGATAATAGAACCTGCGCCGATTGATGCACCATATTTTACCAATGTTGGTGTAATCACCCAATCGTCTGCAATTTTGAGCTTACCGTCAGGCGTAATAGCTCTGGGTAATAAGTCGTTCGTGAAACAAACATGGGGGCCTACGAAAACACCATCTTCAAGTGTAACACCTTCGAACAACGAAACATGATTCTGAATTTTTACGTTTGAGCCAATATGCACAAGCGTATCTATATAAACGCCTTTCCCGATATTACACGTTTCACCAATTTGTGCATATTCGCGCACATGCACCTGACCCCAGATACGTGTGCCTGGACCAATCTGTGCAGTAGATGATACCTCAGCGGTAGGATGGATGTAGAATGGTGAATTTGCCATTGCTTACCTTTCAAGTTTATTCAATTCACTACAATATCAAAACAAAATTCTCGCACAAAAAGACCGCTTAGTCCCTTTCTATGAAGCAATCAACAAGAATACGAATTTATACCATGATACGACTATCAAAACATTATCTCAACGTCAGCAAAAACCAACTTACCAACTTAATGGCCCTATGCTTAGAAATATGTCTTCAGAGACTATATATCAATTTAGGGTAAAGGAAAAATATTAGCTTATGTGCGGTATCTGTGGCGTTTTCAATCTGCAGAGCGGGGGACCTGTCTCACGTGATTTGATAGCACAAATGACAGATCTTATCAGCCATCGTGGACCAGACGAAAGTGGAACGTACCTTGATGGTCCTGTAGGTCTGGGTTCTACACGACTAAGTATTATAGATTTGAGTAATGGCCATCAGCCGATGTCTAACGAAACAGGAGATATTTGGATTGTCTTCAACGGAGAGATCTGGAACTATAAAGCACTACGAAAGGTGTTTCTCGAGAAAGGCCACCGGTTTCGCACGAATAGCGATACAGAAACGATCATCCATGCCTATGAAGAATACGGTGTGGACTGTATAGCACATCTTCACGGTATGTTTAGCCTGGCCATTTGGGACGTTACTCGTAGACGCCTGTTACTGGCACGAGATCGTGTTGGAAAGAAACCTCTCTATTACGCTCGTGTTGATGGCAACCTGATATTTGCCTCAGAGATCAAATCATTGTTGTGCCATCCCCAGGTTAAGAGGCGAGCCGATGTGCAAGCATTAGCAGATTTTCTCAGTGTACGTTATGTTCCTGGACCTGCAACACTCTTTGCAAATATCTCTAAAGTACTACCTGGTCATCTGATTTTGTGTGAGAATGGAGAATTTAAAGAACATTGCTACTGGGATTTTACTTTTGGCAAAACTGAGGACCATTCGGTTGAAGATTATATTCACGGCATTCGACAACACATTCATCGTGCTGTCGAGGAACGTATGATGGCTGATGTGCCGCTAGGTGCGATGCTCAGTGGAGGGGTTGACTCTAGCATTATCACAGGGACCATGAGTCAGTTGATGGATGAGCCTGTTAAAACGTTTTCGGTTGGCTTCGATGTGCCTGGGTACAGCGAATTACCTTATGCGCGCCTTGTCGCGCAGTACTTTGGTACCGATCACCACGACCTGATCGTTAAATGCTCGGATCTCTCGGCATATTGGCCGCTCCTTACCTGGCATCGCGATGAACCGGTTAGTGAGCCTTCCGACATTGGTGTATATCTTGTCTCCAAACTAGCAAAACAACATGTGAAAGTTGTACTCTCAGGAGAAGGAGGAGACGAACTCTTTGCGGGTTATCCCAAATATATCGTCGATTGGCTTGCGCGTTACTATCAGATCCTTCCCGCCCCCATTCGTGACCAATTGATTACACCTCTGCTTGAAAGATTGCCATACAATATGCGAAAGCTCAAAATGACAGCACGTGCTCTATCGCAACCTGCACCTGAACGCTGGATGAACTGGTTCGGAGTCTTTAATGGACAATTAAAGACTAACCTGCTCTCTGCTAGCACCAAAGCAAGTATTGACAACGATTCAAGTCAAGCATTTCGGCGATGGTTAGAAAAGAATCCGCAGCGAGATGATCTCTCATCAATGCTGTACCTGGATACGAAGATCTGGCTTCCTGACAATTTGCTGATGAAAGGGGATAAGATGACTATGGCTGCGTCTTTAGAGTCCCGCATTCCCCTTCTCGACTACAAACTGATAGAATTCGCCGCGAGTATTCCCTCTCATATAAAGGTGAAGCCGTTTAAAACCAAGTATTTGCTCAAATGCGCGTATGCAGACTTTCTTCCAGAATCCATATTGACGCGCAAAAAGATGGGTTTTAATGTGCCTATCAGTATCTGGTTCCGAGGGGAACAGCGGAATCTTATCACGCGCTTATTGCTTTCCGAGCGGGCTCGAAGCCGAGGTTTCCTGAGCAATGAATTTGTAGCATCCCTGTTAAGTGATCATCTGGAGGGTAGAACACAGTATGGAAATCAGCTATTCATCCTGGCAAGTCTTGAACTCTGGTTCCGTGTCTTTATTGATAATAGTCGTTTAGAATATCCTCAGATGTCAGTAGAACAATTGCTCGAAGAAGAAGAGTCCAAAGTTCCAACTTTATAATCAATCGTCCTGTAGAGATAGTTCATATCAATTTAAGACCAGGAAATTCATGAGTGAGCAGCAGGCAGAGAAAGCTATTTCAGTTGAGGAAGGATGGTATCAATGGCACTAGCTCTTAAAGTATTAATGTTGGTAGAAAATGCTTCCTGGCCTGGTGACCAACGTGTTAAGAATGAAGCCGCAGCACTACTAGAGAAAGGATTTCAAGTATCTATTATATGCCCTAAAATGTCGTCAGGTTCGCAGCACCAGGAGTCCTATCTCTGTGTTGATACTATTCATGTCTACCGGTATAGCTTACCCAGAACTACAAATAAATACACTGCTTATATCATAGAATATGTCTTTGCTATGCTGATAACATTCTGGTTGAGTTTGAGAGTATTATTCCGTCATGGTTTCGATGTCATTCATGCTGCTAATCCTCCAGATTTATTTTTCACACTTGGTTTGTTCTATCGGCTCTTAGGAAAAAAGTACATATTTGATCAGCACGACCTCGCGCCGGAGCTTTTCAAAGTTAAATTCAACAATCGTATGAAGTTACTGCAAAAAATACAACTTTTTTTTGAACGATGCTCTTATCGAGTAGCTGATATGGTATTAGTAACTAATTTCTCACAGAAAGAAAAGGCGATTAATCGTGGTGGCTGTGCGGCTGAAAAGGTTGTCGTTGTACGGAACGGGCCTGATTTGGAGCGAATTAAGCTAGTCCCACTAGAGTCTGAACTGAAAAGAGGAAGACAGTATTTACTAGCTTATGTAGGTGAGATGGCTGTGCAAGATGGTGTTGACTATACCCTTTATGTACTTGATCAGCTCGTCCATAAGTGCGGTCGACAGGACGTGTCTTTAGTCCTGATGGGTGATGGACAGCATGCCTCTGAGCTGCGAGTTCTCGCTCATAAATTACAACTTGATGAATACGTCCATTTCACAGGTTGGGTGAAAAGTGATGAACTGCTGCGCTATCTGGCTACAGCAGATATTGGACTCGTACCTGATCCGAAGAATGGCCTGAATGAGTTTTCTACTCTGGTCAAAACCATGGAATACATGGCAATGGAGAAGCCTATTGTTGCATTTGATCTTCAGGAGACACGTTTTTCAGCACGGGAATCTGCTCTCTATGCAACACCAAATATTGTAGAAGAGTTCGCCGCTAAAATTGAAACACTGCTTGATGATGAAGCATTGCGTGCCAGGATGGGTGTGATAGGGCATCAACGTGTTATAGAGGAACTAAGCTGGGATAATACCAAAAAAAATCTCTGGCTTGCGTATGAGTTGCTATTTAACATTCGTTAAGCGCCGCTCATATTGCCAGGTTTTCAAAAAGATACCCAGCAACCTACACATACCATCACACAAGATGAGAAAGCATTATTACAATAGGACCAACCTGGATAACCAGGATCGGTTCTCATTTTTCCAACGAGGTCCCTTATGAATCTAGTCACTTTCTCGATTAAAACCAAAGGTGTTGATAATTTCGCTCGTCGATTAAGGACAGTTTTCACACGCTTTGGTTTTTCAGAAAATCGGACGCGAAGAGCATTAGGCATAATAATAGCTTCGCTTCAAAGATATAATGCCGTACCAACATTTTTCATCCCGGCTATAGTTCTCCGTCGACACGCTGCGCTCATTGCAGAGATTGCACAACAAGGAACTGAAATTGGCATACATGGATATGTACATAATGATTACCGTTATCTAAATGAACTTGAGCAGTACAGTCAAACTAAGCAAGCTATTTCAGTGTTTGAAAGAACTCATATTTCCTACCACGGATTTCGAAACCCTTATCTTGGATGGACAAATGCATCGCTTCGTGTTTTTACTACCCTCGGTTTTGCTTATGAAAGCAATGAAGCTATCATCCACGATGTCATTGTTCTTGATGATCTTTCGCCACTCCAAAGAGGAGGGTATAAAAAATCGTTGGCGCTTTTTCAAGCAATACCATGCGATGTTTACAGTCTGCGCCCTCATTTCGAGGGAACACTGCTGCGCATTCCAACCAGTATTCCAGAT